>Ga0070683_100001997_pt1 | contig 16002 bp, 20 predicted proteins | sample KBSC713LmetaG_FD_64662 | JGI IMG/M metagenome (GOLD analysis project Ga0070683, IMG submission 64662) | Corn rhizosphere microbial communities from Kellogg Biological Station, Michigan, USA - KBS C7.1-3L metaG | ecosystem: Host-associated > Plants > Roots > Rhizosphere ...
CCCTCTTCGATGGGGAGAGGGGAGGACAGTGGAGGCTCCTTACGGGCTGACGGCTTGCCCTCCCTGATCCCTCTAGGGGGCGCTAGATCCTGCTTCGTCGCGAGAAATGGGCCGATGGCATCGTCTACGTGACGCGCAGGGAGTGGTTGCCGTCCCCGGCGGCGGGGAGGTCGACCACGGTGCTGGCTTTGCCCGGCCGCTTCCACGAGGTCCTGGAGAACGCAGGCCTGCCGCGGCTGCGCCTCCACGACCGTCGGCATACCTTCGAAACCCTGGCCGTACAGGCCTTCCCGCCAACCGACGTGAAGGCGTACATGGGTCACGCGGACATCTCGACGACGATGATCAATGTCCACCACGTTCCTCGAGTCGATGCCGCCGATCGGCTTCTCGCCTGGTCGCTGCCGCGGAGTCTGTGCCCCGTCTGCGGCCCGTTTCGGGACACGCTCGGGACAAAGTCACCGAGCCCGGAGGATGCCCCCGAAGGGGAAACGGGCTCAGTTACAGAGCTTTCTGAGTGGGCCCGCCAGGACTCGAACCTGGGACCAACGGATTATGAGTCCGCTGCTCTGACCAGCTGAGCTACGGGCCCCGCGTTACGCAGCGTAACGCGGGGCCCGCACGTCGGGTTACGCCGCCGCCGGCGCGATCTGCGCCCGGTCGCTCCGCTGCCGCATCAGCATGAAGACGGTGCCGAGCGTCCAGATCGGGACGCAGAAGATCACCCCTACCCAGCCGATCGGGCCGACCACGAGCACGACCGCGACGACCCACATCAGGATCGCCCACCACTTCGGGAAGAGCCCCGTCCTGAACGCGACCACGGCCGCCGCGGTGAACAGGCCGATCAGGGTCATCTCCGCGCCGACGAAGAACATGTCGGTGACGTGGGTGAGTGCGCCGGCGGTGGCGGCGCTGACGTCGTTCTTGTTGATCGCGACCGCGACCGGGCCGGCCATCGTGCCGATCCCGAAGACGGCGGCTCCGATCGCGCAGCCGTACGCGATCCCGGTGAACGTGTGGCGTTCGCCCTCGGCCTCGGCCATGCGGCCCCGCAACGTGCCGGCGAACCACAGGAAGAACACACAGCCGAGCATGAACAGCCACGACGCGACGAGGATCCTGTTCGCGTCGTGCTGGTAGACGCTCAGGATCTGCGCGTCGGTCTTGTCGCTCGACGTGTCCGGCGTCTTCGTCAACGCCAGGCCGACGATCCAGAGCACCACGGCGGCCACGCCGGCAAGCGGCGACAGCCGTTCCCAACGAGACATAGCTTGAACCCCTCTCTCCTCGGATGACAGAAACCGGCGGAGTATAGATCGCAGTACGACCGAATTCGAACCGGATTGAAGGCGCCCGCAATTTGCGCGAAAAATCGATCGGCGGCTGCTTGCGGGACAGGTCCGAAGGCTCTATGTTTCCGCTTGCGCCGAGCACGGAGCGCGATTAGGTCGAGGCCCAGCCGGGCGGCAGTACGCGGAAGCGGAAGGTTGGTCGGCTAGGCGGACGAAAGCGCCACCGGCTCGGCGAATTTTTTTGGTCCGGTATCGCCCGACGGGTGTGCCGTCCGACTCGCTTCCTACGCTGCCGGTCCGTGGAAGGCGACTACCTGCGCCGCGGCACGGCCGAGTTCATCGGCACGTTCACGCTGGTCTTCGTCGCCGGCGGGGCGATCATGGTCGGCTCGGGAGGGCTGATCGGGGTCGCGGTCGCGCAGGGCCTCGCGATCGCCGTGATGGTCACAGCGCTCGCGCACATCTCCGGCGGCCACTTCAACCCGGCGATCACGCTCGGCTTCGTCGCCACGCAACGCATTCGGATGAGGCTCGCGCTCATCTACTGGCTGATGCAGTTCGCCGGCGCCGTCGCGGCCTCGCTCCTCCTCTGGTGGATCTTCCCCAAGGAGGCGATCGCACCGGCCCGGCTCGGCGCGCCGCTCCTGCACCCGTCGGTGGGAAGCGGTGCGGGGATGGCGCTGGAGGCGATCATGACGTTCTTCCTGGTCCTGGTCGTCTTCGCCACCGCCGTCGACGAGCGCGGCGCGTTCAGGGCGGTCGCCGGCTTCGGGATCGGTCTCGTGGTCACGATGGACATCCTCACGGGCGGGCCCCTGACGGGCGCTGCGATCAACCCGGCGCGTGCGTTCGGGCCCCAGCTCGTCTACAACGTCTGGGAGAGCTACACCTGGATCTTCTACGTCGGCCCGTTCGCCGGCGGCGTGATCGCGGCGCTGCTCTACGAATACCTCTTCCTCCGGCGGCCGATCGAGGCGCCCGGCCGGGAAGAGACGGGCCTGATCGAGCCCGGCGTCGCCGAGTGATCGACTAGCCTCGCCGCGTGGGGACGTTCCGCACGGCCGACGGTCGCACCCTCTCGTACCGGCGCGAGGGCGAGGGGCCGGTGCTCGTCTGTCACCCCGGCGGGCCTGGGTTCTCGGCGCGGTATTTCGGCGATCTCGCCGGCCTCGGCGCGGTGTTCACGCTCGTCATGCTCAACCCCCGGGGGACCGAGGGCTCCGACCGTCCGTCCGACCCGCGCGCATACGAGACCGCCGACTACGTCGCAGATCTCGACGAGCTGCGCGCGCACCTCGGGCTCGAGCGGATGCTCCTGCTCGGCCACTCGCACGGCGGCGTGGTCGCGGCCGCCTACGCCGCCGCCCATCCGGACCGCGTCGAGCGTCTCGTCCTCGCCAGCACCCTCGCCCGCTTCGCGGCCGAGCAGGAGGCCGTGATGGAAGCGGCCATGGACGCGAAGGCTGCCGAGCCGTGGTACGCCGACGCCCGCGCCGCCCTCGAGGACGAGCAGGCCGGCCGCTTCGAGACCGACGCGGAGCTCGGGGAGCTCGCGATCCGCGAGTTCCCGTTCTACTTCGCCCGCTACGGGGACGCCGAGCAGGCGTACCTCGAGACACTGCGCGGCGAGGTGCCCGTCGCCGACGCTCTGCTGCTCTTCAACGACGAGGTCTTCAACACCTTCGACCTGCGTCCCGACCTGCCGGCGATTTCGACGCCGACGCTCGTGATCACCGGCGAGGACGACTTCATCACCGGGCCGGTCTGTGCAGCCGACTTCGCACTCGTCCCCGGCCAGCGGACCGTGGTGCTGCCCGGCTGCGGCCACTTCATCTTCGTCGAGGCGCGTGACCGCTTCCGCGAAGAGGTGACGGCCTTCCTAGCGGATTGACGAGCCCGCTGCACCGCTGAGGGCGCGCCCGACCTCGTCGCTCTCGTAGACGGGCAGTTCCCGCTCGGCTCCGTCGACGCGCAGCGTGAAGCGGTCCGCCCGATCGGTCACCTCGCCGATCTGCGTCAGGCGGACACCGACCGCGTCGCAGGCCGCAATCAGGCCGTCCACCGACGACGGGTCGGCTGCGACCAGCAGGCTTCCGGACGCGAGCATCCCGAGTGGATCGAGAGCCAGCGCAGCGGCGATCGACGCCGTCTCGGGCAGCACCGGCACGGCCTCGCGATCGATCGTCACCCCGCAGCCGGCGGCAAGCACGAGCTCACGCACGCCCATGGCCAGCCCTCCTTCGGTCGGGTCGTGCAACGCGGTCACTCCACCGGCGTCCAGGACGGCCAGCGCCTCCGGGACGACCGAGATCCCCGGATCGGCGAGAAACGACGACGCGCGCTCGACGATCTCACGACCGACCAGGTCGCCGAGCCGGTCTCCGAGCTCGCGTGCGACGAGCGCGGTGCCTTCGAGCGCCAGCGCCTTCGTCAGCAGGAGGACGTCTCCGGGGCGGGCGCCACCCGGACGAAGGAGCGCGTCTCGACGGGCCTCGCCGAGAAGAACGCCGACGAGGATCGGGCGGCTGACCGCGGACGTGACCTCCGTGTGGCCGCCGACGAGAGAGATCTTCCGCCCGACGCAGGCGTCGCGCAGCTCGCGGAAGTGGGTCTCGACGTCGTCCTCGCTCGTCCCTGCGGGCAGAAGGGCCGTGACCATCATCCAGCGGGGCGTCGCTCCCAGACACGCGAGATCGTTGGCGTTGACATCGACGAGGTACTGGGCAGGACTTTCGCTCGCGAAGGTGATCGGGTCCGACTTGACGACGAGCGTCGTGCCGTCAAGGTCGATCGCCGCCGCGTCGCCTCCGACGCCTGGCCCGACGAGGACCGTCGGATCGCTCGAGCCGTAGGCGGCGATCAACCGGGCGAGCAGCTCGCCGGGCAGCTTGCCGACCGGCAGGATCGCGCGCTCCTCGCCCACCGGACTAGCTTAGGGGGCAGGAGGTTCCGTCCGGGCGCCCTGCGAGGATCGCCGCGTGGTCGTGAACCGCGCACCCTGGATGACAGGGTCGTTCCTGGCGTACACGGGCGCCCTGACGGCGCTGATCGCGGCGGTGGCCTGGCTCGGGGTGATCTCGGGCGACCACGGGCAAGGGGCGTTCGCCGGCTGGTCGGTGCTCTTCTGGGCGGTCGCGGAGATGCTCGCCTTCGGGCTGCTGGGCCGCGGACACCGCGTGCTCGCGGGACTGTTCGGGTTCGTCGGCCTCGGGCTCTTCGCGTTGATGATCGGGGCGTTCTTCTCGTGGTTCGGCTGGCTGCCCGACGACAAGCCGCTCGGCGGCTTTCACATCGGCAGCCTTGCACTGCAGCTCCTCGTCCTGATCGCGGCCTCCATCGGCCTCGGCATCTTCAGGTTCCCGCTCTTCTCGCTCGTGCTCGCCGGGCTCGGCTGGTACTTCGTCACCGACCTGGTGTCGAGCGGCGGCAACTGGAGCGCCTGGGTGACGCTCTTCGTCGGGCTCTTCCTGTTCGTGATGGGGCTCGCGAACGACGGCGGCGACACCCGGCCGTACGGATTCTGGGTGCACGCCGTCGCGGGGCTGACGACCGGCGGTGCGCTCCTCTACTGGTGGCACTCGTCCGACTTCCAGTGGGCGCTGATCATCGTCTTCGGGCTCGTCTTCATGGCCGTCGGCGCCGGGATCAGGCGCTCGAGCTACGCGGTGATCGGCACGATCGGGCTCGTCCTCGCAACCTGGCACTACTCGGTCGGCGGCGGTTCGAGCCGGGCGATCGACCTCTTCGGCGAGGAGCGATCGACCACCCCGGCGTCCTGGGCCGGGCCGGTCGCGTTCCTCTGCCTCGGGCTCTTCCTCGCGCTGGTCGGCATGCTGCTCTGGCGGCGCGACGACAGCTTCGCCGAGAGCGTCTGAGCTAGGATCGGCGGTGCGCGCGAGGGCGCACCCGGTCCGCGGGAAGGGCTGAGCCCACCTCCAGCTGGTTGCCGCAGCACCGAATCGATCTCTTTCCCCGCCCGCCGCGGACACGGGCCTCAGAGGGAGGAGGTCGAGATGAACCTCGAGCAGCTTCGCAAGCAGGCGAAGGACCTGGTCAAGGCGGCGCGGGCAGGAGACGTGGACGCTGTTGCCAGATTCGGCGACCTGCGGGTCAAGCTCGCGAGCGCCCAGACCGTACTCGCGCGCGAGCAGGGCTACACGAGCTGGCCGGCGCTCGTCCACGAGCTCGCCGAGCAGCCGTTCCGCACCGATCTCGAGTACTACGAGGGCAGGGCGCAGGGAATCGCGACGGTGAACGGCGTGTCGCTCGCGTCGGCGCGCCGCGACCTCGCGCAGCGCCACGGGTACTCGAGCTGGGCCGGGTTGACGCGGCACGTGACCGCGCTCGCGAACGGCGAGGAGCCGGCGACGCCGTTCATGCTCGCCTATGCCGCGGTCGAGGGCGGCGACAACGACCGGCTGGCCGGGCTGCTCGACGAGCATCCCGAGCTCGTCCGCACGCGCGGGACGAACGGCAACGACCTGCTCGGAATGGCGGGCGACCTGGAGAGCGTCAAGCTGTTGCTCGAGCGTGGGGCAGACGTCAACCGGGGCAACGACTACGGCTGGACGAAGCTGCACCAGGCCGGTTACTCGAACGACCGGTCGCTTGCAGGGCTCGTGCTCGCGGCGGGCGCGCGCACCGATCTCTCGGCGCGCGGCGACGGAGGCACACCGCTGGTTGCGGCGCTCTTCTGGGGGCACCGCGAGGTCGTCGACCTGCTCGGGCTCGAGCCGCGCAACCTGCGTGTCGCCGCGGGCCTCGGCCGGGTCGACCTGATCGACGAGCTGGCGGGCACGCCCGCCGCGGGCGCGCACCGCGAGTTCTACCGCCCGCACGGGGGCTTCCCGGAGTGGCAGCCGTCCGGCGATTCGCAGGAAATCCTCGACGAGGCGCTGGTGTGGGCGGCCAAGGCCGACCGCGTCGAGGCGATCGACCGGCTGGTCGAGCTCGGCGCCCGGGTCGAGGCGGACCCGTATCGCGGCACGCCGCTCGCGTGGGCGGCGGCGAACGGGCGGTTGGCGGCGATCCGGCGGCTGGTGGAGCTCGGCGCAGACCCGAACGGGCGCGGCACCTTCGGCGGGCCGACCCACGGGGAAGGCGTGCCGCCGCTCCATCTCGCCGCGCAGTCGGGGCAGGAGGAAGCGGTCGACCTCCTGCTCGAGCTCGGGGCAGACCCGACCATCCGCGACGCGATCCACAACGGGACGGCGGCCGGCTGGGCGGCGCACGGCTGCCGTCCAGATCTCGCGGACCGGCTGGAATGACGGCCCGTACAATTCGCCCCGATGTCCGGGCACAGCAAGTGGTCGTCGATCAAGCACAAGAAGGGCGCCGCCGACGCCAAGCGCGGGCAGCTCTTCACGAAGCTGACGCGCGCGCTGATCGTCGCCGCCAAGGACGGCGGCCCCGACCCCGCCTCGAACCTCGCGCTCCAGAACGCGATCGAGAAGGCGCGCGACGCCTCGATGCCGAAGGACAACATCGAGCGGGCGATCGCGCGGGGCAGCGGCACCGGCGCCGACGCGGCGTCGTACGAACACATCTCGTACGAGGGCTACGGGCCAGGCGGGGTGGCGGTCTACGTCGATGTGCTCACCGACAACCGCAACCGAACAGCGGGCGAGGTGCGGCACACCTTCGCCCGGCACGACGGCAACCTCGCCGAGTCGGGCGCGGTCGCGTGGTTGTTCGAGCGCAAGGGCGTCGTCCTGGTCGATCGGGACTCGACCGACGAGGAGGAGCTGACGCTGGCGGCCGCAGACGCGGGAGCGGAGGACGTGGCCGAGGAGGGCTCGTCATTCGAGGTCACCTGCGCGCCCGAGGACCTCCACTCCGTGCGCGAGGCGCTGGAGGCGGCCGGATTCGCGGTCACGGACGCCGAGGTGACGATGCTCCCGAAGACGACGGTCGAGATCGAGGAGGAGTCGGTCGCGCGGAAGGTGCTGAAGCTGATCGACGGCCTCGAGGAGAACGACGACATTCAGGACGTGTACGCGAACTTCGATATCCCGGAGCACGTCCTGGAAGCGGTCGCGGTCTAGTCCCGCCGTAGGCAGCCCGAACTGCAGAGACAGGCTTAAGCCTGTCACTGCTCCTGTGCGCGAAGGAACGTCCGGTGCGGTGCCTAACCTCACCGCGTGAAGGTCCTCGGCATCGATCCGGGAACTGCTGCTTGCGGGTACGCGATAGTCCACGAAAGCGACGGCCGCCTCCGGGCCCTCGTCCACGGGTGCTGGCGAACGGAGGCGCGCGAGCGGCCGGAGCTGCGCCTGAGGACGATCTTCGAGGGCGTGCGGGAGCTGGTGGAGCAGCACGAGCCGGATGCCGTCGCGCTCGAGGAGTCGTTCGTCGGCGCCGACGCCCGCATCGCGCTCTCTGTCGGCCAGGCACGGGGCGCCGTGCTCGTCGCCTCCGCGCTCGCCGGCGTCGAGTGCGCTGAGTACGCGCCGGCCCGCGTGAAGCAGGCCGTCTGCGGCTACGGCCGCGCCGAGAAGGGACAGGTCGAGCGGATGGTGCGCACGATCCTCGCGCTGCGCGCGCCGCCGAAGACGACTCACGCCTCCGACGCGCTCGCGGTGGCGATCTGCCACGCGCTCGCGCCGCCCCTGTTGAAGGCGGTCGGGTCGTGATCGCACGCCTGTGCGGACGCCCGGTCGCCCGTCGTCCCGACGGCCTCGTGCTCGACGTCAACGGCGTCGGCTACCTCGTCGCCGCCACGACCCGGGCGCTCCGGCTCGCCGACGACGACGGCGAGGTGTCGCTCGAGATCCACACCCACGTCCGCGAGGACGCGCTCCAGCTGTACGGCTTCGCCGACGCGGCCGAGCGCGAGCTGTTCGAGCAGCTGCTCTCGGTGTCCGGGATCGGGCCGAAGGTCGCGCTGTCGATCGTCTCCGGCTCGACGCCGGCCGAGCTCCGCCGGGCGATCGTGCTCGAGGACACCGCCCGCTTCGAGGCGATCCCGGGAATCGGCAAGAAGACCGCGCAGCGGGTCGTGCTCGAGCTGAAGGAAAAAGTGGCCTCCGCCGCTGACGCGCCGGAGGCCAGAGGCAGCGATGGGCATCTCGTCGCCCGCGATGCCCTCGTGGAGCTCGGGTACTCGGTCGTCGACGCGGAACGGGCGCTCGCCGAGGTCGATCCCGACCTTTCGACGGAGGAGCGTGTCCGCCTGGCTTTGAGGAAAGCGGCATGACCAACGACCAACTTCTAGCCGGCGTTCTCGAGGACGCGGGCGAGGACGACTTCGACCGCTCGCTCCGGCCCCGCCGGCTCGACGAGTTCGTCGGGCAGGAGCGGGTCAAGGAGCAGCTCGAGGTGTCGCTCACCGCTGCCAAGACCCGGAACGAGGCGCTCGACCACGTTCTCCTGGTCGGCCCGCCCGGCCTCGGCAAGACGAGCCTCGCCCACATCGTCCGTGAGGAGCTGGGCGTCGGGTTGCGAACGGTCGCCGGCCCCGCGGTCGAGCGGAAGGGCGACCTGGCCGCGATCCTCACCTCGCTGGAGACGCGCGACGTCCTCTTCATCGACGAGATCCACCGGCTCAACCCCGCGGTCGAGGAGATCCTGTATCCGGCGCTCGAGGACTTCCGGCTGGACATCGTCGTCGGCCAGGGCCCGGCGGCGCGGACGTTGACGCTCGACCTGCCGCCGTTCACGCTCGTCGGTGCGACGACGCGCACGGGGCTGCTGACGACGCCGCTCCGCGACCGGTTCGGGATGACCTTCCGGCTCTCGTACTACGAGTCGGCCGATCTCGCGACGATCGTCCGCCGCTCGGCCGGCATCCTCGGTGTGCGCATCTCCGACGAGGCAGCCGACGAGATCGCCCGGCGCTCTCGCGGCACCCCGCGCGTCGCCAACCGGATCCTCCGGCGCGTCCGCGACGTCGCCGAGGTGCGCCACGCGGGCGAGATCACCGCGGAGATCTCCTGGGAGGCGCTCGAGCTGCTCGAGGTCGACGAGGAGGGACTCGAGCGCACCGACCGCGAGCTGCTCGAGGCGATCGTGCACAAGTTCGCCGGCGGGCCGGTCGGGCTGTCGACGCTCGCCGTCACCCTCGGGGAGGAGTCCGACACGATCGAGGACGTCTACGAGCCTTACCTGCTCCAGCTCGGGTTCATCCAGCGCACGCCACGGGGTCGGATCGTCACCGATCTCGGCCTCGCCCACGTCGCCGCCGACCAGGCGGCCCGCGCCGATAGCCTCTTCTAGGCATGCCTGAGCTCTGGGTTCCCGGCTACGCCGGCCCCGCCGACGATCTGGTCGACCGCATCCATCGCCGGATCGAGCAGTTCGCCCGGGAGGCAGGAATCGAGCAGGCATTCGTCGAGGTCGAGCTCGCGGACGGCGCCCGGTATGCGGTCGAGTCGCTCGAGGCAGAGCCGGGTTACGGTTTCGTGACGATCCGTCCACACCCGAGGGACGACGTGCCGGGCGAGGTGATCGTCCCGGTCGGCTCGATCAAGCGCATCGAGCTGAGCGCGGCCGTGGACGAGCGGACACAGCTCGGCTTTTCGGTTGCGTCGTGACGCTGTAGGGACTGTCCCCGACGAAGAGTAGGGCGCTTCGCCTCTGCGGCTCAGACCCGTCGGAGTCAGACCCTGGGTTCGCTACGGCCGGTACTGCAGCTCGTGCCAGCTGGGCACCGGCGCGAGCTCGAGCAACGCGCGCGAGCCGCGCGGATCCCGGTACGCGAACTCGGAATTGTCGTCGTCCCAGACGACCTCGAGCAGACCCTCCTTCACGCGGTGGTCGAGCCACGCGCCCCGGAAGATCAGCTTGCGCAGCCAGTAGACGAGCGACTCGCCGCCCACCAGCGAGATCCGCTCCCAGTGGCGGACGAGGTAGCGCCCGAACTCGCTGCGGGGCTCCTCGATGCGTCCCTCGGCGGCGAGTTCGACGAGATCCGCGGTCTCTTCCTCGTCCAGCTCGTTCGCCTCGACCAGCCCGAGCTTGACCGCTGCCCCGGTGACGCGCTGCTCGAAGTCGGCGCCGTTGAAGTTGAAGCGGTATCCGAGGAATTCGACGACGTAGTCGTCGCCGGAGCTGTAGTTGGCGTCGCCGACGGGCCGCGGGCCGCTTTCCACCGAGCCAGGATACCAACCGCCTTCCGCACCCTAGACTGGCCGCCGTGCGCCTGCGCGTCGCCCTGGTCGCCCTCGCAGCCTGCCTCGCGCTGGCCGCCGTTGCCGCGCTTCTGCTGGACTGGTCCTTCGAGAAGGCCGTGATCCTGTCGCCGGTGATCGTCATGGTCGTCGGAGCGGCGGGGTTCCTGGTGGTTCTCTGGGCTCGGATCGTGTGGGAGTCGATCCGCGGCGGACGGCAGGACGGGCAGGGCTGAACTATCGTTCGTTCATGACGAGGGGGAACGGGACGCTCTGGACCGCGGTCGACGACCTGCTTGCGCGCGCCGACCTGGAGGGCATCCTGGCGAACAAGCTCGGGCCGCTCGAGGCACGGCGCCAGCGGTTGCGCGGCGATCCGGTTCCGAAGCGCCTCGCCGCCGAGGAGCAGCTCGCCCGCGCGTCGATGATGGCGGCGATCCCTCTGCTGGGCCGCATCCGGGAGATCGTCGACGGCCCGCTGCTGCTCCTGAAAGGACCCGAGGTCGCCTGTCGGTATCCGGATCGCGCCCGGTCCTTCGTCGACATCGACCTGCTCGTCGAGGACGGTCATCGTGTCCACGACGCCCTCAGGGCCGGTGGGTTCGCGGAAGTGGACGACCCGGAGCTCTTCCGCGACCACCATCACCTCCGGCCGCTCCAGCTGCCGGGGCTCTGGCTCCAGGTCGAGATCCACCTCCGACCGATGCTTCCGGAGCAAGCGGAGGCACCGCTCGCGGAGATCTTCGAGGCCGCTGTGCCGTCGTCGCTCGCGATCGACGGGATCTCGGCCCCGCGGGCCGAGCACCACGCTCTCATGCTCGCCGCTCATGCGTGGGGGCACGAACCGCTCGGGCGGTTGCGAGACCTGATCGACGTCGCGGCGGTCGTGGAGATCGCAGACGAGACCGAGCTCGCGCGATCCGCGAAACGGTGGGGCATGGATCAGATCTGGCGGACCACCGCCGCGGCGAGCGCGGCGCTGCTCGAGGGTGGGCGGACGCCCGTGGCCATCCGTGTGTTCGGGCGCCATCTCGCAACCGTGCGCGAGCGGACAGTGCTCGAGAATCATCTTCTGCGCTGGCTGCACTCCTTCTGGGAGCTGCCGTTCCGGCGGGCGCTGCTCCGGACCGGCGGGGTACTCCGCCAGGAGCTGCTGCCCGACCCCGGCGAGTCCTGGCGGGACAAGTTCCTCCGCGTCAGGAGCGCCTTGCTGCACCCGAGTCGGTCGATGACCGAGCACACCGAGGGCTGGCGCGGAGAGCTCGAGAGCGGCAAGGCCGGCGAGCAGTAGCGACCGGGGCCGTTGCCTGTGGACAGCCGCGACGTCGCCGCCTACAGTAGATCCATGGGAGGGGAGGGGTTTCTCGTGAGCCCGCAGGTGATGCACGAGACCGTCGACGGCGAGACGATCATCATCGACCTGTCCTCGGGCACCTACTACAGCCTGCGGGGATCGGCACCGGCGATCTGGGATGCGCTCGCGCGGGGCGCCGGTTCCGCGGCGATCGTGACGGCGCTCGAGGACGCCTACGACGCCGAGCCCGGCTCGATCGAGGCCTCGGTCGCCGGTCTGGTCCGGCAGCTCGAGTCCGAAAGGCTGATTGCTCCCGGCACGGCGCCTGCGGCACCGATTCCGACCTTCGAGCCGGGAGGGGACGGAACGTTCGAAGAGCCCCAGCTCGAGAAGTACGAGGACCTGCAGGACATCATCCTGCTCGATCCCGTGCACAGGGTCGACGACGCCGGCTGGCCGCATGCTGCTCCGGCCGCGGCAGACGGCGCCTAGACCAGTCGGCCCATGAGCGTGACTGCGGCCGACGCTCGCTCGCTGCCCGAGCACCCGAGGCTCGCGGTCGAAGCGCTCTTCGAAGCCGCCGCCGAGCGTGCGGGCCGCGTCGAGCGCTCGTACGCTGTCGCAGGCCAGTCCGTCACGTGCCGCTTCGCCGGTGAGGAGATGCTGCTGCGCGTCGGACGCGCGTTCGACCACCTTCGAGCTCCCGCCACGGGGGCGGGCCTGACGATCAACATCTGGGACTCCGAGTCGACCGGAGGTGCGGCGCCGCCGCTCCTCGGCGAGCAGCTGAGCACCGAGGACGGCCCGATGTACTACTACGAACGGAACGGCGTGAAAGCCCTGAACCGCTGGCGGTCGCTCAGCGTCCTCGACGAGGAGTCGGCCCAGGCGTGGTTCTGGGCGCCGGCCCCGGATGCGATCCCGTCGTGGGAAGCGGCCGCGCCTCTGCGCGCGATCCTGCACTGGTGGCTCGGGCGTCGGGGCATCCTCCAGCTGCACGGAGGCGCGGTCGGAACGCCGGACGGCGGCGTCCTCCTGGTCGGCCGGGGTGGGTCGGGGAAGTCGACGACCTCGCTCGCCTGCCTGACCGCCGGCCTCCGCTACGCAGGCGACGACTACGTCGCGGTCGCCCCGCATCCACAGCCGTGGGTGCACAGCCTCTACTCCTCAGGAAAGCTGGAGGACCACCAGCTCGCACGCTTCCCCGGGCTCGGCGGTGCCGTCGGGAACCCCGAGCGGGGGGCGGGCGAGAAGGCGGTCGTCTACGTCGAGGAGGCCGCTCCGGGGAGGGCGATCCCCGGCTTTCCGTTGCGGGCGATCCTCGTCCCGCGCGTCGTCGCACAGACGCCCGAGACGCGTGCCGTGCCGCGTCCCGCCGCCGCCGCGCTCGCAGCGCTTGCGCCGAGCACGATCTTCCAGCTCCATCCGCCGCAGCCGGACGCACTCGCGGAGATGGGCGCGCTGGTCGGGCGTGTCCCGTGCTTCACCCTCGAGCTCGGCTCGGACCTGGCGCGGATCCCGGAGGCGATCGTCGAGCTCCTGGAGGCTTCTCGGTGAGCCGCCCGCTCGTCAGCGTGGTGATTCCCGTGTTCAACGCCGAGCCGTTCCTGCGCGAGGCGCTCGACAGCGTCCTCGCGCAGGACTACGAGCCGTTCGAGGTGATCGTCGTCGACGACGGCTCGACGGACGGCAGCGGCACGATCGCGCGCTCATACCCGGAAGTGCGCTACCTGCGGCAGGAGAACCAGGGCCCCGCCGTGGCGCGCAACGCCGGCATCGCGGCGGCGCAGGGCGAGTTCCTGGCTTTCTTCGACGCCGACGACGTCATGCTTCCCAACAAGCTCTCCGTCCAGGTCGGGTATCTGCTCGAGCATCCGGAGGCGACGGTGACGCTCGCGAAGCAGGGCTCGATCGGAGCGCCACCCGAAATGACACGCGAGACGGCGTGGGGCGACCTGCCCGACGTGCAGCCGACGTCCGTCGTCCTCCGCAGGTCGACCATTCTCGAGATCGGCGGTTTCGACCCGGCTGTGACCCCGACCGACGATCTCGACCTGCTCATCCGGCTGCGGGAGCGCGGCCACGAGATCGAGGTCCTCCCGGAGATCGTGATGCACCGTCGCTACCACGGCGGCAACCTCGTTCTCGGCCGCGGCGTCGACAAGGGCCTGCCCGCGCGTCTGATCAAGGCCAAGCTCGACCGGGAGCGGAGCGCGGCCGAGCGCGAGGCATGACCTCTGCCGAGCTGGTCAGCGTGCTGATCCCGGCCTACAACGCCGAGCGGTATCTCGGCGAGGCGATCGACAGCGTCCTCGACCAGACCCACCGGCAGGTCGAGATCGTCGTCGTCGACGACGGCTCCGAGGACGAGACCGTCGCGGTCGCACGCGCATACGGGGATCGAATCCGTCTCGCGAGCCAGCCGAACGGCGGAATCGGCGCCGCGCGCAACCACGCGGTCCGGCTCGCGCAGGGGGGCTACCTCTCGTTCCTCGACGCCGACGACCGCTTCCTGCCGGACAAGCTCGAGCGGCAGCTGGCGGCTCTGTCGCAGACGCCGAAGCTGGACATGGTGTTCGGCCATGTTCGCGAGTTCGTCAGCCCCGACCTGCCGGCCGAGGAGCAGGCGGCGTTTCGCCCTTCGCCGCCGGCGCCGTTCGTCGCGCCGAACGCGATGCTGATCCGGCGCGAATCGTTCGACCGGGTCGGGCCGTTCTTGACCGACCTGCGCGTCGGGGAGGGCGTGGACTGGTATGCCCGGGCGACCGAGGCCGGTCTGAAGGGGCTGACCCTGCCGGACATCGTCCTCGAACGCCGGCTCCACGACAGCAACACCGGCATCCGGGAGCGCGATTCCCGTTCCGACTACCTGCTCGTGGTCCGATCCGCGCTGCAGCGGCGGCGGCAGACGTCCTGATGACCGGGCCGCTCGTCAGCGTCGTCGTGCCCGTCTACAACGTCGAGGGGTTTCTCCGCGAGGCGCTCGACAGCCTCTTCGCCCAGGACTACGAGCCGTTCGAGGTGGTCGTCGTGGACGACGGCTCGACGGACGGCAGCGGCACGATCGCGCGCTCGTACCCGGAGGTGCGCTACCTCCGGCAGGAGAACCAGGGCCCCGCTGCAGCGCGCAACGCCGGCATCGCGGCGGCGCGGGGCGAGATCGTCGCCTTCGCCGACGCGGACGACGTGCAGCTGCCGACCAGGCTCTCCGTGCAGGTCGGGTACCTGATCGAGCACCCGGAGATCAGCGCGACGCTCGGCCGGCAGGTCTGGATCACGCCGCCGCCGGGTGCGGTCCCCGACGTCGTGTGGGGCGATCTCGACGGGATCCCGGCGATGACGATGGTGGCGCGCAGACGCACGCTGGCCGAGCTGGGAGGATTCGACCCCCGCCTGCGCGGCCCCGAGGACACCGACCTGCTCATCCGGATGCGCGAAGGCGGGCACCGATTCGTCGTGCTCCCGGAGATCGTGATGCGCCGCCGGTATCACGGCGAGAACCTGGTCGCAGGTCGATACGACGTCGTCGCGCAGACCGCGCTGATCCGGGCGAAGCTGGAGCGCTCGCGGGCCTCCCGGTGAAGGGAGCCTTCTGGCCGACGCGTCAGCAGCGGCTCCTGCTCGAGACCGCGCTGGGCGACCGCTCCGAGGCCGAGGCCTCCTGGCGCGAGCTGCTTCCCGGACTCGACCTGCAGGCGATCGAGGATGGGACGTTCGCCGCTCTTCCCCTCGTCTACCGCGCGCTCGATGCCGCCGCCCCCGACGAGCCGTTGCTGCCGCGGCTGAAAGGCATGTACCGCAGCACATGGGCGCGGAACACGCTCCTCCGAGAACGTTTCGCCGTCACCGCCCGCGCGCTCGGATCCGCCGGCGTCCCCTTCCTGCTCGTGGGCAGTATCGGCGCCGCCCGCCGCTACTACGCCACGCTCGGACTGCGGCCCACGCCGGCGATCGAGCTGCTCGTTCGGGACGACGATGTCGTCGCGGCGGTGAGGGCACTCGGAAGCGCCGGCTGGGTGGCACGCGGCCCGGGCCGGGCGAGCGATGCCGATCCCCTCGTCCTGCTCGACGACGGGGAGAACGCCTGCCTGCTGAGCACGGCTCTCGGCCCGGACGTCGCGCTGCCGTCCCCGTACGGGCCGCTCTGGGACGCTGCGACCGATCTCGACGAGCAGGGGGTTCCGGTGAAGGCGCTCGCGCCGACCGACGACCTGCTCGCCGCGATCGTCACCGGCGCCCGCACGCGTCCGGCGCCGTCGCTCCAGTGGATCCTCGACGCGGCGATGATCCAGCGATCCGTGCCGGA
>Ga0070683_100001998_pt1 | contig 16000 bp, 10 predicted proteins | sample KBSC713LmetaG_FD_64662 | JGI IMG/M metagenome (GOLD analysis project Ga0070683, IMG submission 64662) | Corn rhizosphere microbial communities from Kellogg Biological Station, Michigan, USA - KBS C7.1-3L metaG | ecosystem: Host-associated > Plants > Roots > Rhizosphere ...
GCGAGGATGAGTATTTGCAAGCAGTGGCTATTCTACATGCAGAAAGGTTATTTACCCTGGAATGTATTGCGAATTGATGAAGCCTGGTATTTTAAAGTACTCGAAGTACTGGCAAGTGATTTCGCAGCTATTGCTGAATTAAGAAAACTCATCAAACAAACCCCGGGCGTCATTCGAAGAATAATAGAGCAGCATGATGAAAGTTATTTAATTAGACTGGTAGGCGTAGTGACGGCAGTAAGCCAACGCGAGTTGGGACAGATGGTTGAAGAGCTGGCTCACGTGGTTTCATCGACGGCAATGATTGCTTCCTTAATTAAGGGAAAGAAGATAACTGAATTGAAAAAGGGAATTTGGTATTGGGTATTCGAACTGGCAGCTACTGAGCAAACAAGAATGAGTTCCTCTGAATTGATCGAAAAGATTCTTGTAGATCATTCGACTTACGATGATATCAAGCTTGCTATCAATACTGAGAATGGTTCTACTTCTACTCTCATTTTTTCTGTTATTAAAAAACTGTATAGTACGCCAGAACTATTTTCTGAAAAAAGATCTTCAACGATTAAAGAAATAAAAAAAGATCAGGAAAAGAAAAAGGATGATTCGGATACAGGTGTCGATGAAGAAGGAATTTTTGTACTTCATGCAGGGGTAGTGTTGATCCACACTTTTTTGACTTCACTTTTTAAGCGTTTACAATTAATAAAGGATTCACGTTTTGTTGATAAAGATGCTCAACAGAAGGCGATTTACCTGGTACACTACCTCGCCGCCGGTACAGTCGATGCCGAAGAACATGAACTCGTTGTACCAAAAGTTCTATGCGATTGGCCGATTAGTTTACCAGTTGAAAAGAATATTGAAATCAACGAGGACGAATTAGATGAAGGAGACAATATGTTGCAGGCTGCGATCGAACAATGGCCAGTACTAAAGAGTACATCCATTTCAGGATTAAGGGAAGGGTTTTTACAGCGCAATGGAAAAATAGGTGCTAAAAATGATAAGCTGCAATTGCAAGTAGAAGCAAATTCTCTTGATGTACTATTAGATCAATTGCCATGGAATCTTAGCATGATCAAGCTGCCCTGGATGAAAGCTATATTAAGAGTGGAGTGGAGATAAAATTAAAAAGATGAGAAGAATTAAATCAAAAATACCATCCGTTGACCCGGTTCAAAATGTGAAGGGAAGTTTCTTTTCCAGGAATGCGGACAACAATTTTTTTAAGGAGGAGCAAAGCAATAGAAATTCATTTTTTAATCCAATGATAGAGTCTGGTAACGGAGGTGATGTGGTACAAAGAAAATGTACGGAATGTGAAAAGGAAGAAAAGACAGTTCAGCGACAGGAATCACCAGAAGAACCGGAACAGAAGCCTTCTTCGCCAGAAGAAACTGCACCTCCTTTGAGTCGCCGACCCGGGTTAATGAATTGTAGCAATGATCCGAGGTTTCCTGATTTTGGTTGCTTTGGTCAACAATTGAAACTGGATATAGATGAAAACTTAATTAATAATGCACATCAGTTTTCACGTGTGTCTACATTATTTCCTGGCGACAACAAGTTAATGCTGGATACATTTTTAAGATATGGTATAGGGAGGAATAACCTGGTAACAACTTTTCAATTCGCAGGGGTAAATAAAAAATGGAGTGATATTCTTTCTTATGGCACTGGTGTACTGCTGAAGTCTTACGATGTTGCGGCGAATGGAAAACTGCAGCTAGACGTTCAGATACCCATAAAGAAAGGCCTCAATCTCAATTTAAAATTTGATTGGGATTCTGGAAAAGATGATCCATCTAAAGGAGCAAGAACAGAGGGAACTGTTGGATTTTCTGGCAGTCTCTAAAAATGGTTATTGAGTAAATGAAAACTGCTGAACCAAAAAATACATCCGTTGCTACGATGCCAAAATCGGGTAAGCCTTTCTTTTCAAAGGGAGGTGACGGAGATTTTTTTGGTGAAATCATTAAGAAACAGACTGATTTTTTCAAGCCATCAACTTCGCTCAGTGTCGGTGGAAAAGGAGTATTGCAAACAAAACTTACTATTGGTCAACCCAATGATAAATATGAGCAAGAAGCCGATTCGATGGCAGACAGGGTGGTACAACGGTTAGCAACACCCGAAACGATATCTCGCAAAGAAAATGGGGTGCAGGCAAAGCCGTTATCGTTTGGAATTACTCCGGTAATACAAGCAAAGTGCACTGAATGCGAGAATGAAGAAAAATTGCAGAAAAAAGAAGAAGATGAATTGCAGAAGCTTTCTCTAATGGATCTCCGGCGCAAACCAATTTTCGAAAGCAATGCAGAACCACCGGATGAGGAGAGCAGCGTACAACGGAAATGTGCTGAATGTGAGCGTGAGGACAAACTTCAAGCTAAAGAAGAAAAAGATTTAGTAAAGGAATCGCCGTTAGAGCTGCAGCGTAAACCAATTTTTGAAAGTAATGCCGCGCCAACTTATGCCGAGACTAGCGTGCAACCTAAATGTGCTGAATGTGAGGGAGAGGGAAAGCTTCAGACTAAAGAGGACGAAGATTTGGTTCAGGAATCACCTTTAGATCTGCAGTGTAAACGAATTTTTGATAGTGAAGCTACAATAGACAATGGTGAAAGCAGTGTTCAACTAAAATGTGCAGAATGCGAACGGGAAGAAAAGCTACGGAAAAAAGAAGAAGAGGAAACTGAAGACATCTCTCCGTTAGAATTGCAGCGTAAACCAATTTTTGAAAGTGTTGGAGGGCTTCCGGAGGATAACTCACCTGGCGAAGCAGAGAATGTCCAAGCAAAGTCTGATGTTTCATCTACAGGATCACAACTATCTCAAATTGAAAACACCTTAAACTCTTCAAAGGGTAACGGATCACCTATTGATCGTTCTACGCGGCAACAAATGGAAACATCGTTTGGCGTCGATTTTTCCAGTGTTAGAATTCATAGCGACAGTACTGCAGTGCAGATGAGCAAAGATTTGCATGCGCAAGCGTTTACACATGGAAGTGATATTTATTTTAATTCAGGGAAATATGATACAGGCAGTGAGAGTGGCCGACATTTATTGGCTCACGAACTAACACATACAGTTCAACAAAACGCTGTTTCCGGAAAAATTCAAAGACAACCATCTAAACCGGCAGGTTATGTCACGGATTTGTATGCAGGTGATCCTCGATTTTATGTTGCCTACGGCGCCTATTATCCAATTTTAGACAAGCCCAGTAAGGACATAGCAGATAAATTAGAAATTGTTTCCAAGCTCAATACAATAAAGGAAATCAACACAAGGGCGTTTCAAGGCGCTCAAACCGAAGATGTAGAATTCGCCAAAGCTCTAAATAATGATATTCAGGATGAAAATCGATTCGTGGTCGAGATGTTGAATGATGATAAGCTTAGGTACCCGGCTGGCCTGGAGTTGATAAAGAAGGATAAAAGTGGGTGGAAATCCTTGTTGTTAGCATTGAGTAATGCCGACTTTAAAATCAGAATATATGCTGAGATTGTACTAAAGGACCACGTCCGCACTAATAAGGGGTTACTTCACTATTTGGCGGAGACGGCGGAGAAAGACGATGCACAACTGAGGGTTTCAGCAATTTCGATCCTCTCGAAGGCTGGGTTTGGTAACTACTTTGATAACAAAAATTTTGTATCACGAATCATCCAAAAATTAGAGTTTATTAATGTATTCTTTGATTCCATTCCATTGCCGACCGATAAAATGTATAAAGATATTCGGGATGTATGGTTTAAAAATGTCAGAAAGGAGGTATCAGACAAAGTAGCATCCGCCATTTTGGAATTCAGGAAGGAAATTCTTCTGTGGGATAATCTTATTAACATAGCGCAAGCTGTCGAAATATTTAATGTTGCCTCTGCAATGGCCACCAGGGTTTTTTCATGGTTAAAGATCTTCAATGCGGATGAGTGGACAATCCATAATCAATCGGTTTATGAGGTGTCGGCCAATCTCACAAAGATTATGGGAGATAAGTTGAACCAAATGTTAAGTTTTTATCAGGCACCTGAAGGATTTACTGCAAGCCCCTCGGTTAGTATTATTACGGCGAATAGTTTTTTCACAATCTGCAGTGAAATACCGAAATATATAGCAAGTGCATCAATTAAGGATCTTGAACTGGATCTATATCGCGCAGAACGCGATGCAATCGAAGTAATCGATGGACTAAAGGAATCTAAACCTCCCAATTATGAGAGTTATGTTCAAAAAGTCAAGGAAATAGTTGGAACTGTAAATGGAATTCAAACTACGTTTCCAAAGTTATCACTTCTTGCCTGGGAGAGACCAATGGTCTACTTCGAAATATTGAATTACATAATGGATCTAATTGCGGGAATGATCAACCAATTAACTGCAATCAGCTCTGCGTTAACCGCATTTTCATTGGGTAAGGTTATTGATGACAGTTGGCGACCTAATGACAGTACAACACCAGAGGCAATAAAAAATAGGGAAATCCTGAGACAGTTCCTTCATGATGCTCAAGTCTTAATTGCCGAGCATTATAATGATCCTGACAAACTTGGGGCTGAGATTGAAAAGCTTCGAAGTCAGCAAGACTACAAAACGGCTATTGCATGGGCACAAAAATTTGCAGTTGATGAGGCCGAATTCCGTGAACTAGTGGTTGTGATCGCCGAGGTGATCTTCACCCTCGCATCCATCTGGGCAGGTGGCGTCGCGGGAAGACTCGTAGGAGCAGGGGTTAGATTTGCGGCGGCCAGAGGGATAGCTGCTGCGGTTACAGTTGCTGGTAGCCGTTATATTTCTGGAGCCATCGTCTTGGGTGCAGATACCTTAGGATTTGTTGTTACTGACAAATTGCTCCACCAGTTGTTTTTTGGAAAGGGTGGGTGGGATACCTTCCTTTCAGATTACGTGAAAGCTTACCTGACATTTGGCGCGTTAAAAGGAACAGGAAGGCTATTTGAAGGTTTAGTGTCAGCGCAAAAGCTTCCGGCCATAATTGCTAAGATTGGACAATTTGGTGTAGAGGTCGCGACGCTTACTGGAATGCAGATTGTGTGGGAAACGTTAGAACCAACCACTGAAGGACAAGCTAAACTTACTGTATGGGAAAAATTAGTACACAATGCACTATTCCTGATTTTGCTGAAGGTGGGAATGGTCGGACTAAGAAAATTTCCTCCGCCATTGCTGGCAAAACTCGAAAAGAAAGTCATTGACAGCCTTGATGCACGCACTGCATCGCTTGAAAAGAAATTATCAGAGTTTGTCGAATCCACCAAGGGAAATAAAGAAGTAGAAGCACTTCACAAAGAAATAAAGGATCTTCTCGAAGCAAAAAGACAAGCTTTACTCGATGCGCTAGCAAATGATGTGTTTAAAGGAAACAAAGAAGATATAAATGCGACAAAGGCAACCATTGCTGCCATTAGCAGCCGAATCGCCGAAATTCAAAGCGTTCTCGAATTGTTGAAGTTTGATTTGAAACCAACTGAGAACCCTGATGTGTTTACGTTTGATGGGAAACCGGAGAAATTGAAAGAAGTACTTGATAAGAGAGGGGCAGCTGGAGCAGGCAGCACTTTTGAGTTGATTGCAGGCGGAAAGGATAATGGAATCTATAAATATCAAGTGCCGGGAGAAGCTCCAATTTACCTTGAACAAGTATCAAAGGCAAGTAAGGCACGCGTTGGTCCTTCTGAAGCTGCAAAGGCACGTGGTTTTGAATGGAGAGATGTTAGATCAGCCTTCTGGAAATCGGTTATTGAACAAGGTTTCAAATACGACGACCAACTCGTCAGCAGTACTGAATCAAATCTCAAGATTAGGGATTTGTTGGAGAGTGGCTGGAAGCCGGGAGATAAGTTACCAAAAGAGATTGGCACATGGCTCGAGTTATATTATGCAAAAGAACGAGCAGCACGCACTAAGGAAACGGAAACCAAGCCTGATCAAGAAGAAGTAAAGCCTTTGTTTGAAGATCAGCTTAATGAATTGTTGAAATTAAACCCGGAGAGTACCAGGCCCGCTCAGCTGAATAGCATGATAAAAAGTTTAAGGCTTCGCGGTGTTCACGACAATACAATTCTCAATATTATTCGGCTTGCATTTACTAATGCTGCTGGCATGCGCCCCAATGATCTTTTTGCCGATGTCAATGTAATAGCAGGTAAACCTGGGGATGTGCTTGGTAAAACTGCATTCGATGCATTGATAAATGGTTTGGCGAATGAAAGCAGTTTTGCTGCTGCGAGATTCATGGCCAGCCGTGCTTCCTGGAATCAGATGCCACAGGTAAGAGATATTCTAACTGCATTGACTATTGAAGACTTTGCTACGCTCCGCTCGCAATTTAAGGGGGGCAATAATAAAGACTTTACGAATAATGTCGCGAAGATTGTAAGAGGTCTTAAGGGAAGTAGAGACGATATATTTGCCCTTTTAAATGAAGCCGGGCCCGGGCCACTTGCACTTAACAAACTTGCTGAAGCAGTTTCACGCCTGGGCGCTGGTAAGTTTTCGCCAACCGAAATTAGAGATTCCTTAAGCTTTGGTAAAAAACTGGAAGAAGCTTTTGCCGATCCATCTCAAACGGAACCATTGGTAAGTGTGATATTCGGGAAGGCTTATGAAGGCAAGGAGGGGGAAACATTTAAAGTAGCAGCAGGCATTAAGAAAGCAGGGAATAAACCAATTAGTTATGTATTCGGAAGGGTAAGCGAAATTGTAAACAACTTGTTGGACGGTGGCCAGGGCAAGTCAATTAACGAAACCAAATGGGGTGTTATTCGTAAAATTATTGAAGCCACTGACCTGGCCACAGTGGAAAAAAACGGAATAATTGGTAAAATATGGGCGGAAGCGAACCTTCAATTAGAAAGAAATCTGGATCCAGATCTTTTGGTTCAGGATCAGGTAAGTATGCGCTATCTGCTCGAAAATGGTACGTGGAGTAAAGATTTCGGAATAGTTGACGGGGTCACAAGAAAAGGAACGGCTGTGCGCTACAAGGAATATAAGTCGTCAGAAACGGCTTCGTTTTCAGACGCGCAGAAACAGATTTACGAGTACATGAGGACAGGACAATTTGAAAAGTTACAGCCGTTTGGTGAAAATGCAGAAGTAATTTTCGGCGGGAAAGATATGCCTTTCTTCAAGCCGGGCGACTTGGATGTAGTAAAACCAAAGGACAAATAACATAGCAAAACAAGTTTTTATGGGATTCATGTTCACAGGGATCATAATAAAAAATGGCAACAATCTAAACGATGCAGACGTACTTGAAGTTTTCGACCAACAGCACTCTTATCCTGAAGATGATGTATCGCTTGAAAAAGCGATCAGCAGTTCCTTCGAAGGAACTGCCATCGCCAGAGTGGATGACATGCTTGTGCTATTCGGTCCAGAAATTGGGTACTCCTGTTCATTTGAAGGAAACGAATTGACCGAGACTGACAAAAAGTTGGAAAAACTATCAATACAAGGCGACGTTGTTTCTTTCGTGTTGAATAGCGTAGCATCTACTTATGCATGGTCCCTTTTTTCTAATGGCAATAGAATTCGTGTCAAAACAATTGAAGGAAAAAAGGTCTTGTTCGAATCGGACGAGGAATCGAAGTACGAGAAAGGAATGACCATGGATGAACAGGGAGTTATCAAGCTAATTGAAAATTTTACTGGCTATTCCTTTATTGAATTAGTATTTGAAAAGAAAATTTCAGCAGCGGTTTACAATTATTAGAGTCGCATAGTAACGGAATCACCATCAACAATGAAATCAAAACGTGATAGAAATATTCCCTCAAAAAACTATGAATCTTCTCCGTTTTTCCAACGCAGAAGTAACAATCGCTTACAGGATAAAAACAATGCGTCGTTTTTTAATCAAACTACATCACCAGCCAATGGATATGATAACGAACATATCCAGCGACAACCCGCGCCACCCGTAACAGTTCCATTACTTACGGACGCACAAATAAGTTTAGCCATCCGCTACAATCGCTTTATGTATCCTCCTGCGCAAATGCGAATGCTGCAGGATGCCCTTCATGTTACTGTAACGGGAAGCTCTAACCGAGAAACTGCATTGGCGGTGGCGCAGTATCAAGATTCGAATGGTTTGACTGTAGATGGCATGGCTGGTCCTAACACATTTGCGACGATACATGCTGACACAAGCATAACAAACAAAGACGATCTGATTCTTTTCAGTATAAATGTAGACCAGGGCATATCAATGACTGTAGGTGGTGGTACAAGAGATATGTTGGGTCATTCCCTTGTGGAGGTACATCTGCCACCCGGTAATTGCGATGACTACGAGTATCGTCAATATATCTGTGGTGATGTGGAATTTCTACCTGCCGGCGCTCCCGCAGGTACGCCATTTACTTCATTGAATAGTTTATTCACTACACAGCCTGGTGGTAGTTTACCTAATATCCCAAACTTTCACGAAGACGGGAACACGGCCTTGAATTCACGATATGGGCATCGCAATCGACCTGCAAGACCTGAAAACAGATATGTAGATGCAACAGGAGCCGATGACCAGGCACATGGCTGCAAGTTTTTGGCAGAAGATCATCCAGGCATCAGAGGCAGAATTACGAACCCGGGTGAAACTTATGATTTTGATCTGCGATTCTTTGGAGAGGTAAGACATAAGACACGTGGTAGAGTAGCAGAACGATGGTGGAATGTACAAGACACATTTGTGATATAACCATTATAAAGGATGAAATACAAAATGAAAATATCAAAACTTATAAACCATGTCTCATAATTCATCCAAACCCCTCTGCCTGCAATGGAACCAGCTAACACTGGAGGCAATAAAATTAACCAGGACATCTCCGCCTCTTGCGGCTCGTGCATTGGCGATAGCGCATACTGCAATGTATGATGCATGGAGCGTTTATCAGGAGAAAGCGATCAGCACGAGTACGGCATTGCTTATTAAAATAAAAGATGATTCAGATTGCGCGAAGGAAAATAGACATAAAGCATTCAGTTATGCTGCCTATCGTGTGTTGACGGATTGTTTCTGGGGAGTGCTACCTGCGCAAAACAAAAATATGTTTCGGGATTTTATGTGCGAGCTGAATTATAATCCGGATGATACATCGCTTGACACTGCAACACCGCAAGGAATCGGTAACCTCGCAGCGAGACTTGTCATAGAATATAGGAATGGCGATGGCGGAAATCAACATGGTACATTACAAATGCCGGCATGGTCTGATTATACTGGATATAAATCGGTGAATACATGGGACAAGGTTAATGATCTCGATCACTGGCAACCTTTGCGAACAGAAGACCCTCCCGGAGAATTTAAAGTTCAAAACTTTCTTGTGCCTCATTGGGGTTTGGCAAAGCCATTTGCATTAAACTACAATTGGCAATTCAGACCAATGCCTCCTTATAAGAAACATGAGGCACAGTTTAAAGAACAAGTAAAAGAAACAATAATTAATAGCGGTGGGTTGACAGACAAACAAAAAGCAATTGCCGAATATTGGGCGGATGGACCGGGAACTTATACTCCACCGGGTCATTGGTGTGAAATTGCACAGTTCATCGCTACATGTAAGAAGTATGGTAACTATGATTGTATCAAACTATTCTTCGCACTCACCAGTGCTTTGCTTGATGCATCTATTGCATGTTGGGAATGCAAACGAAACTATGATTCTGTTCGTCCCATCACTGCGGTTCGTGAATTATATAAAGGAAAAGACATTCAGGCCTGGGGCGGACCGCATAAAGGGACACAAACAATAAAAGGAGAAAACTTTCAATCTTATGTTGCTACTCCTCCATTTCCGGAACATGTTTCAGGCCATAGCAATTTTAGCAGATCGGCTGCAGTGATTTTAAAATCTTATACCGGCAGCGATCATTTTGATGGTTGCACTGAAGTAAAGAAGGGTAGTTCTTCAATAGAGCCCGGCACTACTCCCAAGCAGGATATTACGCTTGAATGGCCAACATTCACGGATGCAGCTGAGCAAGCCGGTATTTCGAGAATATATGGCGGTATTCATTTTACAAAAGGAAACAAAGATGGACAGAACCTTGGTGAGCAAATTGGAAATAATGCCTGGCAAAAGGCGAAATTTTATTTCAATGATTAATGAATGAAATAGTTGTTGTCTATGCAAGTAATTTCTATAGCTATTCAAAAAGGTGGATCTGGTAAAACAACCACGACAATCAATTTAGGTGCGGCATTGTTTGCGCAGGGGAAAAGAGTTTTACTGATTGATGCTGATCCGCAAGCTAACCTGTCGCAGTCATTAGGCATAACAGTTGAGCCCGAACAAAATCTTTTTACTGAATTAAAAAAGGAAATCGCTGGAGAAAGCAGCGACTTAAATAATATAATTGTGGGTACAAGATCTGGTTTGTCATTGGTTCCTTCTTCAATTGAACTTGCTGGCGCCGAACTGGAATTGGTGAGTGTATATGGTCGTGAGCAAGTTTTCAACTGGATGCTCGAACCATTAAAAGAGAAATATGATTTTATTCTTATTGATTGTCCACCTGCCATTGGTATGCTTACTGTAAATGCGCTTGTTGCCAGCAATTATGTGTTGTTGCCATTGCAAGCGGAGTTTCTCCCATTGAAAGGTTTGCGTAGCTTTATGCATCACTTTAATGCGATCAAGAGCAAGCTTAATAAAAATCTGGAAGTCCTGGGCTTTATACTCACCCGCTACGACGAGCGAAAGACAATGAACCGGCAGGTGTATCAGGAACTAGAAAATGAGTTTGGCGAAAAAGCATTTCACACTCATATACGCAGCAACATTCAATTGGCAAAGGCACAGGAAGCAGGAACGGATATTTTTAATTTTGATAAACAGTCTCACGGCGCTGAAGATTATAATAAATTGGCAGAAGAGTTTCTTCATAAGTTGGAATTGACCTTATTGGCTAACTCTTAAATGATATTATATGTTCAGAAGCACTTACCGAAGCCGTCGTCATCGCAATGCGCATAGTCATGATGAACAGCAGGCACTGTCACAACCATTTTTTGGTAATACAGCTTCACAATCGGTGCAGAGAAAATCATCCACTCCCTTTTTCCAGGCGAAACTATCTGTCAATCAGCCGAACGATAAATATGAAAGAGAAGCAAACGCTGTTGCAAACACAGTGGTAGATAATCAGCGATCCGGTACTGTAGTGCAGCAAAAAGAAATAGGCGGCATTCAAAGGCTATCGACATCTGCAGAAGAAGAAAAATTGGGCACCAACGAAGAACGCATGCGTCGGGACAAAGAAATTCAGACAAAACCCGAGATACAAAGAATGTGTCCTGAATGTGAAAAGGAAAAAGAAGGAATGGTTCAGCAAAAATCAGGAGGTATAGGAGCAACTGCGTCCGCGTCTTTATCAAGCCGCATTGAAAGTTCAGCCGGAAAAGGAAAATCTCTTCCTAAAAAGACATTGCACGAAATGCAATCTTCTTTTGGTGTTAGTTTCCGCCATGTAAATATTCATACAGATTCATCATCTGTACAAATGAATAAGGAATTAAATGCACAAGCATTCACACATGGCAGTGACATCTATTTTAACAGCGGAAAATATAATCCCGAAACTTCCGGAGGCCAGCTTTTGTTAGCGCATGAATTAACGCATGTAGTACAACAGGGAGCAGCCAACAAAGAAGATATCCAACGTTCTTGCCACGATGGTGCATGTGAATCTTGCGCTGGAGGGTTTAGGGATTTTTGGATCACGTTTTATTTTAGAAGAAGAGCTACGAGAAGGACAATGGATTATTTGCGGAATCAAATAAATGAAGCAAAAAGAACTCTTCTTAATTGTTGTTTGCGATTGAAGGCGGACTTCAATTGGACACTTCTTGGTGGAGGAGGTACTTTTAATTTTATGGACGCAACCGCCGGCGGAGGATGGCAGTATTCTGCTGATGCTTCTGGACTCGGCACTGGAAACACATTTGCCGGCAGCAGAGGCATTCCTGTTTTGGTAGTTGATGATGTTCCTAATTCAGGCGGTGGCGTTACGGTAGATAGACGTTTTGATACAAACTACGCCGGACGGACTTATGCAGTGATTGGAGTAAATCAGGTAAATCCGAACCCTGGTTGCAATCATCTTGCACATGAACTCTGGCATGTAGGAAGTGGAATTGTTGGTCACGATGTTGCACACGGCACATTGGCTGCCTGCACTGGCAACACAGTAAGCGAAGAATTTTGCCTGGGGTTACGAAATGTCGTGGCACCAGTTGGAGATTTTCCAGTGCCAGCTGCTAACACCAGTACGGCGGTTGCATAAATTTTTTAATTGTTCGAAACTAAGGAGTGATGATTCCAGAACTCGAATACATAGAACAACTGATTAAATTTCGTTTAAACAAGTATTACCCTTCTGATGATGATCAATCAGAACCGGTGATTCCAACCCTGGATAAATGGCAACTGCCATTAGCTGGATTTATCCATGAACATAAATTATATGCTGAAGAAGCTATTCTTCTGTTGCTTGCACTAGCTCCACATGTTCGACCTGAGCTATTCGATGCGGCAATCGATAATAAAATGAAAGGCTCCGGTGATTTCCCAAAAATCGGCGGCGTAAGAGGAAAGAATTTTCGGGGATTCCTGCCAACAGGTGAAACAGCTTTGTTTTTATTGACAGGTGGTGATGAGTTGAAGCGCCAGGAAGTGCTCCACTTATTTAAGTCAGATCATTTGTTTGCTGACAAGAAAATAGTGTGGTTGGAGGATTTGCCGCCAGGTGAGCCAGCAATGAGTGGAAGGATTATTATGTCGCAGGATTATGTTGATCTGTTTACCCAGGGCAAGAATACACCGCCACACTTTAGTATGAGCTTTCCCGCTACACAGATACAAACTGATCTGACATGGAACGACCTGGTAATTGATCAGGCGCTGCAACAGCAAATACAGGATATAGTTGATTGGTTGCAGTTCAATGATCAGCTCATGCACGAATGGGGGATGAAGGCTCGCCTGAAAAAAGGCTACCGAACATTATTCTATGGTCCCCCCGGCACAGGTAAAACCTTTACGGCTGGTCTATTGGGCAAATACACAGGAAGAAAAGTATATAAGATTGATCTTTCGATGGTGGTTTCAAAATATATCGGGGAAACTGAAAAAAATCTCGAGTTGTTGTTTGCCCGCGCTGAAGATAAGGGTTGGATCTTGTTTTTTGACGAAGCCGATGCTTTGTTTGGCAAACGGACCAGTGTTCGTGACGCACATGACAGATATGCTAACCAGGAAGTGTCCTACCTGTTGCAGCGGATAGAAGATTATAATGGACTGATTATTCTAGCCACCAATATGAAAAATAATATTGACGATGCATTTATCCGCCGGTTCAATTCAATTTTAAAGTTTTCGTTTCCGGATGCTACGCAGCGGGCATTGATTTGGAAGAAATCACTCCCGCAAAAGGCTCTGTTCAAAGTGAAACCGAGAGTAGTAAACGATAATAATTCTCCGCATGGCATAACACATAATAACGAGCCTGTTGATATACCTGAATCTGTAAAGAAATATGAACTCACAGGAGGCAACATATTGAATGTAGTGCATTATGCAGGGATTAAAGCAGTGGAAGCATTGCATGAATTGGAAAAACGGTCAAAACAAGAACAATGCGAAGGCGATAATATAAATCTATTGGGACAAAGAAATCATAATTATTCCGATAACGGAAAATCACAATTGATAATTTATCTTTCAGATGTATTAGATGGAGTTAAAAGGGAGATGATCAAGGAAGGAAAACCTTTTTCAGGTTGAAGATGATTTTTCATTCACTCGCCCATTACCTGAACTTCAAGCTTGCATCGTCTGGCTAATTGCACGAACAGTTGCAAAAAAATACGATGTTACAGGTGGCAATCTTCTTAAATGCCGTTCATTATCGAAGGTTACAGGCTGGAAGAGAAGAAGCCAATCAATGGAAAAGGTCAAAGAATATGCGGACTATGACTATGACGAAAACGAAGTGAAAATTACAGAGGGTTTCCAGGCTGAAATTTTACCTGGATGACATTATAGAAGGGATCAAGGGGAGATGATTAAGGAAGGAAAGCCATTTTCAATTTAAGAAAACAAGCGAGTGGAGCAATCTGAGTCACTTTTGATTCGAATACAATCCATTTGCTTGATAAGAATATTATTTCTTTTCGATAATTTTTTTTCAAAATAGCCAACCCCTATTTTTGCGGCGGAGAGATGGCAGAGCGGTCTAATGCGGCGGTCTTGAAAACCGTTGACCCAAAAGGTCCGGGGGTTCGAATCCCTCTCTCTCCGCATCCGCTCCACATAGGGCCTTTTATTTTGAGAAGATAATTAGGCTAATGAAAAACAGTTCTAAGCTAATGAAAAACAGTTCTCCTATCAAACGGCACCAGGCACTGATCTCATTTTCGAAAGACCACCATTTTGGGCTATTACTTGTTTGGAAAATCAGGCGGGGCTTGAGCATGAATATCGAGCCGGAACGAATGAGTAAGTATGCGGTCTTCTTTTTTCAAAACGATCTCGCTCATCATTTCAAACTGGAAGAACAGACGCTTTTTTCAAAACTTCCGCCTGATGATTTATTGCGCCGGCAGGCATACCAGGAACATGAGAACATAGGTAGCCTGGTCGATCGTCTTCAAAAAGATAGTTTCAATCCTGGTATCCTCGGCGAGTTTGCTGAAGCACTGGAAAGTCATATACGGTTTGAAGAAAGAGTTTTGTTCAATCATTTGCAGACTACGCTTTCAGATGAACAATTGATAAAAGGATTAGAGGAGCACGGCAAGCATGAATGTAATGTTGACGATAAATGGAGCGACCATTTTTGGACCGGTAAATAATATCAAAATCAGTTATCAATCAAAATACTGCCGGATCCTCCTGCGGCCACCAGAAAATTCTTCCCGTTTGTTGGTGTTTTAACCTTGCCACAACTCTTAAAGTTTCCGAATTTTCCAAAGTTTTATATTGGACCAGTTTCCGAAATTTTGTGACCCCGTAAAACCACGCTTATGGAAAATTTTGAACACCAGGATGAGGAACAGCTGAGAGCTGAAAATGATTTCCTTAAAATGAAAATAATGCTTGAACGCGGCGGCGATTTTGACAATGCGGGCGAAAATGAGTTACCCGCAGAAGTGGAAAATGAATTTCTGAAAAATGTGCTTGAATTTGAAAAGCAATTCGAGGAACATAAAACGATAAAGGTTTTTGACAAAATTGGAAGACCCAATCATTTCAAACCTGTTTCAGAGATTGCTGACGAGAAGATCAACGAAGCATGGGACGAGCTGAATAATTACCTGGGTGAATATGACATAAGCCTTGACGTGTGCAGTCCAAATATTTCTTGTAGGGAATTATACCGGTTCACTACGGAGGAATTATTTGAATATGAAATGGATGATATTACTATCCCTGGTATGATGCATGGGTTTATTTATGATGAATTTTACCCCGATCCTCTCTACGATAACTCAGTGGCAGCGCAGGACGATTGTATACGTTATATTCTTCAAAAAGAACCCATGCAATGGACACATCATTTCCGCACACAAAATCTGCATTTCAATGATCATTTTCCACTGACGATTGAGGAATTGATCAACCTTACTGATAACTTCAAAAATGCTTATGACGATATTGAAGTTGATGAAATCAAAACTCTTGAAACGGTAGTAAATGAAAAGTACAGTTTCGTGGCAGGCTCTTTTCAAATTACAGCAACATGCGACAAAAATGTTTATCCATTAGCCGGAAATTGGAAAGTTGAGTTTGAAAGAGATGACGAGTCGGGTTATTGGTATATCATAGAAGTGAAAATCGAAGGAATTGATTTTTAATTTTGATTTTACGCAAGCTTGGAATGGCGCAATTATCGCAAAGAGGATGACGGAGAATGAGCTTTCAATGTTTTGAAGCTCAAAGAAAAAATAAAGACAGTTCTA
>Ga0070683_100001999_pt1 | contig 15998 bp, 13 predicted proteins | sample KBSC713LmetaG_FD_64662 | JGI IMG/M metagenome (GOLD analysis project Ga0070683, IMG submission 64662) | Corn rhizosphere microbial communities from Kellogg Biological Station, Michigan, USA - KBS C7.1-3L metaG | ecosystem: Host-associated > Plants > Roots > Rhizosphere ...
CATTGATAGACCACATGGCTCAGCCGGCGATATTTCCCCATGGGGATCTATACTGGCACAGCCCTCTGCACATAACCACCGCCAAAGGCGGTGGGTCTCTACGTCCGACTAGAAGTCGAACCGAAGTCCGGCGCTCAGGGCATAGTTGTGCGCAGTCTCGCCCGAGATGTCGAAGCCGGTCGCGTCCTGGAAGTTGAATTTTCCGATGTAATCCTTCGCGAGCAAACGAAGCGCCATTCCTTTACCTAGCTGGAGATCCGCGCCCAGTCCGATGTTGCCCGCCAGGTTCGTGGCATTGGTGGTGAGGATCGACTCGTCGATGTTGTAGCGGATTGCGCCAACGCCAGCCTGAACGAACGGCGAGACCGGAAGACCGCTGCCCTTCATGGAGCCAAAGTTGTACTCGAGCCCTCCGTCGTAGATCAGCATCGAGCTGTGTCCGACCGAGAGTCCGCCAAGGATCGGCACGCCGACTTTGATATCAGACTGCGTGTACCCGAGGTTGCCGATGAGCGAGAGGTTCGGCGACAGCGAGAGTCCGAGTTGAGCGCCGTAGACAGGCGCGGGAGCGTTGCTCACACTCGTGCCCAGCGGACCCTTGAGGTAGTCGCCAAACACCATGACACCGGCGTAGGGTGAAACGTGGAGTACGGTACCGGAGCCCGGCGCCTGCCCAAAAGCCGGCGCTGCAATAGCAAACGACGCGGCAGCCGAGCCCGCGATCATGAGAGTTTTATAAATGTTTCGCATTGAAGTCCGAGTGAGTGTGAACGAGGTATCGGTTCGACTCACGGTCCTTCAAAGCAGGCTCGATACCAGATTCGGGAGCGTGGGCTGCAAGCTCACAACCAATTGGGGCTCTGGAGCTTACGAGCGTCCGACGCGACAGCTGGACACGAAAGATCGTCCTTGGAAATGGACGATTGGGCGTCCACGCCGTGGTCCGCTTGGAACGTGGCGTTCGCTACAGGTAACCCATTGCACGCAACGCCTCGTAGCGCCGCAGTGGCGACGATGGATAGTCAGTCGCGCCGCCATCGATTCGAAATGCACGGCCGGGAAACTTGACTGCCTGTGCGTTCGCCAAGGCTGCAGCCCACGCCGTAGGAATCGTATAGCCGAAGCCGTTCGCTATGAGGACGTCGTCGTAGTAGCCCGCGGTGAGCAGCAGTTCGCCCTCGCGATAGACGTCGTAGAAATAGAGGCTCGAAGCGACCGAGTCCGGAAACTGAATGACCTTTCCCGACGCGCGATGATCCATGTACATCGTGCACGAAGCACCAAAGCCGGGCGAGAAGTTCGGCTGGAAGGTTCCATCCGCGAGCGACGCGAGCGTCGCGCCGAGCGGGTCGCGATTGAGGTTCCAGAGAAGGTTTGGATGCGCGTTGTAGCCGAAACGCTCGCATTTCTCGAAGAACCAAATTCCGTCGCGCGCCGCGATGAAATTCGCGTCGCCGAAGCCCGTGTAGCGCATTTCACGATATGCGTCGAACAACCGGCCGACGCTGTCCTGAACGGCGCGGCTCTCCACCGGTATTGCGAACGCGAAGTCCAACGCACAGCCGACCAGATCTCCGAGATCGCCGGTAAGCCGACGCTTTGACTCGAGGTTCATGAACGCAAATCTCGGCTCTCCGTGAACAAACCATACTTCGACGTTCGTCTCGATTCCGTCTTTCCGCTCCTGAAGCACGAACGGTGAGTCCGTTTTCAGCGATCGGAGATGTTGACGAAGCTCGAGATTCGCGTCGTTCGGGGACTCTGACTCCGGGAGCCACGTGTCGTAGCTCTCGCCGCGATCCGGTTTGTAGACGTACGACGTCGTGGAATGCTCTTCGAGGAACGACGCTGCCTCGCCGGCACGATCGAAGGCAAATGACGGCGGTGGCTGCAATCCGTGTTTCGCCACGAACGAAAGGCACGCTTCGCGATCGTGTTCCATGGTGTCGGAGTAGCGGCCGCCGCCGAAGACTCGAAATCCTTCGCCTCTCAGAAGCTCATTCTCCTCGACACTGTGGTTCTCGTCCCAGATCCAGTACGCGTCGCGATAGCTGTTGCGCTCGGCGACTAGGTCGGCAAGTCGCCGCTTCGCCACGAGGCCGTTCCCGACGAGCTCGTAGGCTTCTGAGGTCCGGCGGTCGGTTATTCCACAATATCCGACGATGACATCATGGCCTTCGTCGGTCAAACGAAGGGCGAACCCGAGACCGGCGTAGTGCAGCGTCGCGACGATGAATCGCATCTAGAGGTGCAAAGGAGTCGAAGTGTGAATGGACACCCTCGCACGTTCGCAGACGTCGTGCCGATGAGCCGGTCGGTACGTTCTGTGCACTTTTAGCGAAACACACCGTTCACACTCGGACTTCGATGAGCAAACTGCTTCGCGGCATTGCCGCTGGATACGGCGCCAAGAAGATGGGCGGCGGCTGCTTCAGCACCGTGATCATCTTCATCCTGTTGTGGTGGCTCCTCGGCCACTTCGGAATTTTCAAATAGCGATCGAGCGTCGCAGCACTAATCGGCGCGCGGCCGCTTCGTTGCCGCGCGTCGTGGCGACGTCGCAGTGAGTTTCCAGCCGAACGTCGCAAGGGCCACGCGACCGGCCGCATCGACTCGGACGCCTTCGCGCTCCAAACGAAGACGCTGTGTGATGCCAGAGCTCGATCCGTTTTGCTCGAGACTCAGCTTGCCTTGCGCATTGATGACGCGATGCCAAGGCACCGCGGTCCCAGTCGGAAGTGCGCTCAGCGCATAGCCCGCGAGCCGAGCCTGTCCCGGGAACCCGGCAAGGCGCGCTATTGTGCCGTACGTCGTCACGCGACCCTTCGGAATCTTTCGAACGACCGCGAAGATTCGTTCGTGCGTTCCGAGTTTTTTCACGACGCAGTCGACGTGACCTGATGGTCCGAAAGAAACGCGTCGAGGCGCGCCGGCTCGACCGGTGGGCGAACCGAGTCCGGCGACCAACCCATCATGCACTCCAGCGCCGCGCCGCAAATCCTCGCCTGACACGGCCCCATTCCGGCACGCGTGTAAAGCTTCGCCTGTCGGGACGTCCAGGCGGGATTGAAATCGCGAAGTCGAACATCCTCGCAGCGACACACGATCGTGTCGGGCTGAGCGAGCGCGGTCACTTCAGGACGAAGGGCGAATGCGACATCGAGGGCCTTCATGTCTCGCTCGAATGCAGTTCGCATCGCGGCGAGCCCCTGCGGAATGGAGAGACCGACCGCCGCGATTCCGGCGATCTCGCCCTCGACGAGCGCGAGATCGACACCGCCGACGCCGGTCGGCTCACCCGCGCAATACATGTTCGCGACAGTCGTTTCCTGTTCCGCATTCACTTTCACGACGCCGTTCACGACTTCACAACCGATCAGCCGCGCGATCTGTAGATTCGGAACCAGTCCGAACGCGACGCACAAGAGGTCGCACTCGAGCGCCTGCGACGTCTGGCCGTTGGTGACTGTGACGCTGCGAACCGCTTCATCGCCGCTTGCCGACGTTACCCACGTTCCCATCGCGTAGCGCGTTCGTAGAAACGCGGAACGAAGCGTCGCCGCCTGCACGAGTGTTCTAGGACGACGCCACAGAGAAGTCGCGAAACGACGGACCTTCGCGGACGGCGCCTGCTCGGCGACGAGCGACAGTTTCGCCCCGGCACTCGCGAGCGACGCAGCAACAGGCAGCAAGAGCGGCCCCGATCCGGCGATCACGACTCGGCGACCGCTGACGTCCATACCAGTTTTCAAAAGTGCCTGGGCGCCGCCGATTCCGACGACGTTCGGCAACGTCCAGCCTGGGAATGGAAGGAACCGCTCGCGCGCGCCCGTCGCGAGAATGACCTTGCTCGCGCGAACCGACAACGCACTTCCGGCACTCTCCGCGCGCAGCACAAACTCGCCGCTCGCATCGCGCGCTGAATCATAAACGCTCGTCGATTCTCGAATGACGGCGCGCGTCGCGTGTAGGCGCTCAATCCAGCGTCGCGCGATCTTAGGTTGCAGCCCGCCGAGCTTGGGCCGCCAAATCTGGCCGCCCGGTCCGAGGCCTTCGTCGAGAACAACGACGGTTCGTCCGGCCTCTGCCGCACGACACGCCGCGGCGATGCCCGCCGGGCCGGCGCCGATGATCGCAACGTCGCACGTCAGCTTGTTCTCGCTACGCACCCGCGGCTCCCGTCTCGACGCGCATTCCGCTTTCGACGACACGAAGACACGCGCGCTGCTGAGCGACGTCGTTGATCGTGACGCGACATTCGTAGCAGATGCCCATGCCGCACACCGGACCACGGAGCTCACCGGCAACCGATTGACGGAATGTGGATTGGTCGGCACTCAGCAATGCGGCCGCAACCGTAGATCCCGAGCGGACGGACACTGGCTTTCCGTTCACCATGATGTCGAAGCGCCGCAAGGTCATGAGTGCGCCTCGACCGGGATCTGTAAAAGAACTCTCATCGGCGAGAACGGAGAGGGATCGATGACGGGCTTTCGGCCGGCGATTTGATCGGCGATGAGCTGCGCCGTCGCGAGTGAGAGCGTGATGCCAAGCCCCTCGTGTCCTCCAGCAACCCAGAGTCCTGCTGACTGTTCCCACGCGCCGATCAGGGGAAGCTTATCGGGTGTCGCGGGGCGAAAGCCCGTCCACACGCGAATGATCGAAGTGTCGCGCAGCGCCGGCATCAGGTCCGCCGCACGTTTGAGCATTTGCTGAAGCAGCGCGCGGTTGAGTGACGCATCCCATCCGACGAGCTCACGCGATGATCCAATCAGAATCTGGCCTGTCGATCGCGGCTGAACATTGAATGCCACCGATTCACTCGTCATCGCATGCGCGCTCGTGAGGTACCCAAGCTCGACGATCTGATGTCGACACATGTCCGGGTAGCGATCTGTGATCGCGAGGTGCCCTTTACGCGGCACGATGGGAAGTCCGGGCGTGAGCGCCGGAGCGGCGGCGCCGGCGGCATTGACCACGACGTCGGCGCGAAGGGTTTCACTCCCGACAACGACGCCGTGATCCACGATTGCGCGAACGTCGGCGCCGTCACGCACTGCTCCGCCGTTCTGCTTGACCAGGTCGAGTAGATCAAGCGTCGCACCCGGCGGATAAATGACCGCGTCGTCCGGAACCAAGAGCGCGCCGAGGAGATCGGTGCGCAGCCCCGGCTCGGCGTCCCGCAGTGCGCGCGAGTCGATGACCTCTGCGCGAACATTCGCCGATGCGTAGGTAGCGCGCTTCCCTTCGAGCGCTGCCAGCTGCTCCGCGTTCTCGGCGATCCAGAGCGTTCCACACGCGTCGTACTCGCTGCGCTTGGTGAGTTGCGGACGCAACTCGCGCCAGAGACGCGCCGAGTACGCGGTGAGAGCGAGTTGCTCGGGGGAATCGTCCATGACGACGACGTGGCCCATGCCGACCGAGGTGGTTCCCGCACTGGCGAAAGCGCGGTCGAGTACCGTGACGCGCCAGCCGTCACGCGACAACGCCGCCGCGCACGACGCACCAACGATTCCGGCTCCGACGACGATCGCGTCGGAGCCAGACGCACGAGCTGTCACGACCCGATGCCGAGCCGGAAGGGGTCGGCGGGATCGAAGCGGAGGATTGCGTCGCCGGTAATGAATGCCGAGCCGCGAATGTGTGGAATCAGCTCGCCATCCTCCCCCTCGCTCAGCCAACCCGTGAACCGGCTGCCGGTGATGCTCTCTTGGCGCCACTCCTTGCCGATCGGGAGCTTGCCTCGCGCATGAAGGACGGCCATCACAGCGGACGTTCCCGTCCCGCATGGCGAACGGTCGTACTCGCCACCGGAACAAAGCACGAAATTCTTCGCGTCCGCATCGGCGCGCGTCGGCGCTGAGGAGACTTCGATGTGATCGATCGGAACGCCGCCGGCAACCTTCTGCGCGTCGATCGCATCCTGAATCGACTGCGTGACGCGAGTGAGCTCGCCAACGTTAGACATCTCTAATGACTGGTCGAGATGCGTCAGGAAAAACCAGTTGCCGCTCCAACCGACATCACCGACGACTTTCCCGATCCCCGGAACGTCGACCGAGACATCGAGCGCGTGGCATCGGGACGCGACGTTCTGAATGGTCACGGAGCCATCGGCGTGAAGCTCGCCTGACACGACGCCGACCGGCGTATCAAACTTCGCCGAGCCGATGCCCATTCGTCCGAGGTGCGCCATGGTTCGGACAACCCCAATGAGTCCGTGTCCGCACATCCCGAGGTACGTGCCATTGTTGAAGAAGATGATTCCGCAGAGCGACCCCTTATTGACCGGCGGCGTGAGGAGCGCGCCGACGATCGCCGAATGGCCGCGCGGCTCACAGACGACGGCCCGTCGCAAATGATCGAAGCGCACTCGAAGGTCGTCGCGGCGCGCTTCCATCGTATCGCCGGCGGGCATTGGCCAGCCGTCGACGACCACTCGTGTCGGCTCACCCTCGGTATGGGAGTCGACGACGCGGATCTCTGCCGGCGTCTCGAGCGTGTTCGCGCGCGCGACGCTCGGAGCGTCCAAGGTTCTCGCCGTCATGGGTTGATCTGAACCGTCTTTGTTTCTGTATAGAAGTCGCGTGCAGCAGGTCCCTGCTCGCGGCTACCCGAGCTCGAGGCCTTTACTCCGCCGAACGGGGCATGCGGATCGACGCCAGTGGTATCGGCGTTGACTCGAACCATTCCCGCTTCGATTCGATCGATGTATTTCAACGCGCTTCGAAGATCGCGCGTGAACAGCGAAGCGCTTAGACCATACTGTGTCGAGTTCGCGAGCTCGATGGCGTGGTCGAGATCGGTCGCCGTGAACGACGCGAGCACCGGGCCGAACAACTCCTGCTGTGCGAGCGCCGAATCGGCCGCCGCGTTGCGAACGATGGTCGGCGGAAGGAAGAAGCCGTCGCCGAAATGAGTCGCCGATACGTCACCGACGTAGATCGACTCGGCGTCCATCTCGCTCAGAACACCTCGAATGGAGTCGCGCGACGTGGAGCTGATCACGGGACCCACGGCCGACGACGCGTCGGTCACAGGACCAATCGGCAGCGCGGCAACCTGAGATCGCAGCTCATCGAGGAACGCGCCTTCGACTTCTTTGGCGACAACCACGCGGCTCGTTGCGGTGCACTTCTGACCGGCATATCGCATCGCGCCCGCAGCGGTCAGCGACGCCGCGAGCTTGATGTCGGCGTCGGGCATCACGATCGCGACGTTCTTCCCGCCCATCTCCGTCTGATAGCGGATGTTTCGCGCAGCCGCTTGGCTCGCGACCATCGCACCGACGCGGCCCGAGCCTGTGAAGCTCACAGCGCGAACTTCCGGTTGACCGAGAAGCGACGGTCCGATCACCGCGCCATTGCCGACGATGACGTTGAATACACCGGCCGGAATTCCGGCCGACGCCGCACATTCCGCGAGGAAGATCGCCGACTGCGACGACATCTCCGCAGGCTTCAGAACAACGGTATTACCAAACGCTAACGCCGGTGCCGCTTTCCATAGGGGAATTGCAATCGGGAAATTCCACGGCGTGATCAACGCGACAACGCCCAGCGGTTGGCCGATGCTGAACTGGAGAGCGCCGGGGACCTGAGCAGGTATGACGTCGCCGTACGGGCGGACGGCTTCACCGGCGTAGTAGCGCAAAATGGCGACGCAGCGGCCTGCTTCCCCGCGCGCTTCCCCGATTGGCTTTCCGACTTCGCGTGTGACGAGCTGCGCGAGCTCTTCCTGCCGATCGGCGATCGCCTGGCCCCACTTGTATAGCAGATCGCCGCGAGCCGGGCCGGTCATTGACCTCCACGCCGGGAGAGCGCGACTTGCCGCCGCAACGGCCGCGCGAGCGTCGTCGTCAGTGCCGTGCGGCACGTGCGCAACGACGTCCCTGTGATTCGACGGATTGACGTCGGCGATGACTTCATCGGACTGGCTTTCGTGCCAAGCTCCTCCGATGAAGCTCTTGAGACGCGTCGGAGCCGTCACTTTGCCCCCCGCGGGGACGACGCAGCTGAATTGCTGCGCTGCTGTTCGAGCAGGGCCCGAAGCGATTCGCCGGCACCAAGGATGTGGGCGCGCATCAGATCTGCCGCGCTAGAAGCGTCTCTATTTGCAACGGCCGCGGCGATCGCGCGGTGCTCCGCGTTCGCCTTTTCGCCGCCGTGCGCCAAGAACATTTGCATTCGGAAATATCGATCACTGTGATGATGGAGCTTCTGCAGAATCCCCATCGTGAAATTTCGATTCGCCGGCGCGTACAGCGCCGCGTGGAAGTGCCAGTTGAGTGGTCCCCAGCGCTCGGCCTCGCCGTCGCGGAGAGCGCTCTCGAATTCGTCGAGGACTTCGGTCGCCCGATCGAGCTGTTCGGGGAGCATCTTTGGAACAGCCCGGCCGAGGAGGTCGCACTCGATCTCGGCGCGAAGCTCGAAGAGCTCGGCGATCTCGTCGAGGGACAAACTGGAGACGACCGCGCCGCGATGCGGATTGAATGTGACGAGGCCCTCGGCCTCGAGCTGCCGAAGCGCTTCGCGGACCGGGATCCGGCTGACGCCGAGGTCGTCGGCGAGTGCGTCTTGACGAAGCGGTTCGCCTTCGGGATAATCGCCGCGGAGAATCCGCTCGCGCAGGGCCTCGACCGTCATGCTTGCGATCGTCTGGCGCTGGATCGGCACCGCCGTCGAGGAGAGGGGCGTAGTCCGTGAGCTGGATGATCGATTCTCGTTGATCACTTTAGACGCCATCGTCACTCCGGTTGGAATCACACTCCCCTTGGGATACAATATCCATCGGGAAATCTGTACTAGCAAGCGACGGAATGTCTCCCGATCGCGTTTTCGTTCGCTCGTGCGTAGTTAGACACGCACTCGACGCTGACCGACGTGCTGGTTCTGACGCTTGATGGTGTCTGATCCGCGAGCCAGATTCTCGATCCAGCCCCGTTCACCCCCCCAATCCTCCGATGAATCCTATCAGCGCACTGCTCATCTGCCTCGGGATCTTTGCCGCGGGCTACCTCTATGTGTTCATCGCCGCCATCGTGCGGGATGCGCGGGAGGGCCAGCCGATCGCGCCGAGGCCGGGAATGGCCCTCGTGAGCTTCATCGCGAACTTCTTCGACACGCTCGGTGTCGGATCGTTCGCGACCACCACGGCCATGGTGCGCTTCTTCAAGATGATGCCGGATGAGAAAATCCCCGGCTCGTTGAACGTCGGCTACGTCCTGCCGACGATGATCCAGGCCTACGTCACCATTCACGGCCTGAGCGGACTCGGGGTGACAGTGCCTCCAGTCGACGTGGATCCGACAACCCTCATCGCGTTGATCGCCGCCGCAATCGTCGGAGCTTGGCTCGGCGCTGGTGTCGTCGCCTCGTGGCCGCGCCGGAACATTCAGCTCGGCATGGGATTCTGTCTCGCCGCCGCGGCGGTGATCATGATCATCCGCCTCACGGTCTTTCACTCCCTCGAAGTCGGAGCGATCGGACTCACGGGTGTGAAGCTCGTCATCGGAATCGCCGGAATGATCGGACTCGGCGCACTCATGACGCTCGGGATCGGGCTCTATGCTCCGTGCCTCATCCTCGTGACGCTGCTCGGCATGAACGACAAGTCCGGCTACCCGATCATGATGGGTGCATGCGCCTTCCTCATGCCCGTTGCGGTGTACCGCTTCATCAAAGCCAAGGCGTACTTCTCCCCGGCGATGGTGTCGATGGCACTCGCCGGCGCCGTCGCAGTTCCGCTTGCGTTCAAGTGGTTTCAGAACCTCGACATGAAGTGGGTCAAGATCATCGTGATCTTCGTCGTCGCCTATGCATCGATCACAATGCTCCTGACGGCCTATAAGGAGAAAGGCACGGCCGCGGCGTCTCGGCCGGCGTCCCTCGAAGGTGCGGAAGCCGGCGCCTAGTCAGGCCCGGCGCATCACGCGGTTGATGGCGAGCATCGAGCGGTCGAATTCAGAGATCTCTTCACCAAGCTGTTTTCGACCGCTCGTTGTGATGGTGTAGTATCGCGCACGACGCCCCGTCGGCGTCTCTCCCCACTTCGACGTGACGAAGCCCTGGCGCTGCAAGCGCTCGAGCGCCGGGTAGAGTGAGCCCTGCTCCACTCGCAAGACCTCCTCCGACAACCGTTCGATGTGCTGCGCGATCGCGTAGCCGTGCAGCGCGCCGAGCGTCAGTGTGTGGAGCACGAGCATATCGAGCGTCCCGGGAACGAGCTCGCGGCGGGATGAGGATTTCGACATTTCTAGTCTCCGCGAATCGCAATCGTCGCATCGAGGCGCGACGCGCGCCGTGCCGGCACATAGCTGGCAAGGAGCGACACGACCGTCAGAACGAGGATCGTCACGACGTACGGCGCGGGATCGCCAGGGCCCGTGTCGAAGAGCATTCCTCGGATGAGGCGGGCTCCCGCCCAAGCACCGAAGCAGCCGAGCACAACCCCGACTCCAGCGACGCGAAGCGATTCTCCAACGACCAGGGACGCCACGTTTCCATCAGTCGCGCCGAGGGCTTTCCGAACACCGATCTCCCGCCGTCGTTGCTCGACGCCATACGCGATCACGCCGTACATGCCGATCGCCGAGAGAACGAGCGCGCACGCCGCAAACCCGCCGACCAGCGACATGGCAAACCGCCGCTGGACGAGGCTCTGCGCAATCTGGTCTTCAACGACTCGGAATCCCGCAGACGTGGGATCGTTGTTCACCCAGAGCGATGGATCGACGCCCATCACGGCGCGGCCGATTGCCGGAAACGCTCGCGCGGCATCGCGGGTTCGCACGACAAGCGTCGTCCACGGCCAGGGCTCGAGCGTGTACGGGACGAAGATTTCGGGATTGGGCGCGACGTCCTGACTTGCTTGGTGCACGTCCGCGACGACGCCGACGATCGTTCCCTCGAGCGGCTGACCAAAATCAGGCCGGGCTTGCGATGACCTGTGGATTGTCACGCGGTGGCCGATGGGACTCTGCCCGGGCCAGTAGCGCTTCGCCAGGGTTTCGTTGACGATGAAGCTTCCGCCCGGCGTCCGGATATCGTCGGCCGAAAACCACCGGCCCGCGGCCATGGACATCTTCATAGTTTTCAAATACGTGTCGGACACCGTTCGATAAAACACTTCGCCGGACGCGCTGTCCTGACCGGCGAGCCCGTCGATCTTGAGCGGCGTATAGATGCCGGAGCCAGTGAACGGGAAATGCTGAATGGTCGCGACATCCTGGACGCCGGGGATCTCGCGCAGTGCGTCCATCAGACGCGCATACAGGGCAGCCGCTTGTTCGGGCTTGCCATATCGCGACATCGGCGGCGCGATCCTAACGGTCACGAGATCGTGCGGATCAAACCCCAGAGGAACGGCTGCAACTCGGCGAAAGCTTTCGAGGAGCAATCCCGCGCCGACCAGAAGCATCAGCGCAAGCGCGAACTGCACCGCCACGAGTGACCTTCGGAGCTTCGACTCCGAGCGTGTCCCGACTGAACCGGAGGCGCCTATCCGAAGCGAAGCGCCGCTCGTCGCGCGCGTCGCGCGAAGCGCCGGCCAGATCCCGCACAAGAGTGCTGTCACGATCGATGCGGCGAACGCAATCGCGAGCACTCGTCCGTCGACGGCAACTTCTTCGACACGCGGTAGCCGCGACGAAGGCAGTTTTCGCGCGAGAGTCACAGTAAAGATCGCGAAAGCAGTCCCGAGCGCTCCGCCCAGAAATGCGAGCGCCAGGCTCTCGGTGAATAGCTGGCGGACGATGCGCCCTCGCGACGCGCCGAGCGCGCTTCGCACCGCGAGCTCGCGCGCCCGCGCCGACGCGCGGGCGAGCAACAGATTTCCGACATTCGCACAGGCGAGCAGTAGCACGACGCCCACCGCACCTGCGAGCGTCAACAGCATTGGCCGAATGTTGCCGATGATTTCGTCTCGAAGCGGCAAAAACCCGACGCCGGTCCACCGCGCTTGATCCACGGGGTATTCGATGGCGAGACGTGACTCGATCGGACGCATCGCTAGCGCCGCGCGTGCCGAATCGATACCGGGGCGCAGTCGCGCGATCGTCCGACTATCGGCGTGCAAGCCCCGCTTCGCGACCTGATCCTGTTTCTTGTAATGGCTGAGGGAAGTCCAAATCGTCGCGAACGTCGGGTATGACGCACCAGCCGGCATCACGCCGACGACGGTGAGCGGAGTGCTATCGACCGAGATACGTCGCCCAATGATGCGCGGATCACCGCCGTACTTTTCGATCCACATCGAATGCGCGATCACCGCGACATCAGGGGCGCTGGGCGCATCATCGTCGGCGAGGAGAAACCTTCCGAGCTCCGGTCGGGCTCCGACTATCGTGAAAAAGTCCGCCGTGACGTACGCGGCGCCAATGATCTCGCGTGAATCGCCGTTCGCGAGCAGGACTGCGTCGCCGCGAATGAACGTCACGCCGTCGAACACGGCCCGGAGTGGTTCCTCGCGCTGCCAATCCTGAACCGTCGGGTACGATGGAGCTCGAGCGGCGCCGCCATCCTGCCGTTCGAACACGCTCACAAGCCGATCGGCGTCGCGGAACGGCAGCGAGTGCAGCAGCACATGATCGACAATGCTCATCACCGCCGTGGTGAGGCCGATTCCCAACGCGAGCGTGAGCACGGCAATGACCGCAAACGCGGGCGATCGACGCAATCCGCGAAAGAGGTGTCTCACGTCTTGAGCGGTGTGATCGACCAGGTCGAACCCCGCCATTCGCCGTGTCTCTTCTTTGTGATAGGCCACGCTTCCAAACCTCCGTCGGGCGCTGCTCATGTTCTCGCGTTCACCCGCACCGCGCTGTTGCACGGAATCCAAATCGAGATGGAATCGCATCTCCTCGTCGAGATCGCGTTCGTATCGCCCGGGTCCGAACAGGACGCGCACACGGTGCCGCCAGCCGTCGAGTCGTGACATCGCGCTGTCGCTCCCATATGTAGACTGCCTGCCTATGATAGGTAGACGGTCGACATATCAGCAAGAGGACTCTTGTCAGTTTGCGGCAAAACCTTTACCGTTTCCCATAGTCTTGCCAAGGGAAAGGCGGCCATGCCGAACGAATCGAGCGAGCTGCTCCAAGGCACACTCGCGATTCTCATCCTCAAAGCGCTGCTCGCGGGCTCGACCCACGGCTACGGCATCGCGCGCTGGATCGAGACCACAACCGGTGACGTCCTTCGCATCGAAGAGGGCTCGCTCTACCCCGCTCTCCGCCGGCTCGAGGACAAGGGTTGGGTCACGTCCGAATGGGGACTCTCCGAGAATAACCGCCGCGCCCGATTCTACACCATCACGACGTCGGGACGTGTTCATCTCAAGAACGAAGCGACGCAGTGGATGCGACATGCCGGCGCGGTCACGCAAGTGCTGCGCGCGGCTCCGCGGCTTGCATAGGTCGCCGACTGTGACGAGCAAACGATGAATACGCGCTGGCGGCGCTACCTGCGATTCTTCGGCCGCAATGTCCAGGCAGACGTGGATGACGAGCTTCGTTTCCACCTCGAGATGCGAGCGCGCGACTACAAGGACAGTGGTCTCGCGAGCGGCGATGCATGGCGCGCCGCGGGCGAGCGATTCGGCAATTACACCGACGTGAACAACACACTCGTCAATCACGATCTCGGCCTCGCTCGGCGACAGGATCGGAGAGCAATCATGGACGACCTCGCGCAGGACATTCGATACGCGTTTCGCAGCCTCCGACGTGCGCCCGCGTTCGCGTTGGTGGCGATCGCGACGCTTGCACTCGGAATCGGAGCAAACACGGCGATGTTCTCGATCGTCGACGCGATTGTCGTTCGTTCACTTCCGTTCCCGCGCGCGGATCAACTCGTATCGATCAGCGCGAGCGTCCTCGCCGAGGCGACGCGGATTGGCGAGCTGTCGCACTCGTATTCCGCGGTGGCTGCCTACCGGGTCGCGAACATGGGCATCAGCGGCGACGGAGAGGCAGAGCGAGTCGAGGCAACGACGGTCGCCGCAAATCTGTTCTCGACGCTGGGCGTAGCAATGGCGAGCGGCCGAACGTTTTCCGGCGAGGAGAACAGCCCGGGCCGCAGCAATGTCGTCATCCTGAGCGACGGGCTTTGGCATCGTCGATTCGGAGGCAACCGCGCGGTCATCGGGCAGAGTTTGATGATCGAAGGAGCGCCGTTCACAATTGTCGGCATCGCGCCGTCGTCGTTCTCGTTTCCGTCGAGCACGACACAGCTATGGATTCCGTACACGCTTCCGCCGTCTCGTAGCGGCGTGTTTTGGGGTGATGCAGGATACCGAACAATTGGGCGTCTTCGCACCGGAGTGACGCCGGCGGCCGCGCAAGAAGAACTGCGAACGTTGTACAAGCAGATCCGACACGAAAACCCGTTATGGGATCCGGGACCGAAATACGGTACCGCCGCCGCCGTCAAGCCGCTGCAGGATAATCTTGTCGGCTCGGCTCGAACCGTGTTGTGGTTGCTGTTCGCGGTTGTCGGAGTCGTGTTGCTGATCGCATGCGCGAACGTCGCGAACCTTCTCCTCGTCCGCGCAACGGCGCGTCAACGAGAGATCGCGGTACGAATGGCGCTCGGCGGTGGACGGTCACGAATCATTCGTCAGCTGTTGACCGAAAACCTTGTTCTCGCGCTCCTCGGTGGAGTTGCGGGAATCGTCGTCGCGGCGTTGAGCATTCGCGCTCTCGTCGGAATTCTGCCGGCTGACGTACCAAAGGTCGCCACCATTGGACTCGACCTACGCGTGCTCGGGTTCACGACGTTGCTCGCGGTGGTCACGGGAATAGTGTTTGGTCTTCTTCCCGCCATTCGGTCGAGCGGAACCGAAATGCAAGGCGCAATGCGGAACGGCGCCCGCGGATCGAGCGGCGCAAATCAACGACTGGCGAACTTGCTCGTCTCGGCCGAGATCGGCGCCGCGGCGCTTTTGCTGATTGCTGCGCTCTTACTCGTCCGAAGCATGTGGGCGCTTCAGGGGATCGACCCGGGATTCCGCACAACTTCCATCGTCACTGCGCGCGTCACTCCGCCATCCAAGCGCTTCACTGGGGCGAACGCGTCCGCGGTCATTCCCTTCAGCGACGAAATGCTTCGTCGCGTGCGCGGAATTCCCGGCGTCAGCGCCGCGAGCTTTGCGAGCGATGTTCCGCTCGGCAAAGGGATCTACGGTTTGGCGATCCGCGTTGAAGGGCAGTTCGAGAACATCCGCGCGGGTCTTCCCATGGTGGATCACTATCAGATCGTTGCGCCGGACTACTTCACGACGATCGGAATTCCGCTCATCGCCGGCCGCGAGCTCACGGAAGACGATCGCGCTGGAACGCCGGACGTTGCGATCGTGAGCCAGTCGTTCGCGAAACATTACTGGCCGAACGGCGATGCAATCGGGAAGCGGGTTGGTTATCCGTGGGAGAGTCCGTGGGTCACAATCGTCGGCATCGTTCGCGACGCCAAGGTCGACAGTCTCACTGGAACATCACAGGAAGTCTTCTACCGCCCGTTCAAGCAAGCTCCGGTTTCAGCGATGTCGCTCGTCATTCGCTCGAACACGGACGTTGGCGCGCTCACGAATGCGCTTCGCTCGGCGATTGCGCAGATCGATCGAAGCACCCCCGTGAGCGACATCCAGACAATGCGGTCCGTGATCGGCCACTCTGCCGCGCGTCAGCGCTTCACAATGCTGTTGCTGTCGCTCTTCGCCGGCGTCGCGCTGACGCTCGGCATCATCGGGATCTATGGAGTGATGTCATACGCGGTCGCGCAACGAACGCGTGAAATTGGGGTTCGCATGGCGCTCGGAGCGTCGCCGGGCGATGCACGACATATGGTCTTGCGCGAAGCTTTCGTTCTCGCAGTCGCCGGCATCGGAGTCGGACTGGTTGCAGCTGCGCTTTCGACGCGAGCACTCAGCGGGTTGCTTTACGGAGTTTCAGCGACCGATCCCATCACGTTCGCTTCAGTTCCGCTGGCAATCACGATCGTTGC
>Ga0070683_100002000_pt1 | contig 15990 bp, 14 predicted proteins | sample KBSC713LmetaG_FD_64662 | JGI IMG/M metagenome (GOLD analysis project Ga0070683, IMG submission 64662) | Corn rhizosphere microbial communities from Kellogg Biological Station, Michigan, USA - KBS C7.1-3L metaG | ecosystem: Host-associated > Plants > Roots > Rhizosphere ...
CTTCGCGGCACTCGTCGCCGAGCGGGGAGTTGGTGGCTCGGTCGGTGGCCGCGCGGGCGGGCTCTGTAAGCGGCTGCTGCCCGCGGGGCTGGATCCGGCCCCGCCGACTTCGCAGCGGAGCTGCCAGCGACCGCCCAGCAGCTCGTACAAGGCCTCAACCAAGATCTCGGGAGACTTGCTGAGCATGTCCGCATGTACCGAATGCTTGAAGACGAGCACCAGGCTGTCGCCTTCGACGTCGCGGACGGTCGCCTCGCGGACGACGGCGGCCGCGCGCTTGCTCTTGCGGCTGACGATCGTGAGGACCTCGTCCCAGACCCGGCGCACGGCGACCGCGTCGAGGGCACCCGGCGCGGAAGTGGCGGGTGCCGGCGGCGCGACGGAGGTCGAGTACTCGACCGCGGCCGGCTCGGGGGCAGCGTCCTCGGCTAAGGCAGTCCCAGGAGAAACCTCGGCCGCCGCCCCGGCGGTCGCGCCGACGTCCACCGAGGTCGGCGACGCTTCGGGGACGGGTGCCGCCATGGCTGTTGTATCGCTGCCGGCCGCCAGCCGGCGCTCCATCCGCTCGAGCCGCTGCAGCAGCGCCCCGGTCGCGTCGTCGACGCCCGGCAGCAGCATCCGGGCGCAGATGAGCTCGAGGAGGAGCCGTGGCGCGGTGGTACCTCGCATCTCGGTCAGTCCATTATGGACAATGTCGGCGAACCGGGACAGCGTCGCCATGCCCAGGTGGGAGGCCTGGGCGGCCATCCGCTCGAGCTGGTCCTCGGGCGCGTCGAGGAGGCCCTTGGTCACCGCGTCGGGCACCTGCTGCAGGATGATCAAATCCCGCAGCCGCTCGAGCAGGTCAGCGGCGAACCGGCGCGGGTCGTGGCCCGCCTCGACCACCCGGTCGATCACGGCGTAGGCCCCGGCGCCGTCACTCGCCGCGAGTGCGTCGCACATCTCGTCGATCAGCGCGACGTCGGTGACCCCGAGCAACGCAACCGCCCGCGCGTAGCTGACCCCCTCCGGCCCGGCACCGGCGATGAGCTGGTCGAGGACGCTCAACGTGTCGCGAGCACTCCCCCCGCCGGCCCGCACGACCAGCGGAAACACGGCCGGCTCGACCTTCACGCCCTCGGCGTTGGTGAGCTGTTCGAGGTAGGGGCGCAGCACACCGGGGGGAATGAGCCGGAACGGATAGTGATGGGTGCGCGACTTGATCGTCCCGAGGACCTTCTCCGGCTCGGTGGTCGCGAACACGAACTTGACGTAGTCGGGCGGCTCCTCGACCAGCTTCAGCAGCGCATTGAAGCCGGCACTGGAGACCATGTGGGCCTCATCTATGACGTAGACCTTGAAGCGACTGGCCACCGGCGCGAAGAAGGCTCGCTCGCGCAGGTCTCGCGCATCGTCGACGCCACCGTGACTGGCCGCGTCGATCTCGATCACGTCGATCGAGCCGGAGCCATCGGGCGCGAGCGCGATGCAGGAGTCGCACTTGCCGCACGGCTCGGGCGTCGGGCCCTGCTCACAGTTGAGCGAGCGGGCAAGGATGCGCGCCGACGAGGTCTTGCCACAGCCGCGCGGCCCGGAGAAGAGGTAAGCATGGTGGAGACGCCCGCTGCGCAGCGCCTGCGAGAGCGGCTCGGTCACGTGCTCCTGGCCGATGACCTCGGCGAACGTCCGCGGCCGGTATTTCCGGTAGAGCGCGAGTGCCACCTGCGTCTCCTCCGTCCGCGAGTCCGTGCGTTCGAGCCGGGACCACGCTACCCCCAGGGTGTGACAACCCGGAGATGCAAGGGCCCCCCGTGCACCCGTCAGAGCTCACTTATCCTTGCTGCCTTCCGGCCCTGGGGAGGTTCATGAGGTGTACGCCGCACGAGGGGCTTGGTAAAGAATACCCGGTGCGCGGGAGCGGCGACCGGTGGGTATCCTGGCGCACGGAGGATTCGCCTAGAGGCCTAGGGCGCACGCTTGGAAAGCGTGTTGGGTTCACACCCTCACGAGTTCGAATCTCGTATCCTCCGCCACGTCTGACCAGGCAGAACCCGGCGGGCCGCCCACCTAGTCGGATCAGCCACGACTGTGTGTGGTCTCAGGTTTACCCAGAGACGCCCGAACGCTCTGGGCAACGGCGCCCTCGAGAGGCCGCCCTGTTCGACCAACCCCGGTCCGTAGATCATGATCAGGCTATCCGCGATGCCAATCGGCGAAGCGCCTCCGTATCTCGGCACACTCTTCCGATGTCCGACCGTATAATGTTTCGAATACCTCATTGTCGAGTCGATCGAAACGGCGCAGCGCATCGGCAAATTCCTCGCCGGTAAGAGCCGGATCCGCCTGTAAAGCCAGTTCCATGAGTTGTTCCGGATCGTACCGGTCGAGCGCCGCGGCGACGTCGATAAAGTCTCGTGGCTCGGCCCGGGTCGCCATCGCGGCGACTTTCGAACCAACAACGTCATCGACATGGAGGACCGGCCCGATCGCCATCACGATCGGACTCTGTGAACGGTCGAACCGACACAGTTGAAGTCGCATAGTCTTGTCATCTTTACGAACCTCGAACTCCACCATATCGCGCTCGAAGCCGTAGAAGAGGTCGCCAAGTTCGCTTGTCTCTGGGATGACCGCAACATCGAAGCCGGCATTGGCAAGCTTTCTTTCGACGAGGTGCGCGGCAGCCTGGACCGCTCCATCGGCATTGGTGAAAAGGTCGACGTCTTCGGTGGGGCGCGTGACGATGCCGTGCGCTATCAATGCATGGCCGCCAGCAAGGGCGAATCCATGTTCGCGGGTCGCGTCAAGAGCAAGCCGGGCCATTGGTCTGAAACGGGTCGGCTGCCGGCATCAGGCGGCGGCCCGAGCACGCAACGACGGATGGCGCTCCTCCCACGCCAGGCGTACGCCGCGAGGCACGAACAGGTCGTTCCAAAGCCGGACCAATGTCGGTCCGTCCAACCAAGTGCGCAATTCTTCGACCGTGGTTGCTTCGCGGAGCACTGTCTCGTACATCCACGACAGGAGTGCCGGACGGTCGAGGTTGACATGGCGGTCCGGCTGCCAGAACAGACGGTGTGGTAGCTCCACCATGCCGCTCGTCGGCCCATGGAGCTCGGCAAGATCCGGAACTGTGACCGCCCGCCGCCCCGGCCGGGCCTGGTACGGGTCCCGACGTCGACGGTCATCCCGCGCCATGGTCACGTATCAAGAGTAAACCTTGGCAGCCGCATGACAGTACTCCGCGAAGCGTTCGGACGCGCGGTCTCAGTCGTGGTCTCGTTCGCCGACGTACGGGGCCGTTCTGGGCCACTCGGCCGACGACCTCGCCGCAGGTAAAGGACAGTAGCGGTCCTCGACGGACGAGTAAGCGCAGACTTGGAAAGCGTGTTGGGTTCACACCCTCACGAGTTCGAATCTCGTATCCTCCGCCACGCTGACCAGCACGAACGCCGGTCGCCCTCAGCGGACCGACCGACGTTTCGATCTTGCAGTCTCATTCGGCGATATCAGGCCGGTACGGGCACTCCTGTCGCTCCGTCGTCATCACAGTCGTCGGGATCTGCCGCGCGTTCGCCCGGTCGAGCCTGCCGTCGCTGCTTGCACTAGCCGGCCTTTCGTTCACACGGCGTTTGCCGGCTGAGTGTCTACGCATTATCGGAGCTGGCGTCACGCGGTGGCCACCGGTTCGCGTGCGACGCTCAGCACCTCCTTGGCTGGAATGCGCAGCACCATGTCGCCCTGGCCGTCGTAGAGGACCCACTCGCCCCTCCGGCTGGCGCAGCGCGGCTGTGACGGTCTGTGTCGCACCATCATAGAAAAGGATCTTGAACTCGTGCATGCTCGTGCCGTATACGGTGATGGTGTGGTGGTTGGCGTCCGGACACGGGTGTTGTGAAATGTGCTGACCCCGCGCAGCGCGGTCCGCGCATTGCGGCGCCGATCGTCCGTTAGCGTGTCCGGCCCGGGCCACCACCCTGATCGCGGGCAGTCCCGTCGTGCAGGTGCGCGATGGCTACGGGAGGAGGCAAGGTGGCACCAGGACCTGACACCGGCGAAGGCCGTGGGGCAGACCCGGCGGATGCTGAAAGCTCGCCGCCGACTCCGCCGATTGATGCTGGTTGGCACACCTGGGGCTTCTCCCCGGAGGCCTCTGCGGCTTGGCGGTCTGCAGGAGTCACCGACCCCGAGGTGGCAAAGCAGTGGGAGATTGCACAAGTAACGCCAGCGACAATTGACGCATGGCGTGAAGGCGGCCTGGACTCTAGGCAGGCCGTGCGCGCATTCCGTTTGGGCTACGACATAGATGCTGTGCGCGAGCTCACGCAACACGGAGGAAGTGTCGACCAAGAGTTCGACAAGAGGTTCGACACTTCACCAACCGTCTTCCATCGCAGGTCCGCCAACTGAGATTGACGGGCAACCCGCGCCGACTCTTCTGCAGGCGTAGGTTGCCTGCCCCGTGGCGGCCGAATGGACAGCTGCCGGGGGAGGCGCGGGCAGCAATAGCAGAACGAGCATGGACGACGGCCGAGTTCATACTGCCCCGGCCGCCGTTCATGCTGGGTCAGTGCACTAGCGGTCGGCTACTTCCTGATCATCTCGCAGGGGAAGCCGGGGATGCCCCACCAGCTATTGCAGGCGAGGGCCGGATTTGGAGTGAATTTGCGATTCGGATACCAATCCCCAACGAACACGCCGGCCGAATCGACACACAATATGTCGGCTGTTGCCACGACGGTCTGCGAGGGGAACCACCAGTCGGGCCAGCTACACACCGGGCCGTCATTGAACCCCGTGGTGCCCCAATAGCTGATGTAATTGCTGTACCCCCTGATTTGGATGCACACATCTTGGTTGCAGCCTGACGCTGAATCAGGGGTGACCGTTGATGGTTGCGGAACCGTTTGTGGCCTGCTGGCCGCATGCCAGCTTACGACCAGCTTGCCGTCTGGTGTATTCACCTCGACTGGGCCGATGGCGCCGTTCGTCGGCCGGAGAATGCGGGCATTCGGAGGCGCCGCTTGGGCTCCGGGATTGGCATGCGGGGCCGTCGTCGCTGGAGAGGCTGCTGGCGCCGCAGTCGCGGCGGCCGGCGCGATGAACGTGCCGAGTAGCAGCGCAGCCACCCAGCATAGTACGCTTAGCCTGGTTCTCATGTTCGACCTTTCCACTGCCTTGGATAGGTACGTGATGACCAAGGGTCGCCGCGACGTTAGGGCGTCGTGGCGGCCCACCAATCTGCCGTCCACTGTCGTCCATTCGGACGACCAGAACTCCTCCTTCCTCGACGGTCGGTGGACTATTTGCCAACCATACGTTGCGTGGGCGACCCTCCACTGTCCCTTCGTTTCGACGGAAAGGCTTGACGCCAGACGTCTTGCTCGTTCTTTCGTTACCAAGAGTGATCTCCGCCATTCGATCTTGTAGGCGATGTAGAGATTCGTCCCGGTAGATTCATCAATGCCCGTGTCGGGCGGCGCGCGAAGGGTAATGGTCACGATTTGATATAGGCCAGGGTTGATGTTGCCGACTCGCCGTGGGCAAGTCCCGAAGCTGTTCCCAGGCGTTCATCCCGGGCCGGGGCGGGGAAGGTGGCTGGCAAACCGATACAGCCGGCCCTGGGACGGCTCGTCGGCCTGTCGGAGGAGCGGGCGCAAATCGCGTTCGCCCATGGTCTCAAATGTGGTCTCATTCGCGAGCGTACGGATCCGTTTAGCATCGTTCGGTCAGCGACCGGCCCGCAGGTCAAGAACGGTGGCGATCCTTGCCGAACGCTTGGGCGGAGATTTGGAAAGCGTGTTGGGTTCACACCCTCGCGAGTTCGAATCTCGTATCCTCCGCCAGTTGGACCTCTGCCGGCACCGAAGGCCAAGACGGGCGCCCGGGGCCGCTTGTGAGAACAACAGCGGCGCTTATTCTCGTTTACTCGTTAAGTGAGAATAAGATGGGGTCATGTCCTCGGATCTTGCGTCGTCCCCGCAGTGGCCGCCGCTGCGGTACGAGACGCTGCTCTGGGACTCCCGGCCAGAGCCGGGAACTACCTCCAGGAGTCAGCTGCTACGACATCGGGGACCATATAAGGCGGCTATCCCACTCGAGATCGCCGAGCGGCGCCTCAACCTGCCCGGGCACATTCAGTCGCTGGCCGAGGACGCTTCGCATGAGATCGCCCGCTTCGACGCCGACCTCGGCGGTGAGATAGCTCCGTTCGGGACCGTCCTGCTGCGGTCGGAGTCGGCCGCCAGCTCCCAGATCGAGCAGCTGACCGCCTCAGCCCGGGCCATCGCGGAAGCCGAAATCGGCGACACCGGCCGCCACAATGCTGCCCAGATCGTGGCGAACACTCGGGCGATGACCGCCGCCATCGCGATGGCCGACCAGCTCGACGGCGACTCGATCTTGGCGATGCATCGCGCCCTGATGGACGCCGCCGAACCGGACATCGCCGGGACATGGCGGACGTCCCAAGTCTGGGTCGGCGGCAGCGCACTCGGACCGCATGGCGCGCTGTTCGTGGCGCCGCACCATTCGCGCGTACCGGCGGCCATCGACGACCTCATGACCTTCGCCCGGCGGAACGATCTTCCCGTGCTCGCTCAGGCGGCCATCGCCCATGCGCAGTTCGAGACGATCCATCCATTCCCGGACGGCAACGGCCGGACCGGCCGGGCCCTTCTCCACGCGATGCTGCGCAACAAACATCTGACCCGCAATGTGACGGTGCCGGTGTCGGCCGGCCTGCTGACCGATACCGGCGTCTACTTCCAAGCCCTGGACGCCTACCGGGCCGGCGACCTGGGCCCGATCGTCGGGCGCCTCAGCGAGGCGAGCTTCCTCGCCATCGCCAACGGGCGCCAACTGGTCGACGAGTTGCATGCCATTCGCGCCGACTGGGATGACCGCATATCAGCGCGCCGCGGCGCGGCCGCGTGGCGGGTGGCCGATCTCCTGATCCGCCGGCCGGTGATCAACGCGCAGGTTGTCGTAGCGGAGCTGGGCATCGGCGCCAACAACGTCTACCGGACGCTCGAGCCGCTGCAGGCGGCCGGCGTACTGACCGAGTTCACCGATCGCCGCCGCGGCCGCGCCTGGCGTTCGAGCGAGGTACTGACGGCGTTGGACGCTTTCGCGGCTCGGACCGGCCGGCGCACGAGAGGATGAAGTCGTGGACGATGTCGCGGCGATCGAGCGGCTCGTGGCTCGCGACGTGGGCCGCGGGAGCGAGCTGCTCGCGCGGTACACGGCCGGCTCGCTGCGCCGCGCGGCCGGCTCACTGCTCGACACGCCGCAGCCCAGAGTCGGCATCATCACCGGCTTCTATGTGCCCGGCGCCGATCCGCCGGCGGCCGAGACGGATGGGCCGGTCGGGGCCGTCCAGGTGGCGGCGGCGATCATCGCCCTGGGTGGAAGTGCCAGCATCCTGACCGACGAAACGTGCGTACCCGTCCTCGAGGCCGCGATCGACGCCGCTGGGCTGGCCGTCCAGCTCGACGCGGCGCCCACGAACGACCGCTACGACGAGTGGGAAAAAACATATCGGCCCGAGCTCACCCACATGATCGCGATCGAGCGGGTCGGGCCCGACTGGTCGGGCGGGCCGCCGCGGAACATGCGGGGCGAGAGCGTTGAGGCGTGGACGGCGCCTCTGCACCGCGCGTACACGGCCGGAAGCTGGACCCGGATCGCGATCGGCGACGGCGGCAACGAACTCGGGATGGGTTCGTTGCCGCACGACGCCGTCGCTGAGATTGTCGCCAACGGTGAGCTGATCCACTGTGGAGTGACCGCCGACGCCCTCATCGTGGCCGGCACGTCGAACTGGGGCGCGGCCGGCCTCGTCGCCGCCCTGGCCGCGGTGCGCGCCGACCTCGACGTCCGACACCTGCTCGACCCGGCCTGGACCAAGGACATCCTCGAAGCCATCGTTCACGATGCCGGTGCCGTTGACGGTGTACTGCGAACGCCCTCGCCCACCGTCGATGGTCTGAGTTGGGAATCCTATGCGGACGTACTGCTCAAGCTGCTTTAGAAGTGCAGCAGGCGCCGCCACCACTGCAGGATCGAGATGTGGTGCGACGTCCGGGCGTACCGCGTCGACCACTGGTGCCTGACGCACCCGTTGCGGGCGCCGAAGACCAGACTGTCCACCCGGGACGATGCGCCGGCCGTACCCTTGCCCAGATCGGTGCCGTAGGCCAGCACGGTCGCGTCCGGGTAGGCCGCGACGATGGCCGACCACGCGGTCGGGTGGGCCTGCGTCCCGCCGGTCGGGATGTTCGCAAGCGTACGAGTGCTCCACCACTTGGCGTTCCCGCCCCGCAGCGCGTCCCACGTCTGCCACTTGTTCTTGGTGATCGTCTGGCCGTCCTGGTACGGCTCGTAAACCAGCGTCGTGAAGTCGCCCGACTGCAGCGTGCCGCCGTTGATGTCGATCGGCAGCTGGTAGGACCACAGGGCCACGCCGTCCACCAACTGGTACGTGCGGTACGACAGCTTGGCGATCTGGGTCAGCTTCACGGTACGCGCGGGCTCGTCGAGGAAGAGCGCCTTGGCGTTGGCATCCGGCAGCGTCGCCTCGACGCCCTGCACGCGGAGCTTGAGCACGGCGGTCGACGGCGGGTTGGACTGCGACGGCGCCTCGCCGTTGGACGTGGTGACGATGCCCTCGGTCGTACCGTGCTGCACCGTCTTGCATTGGGCCGCCCACGGCAGACGTACCGCCTCGATCGGCTCCCGAGCCGCCTCGGCGGCGATGCCGGTCGCCCCGACCAGGCTGATCCCGGCCGCGACGGCGGCCACGAGCGTATGACGAAGACTCACTGGATGTCCTTCCCCCGTTGGAGACTCTTACCCAGTGCAACGACCTGACCAGGTACAGGGACACGCAAGGGTTGACCGGGCTCGCGAGTATCGACTAGACCGAATGAATGCGTCGATTGATGACCGTCTCCGTCGCGGCCGCCGCCGTGGTCGCCTTCGCGGCCGCTCCGGCCAGCGCCGCCGAGCCCGTCCCCCGCGTGACTCACGGGCCTTGCCAGTACACGGAAACGCCGGACGAACCCGCGGCGCGGCCGGTGCCGTTGCCCCCGGACCCCCGTCACACGCCGGATCACGGCAAGGTGTTCACCTCGGTGTGGACCAACCGTGGACCGATCGGCCTCACGCTGAACCGGGCGCAGGCGCCGTGCACCGTGCAGAGTTTCATTCACCTGGCTCGGCATTGGTTCTACAACTTCACGCCGTGCCATCGGCTTACCGCGTACCCGACGCTGAAGGTCCTGCAGTGTGGCGACCCCAGCGGCACCGGTGAGGGCGGCCCGGGCTACAAGTACAAGGACGAGCTACCGACCAACCTCCCGCCGGCGCCGACCGACCCGACCGGCGTGCGCAAGCTGTACGCGCGCGGCGTGCTCGCCATGGCCAACGCCGGGCCGGACACGAACGGGAGCCAGTTCTTCCTGGTGTACGGGGACTCGGCGCTCCGCCCGAACTACACGATCTTCGGAACGGTCGACGCGGCCGGGCTGGCCACGCTCGACCGGATCGCGGCCGGCGGGATCGCCCCGACGCCGGACGACCCAGCCCCCGTTGACGGCGCCCCGGCGCTGGCGACAACGATTCTCGTAGCACGTGTCTGGCACTAGGAAGGTTCACGCGAGATAGGTCACTGGCTTCCCGGCCGCACTTTCGGCTGCGGATCCTTCAACCTGTTGGCATGTCGATTGCTTCGCGTCGAATCGGACGCACCTTGCTCGCCATTGGCGCCGCGGTAGCGCTGGCCGGAGTCGGCTCCGGCCCAGCCGCCGCGGCGGCCGAGGGTGGTTCATCAGACATTCCCACCCCGGGCCCCGGGTACCGGTTGCTTTCCGCGTACCGCGTGACGACCGGCGTCCAGATCTATGCGTGTACCGCCGCCGGCACCTGGTCGACGTCGTCGACGCCGGAGGCACAGCTGAAGCGGTACGGGCGCCCGGGGACGATCCATCACCACGCGGGTCCACGATGGACGTCCAATAAGGACGGCTCGACGGTCGTCGGGGCCGTCGACATCCGGGTGCCCAAGGACGGGACGATCCCGTGGCTGCTGCTTCACGTCAGCGCTCACGAGAACAGCGCTCCCGGCAAGGAGCTGAACAACGTCGCGTTCATCAGCCGCATCAACACGTCCGGCGGCGTCGGGCCGACCGGGGCCTGCACGCCGGGCGTGGATGCCGACCAGGCCGTGCCGTACCACGCCGACTATCTCTTCTGGGTGCCGCGCGGGCGTCAGGCGGCTATCGAGAACTGAAGATCGCGTTGAGCTCGGACTGCGGGATCTGCTGGTCGGCGTATGTGAACGTGCCCTGGTCATGCAGCTCACGCGCCGCGCGGCGCAGGTGCTCGTAGAGCGCCCGGACGATGCTGCCGCCGACCGTGACCCGCCGCACGCCGAGGTCGGCCAGCTCCTTGAGGGTCAGCCGGTTGCCGCTCAGGCCCATCACGACGTTGAGGGGTCCGTTGAGCTCGGCGACCAGCCGGCTGATGGTGTCGGGGTCGGCGGCGCCCGGCACGAAGGCGCAGTCGGCCCCGGCTTCGAGGTATGCGTTGGCGCGGTCGATGCACTCGTCCAACGGCGCGCCGACGAGGAGACCGTCGGTGCGCCCGACGAGGACGAACGTCTTCGGGGACCGGTCGACCGCCTCGCGAGCGGCGCGGATGCGGTCGATGGCCAGCTCTCGCTGGTACAACGGCTGCGAAGAATCCCCGGTGAAGTCCTCGATCCCGCCGCCGGCCGCGCCGACCGCGATGGTCATCGTGATGGTTTCGGCGACCGCCTCGGGTGATTCGCCGTAGCCGTCCTCGAGGTCGGCGCTGACCGGGACGGCGGCGGCGTCGACGATCTCCTTGACGCGCTGGAGCATGGGGTCGCGCTCGACGCGTCCGCCGTAGCCGTGGTCCGGGAGGCCGAGGGAGAACGCGACGCCGGCGCTGGTCGTCGCGATGGCCGGGAAGCCGGCGGCGACGAGCATGCGGGCGCTGCCCGCGTCCCAGGCGTTCGGCAGCAGGAAGCACCCGTGGCGATGCAGTTCAGCGAAGCCGTTCGCGTCCATGGCGCGACCCTACCGCTGTCCGCCGCCGGCCCATGGTGGGCTCGAAAAGGTGAGATCGATGTCGCAGCAACGTGGCGCCGAGGGCAACCCATCCCTTAACTGGATCTGATTACCCAGTTAAGGGAACTTGGCGTTGACTCTTCCCTTAACTGGGATGTACGTTGCGTTTATGCGAAGCCCGGCTCCGAACCTGCTGCCGATCTTCCGATCCAGACACCAGGCCGAGATCCTTGCCTGGCTCTACCTACATCCGGGCGACGAATACACCCTCAGCCAGCTCGCCGAACGGTTTGGCGTTCCACAAAGCACTCTGCATCGCGAGGTAGAGCGCCTCGTGGGCGCCGGCTTGATCCGCGATCGGGCTGTCGGAAGGACCCGCCTCGTGGCCGCAGCGACCGAGCATCGAGCCGCCTTACCCCTCACCCAACTTCTCGCTGTCACCTTTGGTCCACTGACTGTCGTAGCGGAGGAATTCAGCGAGGTCACCGGGGTCGAAGGTGTGCACATCTACGGATCCTGGGCCGCCCGCTATGAAGGTGTCTCCGGGCCGCCACCGTCCGATCTCGACGTCCTCGTCGTCGGACGGCCGACCAGAGCCGACGTGTATGCGGCTTCGGACCGGGCGCAGGAGCGCCTCGGGATTCCGGTGAACCCCAGCATTCGCACGATCGAGCAATGGCGAGATCCGGCCGACGGCTTGGTGCAGCAGATCAAGGCGTCACCATATGTCACCGTATTCAATAACGACTGAGGGAGTTTTCTGTGGGTCACTGGGCGCCCGGCGCCGATCGGGTTCAAAACCTGATCAGCCAGGGCGATCTACAGAAAGTTCAAGGTGCTGATGCCGATGGGCAGCCACTGCTGGATAAGGCCGACCGAACACTGGCCTCAGCACGTGTGCTGCGGGAGGCCGATCCCGCCAGCAGCTACACCCTCGCGTATGACGCAGCCCGCTTCGCATGCACAGCCTTGCTCGCCCAGCAAGGTCTGCGTCCCACCACCAAGGGCGGCCACTACGCGGTCGAGCAGGTCGTCCGCGCCCAGTTCCAGAGCCACTTCCAGACGTTCGGCACACTTCGCCGGCGCCGCAACGAGTTGGAGTACCCCACGGCACGGGATGGCGACACCACCCCGAACGAAGCCGAGGAGGCTTGTGCGACCTCCGCCGCGATCATCGATGCGGCCGGCAAACTGTTGCCGCATCTGAGTTTCTTCTGAGCCGACGGTCAGCGTAGTTGGCTCGCGGATCTTCTCGGACCAGCCTCAACGTCGGCGAATGAGACGGAAACTGAGACGGGCTCAGACGCCGACGACCGGCATGTCGTCGTCACCGTAGGCGCCCGGAATTCAGCCAACTCCTGTAGATCTAGAATTCGCGGCGGCCCAACTGAGACGAAGGATCTTGAAATAGCAGAACGCCCGGCTCGTCCTTGCGGACATGCCGGGCGGTCTTGCTGCTCAGATGCGGTGGCGCGGGGATTCGAACCCCGGGAGGGCTTGCACCCTCACACGCTTTCGAGGCGTGCTCCTTAGGCCACTCGGACACGCCACCGCCGAGAAGGGTACCCGATGCCCTCCGTCACTCGCACGCGAGTACGCCAGTGGCAGGATGTCCCGCATGAGCACGCACATTGGCGCCCAGCCGGGTGACATAGCCGAGCGGGTACTCCTACCCGGTGACCCGCTCCGCGCGAAGTGGATCGCCGAGACGTTCCTCAAGGATGCCCGCTGCTACTCCACCGTACGGAACATGTTCGGCTTCACCGGTACGTACGAGGGCGTCGAGGTGTCGGTGCAGGGGACGGGCATGGGCATGCCCTCCTGCGCGATCTACACCCACGAGCTGATCAACGACTACGGCGTCCGCACGCTCATCCGCGTCGGCAGTTGCGGCGCCATCACCGATTCGCTCAAGCTCCGCGACGTCATCGCGGCCAGCGGGGCCAGCACCGACTCGTACATGAACCGGGCCCGCTTCGACGGCCTCATCGACTACGCTCCCGTGGCCGACTTCGGTCTCCTGCGCAACGCCGTCGACGTGGCCGCCGGCCGCGGGGTCGAGATGGTGGTTGGGCCGATCCTCGCGTCCGATGCGTTCTACTCGGACCGGCCCGACCTCTACGACAAGCTGGCCGACTATGGCGTCCTCGCGGTCGAAATGGAGTCGGCGGCGCTCTACACGATCGCGGCCCGGTTCAAGGCCCGCGCGCTCACCGTGCTGACCGTCAGCGACCACATCAAGACCGGCGAGCGGACGAGCGCGCAGGAGCGTGAGCAGACCTTCGGCCAGATGGTCGAGATCGCGCTGGAAGCCGCCATCAAGCCGTAGCCAGCGCCACCGTCGGTGACATCCGCGACGCCCGCACGGCCGGGTACAAGCCGGCGATCGCACCGATCAGCAGCGTCGCCACCAACCCGCCGCCGGCCGCCCACAGCGGTACCACGGTGGGCCAGTCCTGCGTCGAGGCATACAGGGCAGTCACCCCGAGCCCGAGCAGCACCCCGGCCACGCCGCCGAGGGCGGACAGGAGCAGCGACTCAGCCAGGAACTGCACCCGGATCTGCCCGCGCGTGGCGCCCAGCGACCGGCGCAGGCCGATCTCGGAGCGCCGCTCGAGCACCGAGATGACCATGGTGTTGGCCACCCCGACCCCGCCGACAAGCAGCGCCACCGCGCCGAGGCCCAGCAGAAGGGCCGTGAACGTCTGGTCGGCGGCCTGCTGGGCGGCCAGGCCGTCGGACGGCCGGGACACCTTGACCTCGTTGGGCGCCGACGGGTTGGCCGTCGCGGCGAGCACGGCCTGGACCGCCTCGACCTGACTCGGGATGGCCCGGGTGTAGATGGTCGTCGGGTACCCGTCGAAGTTCAGCGCCGATGTCGCCACCGACCAGCCGATCAATGCCGCGCTGTCCAGTTCGGGAGCGAGCGCGACCGGGTCGAGGATGCCGACCACGCTGAACCAGCGCCCGCCCAGCCACACCATGACGTCGGCGGCGCTCGCGCCCAGCCCGAGCCGGGCCGCTGCCCGCGTACCGAGCACCACGGCCGGGTACTTGGCCGTCGCGTCGTTCAGCCAGGTCCCCGTGTGGACGGTGGCGCCCACAGTGGACAGCAGGTCGGCGCGGGCGGCCAGTACGGCGATGCCACCCGTCTGGCCGGTCGGGATCTTGTCGTTGCGGTACACCCGAGCCGACGTCACCCGGCCGGTCGCGGTCACCGACATGACCGGGCCGATCCGGCCGACCATGGACACGGCCGTGTCGGGCAGGTGTGAGGCGTCGCCGAAGAACGACTGCCCGGGCCCGACCGTCAGCAGGTTGGTACCCAAGGCGTCGAGCTGCCGGCGCAGGTCCTCCCGGCTGGAGGCGGAGATCCCGACGACGGCCATCATCGCGGCGATGCCGATCGCGATGCCGAGGGCCGACAGCACCACCCGCAAGGGCCGGGTGCGCAGTCCGGAGGCTCCCACCCGTACCACATCTGAAGGAGCCAACATCTAGAGCACCTTCCCGTCGCGCATCTCGATCCGGCGGGGCAGCGCCGCCGCGATCTCGCGGTCGTGTGTGATCACGACCACCGTCGTGCCGCCGGCGTGCAGTTCGGTGAGCAGCCCCATGATCTCGGCCCCGGAGGCCGAGTCGAGGTTGCCGGTCGGCTCGTCGGCCAGCACGACGGGCGGCGAGCCGACCACCGCCCGCGCGATCGCGACCCGCTGCTTCTCGCCGCCCGACAACTCGTGCGGGCGGTGCTGGAGGCGGTGCCCGAGGCCGACCCGCTCCAGGGCCGAGATCGCGCGCCGCCGCCGCTCCCGGTAGGGCACTCCGGCGTAGAGCAGGCCGTCGGCGACGTTGTCCACCGCGCGAACCGCCACCGCCAGGTGGAACTGCTGGAACACGAACCCGATCGTGCGGGCCCGAACACCGGACAGCTCGCGGTCGGACAGGTGGGAGACCTCGCGCTCGGCGATCCGGACGCTGCCGCTGCTCGGCCGGTCGAGCGTGCCGATCACGTGCAGCATCGTGGACTTGCCCGAGCCGGACGGCCCGACGATGGCCACCGCCTCACCCTCCACGATGGACAGCGTGACGCCGTCCAGGGCTCGGACTCCTCCGTCGTACACCTTGGTCACCATGGTCAGCTCGATCATGAGGGCATCCCCACGACGGTGCCTTCGGCGATGCCGTCGCCGGAGATCTCGACCCGGTTGTTGGCGAACAGCCCGGTTTTGACGGCGACGATGCGCGCCTGTCCATTGTCGACGACCTGCACGCCGTAGCCGCCCTCGGCCAGCGCGAGCAGCGCGGCGACCGGCACGACGAGGACGTTTCCCCGCTGCTCCGACACGAGCGTGACGCTCACCGGGGCTTCGTCGTACGAGCCGAGCTTCGATTGGTCGTTCAGCGTGACGTCGACCTCGACCGTCGTCGTGGCCTCCTGACCGGCCGAGGCCGGCGTCGTGGTGGCGACCGTGCCGACCGCGGTGACCTTGCCCGGCACCGAGGTGCCGTTGGGCAGTTCGACGGTCGCGGCCGCGCCGACCTTGGCCATGTCCTGCTTGGCCACGTCGAGGTCGATGCTCACGGTACGGGTGGTGCTGGTGTAGCTCAGGACCGGGCCGCCGGCGCTGTCGCCGAGGTTGGCGGTCAGCTTGCTCACCCGGATCGGGCCGGGCGCGACGACGACCGCGCTCGGGTCGACCGTCCCGGTCTCGTCCAGGCCGAGGTCGTCCTGCCAGTCCCTGACGGCGCTGGCGGTCGCCGAGGTGTACTCGCCGTCGACGGTGAACCCGGTGTACCTGAGCGCCCGCAACTCCTTCTCGAACTCGGCGACGTCCGCGCCTTCGACGCCGAGCGCGAGCGTCCGGTAGAGCGGCTGCTGCCCGTACAACAGGACAACCGGCTTGTCGTCGACGCGGAA
>Ga0070683_100002001_pt1 | contig 15985 bp, 15 predicted proteins | sample KBSC713LmetaG_FD_64662 | JGI IMG/M metagenome (GOLD analysis project Ga0070683, IMG submission 64662) | Corn rhizosphere microbial communities from Kellogg Biological Station, Michigan, USA - KBS C7.1-3L metaG | ecosystem: Host-associated > Plants > Roots > Rhizosphere ...
CTCGAGCTGCTCCGGCGTGAAGATCCCGGCGTCGCCGTCGAGCGGGCTCATCAACGCTCCCGAGAGCGCGGCCGGTCCGCCCGCCTCGAAAACGAGCGGGTGGGCGGTCTTGTCCAAGATCACCTCATCGCCACCCGGCCCGATGTGCAGCCGGAACGCGATCTCGTTGCACATCGTGCCGCTCGGGAGAAACAGTCCCGCCTGGTGGCCGAGCAGCTCGGCCACGCGCTCCTGCAACGCGTTCGTCGTGGGATCCGCGAGCCGCTGCTCGTCCCCCACCTCGGCCTCGTACATCGCCTTGCGCATGCCCTCGGTGGGGCGCGTCTGCGTATCGCTGAACAGGTTGATTACGTCAGCCATTGCCTCAACTCTGCCATCCGCAAGACCGCCCGCGCCGCGTCCTCCCCGCTGTGCCGCTTCCCGCCACCGGCGCGCGCGAGCGCCTGCTCCATCGTGTTCACCGTCAGGACCCCGAACGCGCACGGCACGCCCGTGTCGAGCGACACCCGCGCGATCCCGCTGGCGGCCTCGGAGCAGACGTAGTCGTAGTGGTCGGTCTCGCCGCGGATCACGGCCCCGAGGCACGCCACGCCATCGAAGCGCCCCGACTCGGCGCAGTACTTGGCGGCCAGCGGCAGCTCGAACGCGCCCGGCACGTCGAACACCTCCACCTCGCCACCAGTCTTCTCGAACACGCCCCGCGCGCCCTCGACGAGCTTGTCCGCCAGGTCGTCATAGAAGCGTGCAGCCGCGATCGCCCAGCGACCGCCTTCAGCCACGCTCCCGCTCCGGCTCCGCCGTCGTCCCTTCGCGCTCGCGGTCAGCGATCTTCTCGTCCTGCAGCATCTCCTCGTCAAGCGGCAGCCCCTGGTGGTGCAGAAGGTGTCCCATCCGCTCGCGCTTGGTGCGCAGGTATCTCTCGTTGTGCTCGTTGGGCGGGTGCTGGATCGGGATCTGGTCGGTCACCGTCAGCCCGTAGCCCTCGAGGCCCACGATCTTCTTCGGGTTGTTGGTGAGCAGCCGGATCGAGCTGAGCCCCAGGTCCACCAGGATCTGGGCGCCGATGCCGTAATCGCGCAGGTCGGCCGGGAGCCCGAGCTCGAGGTTGGCGTCGACCGTGTCGAGGCCGTCCTCCTGCAGCTTGTAGGCGCGCAACTTGTTGAGGAGTCCGATGCCGCGGCCCTCCTGCGCCAGGTAGAGCAGCACGCCCTCGCCCTCCTCCTCGATACGGCGCAGGGCGTCCTCGAGCTGCTGGCCACAGTCGCAGCGCTGCGAGTGGAACACGTCGCCCGTCAGGCACTCGGAATGCACGCGCACCAGCACGTCGTCCTTGCCCTCCACCTCGCCCTTGACCATCGCCACGTGGTGCTTGGAATCGACGAGCGAGCGGAAGCCGACCACCGTGAAGTCGCCGTAGTCGGTGGGCATGTACGCGGACACCACGCGCTCGATCAGCTTGTCGTGCTGACGGCGGTAGGCGATCAGGTCCGCCACCGTGATCATCTTCAGGCCGTGGCGGTCGCAGTACTCAACGAGGTCCGGCACGCGGGCCATCGTGCCGTCGTCGTTCATGATCTCGCAGATCACGCCGGCCGGAGTGAGGCCCGCCAGGCGTGCGAGGTCCACGGCGGCCTCGGTCTGACCGGTGCGCTCGAGCACCCCGCCGGCCTTGGCCTTGAGCGGGAAGATATGCCCCGGCTGGACCAGGTCCTGCGGCCGCGAATGCGGGTCGATGGCCACCTGGACCGTATGCGCGCGGTCGTGCGCCGAGATGCCGGTGGTCACGCCCTCGCGTGCCTCGACGGACACCGTGAACGCGGTCTGGAACGGCGACTCGTTCTTGGCGGCCATCAGGTCGAGGCCGAGCTCGTCGCAGCGATCCGGCGTGAGCGCCAGGCAGATCAGCCCGCGCCCCTCCTTGGCCATGAAGTTGATCGCCTCGGGCGTGGCGAACTGGGCGGCCAGCGTGAGATCGCCCTCGTTCTCGCGGTCCTCGGCGTCGCAGACCACAACCATGCGGCCCGCGCGGACGTCCTCGAGCGCCTCTTCAATCGTGGCGAACGGGCTCATGAGCGGGCTCCCTGCATGAGCTTCTCCACGTATTTGGCGAGCACGTCGACCTCCAAATTCACAACTCGCCCCGGAGCCGCGCCTCCGAGCGTCGTTCGCTCGAGCGTCTCGGGGATGAGTGAAACGGTAAAGCCTTCGTCGTCAACGGTGGCGACCGTGAGTGAGACGCCGTCGACGGTGATCGAGCCCTTCTCCACGATGTAGCGCAGGATCTCAGGACCGCAGGCGATGCGGACGACGTTGGAGAAGCCCTCGACGTTCACGTCCTCCACGGTGCCGGTGCCGTCCACGTGACCCTGCACGAAGTGGCCGCCGAGACGGTCCTGGGCGCGCAGCGGCAGCTCCAGGTTGACGGGGCTCCCGCCCTCGAGCGGCCCGAGCGACGAGCGGCGCAGCGTCTCGGCCATCACGTCGGCGCGGAAGGCGCCATCCGCCACGGTCACCGCGGTGAGACAGACCCCGTTGACGGCGATCGAGTCGCCCTCGGACAGCTCGCCCGCGAGCGCGCTCTCCACCTCGATGCGCGAGCCGGCGGGCTCGTTCTCAATCGAGCGCACCCTGCCGAGGTCCTGTACGAGCCCGGTGAACACCGGTCACCACTCCGTCATCCGCGCCCGGATGAGCACGTCGTCGTGGACTCGCTCGACCTGGCTGGAGATCGCACGGCGGGCGGCGTCGATCGCCTGCACGCCCTGGCCCTCGAGCGGCACCCGGGCGTGGCGCCCGCCGACGAGCATCGGCGCGACGAACAGGCGCACCTCGTCGATCTCGCCCGAGTCGAGGAACGCGCCGGCGAGGTGCGGGCCGCCCTCGAGCAACAGCGACTGGATGCCGCGCGCGCCGAGCTCCGAGAGAGCGGAGCGCACGCGAGCTCCCTCGTTTTCCCCCGGCGCCACGATCACTTCCACGCCGGCTACCTCGAGGGCATCGGTGGATGCGCGAGTGGCGCCCCGCGAGCAGACGAGGTAGAGCGGCACCTCGCGGGCGGTTCGGACAAGCTGGCTGGAAGCCGGCAGCCGCGCCTCGGAGTCGAACACCACGCGCGCGGGCTGGCGCGCCACCCCCTCGATGCGCGCGGTGAGCAGCGGATCGTCCGCCAGCGCGGTGCCGATCCCCACCGCCACGGCGTCCACCTCCGCTCGCCAGCGGTGCGACATCGCGCGGCTCTGCTCGCCCGAGATCCACTGCGAGTCGCCCGTGGAAGTGGCCACCTTGCCGTCGAGCGTCATCGCCGACTTGAAGAGCACGTGCGGGCGGCCGGTCTTCGCGTGCTTGCGAAACGGCTGGTTGATGAGCCGCGCCGCGTGCGCCGGAGCGCCGGCCGCAAGATCCACGCGGATGCCCTCGTCGCGCATGATGCCGAGGCCGCGGCCCGAGGCGTGCTCGCTGGGATCGTCGGAGCCCACCACCACGCGCGTGATCCCCGCCTCCACGATCGCGTCCGTGCACGGCGGCGTGCGTCCGTGGTGACAGCACGGCTCGAGCGACACATACATCGTCGCGCCCGCCGGGTTCTCGCTGGCGGAGGCGAGCGCCTCACGCTCCGCGTGCGGCAGCCCGGCGGCCTCGTGCCAGCCCTCTCCGATCACGCGGCCGTCCTTGACGAGCACCGCGCCGACGAGCGGGTTGGGACTCGTGCGCCCGCGAGCACGCTCCGCAAGCTCAACAGCCCGCAGCAGGTGACGCTCGTCGGTAGCGGTGTCGATCAGGTTGGCCACTAGAGCCAATGGTATGCGCGCCGCAGTAGCTTTCCGCGCGTGACGCGACGCCTGCGCGCCGCGGCTTCTCCTGTCTACCTCGCTCTAGCTCTGATCGTGGCAGTGGGGCTGCTGTTGCGCGTTCTGCACAACACCTACGGGCTGCCCTACGTCTACAACATCGACGAGGGCTCCCACTTCACCAACCGCGCGGTGGGGATGTTCGGCGGCAGCGGCGACCCCGGCTACTACCAGAACCCCTCCGCGTACACGTACCTGATCCACCTGGCGCTCCGCTTCCAGTACGGGGCCGCGCATCTCATCCCGTTCGGCCATTACCGCCGGGTGGTCACGCTGTACGGCGAGGACCCGACCACCATCTACCGCGACAGCCGCGCGCTCGCCGCTGTGCTCTGCATGCTCGGCGTGCTTGCCGTGTTCTGGGTGGCACGCAGGCTGTGGGGAAGGACGGAGGCGCTGGCGTCCGCGGGAGTGCTGTCGTTCGCGTTCCTGCCGGTGGCGTACTCGCGGGTGGCGGTGACCGACGTGGGCGCGCTCCTGCCGGTGGCGTTCGCGCTGTACGCGGCCGTGCGCGTTTACGAGGAAGGGCGGCGAAAGCACTATGTGCTCGGCGGGGCGATGGCCGGGCTCGCGTTCGGGTTCAAATACACGGCCGGGCTCGTGCTGCTGCCGCTCGCGATCGCCGCCTTCGCGCGCGTGCTGCGCGACCGCCGCGCGATCCTCGACGGGCTGATCGCGCTCGCGTGCGCCGTCGGCGTGTTCTTCATCACCAACCCGTACGTGTTCATCAACTTCTCGGACGCCTGGCATCAGCTCAAGGGCGAGCAGCAGCTCGCGGGCAAGTTCGCAAAGCTCGGCCAGGAGGGCGAGAACGGCCCGAGCTACTACCTCGACAGCCTCACCTGGGGCCTGGGCTGGGCGGCAGCGATCGCGGCGCTCCTCGGCGCGGTGCTCGTGGCGCGCCGCTCGCTCATGCGCGCGCTGTTGCTCGCGGTCGTGCCAATCGCGCTCTTCATCTACCTGAGCACGCAGGTGCGCTTCTTCGGCCGCTGGCTTCTGCCCGCGTACCCGGCGCTGGCGCTGCTCGCCGGCGTGTCGATCGCGTGGGTGGTGCGGCAGGTGCCTGGCGGTCGCCTTGTGCGCGCCGCCGCGCTGGCGGTGGTCGGCCTGCTTGTCTTGGCGCAGCCCATCCTGGCCGACGTGCGCACGGCTCGGCTCCTCGGCCGCACCGACACGCGCGAGATCGCCCGCCGCTGGCTCGTCACGCACTACAAGCCGGGCCTGCGGATCGTGATCGAACCCGCTGTGCCGCCCCGCTTCTACAACTACGTGGAGAGCGGCGGGCGCATCAACGGCGAGCGCCGGCAGTTCATCCGCGGGTTCATCCGCGACATCACGGACACGCACGTGGATTACGGCAGCACGCTCAGCCCTGCCACCATCAAGCGCTACCGGCAGACCGGCTTCTGCATGGTCATGTCGATGAGCCTCATCCGGGGCCGGGTCGAGAATGCGCACCTGGCCCCGGGCCTCGCGTACTACGACGCGCTGGAGCGGCAGTCCAAGCTGCTACTTCACGTGAGTCCGTACAAGAGTGGGGCCAAGCCGGTGAAGTTCAACTTCGACCTCTCGTACAACTACTACCCGAGGGCGTTCGCGCGGCCGGGCCCGGAAGTTTGGATCTATCGACTGAACAACTGCAAGCAGCGCTACGGCGGAGTCCCGAAGGGGATCGGGACGCCGACGACGGGCAACGCGCCCGGAGTCCGGAGGTGAGCTCGCGCCGCCGGCCGCGCTGGCTCCGCATGCCTGGCGGAGCCGCTCTCGGCTGGATTCTTCTCGGGGCCCTCGCACTGCGGCTGTGGTCGATCAAGCACGGGCTGCCGTTCGTCTACAGCGTGGACGAGGAGCAGCACTTCGTTCCCCACGCGGTCCACATGATCGGCGGCGGGCTCAACCCGCACTACTTCGAGAACCCGCCGGCGCTCACATACCTGCTCGCCGCGGTGTTCAAGCTGCGCTTCCACGCCGGCTTCCCATTCGGCTCGAGCGGCCTGGCCAGGGCGTTCAAGCACGATCCCACCGCCGTGTTCACCACCGCTCGCGTGGTGGTGGCGCTGCTCGGGACGCTCAGCGTCGGCCTCATCTACTGGGCCGGGAGGCGCTTCTACGACCGCCGCGTCGGGCTGCTCGCCGCGATCCTGATGGCGTGCGCGTTCCTACCGGTCTTCTACGCCAAGCAGGCCCTCAACGACGCCGTAACGCTGCTGCCGTTGACGGTTGCGCTCGTGGGCTGCCTCGGCGTGTACGAGCGGGCGCGGACGTGGGAGTGGGCGCTCGCGGGCGCGGCCATCGGTGTGGCGATCGACGTCAAGTACACGGCCGGAGCGATGGTCGCGGTGCTCGCGGTGGCGGCCCTCGCGCGGCTGATCGAGAAGCGGCTCACGCTGCGGCAGCTGGTGACCGGCGCGGCGGTGGCGCTCGCCGCCTTGATCGTGGCGGTGATCGTCCTGAACCCGTACGCGCTTGTCGACTTCTCGCTGTTCAAGCACCAGGTGCTCAACCAGGCGGGCACCGCGGGGTCGTCGGGCAAGATCGGGCAGTCGAGCCAGCCGGGCTGGATCTACTACATCTGGACGCTCACCTGGGGTTTTGGCTGGGTGCCGCTCGTGGCGGCCGCCGCGGGCGCGTTGCTGGCGTTGCGAGCCGACCGCGTGCGGGGGCTGATGCTGGTGGTCTTCCCCATCCTCCTGTGGCTGTTCCTGGGCGGGCAGGCGCGCCACTTCGGCCGCTGGTACATGCCCGCGTACCCGGCGCTGACGATCCTCGCCGCGTATGCCGCGGTCCGGGCGGTGGATGCTCTGCCGTCGGTGTGGGCGTCGCGGCGGCGCCCGGCGCTCGTCGTCGCTGCCGGCGTGCTACTGGCGATGCAGGGGCTGTGGACCACCGTGCGCGTCAACTCCGTGCTCGCGCATACCGACACTCGGACCGAGGCGCGGCAGTGGCTCGAGCACAACGTGCCGGCAGGCTCGGGCATGGTGGTGGAGCCGGCGGTGTTCCCGGCCGACTGGCTCAAGGTCGGCTCGCCGAAGCACGCGTACCGGCTGTTCCCGATCAAGCCGCCGTTCCAGGCCTACGAGAAGAAGCTGCGTCCGGCGCTCCTTCAGCAGTACCGGCAGCAGGGCTACTGCTACGTGCTCGTGGCGAGCTATCAGCGCGACCGCGGGCTCAACGCGGGCTTTGCGGGCGCGCGCAATTACTACGACGCGCTCGCCTCGCAGTCGCAACTGGTCGCGCGCTTCTCGCCCTACCGCTTCGGCGCAAAGCCGGTGAAGTTCAACTTCGACCTCTCCTACAACTTCGTGCCGCGCGCGTACCGGCTGCCCGGCCCGCTGCTCGAGCTGCACCGACTCAACGGCTGCCAATGAGCCTCGGCACGATCGCGCGCACGGTCCTGCTCGGGCCCGACCTCGTGGCGCGCGCCGCGGCGCGCAAGGCGGGCTCGCCCGCGGAGGCATGGATGCTCTGCCAGCCGCGTGGGGTGCGCGAGAGCTATGTGCGCGAGGTGGTGGACCGCGGCGACGAGTCGGTGCACGCGGAGATCTGGATGCTGCGGCAGTCGCGCGAGGTGCGCGAGAGCTACGTGCGGCAGGTGCTGCAGCCGACGCTTACGAAGCGTTAGTTACACTGGCCGCTCCCACCCGAGCCCTCGAAGGGAGTTGCCATGCGCGCCGTCCGCTTTCACGAAACTGGAGGTCCCGAGGTCCTCAAGGTCGAGGAGGTCGATCGTCCGTCGCCCGGCGAGGGTGAGGTCCTGATCAGGGTGAGGGCGGCGTCGGTGAATCCGGTGGACTGGAAGTTCCGCCGCGGCTACATGGACGCGCCGCTGCCGGCGATCCCGGGACGCGATATGGCCGGCACCGTCGAGGAGTCGAACGATTCCCGCCTCTCCCCTGGCGACGACGTGTTCTGCGGCGTCGGGAGCGCCTACGCGGAGTACGTGGTCGCCCCGGCCGACGTGATCGCGAAGAAGCCGGCGGAGCTCAGCTTCGAGCAGGCGGCGTCGATCCCCGTGGCCGGACTGACCGCGTGGCAGGGGCTGTTCGACAAGGGCGGACTCGAGAGCGGACAGACCGCGCTCATCGCCGGCGCCTCAGGCGGTGTCGGGCACTTCGCCGTGCAGTTCGCTCACCACGCGGGCGCGCGGACGGTCGGCACGGGTTCGGGGCGCAACCGCGACTTCGTGCTCGGCCTCGGGGCGGACGACTTCGTGGACTACACATCGCAGGACGTGAGCTCAGAGGTTAGCGACGTGGACGTGGCGCTCGACACCGTCGGCGGCGACGTCACCGCCACGCTCGTCCCGACGCTGCGTGAGGGCGGCGCGATCGTGACGATCGCGAGCGCTCCTCCCGAGGAGGCCGCCGCAGAGCGCGGCGCCCGCGCGATCATGCACGTGACGAGCCAGAGCTCAGAGCCACTGACCCGTATCGCCGAGCTCGTGGTGGCCGGCGACGTGCGCATCGAGATCAGCGAGGTGCTGCCGCTCGACGAGGTGCAGCGAGCGCACGAGCTCAGCGAGGGCGGGCACGTGCGCGGGAAGATCGTGCTGACGGTCTAGGCGCCCCCCACCCCCGGGCAGTTCGCGTACACGCGCCAGTAGGGCGACACCGCGATCAGCTTGAAGGTGGACAGCGGGTAGTTGGACCACCACTGCCGCGCGGACGCCTGGCTCGACGCCGTCACCGAGCGCTGCGCGGCGGGCTCGAAGTTGAAGTTCGCGCCGATGAAGAGAAGGCCCTGGTCGGGCGGGCGCTTCTGCGCGATCGACGCCTGGATCGCGCTCTTGGGCAGGCCGGTGGTGTACTCGAGCACGGGGATCGCCGAGTGCGTGGGCACCGTGATCGGCCCGCAACGGCCGATCAGCGCCGCGACGTTGGCGTTCTGAGTGATGCCCTTGAGGTCCTGGTGCTGGTGCTTGACGAACAGCGTCTGGCCGTGCAGCGTGCGCAGGTCGCCCACGAGATCGTGCGCGCGCCAGCCGAGCACCCCGAGCGATAGGACCGCGAGCGCCATCGCCACCCGCCGCGCGCGCCGCTCGCGGATCAGCGTCCAGCCGAAGAGCGCCACCGCCACTCCCACGTTCAACACGATCGACGGCACCGCGAGGTAGCGCGGAATCACCGACAGCCCGGCGGCCGCGATCAGCAGGAAGAGCACGAGCCCGATGCCCACGAGCGCGGCCGGCATCGCCACGCGCTTGCGCAGGATGTAGATCCCGATCAGGCAGCCGAGCCCTCCCACGTAGAAGTCGAGGACCTTCTCGTTCGCTCCGAGGTAGCCGGGGATCAGCGAGATCGCCTTGGGCACGCTGCGCTGGCGGCCGAACTGCCCCGCGACGTCGCGCGTGGACGTGAGCGAGTGCAGCGGGTGACCGGTGATGATCCAGTCCGACGCCGCCCACAGCACGGGCGCGAGCGCCACCATTCCCGCGTAGAGCACGAGCTGGCGGCGCGTGAGCGATGGTGCGAGCCACAGCCAGTACACCCCGGCGAACACCCAGGCCTCCGGCCGGATCAGCCCCGCTAACGCGAGCAGGACGAGCACGGGCATGCCGCGCCGCGGGCGTTCCAGCTCGAGCAGGGCCGCCCAGAACACGAGCAGCAGGAACGGGATGTCCACCACCGCGCGCATCGCGTAGAAGTCGAGGTCGGTACGCGTGAGCACAACGAGCACCGCCACGGCGGCGATCAGCGTGCCGAGCAGGATCTGCGCGATCCGGAAGACGCAGATGAGCAGCCCGAGGAAGCACGCGATCGTGACGAGCACGAAGATGCGGTCCGCCGCGCCGCCGAAGACCGTGAGGAACGCGGTGAACACCTCGGCCAGCGGGTGCGGCGTGGGCGAGCGCAGCACGTTGTAGTCGGGCAGGTGCCCGTGGGCGATCGTGTTGCCCCAAACGAGGTCGTAGTAGCTGTCGTAGTTGGGGTAAGTGGGCCGAATGAGGAAGACGGCGACGCCCAGCAGCGCAGCGAACACCAGCGCGCGGATCGCGTTCTCGCGCGTGGCGAGGCGCTCGATGCGCTCGAAGAACGGCACGCGAGGACGGACGGGCTCTTGGATCGCGGACACGAACGCAGAAAACTAGTGGGCCGGACGGGCGACACAGATCCTGCCCGAAGCCTCCGTCTCCTGCGCTAGCCTGAGTCGGCTCCCTCGATGAAGCTCATCATCCAGATTCCCTGCTGGAACGAGGAGGACCAGCTGCCAGCCACGCTTGCGGACCTTCCGCGGGAGGTGCCCGGCGTCGACACGGTCGAGTGGCTTGTGATCGACGACGGCTCCACCGACCGGACGGTCGAAGTGGCGCGCGAGTGCGGCGTGGACCACATCGTCCGGCTCACCAACAACAAGGGCCTGGCCGCGGCGTTCCAGGCCGGCCTCGACGCCGCCCTCAAGCTGGGCGCGGACATCATCGTCAACACTGACGCCGACAACCAGTACAACGCCGGCGACATCCCCAACCTGATCGCGCCGATCATCGCGGGGGACGCCGACATGGTGGTGGGAGCGCGGCCGATCGAGAACATCGAGCACTTCTCTCCCGTCAAGAAACGGCTCCAGCGAATCGGCAGCGCGGTGGTGAGGCGCGCATCGCAGACCAGCGTCGAGGACACCACGTCCGGCTTCCGCGCATACAACCGCGAGGCGGCGCTGCAGGTGCAGGTGGTGTCGAAGTTCACCTACACGCTCGAGTCGATCATCCAGGCGGGCAAGATGACGGTCGCGATCGATCACGTCCCGATCGCCACCAACCCGAAGACGCGCGAGTCGCGCCTGTTCCCCTCGATGTGGGCGTACGTGCGGCGCAACGGCGTGTCGGTCTTCCGCATCTACGCGCTGTACGAGCCGCTGCGCGTGTTCATGGCGGCGGCGCTCGTGCTCGGCGTGGGGGCGCTCTTGCTGTGGGCGCGCTTCATCATCAGCTACGCCGACGGGCACGGCGGCGGCCACGTCCAGTCGCTGATCCTGGGCGCGGTGCTGTTCATCGCGGCCGTGCAGCTGGCCGCCCTCGGCGTGGTGGGCGACATCCTCGCCGGCCACCGCGTGATCAGCCAGCGGACGCTCGAGCGCGTGCGGCGGATCGAGCTCAAGCTGGCGATCGAGCCGTCGCACTACGAGCCCGGTGCGCGCCCGTCCGGCCAGGAGGCCACAACCGGAGTCGACGCGGGGCCCGCGCCCGAGCGGGAGGCCGTCAAGCTGTGACGCAGGCGCCGCCCGAGTCGGTTCCCACCGGCAACACCTTCGACAAGTACGGCTCCACCAATCCCGTGGTCAAGCGGCTGATGGGCGGCTTCCACTCGACGCTCGACGAGCTGTGGGACAAGGCCGCGCCGGAGTCCGTGCTGGACGTAGGGTGCGGCGAGGGCGTGCTCACGTCCGAGTGGGCCGAGCGGCTCGGCGACAAGCGGATCGTGGGCATCGACCTCGATGACGAGAAGCTGCGGGCCGAGTGGCAGAAGCGGCAGCGGCCGAACCTGGAGTACCGCGCCGAGGAGGCCACGGCGCTGTCCTTCGGCGACAACGAGTTCGACATGGCCACGGCAATCGAGGTGCTCGAGCACGTGCCCGATCCGGACGCAACGCTGGCTGAGATGGCGCGGGTGGCGCGGCGCTGGCTGCTCGTCTCGGTGCCGCGCGAGCCGCTCTGGCGGATGCTCAACATGGCGCGCGGCGCGTACTGGGGCTCGCTCGGAAACACGCCCGGGCACGTGAACCACTGGTCGCGAGTCGGCTTCGTCTCGCTGCTTACCCGTCACGGCAAGGTCGAGGAGATCCGCTCGCCCTTCCCGTGGTCGATGCTGCTTGTGCGCGTCGATTAAAGACGCGCCGACCGCGGCGGCTGGTGTGGGCGGCGCCGCTCAGGCGGACTCCGACGAGCGCGTTCGCAGCTACGGGCGCGGCGCGGCGATCCTGTCGGTGGGGATCGGGATCACCGGGCTCGTCACCTACGCGTACTTCGCGCTCGCCTCGCACAAGCTGTCGAACCACGACTACGGGCAGATCACCCTGCTGTGGTCGGCGATCTTCATCGTCGTGTCGGTGCTCTACCGGCCGGTGGAGCAGATGCTGTCGCGGACTATCTCGGACCGCGATGTGCGCGGGCAGTCGGGCCACGAGCACCTGCGTGTGGCGATCACGATCCAGCTGTCGCTGGGCGTCGTGTTCTTGGTTGCCGCCTTGGCGCTTCACCACCCGCTGAAGGACAACCTGCTCGGCGGGTCCTCGACTTTGTACTGGGTGCTGATCGGCGCGGTGCTCGGCTACGCTGCTTCGTACTTCGCCCGAGGCTTTTTGGCCGGCCATCGGCGCTTCGGGCTCTACGGCGGGCTCGTGTTCATGGAGGCGATCTCGCGCTTCATGTTCGCGCTGGTCGTGGCCGTGGGGCTCTTCTCGGGGCAGTCGGTCGTGGCGCTTGGCATGGTGGCGGCGCCGTTCGTCTCGCTGTCGGTCGTGCCCTGGGCGGTGCGCCGGAGCCTGCGACGCAGCTCGGCGGCGGTTCCCGCTGACGAGGACACCGACTCGCATCGGGTGGCGGAGCTCGACGCCGCTTCGTCCGGCGAGCCGTCCGAGGAGGTGGAGTTCACGCTCTCGCACGGGACCGGCTTTGCGGCCGCGGTGCTCCTGATCATGATCAGCGAGCAGACGTTCTTGAACGCGGGTCCTCTGTTGGTGAAAGCCACGGAGGGCGCGTCGGGCGCGGCTGTGGCCGGCTTCGTCTTCAACGTCCTGCTGATCGCCCGGGCGCCGCTGCAACTGTTCCAGGCGATCCAGACGTCGATCCTTCCGTCGTTGACGCGCATGGCCGTGGGCGGCGAGGACGACCCGTTCCGGCGCAGCGTGCGGCTCACCCTGTCGGCGGTGGCGGTGTTCGCGTTCTGCGTGGCGCTGGCCTTTCTCGCGTTGGGACCCTGGCTGATGCACGTGTTGTTCGGCGGCGGCCATCACTACGCGCGCGGCGGCCTCGTGATCGTGGCCGTGGGCATGGGCGTTTATCTCTCGGCCGCCACCTTGAACCAGGCGGCTCTGGCGCAGGCGCGCACGCGGCAGGCCGCGGCAGCGTGGCTCTGCACGGCTTTTGCTTTCGTCGCCTACCTGGCGATCCCGTGGGGCTTCCACGACAGGGTGCTCCAGGTCGAGCTCGGCTACTTCGGCGCGGCGTCGCTCCTTTGCACGCTGCTCTATCTGCTGTACCGCCGGCCGGTTACTACCGCGGCCTGAGCGTGTGCAGCTTCACGTCGTCGTCTTCTTTGGTTTGCACGTGAAATAGCGAGCGTGCGGCGGCGAGGAAGCGGCGGCCGCCGGCGCGGTCGGGGTCGGCGAGGAGCACTCGGCCGTCCGGCTCGAGCAGCCTCGGAAGGATGAGCAGCATGGCGTCGGCGTTGGCGACCGTGTAGAGCACGTCGGCGGCGAGTACGAGGTCGAACGGGCCGAGATCTGCGAGGGCGTCGGCGTCGTTTGCGATGTCGGCGCGGATCACCGTTGCCTCCTGCTCGTTGAGAGCGAGCGAATGGGCGGCGAATGCGACGGCGTCCTCGTGGCCGTCGGTGGCGGTGACGGCGGCGCCACCTCTCGCCGCCACGATGCTTGGGAGGCCCAGGCCGCAGCCCAGCTCGATCACCTTGGTGCCGGGGCGTGGCGGCTGTCTGGCGAGGGCGCGGGCGAGGATCTCGGCGCTCTGCCAAAGGCGCGCCCAGTACGGGATCGGGCGGGCGGCGGCACCCTCCTCGTCCCTGAGCGCCTCCCAGTCGTCCGGACGCACGATGTAGACCTCGCCGCCGGGTAGCTTGACTCCGCGGACGACGACGTCGAGCAGCGGCTCGGGGAGGTCCTCTGGTCGGACGCCCCGGAGCTCCGCGAGCCGCTCGGCCAGCGAGGCGTGGAGAGCAGTGAGGGAGGGCGACGGTGGCACCCGCTACATCTTGGCTGAAGGATTCGCCCGGCCATAGGCGGGCAAATGCCTCAGTCGATCGTCGGTTGAACCCTTTGCCCCGCTATGGCAGGGAAATCGTTCAATCGATTCGAGACGCGCGTCGACCCGCCGGACCGTGGACTGTGGACTGTGGACCGTGGACTGTGGACCCGGAGCCGCGAAGCGGCGACCCCCCTAGATCGGCTGCAGCATCGATGCCCCGCAGTTGTGGCACTTCACGTCGTGCGTCGATGACATGCGCGCGATCGTCGAGTGCGCTCCGCAATCGGGGCAGCCGGACAGGAGCTCGAAGCGGCGCAGGCAGTTCACGCAGCGGTAGCGGCCCGGCAGGTTGGTGCCGCGCAGCCATGGCTCGTTGCAGGCCGGGCAGGTCGCGCCCAGCTCGAACATCGTTCCCTCGCTCACGCGGCAGCCTCCACCACGCGGCGCAGCCGTGCGATGAAGAAGCCGTCCGTTCCGTGGACGTGCGGAAGCAGCTGGAGAAAGCGCGGAATGCGCGGGTGGCGCAGGCTCGGGTGCTCGGCGGCCAGGTCGTCCGCCTCGAACTCCGGGTGGCGTGCCAAGAACTTGTGCACCTGTTCCTCGTTCTCACTCGGGGAGATCGTGCAGGTGGAGTAGACAAGCGTCCCGCCCGGACGGACGTGCCGCGCTGCGGACTCCATCAGCCCCTCCTGTATACGGCTTAGCTCCCTGACCTGGTCCGGCTGCTTGCGCCAGCGCGCGTCGGGGCGCGCTTGGAGCGTGCCGAGGTCCGAACAGGGCGGGTCGAGGAGCACGCGGTCGTAGCCATCGTCGAACTCGCCGACGAACTGCCCCGCGTCCTCGCAGCGCACGTCCACCCAGTGCGCGCCCATGCGCCGGCAGTTGGCCTGCAGGGAGTCGCAGCGGCCCGCGTTGCGCTCCACCGCCACGAGCCTCCCGCGCCCGCGCATCAGCGCCGCTATGTGCGTGCTCTTCACGCCCGGCGCGGCGCACAGGTCGAGGACGGTCTCGCCCGGCTGCGGGTCGAGCACGCGAGCCACGAGCATCGACGCCCTCGACTGCGGCGTGAGCGCCCCCGCCTCGAACAGCAGGGACCCGTGCGCGTCGAACGGTGTGTCGAGGACGAGCCCCTCCGGCAGATCGTCGGCCGGCCGCGAGTGCACCTCGAGGTCCTGCAGCAGCTCGCGCAGCTCGTCACGCGTGATCACGAGCTCGTTGGCACGGACCGCGCTCTCGGGCGCCTCGTTGTCGCGCTCGAGCAGGGCGACGGTGGCCTCAGGGCCAAGCGCATCCCACCACATCCGCACGAGCCACTCGGGATGCGAGTGGAGAACGGCGGCATCGGGTGGCGAATCGGCGGTCAGCTCGGCCACGAGCCCCGGCGCCTCACGCGTGGCCCGCCGCATCACCGCGTTGGCGAAGCGGTGCCCGCCGCCGCGTTCGAGCTTGGCGAGCTCGACGGTCTGCTCCACGGCCGCGTGGTCCGGCACTCCGCCGAGATACAGGAGCTGGAAGAGCCCGAGACGGAGCGTGTCGCGCAGGGCCGGGTCGATCGACGCCACCGGTCGCGCCGACAGCGCCGTGAGCACGTAGTCGAGCGTCGCGCGCCGCTGGAGCGTGCCGTAGACGAGCTGTTGGGCGAAGGCGCGGTCGCGTGGCGTGAGCTCGTAGCGCTCGGCCTCGGAGTTGAACGCGCGGTCCGCGAAGGCGTCCTCGTGCTCGACACGCCGCAGCACCCGGTACGCGCAGCGGCGCGAGACCGACAGCCTGCTGCGCCCGTGCGAAGTCCCATGGAGGCGCGCCAGCCGCACCATCAGACGCCGCCTCCCAGCTTGGCGGCGTGGCCGCGGAGGTAGGCGGCGGCATCCATCGCGCGCCCGCCCGCGGGCAGCACCTCGAGCAGCTCGAGCGCGCCTTCGGCGCAGCCGTAGACGAGCCGCCCTTGCTGCACGGACACCTCTCCCGCTGCGACCGCGACGTCCGCCGGCGAAGCGCGTCGCACGCCAAGACGCTTCCCGTCCGCCAGCTCGACGTACGTGCCGACGTGTGGGTTGAGCGCCCGCACACGCCGTTCCAGTTCAGTGCTGGTCAGCTCCGGGTCAAGGCGGCGGTCGGAAGCCTTGATTTTCGGTGCGATCGTCATTCCCTCGGACGGCTGCTCACGGCACTCGGGCGACTTGTCGAGCGCCTCCACCAGCAGCTCGCCACCGAGCTCCGCGAG
>Ga0070683_100002008_pt1 | contig 15976 bp, 8 predicted proteins | sample KBSC713LmetaG_FD_64662 | JGI IMG/M metagenome (GOLD analysis project Ga0070683, IMG submission 64662) | Corn rhizosphere microbial communities from Kellogg Biological Station, Michigan, USA - KBS C7.1-3L metaG | ecosystem: Host-associated > Plants > Roots > Rhizosphere ...
CGGACCGCCGACCGGGACGCCGGACGCGACCCGCGCCGCCACCGCGTCCGCCTCGCGCTCCATCGGCTCGGCCGGCTCCGAGACGCGCATCTTCGCCTGCGGCATCCCGACGCGCGGAATCCCCGCCGCGGCCCGGGTCCCGTTCGCGTTGGCGGCTCGTGCCGGCACACGCGCTCGCGACCCGGACGCGGCTTTGGCCCGGGGCGCGTGCGCGCGTGCGTGCGTCACGTGATCACCTCCTGGAACGCCCGCGCCCGCGACACCGTGTGCCGGCGACCGCTCGGGTCGTACGGGGAGGAGGCGCCCGCCTTCTGGTACTCGCTGGCCACCGCCCGCTCGACGTGCCGGTTTCCCACCGGTTCCCCCTCCTGGAGTGCCAGCAGGGCGGCGTGCAGCACGGCGTTGCGGATCTGCCCGCCGGTCATCGCGCAGCGGTGGGACAGCTCGGTCACCAGCTCCGACGAGACCTGGTGCCCGGGCGGAAGGTGCAGTGCCCAGATGTCCGAGCGCTCGCGCGGCGACGGCGGCAGGAAGCTCACCACCACATCCATCCGGCGCTGGAACGCGATATCGACGTGGTCGGGCGCATTGGTGGTGATCACCACGATGCCGCGGTAGTGCTCGAGCCGCTGGAGCAGGAAGTTCGTCTCGAGGTTGGCGAAGCGGTCGTTCGCCGTCCGCACCTCGGTACGCCGGCCGAGCAACGAGTCCCCCTCGTCGATGAGGAGGACGACGTCCAGTTCCTCGGCGGTCGTCAGCACCCGGTGCAGGTTCTTCTCCGTCTCGCCGATGTACTTGTTGACGACGGCGGCGAGGTCCAAGCGGTGGACGTCGAGCCCGAGCCGGCTGCCGAGCACCGTGGCCGCCAGCGTCTTGCCCGTCCCGCTCGCCCCCGTGAAGAGGGCGCGGACCCCGGTCCCGGTCCCCCTCCCGTACGCCGGAGGCAGCGATCCGCCGATCCGTTCGCGATGCCGGCACCGGGTTTCCAGCTCGGCGAGCTTGGCCGCCGCGAAGTCGCCGACCACCACGTCGTCCCAGCCACCGGCGGTCTCCAGCCGCGCGGCGAGGTGGTCGAGCAGCTGCCGGTGGAGGTCGCCGGCCGCGGCACGGACGTGCCGGATCCCGACCGATGCGCTGCCGTCCACCTTCGCCATGGCCCGGGCAGACTGGCTGATGATGTCGATGTGCCGCCCCTGCAGGGTGCACGCGGTCGCGATGCCCTCGACCTCCGCGCTTTCCCGGCCGCCCAGGGCGATCCGCCACCGCGCGGCCCGCCGCTCGGCGTCCAGGTGTGGCACCTCCAGCGACACCGAGCGGTCAAGTCCGTCCCGGTTCACCGCGCCGGTGGCGCCGAGCACGGCGATCACCGGCCCCCGGTAGCCCCGGCACGGCAGCCGAGTCGTCTCCCCCGGGAGCAGGTCGAGCTCGACCACGGGCACGGCGTCCAGCGCGGTGGCCAGCGGCCCGCGGTGGGCGAGGTCGTCGCCGCCGGCCCGCAGCGCTCCCCGGCCGGCAATGCGGCAAATGGCCTCCGCAAACGCGATCCGGTCCGACCCGGCCGGGCCGCGCAGCACGACGAGATCGAGCTCGGGCATGGCCGTGGCCACCCGCGCGCATCGTTCCGGGAAGTCGCCGGTCGTCACGAGGTCGTCAAGGCCGGGGAGCCCGGCGGCCGGGGTGTGGGCGGTGCCGCGGGGGACGCCGCCGCGGATGACCTCCCACAGCTCGGGAGCGGGCTGCACCACCCACTCACTCCGCGGACCCTCCGTGCCGTACGCCTGAAGGAGGCCCTCGTCGATCAGTCGCATCGCCGTGCCGACCGGGTCCGCCGTCATGGTGGCCAGGGGCCGGCTGATCGCCGCGACGGCCTCCAGCACCGGACGCCGGCCGGTCCCGCCGTTCAGTTCGTCGAAGATCAGGCCGAACCGGGAGTCCTCTTCGACCAGCCCGGCGATCAGAATCTGCCCGCACGCCAGGGCGTCGAGGCCCAGCGCCGACGCCAGCCGGCAGATCGGCAGCCGCCCGCGGCCGGGTCGCTCCCAGGCGGCGACTGCGTCCGCCCACCACCGGTGGGTCCCAGCCCAGGAGAGGTTCGCCGGCACGAACGGCATGGCCGCGTCGAGATAGCCGGCGAGCATCGGATGCCCGGCGAGCACCGCGCTCAGGTCGCTGTGCCGGCCTGCGCCCCGCAGGTGGTCGACGATCAGCAGGATCGCGGCGTGGATCCGGACTTCGAAGTGCGAGCGCGGATCGAGCGGCAGGTCGTCCAGCCGGGCCCGGGTCACGACGGCACCCCGCCGAACGCCTCGTCGTCGAATTGGTAGGCGACGACGCGGGCCAGCTCGGGCACCCAGCCGGGATCGCGATCGAGCCCGGCGCGACGAACCGGCACGGCGGCGGCCGCGACGGGAAAGGCGATGTCCACGTGGGTGCGGTCGTGGACGATGCGGGCGGGCCGGAGCAGCATCGTCTCCGGGATCTCGCCGGCGGTCACCCGCAGGCGCTCGGCCAGCAGGCCGGTGACCGCCGGACGCACCAGACGCAGCCAGCGGCGCACCGCCCCGGTGGCGGGCGCGGCGAGCGTACGGGACAGGGACGCGGCGGGCCGGTCGGACGTGGCGCCGAGCTCTAGCCAGGTGGCCGGGAGGCGGGCAGAGGCGGGCGCCGTCATGGCCGCGGCCCGCCAGAAGGGCGATCCGCCGGCGAGGGCGGAAAGCACGTCCCACACGCCGTCGAGGTGCCACCCGTCCCGGCGGGGCAGCAGGCATCGGGCCAGAAGGTCGAGTGCCCCCCAGGCGCCCACCGCGCTGCGGAGCTGCCAGTCCTCCTCGAAGACCGCCGGAATGCCGAGCTCGCCGACGAGGTTCACGAGGAACATCACGCCGCCGAGCCCGGTGACGACGCCGCGGTGATCGGGTGCTCGCTCCGGAGCGGGGGCCGCCGCGTCTTCGTCCCGTGGCGGCTGCGCCTCGTTGCCGTGGACGAGTCGCTGGACCGCCGGCGTCCGATCGGCGGGCTTCCGGACCGTGGCGGGAGGTGTCTCTCCCGGTGTCGGGTCCGCGGGACCGCAGCGGTCGAGCGGCGGAAGCGCCGACCTGGCGGCATCCGCCACGCCGGGGCCGAGATCCCGTGGCGGTCCGGCCGGGCGAGCGGGCCGGACCGCGGTGGCTCGGTCGTGGACGCCGTCGAGCGGTGGCACGGCGGGCGCCGACGCGGGTCGGACCGCCGCTCCGCCGATTTCCTCGGATGCCGATGTGGCCGCGCCCACGAGCGAGGCGGCGAAGCGCGCGAACCCGGCGGTTCGCGCGGCGACGGGGTCCAGGGAGAGCTGGACCGCCACGGCGACGACCAGGTCCCGCCATCGGTCGTCTCGATTCGCTTCGGGCCGGGGCGTGGGTGCCCCGGCCCGGCGGCTCGGCTCCGGGACCGCCGCGAGCTCCGCCAGCCTCGGCGCCGCGTACACGGCCGCCATCTGTGCCAGCAGCCGGCCGGCCGCAGCGCGGCCGGCCGGCCCGAGGGCGTCCTCCCGCCCGCGCCGGACGAGGTCGGCGATGACGTGCGGGGCCTCGCGCGGGCGGGCGGCGAGCAGATCGAACGCGGGCTGCCGGCCGAGCCGGCCGGCCAGCGTGGCCCACCACCACGCTCCGGCCCGGGTGTCATGCATGTCGATCACGTACTGGCAGAGCAGTTGGGCCAGATCGCGGGCCACCACCGCTGGGGCCCGCGAGGGAACGGGCCGCCCGTCCAACGGCACCGCGTTCCGGCGCGCCTCGGCGAGCCTGTTCCCGAGGGACGCCTCGAGCGCGCTGATCATTGATGACTCGGCACGGCCCGTGGGGTCGAGCCGGTCGTCGAGCCTCCGGACGATCAGGATCTCGTGCCGGGACGGGCCGGGCGCCGGTAGCCGGAGCCGGCCGACGGTCCGGCCCAGGCCGAGGCGGATGGCCGGCGTGTCGGTCGCCGCGCGCATCGTGACCCGTCCGATCAGATCGGGGAGCACGGCGCCGGACACGTCACGACCCCCCGAAGATCTTGCGCAGCAGGTCCCACAGGAGCGCGAACAGGTTGAGGCAGCCTCGGTTCTCCACCGCCTCGACGACGGTGGTGATGTCGGCGGTGCCCTCCTCCGGCACGTCGAGCCGGTAGAAGCGCTCCGTCAGCCGGGAGGCGCCCAGCACCTGCTCCTGCCACCCGCGCGGCACGCCGTCGTGCCTAACGTGGTAGCCGAACGCGGTGCCCGGCCGCACCACGCGCAGGGTCGAGCCCGTCGCGGTGGCGATGTCCAGACCCGTGTCGTGGTAGACGTGGTAGCGGACCGTCGGCTGGAGCTCGAGGCGGTCGACCGGGTCCGCCGCCTGCAGCGCCGCGGCGGCGAGCAGCCGGGTGGCTTCGTCGTCGTCGGCAACCCCCCGGCCGTCGGGCTCGGAGCCGCCGGATTCCGGGCCGCTCCCGCGGCGCGGCGGCACCGGGGGCATGCTGAGCCGCTCCACGAGCACGTACGCCGGCCGCGGTCCCCCGGGGACCGGGCTCGCACCGAGTCCGACGTTGCTCACGGTGGCCCGCCGCTCGAAGCGCGAGGCGGATACGAAGTCCATGTTGCGCCAGACGCTCGCCGGGTTGAAGACCTGCCCGCCGCCGAGGGTGACGAGGATGCACTGGTGGCGCGGCTTGGTGCCGGTCGGCGGGTACTGGGCGCGCTCGGCCGCGGAGAGCTGCCACTGCATCGTGAGCGAGCCCTTGGCGCCGTTGGCTATCGCCGCCGTGTTCGGGGCGGGGTTCGTGGTACCGCCGGTGGCTGGTATCACCATCCAGGGCGCGGCCGGATCGGCGACCGAGCCCCAGTCGGCGATGCGGAACTGCGCGTTGATCGTCTGGGCCGCGACCGTGGCACCGGTGAGGTTCTCCGGCTTGGCCTCGAAGACGTTGGGTGACGTCAGGTTGATGTTCGACGTCGGCGTGTTCTGCGTGCCGACATCCCCGGAGACCAGTCGCACGAAATTGGACATCATGCAGGCGGGATCGGCCGGCCCGGTGCTCAGGTGGAAATCGCCCCAGTCCCCGACCGCCGGGACGTGGAGTTGGCTCGGAAATCCGCAGTACGAGGCCACGCAGGCGTTGCGCGGCCAGCTGTAGGGCGCCACCAGGTCGCTGGGCAGCCGGACCCCTACCTCGAACCACATCTTGAACGGATCCGGCAGGTCCAGGAGCCGGTCGACATCGCCGGAGCCGATCGGCACCCGCATCTGGATCGCCCAGCGGTGCGAGACCGTGTCGAGCCAGACATGGGTGTTCTGGTTGATCCAGACCGGCGTCCTGCCCTGGTTCTCCGTCCACGGGTGCACCGCGCCGCCCGCGGCGCCGGCCGTGCTGACCGAGACCGGGCCGATCGGTCCGGCGCTCGTGGTGGCCGGCGACGTGCTGGGCGTGATCCGCAGCACGAGCGCCTCGCCGGCACCGCGGCTGAACCCGACGGTGAGCGCGTCGTCGAGCGGGCTGTTGAGGTCCGCCGCCTTCACCCACCAGGAGAGGTAGAGGAAGCGCCGCTGATTCGCGTCGACGTAGAGAGCCCGGAAGGCAACGTCCTCGGTGGAGGCCGACCCGAAGCCGGGGTCCACGGCGGCGGCGCCGCCGCAGCAGCTGACCGGGGCCGGCTCGATCGCCGGATAGCCGATCGCCAGGTTGCCCTGCCATCGCGGGTCGTCGAGACCGCGCGGGGAGGAGACCGAGTTGGTGTTCGTCCAGGCGGGGTTGCCGTTCAGCACGTCGACCCCTGGCCAGGTCGGCGGCTGCCCGAACATGCCCGGAACGCCGATGGCCTCGGCAAGGCACAGCATCATCGGTCTCTCCGCTCTCTCTTGTGGCTCACAGCGCTTGCAGGGGGTAGGTGCGGCTCGTCGCGGCCCCGGCCCGCCGGACGGTCACGGTGAAGCTGCCCGGGGCGGGGTTGACCCCGTCCCGCTTGAACGAGACGCGCACGCGGCGTTCGGCGGCGCGGCCACCGGCGAGCTCGCCGGGGTCGATCCGCGGGATGTGCCCGACCCCGCCGGGGTCCGGCGTGGGCTCGGCCAGCGCGGAGCGCCACGGCTCATGGGCGGTCGAGATGGGCCGGACGACCACCTCGTACGGGCCGGGGTCGGTGAGCCGGACGATCGCCTCCACCGTGGCGATGGAGCCGTTGGCCAGGCGGATCGTCGACCCGCTGCGCACGGCCGTCGATCCCGGCTCGACGTCGAGCTCGAGAGTCTCGATCCGGACGGCCGGGTCCGAGGGTGCGGTCTCGGTGCCGGTCAGGAACAGCCGCGTGTCATCGGCGACGACGTCGTCGGTCGTCGCCGCCAGCGTGAGCGTGAAGTTGCCACCGGCCGGCACGCCATGGACGCGGACGCCGACGCGAACCTCCTCGTCGGTACCGAGCCGGATGGGAGTGGCCAGGGCGTTGCCGTTCGCGTCCACGATGGTGGCCGCGTCGACCACGGCCTTGGTGCCGGTGAGGCCGAGCTGCACCTCGACCTCCGCATCCATGGCCGATCGGACGGCGTAGTTCAGCACGACGTCGGCCCCAACGGTGATCGCCGACGGGTTCGCCGCCAGCCAGCTCACGTGCAGCAGGCCGACCGGGCGCTGACCGGGCGGCGCGACGGTGACCGGCACCGCGTCGGCACCCAGGTTGCCGGTGACCTGCAGCCGGACCACGCTTCCGGCGGGTTTCACGTCGAGGTTGGGCGGGACCCGCACCAGCAGCCTGGCGTCCGTCGACCCGGCGAGCGCGTCGGCGTTCAGGCCGTCGAAGGTGATCCGCGCGTCGCCGGTCGTGAAACCGAAGTTCCGCCCCCTGATGTCGATGCGGTCGCCGAGATGCAGGACGCCGGCGGGGAAGACGGCGTCGATGGCCAGCGCCCGGTCGATGACACCGATCCGGTTGGTGCAGAAGAGCAGATAGTCGGGGTCTCCGGTGTCCGGGTCCGCCACGGAGTAGAGCGTGAGCACCTGTCCCGCCGTCGTGTCCAGGGCGGCGTTGTGGAACGACTCGTCGAGCAGGGGCCCGGCGTATGCCGGGTCGAGCGGCATCGGCCCGCGGACCACGAGGCCGTCGAAGACGTTCGCCGAGAACCCCGGCCGCGTACCCCGCACCATCGGCACCAGGCCGGCCGCGGGGAGGTAGCGGAACCGCTGGGCCAGCCGGAAGCCCGTACGCTCCGGCGGCAGCAGCTCGGACAGGACGGACGCGAGCTGGTCCTGGAACTGGCAGTAGGACGCTCGCCCCAGCTGCTCGCGGCGCCGCCCGCCCAGCCCCTGGACCGCGCTGAGCGCGGGCTCCGGCGCCGGGGTCCGGCGCACCGCCCAGATGTCGACCGATGCCACGCCGCTGGAGGACCATCCGATGAGGGCGATCGGCACCTCGCACGGGCGCACCAGCCGCTCCCCCAGGCTCGCCAGCGTCCCGAATTCGATCGACGCCGGGTCGGCGCCGAACGGGTCGCGCAGGCGGCCGGCCCAGGCGAGGGTGTCGAGGAAAAGGTGGGCCAGCACGTTACGGGCCCTCGACCCGGCGGCGGTGCCGAGCCCCGCGAGGACGTCCAGGTCGGCCTGGTCGTGGCCGGCGGCCTGGGCGAGCGCGATCGGATCGACGCCGACCAGGCGGAACGACACCCCGTCGACGGTGAACCTCGGGCCGCACTCGGTGGCGACCCCGGCGCCGAGGGCGGGAACGCCGGCGACGCTGGACCGCGAGTCCGATGCCGGCCGGATGACCAGGAGGTACAGGCCGGTGCCGGTGGGCGAGTCGGAGGCGATCGGCTCGCACACGGTGAAGACGCCGTCCCCCTGCGCCGGGGCGGGGGGCACGACCAGCGACAGGCTGACGTCGACGGGCAGCTCGGCGACCTGCCCGCCGCGGTCGAGGGCCAGGCCGGCGGCGACGGTCACGGTCGTCCCGCCGGCGCCGGGCCGCACCAGGAGCCCGGACACGACGCCGGCGCCGATCGCCCGGCCGAGACGATCGCGGCCGAGCTGGTTCGCGAGTTGCTCGCCGCGCACGTCCTCGGCGGTGAGAACCCGGCCGTTCCAGAACGCCACGTGCGGGACGCCGTGGTCGACGAAGGCCGTGTCCAGGGCGATGGTGTCCATGACCGCGTGCCTCCTACAGCTTGGTCCGGCCGAGGACGAACGTCGTGACGCGTTCGCGGTCGTCGCCCTGACCCACGAACCAGATGCCGAGTTTCCGGGCCCAGTCCAGGACCGTGTCCCCGCCGGTCAGCTGGAGGCGGCCGAGGTTGAAGGTGAATCGCAACGGCGTCGACTCCTCACGGACCTCCACCACGAAGACGTTCCGCAGTCGCCGGCTCACCGACGCCGGACCGACCCGGCGGAGGAAGGTCGGTCCCGCGTCGGTCTCCCGCTGGACCTCGAGCGCCGCGTCGATCGTGCCGGCGTCCACCTCGACCTGGTTGAGCGGAGCGTCGAGGTTGAACCACACCACATAGAACCGGTCGACGGTGAACGGCTGGATCGTTGCGAGGGGAAGAATCCACGGGAGGAGCGGCCGCCAGCGGCCGTCATGCAGCACGAAGGCGTCCCGCTCGTCCGGGGCGGCGGCGTCCACCGGGACGCCCTGGATCCGGTCGATGGTGGGATCGGGATAGCTGTCCCGCAGGTCGCCGCCCGCCGCCTGCGCCTGCACGATCGGCTGCCCGGCCATGGCCGACGGCGGCAGGTCGGACAGCCGGTGGCCGCCCGCGCTCAGGTCGCCGGTCAGCGCCCGGCCGCCGTCGACGAGCAGGTACTGCGGGTGGTCGTCGTCCGCCAGCCCAGTCAGGCTGCCGTGATCGGTCACCTGCGCCGGCGCGGCGAGCCAGCGGGTGCCGTCGAAGCGAAGAGTGTCGCCGGCGGCCGGCGGTACGGTCGGGTCGACGTCCTCGAGCTGGGCGAGCGCGTGCCGGTGCCGGGGCACCACCTCGTCGGCGCCGACGGCGAACAGCGCCTCCTGGAGGACGCGGGTGCTGACCAGGATCGGGCGCTCGCGGTCGTCGACCACCGCGGTCCGTACGCCGATCCCGGACGGTCCGTCGATGATCTCGGCGTCGACCCTGGCGAGCAGCACGCAGGTCTGCTCGGGCGCGGGCAGGCAGGCCGCGTCGTCCACCACCTCCGGACGGCGCTCGACCGCCCACTGGCGCAGCAGGGCCGCCACGCCCGCGGTGTCCGGCGGGGACCCGCCGGACACGTCGAGCAGCCCGTGGATCTGGTCGACCAGATCGTCCAGACCGTCGCCCAGGCTCGTCTGCGCCACCTCGCCCACGATCGGCGGCGGCTCCAGGGACAGTCTCAGCTCGAAGGAGTCTTTCAGCCGCGAGGCCGCACGCGAGTCCTCGGCGGACATGCAGGACCCCGCCGGGATGGGCACATCGTCGGTTTCGCACTCGGTCCAGCACAGCAGCACGTAGACACTCACCGGCGAGGGCAGGCCGCCGCTCACCTCATCGGTAGCCGCCTTGTCGGTGAGCCACTGCGCCAGCGATCCGCAGTATTCGGCCGGCACGCAGATCAGCCGGCCGGCGGAGTCCACGGCGAGACCAGGCCGGACGTGCAACCGCCCGCTGGCGTCGTCGTAGCGGACGCCGAGGCCGGACACGGTGCCGTAGCCGTGCAACGCCCTGGTCGCGTACTGGTCCCGCTCGCGGAGGTGGAACTGGTCCTGGCGGAACTCGTCCTCGCCGAGCACGAGGCCCAGCCGATAGTTGACCCTCTTGTCCGGGTCCAGCGCGGTAGCGCCGACGCTGCTGGGTGCGAACCCGCTCATCGCGTTTCCCCTCTTCCGGTCGGCGTCGACTTCGTTCGCTCGACGCGGTCGCGGCCGACGACCACCCGGTCGTCCAGCCGCCAGGTCTCCCCGCCGGGCACCGACGCCCGCGCGAGCCGGCCGCGCCCGAGAATCAGGTCGACGTAGCGGCCGCCCTCGCCGACGATCGTCTCCAGGCCGACGCGGGCCTCGCCGACGCGCAGGGCGGCCCAGAACGGCTGCACGTCGACCAGGGTGTGCGCGGGCCGCTCGGCCTCGACGACGCGGCTCACCCGGCCGATGCGGCGGGCCCGCTCCTCGTCGCTGTCCTCGAGCCGGATCGGCACCAGCACGGTCGCGCGGTGGGCGCTGCGGCGCGCCGGCAGCACGGCGGAGACGAACATGAACCAGTCCTGCAGCGGCGCACCGTCGGGCGGGAGCGCCACCGGCAACGCCACGTCGGTGAAGGCCGGTGGCCCCGAGGCCGTGGTGAGCCCCCAGGCGGCGCGGTAGTCGTCGATCCGGCCGTACCGCTGCGCCAGGAACTCCCGGAAGGCGTCGCGATCCTGCGCCGAGCCGACGTCGGCGTACGTCGGCACGAGCTCCCGGCGTACGAAATCGTGCCAATCGCGGGCGGCAGCCGCCCCACCCGGGGTGAGCACCGGAAAGGCCGGCGGATCGCCAACCTCGAGCGGCGTGACACCCCAGGACCGGGCCACCGCGTCGGTCACCGACGCCGTCGGGTCGGCGTACCGCCTCGCTAGGAAGTCCCGCCATCGCCGGAGAAGTAGGGAGCCGCCGTCCGGCAGGTCCCAGCGCGAGCCCGCGGGAGCCAGACGTGGCCCGGCCAGGTCCAGCGGGTTGCCGAACACCACTCCCGGCACGGAGCGGGTCCGGAACGCCTCGACGATCCGGACGTCGAAGGGGTCACCGGCGTAGCCGGCTTCGAAGATCGCGTCGGTGGGGCACGGGTGGGTCGCCAGCCGGATCGCCTCAATGAGGCCGCGCGCGGTTCCGCGCCGTGTGAACATCTGCGCGGCGTGCCGCACGAGCAGGCGGATCCTGGCAGGCTCCCAGTCCGGGTCCACCGCGGCGCCGACCCATGCGGCGAGCCAGGGCAGATACCTGGCGTCCGAGGTGGCCGGCGAGACCAGCCGCTGTACCGCGGTGATGCGTCCCTCCAGCGTTGTATACATCCCCTCAACGTTGGCGAGGTAGCGGTCGAGGAAGGAGGCCGAGTCCCGGTCCTCGCGGAAGATGCCGGGGAGGTACTCCTTGAGGTAGGAGAAGCGCGGGAAGTGGATGCGCACCGCCCAGACGCGCGGGCTCTGCCGGCCGTCGCCGCGGAGCGTCAGGCGCACCTGGAGGTAGCGGCCGACGGCGCTCTGGAAGAGCAGTTCCCACGAGCCCTGGCCCACGCATGACGCGCCGGAACCGAACGCGTGGTAGGCGATCTCGCTACCGTCGCCGCGCTGGTACGGCGCCGGCTCCCGGCGCCAGTCCTGCTGCTGGAGCGCGATCGGGTCGTCGCCCGCCCGGGACTCCACGTCGATACCGGTGCCCGGCGGGATCACCGCGTCGAGCACCAGCCGGTGCCAGACCGTGCCCGGCAGGCCGCCGTCGAAGCCGCCGGCGCCCGCGTCGTCCGGCGCGAGCACGAGCACGGCGCCGGTCTCGAACCGGCGCACCGGACGGGCCGGAACCGGATACCACCGGTTTTCCAGGTCGTAGTACGGCACCCCGCCGGGCGCGGTGAGGCCCTTCCCGCCGAAGAGCGTCAGCGGGTGGTAGTCGGTCACCAGGTCGGCGCCGGTCTCCCCGACGACGAACTCGAACGCCTGGTCGCCGCGCTCGTCGACGACGAAGAGACGGGCGAGCTCCGGGCCGCCCGGGGCCGGCGGAACGACGACGAGATCGTGCCCGACTGCCCCGGCCAGCACCTCCCGAGCGTTCGACCCCTGGTCGGTGCAGAGGAAGGACTGCTCGGGGTCGCCGGACGCGTCGACCCGGAGCCGGAACGGCAGCCGCTCCAGGCAGCGCCAGCGGGACAGCTCGAACCGCCCCTCGCTGCCCTGGCGGTCCAGGACCAGAACCGAGCCGTCCGGGAGGGTGTCCACGGCGGTCGGCCAGCCGACGACGAGCTCCCGCGCCGCCGCCGGCGTCGCGTCGCCCAACGCAAGCGCCCGGACAGCCGGGGCGGTCGGGGAAACCGGGGGCGGCTCGGGGGCATCGACCGGCTTGAACCGGGGTGGTGGACCGCCGGGCGGCGCGGCGCCGCTGAAGTCCAGAAGCCTCAGGTTGCCGTCCAATTGCCACAGTCGCGCCGGACCGGGTACCTCCGGGTCGGCGACGTCGAGCACGACCACCCCGCCGCCCGGCGTCGCGGTCAGATCGAACGGATGGACGCCGAGTCGCGCGGGCCACGCCAGCGGTACCGGCGGCCCGCCGCCGGGAAGGTCGAAGACCAGCAGGCCCGCCGTGGTGCCGCCGGCGACGGGCAGCCGCGGGACGCCGACGACCAGATACTGGTGTTCGGTCACAGAGAGCCCGGAAAGCTCGACCCCCGCGAAGCTCACCGGCCGGCAGGGGCCGAAGCCGGCCCCGCCCGGCTCGGGGCCGGGCCCGGTGGCCGGCCACCAGACGAACTCCGCGTCCCGGTCGCCGCCGCGCACGTGGATGGTCCGGCGATCCGCGCCGATCCAGAAAATGGAACCGAATCGGTCGGCCGCCACACCCCGCCGGTCGCCGGGCCGCAGCCGCACCGACGCTGCACGGGTCGGGAAGACGAAGGGGCGCGGACGCAGCCCGACGGTGTGCCGACGCTCGTCGTAGCAGGCGCCCCGGTCGATCGGCGCGACGAGTGCCCGCTCCCAGTCGTTGCGGCCGAGGAGCAGGTGCAGCCGGGTGCCGTTGACGTCCATCAGCAGCACTCCGAGGGGATCGCGGGGACGGGCAGGCCCGGCAGGCCGGCCTCGGCGACTCCTTGGAGGTCGCCGATCGGCGCCGGGTCGCCCTGCCGGACCTCGATACCGGCCAGGCGGGGCAGGTGCAGAGCGCTCGCCATCGGCACCTGGTCGCCGGCCGTCCCGCCGGCACCCGCCACCAGAACGTCGAACACCTTGGCGACGCCGTCCACGCGGGCCACGACCGCGACCAGCTCCAGCCGGTTCACCGGTGTCACCAGCGGCCATCCCGTGCCCAGGTGGCCGCCGGTCAACGGCGACAGGAAGGCGCGGACGGCGGCCTTCGCGGCCTCCCGCACCGGCCCGGACGCTCGCCCCGCCAGCACGTCCAGGCCGATCGACACCCACACCGGCTCGTACACCGGTCCGCGCAGGTGCAGCTCGGTGGTGAGCAGGCGGCGGTCCTCGACATGCCGGCAGAGCGCTCCGAGGAAGGACTGGTCCGGCGCCGGTGCGTCCGGGTGCAGCGGGTCGTGGCGGGGCAGGAGCAGCAGCGTCACGACTCCGGGCAGCTGTTGACCGGGCAGGTCCGGGTGCACCAGCGGCAGCACCTCGACCCGGCCCACCTCGACGCCGGGCGCCGACCGCACGACGTCCGCGAAGTCGTCGGGCGCGACCATCCGGTCGTGGTGGCGGACGAACGACGCGATCAGGCGCTCGGCCTCCGGCTGCGAGGGCGCCTCGCCACCGCCCCAGGTGGGCAGCGGGTTGGTGACCGTCGCGCCGGCGGGCAGGAAGGCGGCCTTGGCGATCGACCCGGCGCCGACGAGGCCCTGGTGACCGCCGCCGACGTCGTATCGCGCGACGATCGGCGCGCCCTTGGGCGGCCGGGCGCCGTGCAGCCCATTGCCGAACTGCACCTCCCCGCTCGCCCGGGTGACCTTGACGATCCGGGTGGGAAGCGCGAGATCGGGAAGGGCGGCGGCCGCGGCCAGCCCGGCCGGGACCTCCGGGCCGCCCGCCATCAGGTCGTCGACGAGCCGCCACGGCTCGCCGGCGACGGTGAGCTCGACGCTGTCGAGGAGCACCGGAGCGTTGGCCAGGCGGAGGCGCTGGTCGGGTAGGCCGGTGCCGACCCCGATCTGCTCCCGCGTGATGCGGGCGCGCTGCTCGACCATGGCGGCGTTCGCGCCGAGCCAGGCGAGCCGGATCAGCCGGCGGCCGGCGTCGTCGTTTGCCTCCCCGCCGGCCGGACGGATCCGGATCCAGGTGATGAGGCGGGCGGCGTCCTCGCCGTCGAGGGCCGGAGTGAACCGCCCGACGCCCGGTTCGGTCGGCTCGAGGTCGTCCCAGAGGGTCAGCTGCCCGGCCGGCGGGAGCAGCAGCTCGACGACGCCGGGAACGGTCAGCACCTGCGTGCCCGTCCGGACCTCCACGGGCCGGTAGGTCGGCACACGTCCGGACTGGGTCGGTGGCAACGGAACCGAGGTGTCCGGCAGGTGCGCCTCGAGCGCCGGCGAGCCGGCCGCCGCGGCCGAACCCGCCGGCGGGACGGCGAGCCGGTCGGCCGTCACGTCGGGCACGATGCCCAGGGTCAGGACCTGCCCGCCGAGCAGTGCCCGGGCATCCTCGACCTCGGCGGGCCGCCGGGCCAGGACGGCGAGCCACACCGCGCCGTCGACGGTGGCCGACAGCTCGAGCGGGGTGGCGCCCGTGGCCGACCAGGACACCGGCTCGGCGGAGTAGTAGTCGAAGCCCTGGCCGGGCTGCGCCAATGGTCCGAAGAGCAGCCGGTACTGGTCAGCGACCGCGGGATCAACCGGAACGCGCCGCTTGACGTAGGCGCGGACATCGACCGGCGCGGCGGTCAGCCCCGTCGTGGTGCGGAACGGGACCCGGCCGGCGAGCACCTCGCGGTCGGGCGGGATCGTGACCATCTCGAGCCGGCCCTTGGGGAACGCGAAGGCGACGATGCCGCTGGCCGCGGTCGCCGGCGGGACGTCCACGCCGAGCAGATCGAGGAACGTGGCGCGGACCCGCTCGGGGATCAGCCCGGCCTGGTAGAGCAGGTTCTCCGACATGAACGCCCACAGCTGGAGCAGCGTCATGCCCGGATCGCTGTCGTTGTGGTTGCGCCATTCCGGGTTGTGCACCGGGATGCGCGCCGTCACCTCGGCGAGCAGTTCGCGATAGGTGCGCGTGTCGATCGGCGGCGGCTCGATGACGCTCACGGGCGCGCACCTCCCCCGACGGGAACCGTCAGCTCGATGCCACCGCGGGCGCCGGTGGCGACGAGCGCGTAGCTGATCGTCACGACCGCGCGGTCCGGGTCGTCCGCGGGCCGGACCAGCACCGCGTCGAGGGCGACGCGCGGTTCCCACCGCCGCAGCGCGAACTGGACCCGTTCCTCGATCACCCGGTGGGTGGCCGGCACGTTCGGCTCGAACAGGAACGAGCGCAGCCCGGCGCCGAAGCCGGGGAGCATGAGCCGCTCGCCGGGCTCGGTAGTGAGGATGATCCGGATCGACTCGCGCACGCTCTGGTGGCCGATCGCCCACGAGAACCGGCCCTCGCCGTCCAGGCGCGGTGGGAACGCCACACCCTGCCCGAAGAGGGCGGCATCCGAAGCAGACGTCTCGGTCATCATCACGGCCCCTTCGGCAGACAGATCTTGAACAGGGGGATCCAGAAGAAGACGATGTTCAGCAGCGACACGATGATCATCAGCAGCACGAGCGCGCAGATCGTGATGATCGGGATCGACAGCGAACACACCATGCCCAGGTCGAGCGACGGCTCGGGCGGGATGGTTCCGTCGTCGAGGTCCTTCATCTTGACCGCCTGGATCCGCTCCAGCTGCTTGCGCAGCTGGGCCGAGACCTCCATCCGCACGGCCTTCGGGTACTTCCGCAGGCCCTCCAGCGACGTGTCGACCGGCAGGACGATGCGGCTCTCGCGGTAGGGCGCGTCCGGATCGTGGACGTGCGCGAGCCGGAAGACGCGCGTCGGCTCGCTGACCGTCAGGCGCTTGTCCGGCGGGCAGCGCGGCCGCTCATAGACGAGCCGCACGGCGTACACGGCGCCGACGGTCCGACGCGGGGCGTCCGCGGGCGCCGGGGGCGCGGACGCCGGGGGCGCGGACGCCGGGCCGCTTGCCGCGTCGAGCGCCGCGGCAACCATGGTGAAGAGCTGCTCGCCGACGGGCGGCCCGTCGGCCACCCCCAGTGCCTGGACGGCCGAGGTGATCTCCGCGAGGGTGCGGCCGGTGACGGGCGCGGGCGGGTGCGGCAGGTCG
>Ga0070683_100002009_pt1 | contig 15975 bp, 14 predicted proteins | sample KBSC713LmetaG_FD_64662 | JGI IMG/M metagenome (GOLD analysis project Ga0070683, IMG submission 64662) | Corn rhizosphere microbial communities from Kellogg Biological Station, Michigan, USA - KBS C7.1-3L metaG | ecosystem: Host-associated > Plants > Roots > Rhizosphere ...
TGTCCATCTTCGCGGCGATTGCCGCAGTGATCCTCTTGACGGTCATCTTCGAGTTGATCCGGAGCCGCAGGCTGCACGAGCGGTACGCGATCCTCTGGTTGATCACCGGAGGCGTGATCTTCGTGCTCGCGGTCTGGCGCGATGCGCTGGGGACGCTCGCCAGCACCGTCGGGATCGCCTATCCGCCGTCGGCGCTGTTCGTCCTGGCGTCGCTCTTCATCCTGATCGTGCTCCTGCACTACTCGACGGTCATCTCGAAGCTCGCCGTCCAGAACCGGATCCTCGCGCAGCGCCTCGCCCTGCTCGAAAGCGGCATGCGGAGCGAGGTCGGAGACGACGGCCCATAGGCCCGGTTCTCGTCACCGGCGCGTCCGGCTTCGTCGGCGGGCACCTGCTGGCGGAGCTCGCTGAGGCCGCCGTTCCGTTCGAGGGCGACGTGCGGGCACCCGACGAGCTTCTCGCCGCCGTCCGCGAGGTCGCGCCCGAGGCGGTCGTGCACCTGGCGGCGCTTTCGTCGGTCGGGGAGTCCTGGGGCGACTCGGCCGAGAGCTGGCAGGTGAACCTGGTCGGCACGGTCAATCTCCTCGATGCGCTGCTCGAGGCAGCTCCGCGCGCCCGGCTCCTCTTCGTTTCGACGGGCGAGATCTACGGTCGCGCCGAGGAGCTGCCGACGACCGAGCGCTCGAGGCCGGCGCCGCTCTCGCCGTACGCGGCGTCGAAGGCGGCCGCGGAGCTCGCCTGCGAGCAAGTGGCACGCTCGGCGGGCCTCGACGTCGTCGTCGCACGCGCATTCCAGCACGAGGGCCCGGGCCGGGACGAGCGCTTCGCCGTCGGCTCGTGGACGCGGCAGATCGCAGAGCTCGAGCTCGCCGACGGCGGTGAGCTCCAGGTCGGCGATCTCAGCGCGGAGCGGGACCTCACCGACGTCCGCGACGTCTGCCGCGCCTACCGGCTCCTGCTCGACCGGGCGGTGCCGGCCGGCACGTACAACATCGCGTCGGGCCGGACCGTGCGGCTGACCGAGATCGTCGAGCTCCTCGTCGAGCTCGCTCAGGTTCCGGTGAGCGTTGCGCTCGATCCCGAACGGCTGCGCCCGAGCGACGTCGAGGTCGTCTGGGGCGACTCGACGAAGCTGCGCGAAGCGACCGGCTGGAAACCGGAGATCCCGCTCGAGCAGACTCTGGCCGACACCCTGGACTATGCTCGCCGAGCCGTGACCGGGGCTGGAAGAACGTGAGCGACCGACGGGCCCTGATCACGGGCATCACAGGGCAGGACGGCTCGTACCTGGCCGAGTTCCTCCTCGACGAGGGGTACGAGGTCTTCGGCATGGTCCGGCGGGCCTCGACCGAGAGCTACGAGCGGATCGAGCACCTCGTCGACCGGGTCACGCTCGTCCAGGCCGACCTGCTCGACCCGGCATCGCTCATGTCGGCGCTCGAGGATTCCGAGCCGGCCGAGGTCTACAACCTCGCCGCGCAGAGCTTCGTCCCGACCTCGTGGAGACAGCCGGTCCTGACCGCCGAGTTCACGGGAGTCGGCGTCACCCGGCTGCTCGAAGCGATTCGGCGCGTCGACCCGGAGATCCGCTTCTACCAGGCGTCGTCCTCGGAGATGTTCGGCAAGGTGCGCGAGGTCCCGCAGACGGAGCTGACGCCGTTCTACCCGCGCTCTCCGTACGGCGTCGCGAAGGCGTACGGGCACTTCATCACCGTCAACTACCGCGAGTCATACGGGCTCTTCGCGGTCTCGGGGATTCTGTTCAACCACGAGTCGCCGCGCCGCGGGCTCGAGTTCGTCACCCGCAAGATCTCGGACGGGGTGGCGCGGATCAAGCTCGGGCTCGCCGACGAGCTGCGGCTCGGGAACCTCGACGCGAAGCGCGACTGGGGCTTCGCCGGCGACTACGTGCGGGCCATGTGGCTCATGCTCCAGCAGGACGAGGCGGACGACTTCGTGATCGCCACTGGGAACCCGCGCTCGGTCAAGGAGTTCGTCGATGCGGCGTTCGCCCACGTCGGGCTCGATCCGGCCGATCACGTCGAGCTCGATCCGCAGTTCCTGCGCCCGGCCGAGGTCGACCACCTCGTCGGCGATCCCTCCAAGGCGCGGGCGAAGCTCGGCTGGGAGCCGCGGGTCTCCTTCGAGGAGCTCGTGCAGATGATGGTGGACGCCGACGTCGAGCGACTTTCGATCGAGGCCGCTTCGCCGACGAGCTCCGGGTAGCGCCTCCTGATGGCCGGTGAGAGCGCCTCGGAGCCCACGGTTGCCCCCGCGGGCAATCCCGCTCTCTCCCTGACCCGCGCGCCTGCCGCCGCCTGGACGATCGCGGCGGCGGCCCTCGTGGTCGTCTCGGTCATCGTCCGGATCCTCGTCGCGCGTCGGATGCCGGCGCCCTGGATCATGTCCGACGAGCTCACCTATTCCGAGCTCGCGAAGAGCTTTGCGTCGAGCCATCGGCTGCTGGTCCACGGCCACTCGCAAGGGTTCGTCAGCATCTACCCGATCTTCATCTCGCCGGCGTGGCTCGCGGACTCGATTCCGACCGCGTACGGCATCGCGAAGACGCTCAACGTCCTGTTGATGAGCCTGGCCGCGATTCCGTTCTGGTTCTGGGCGCGCCGGCTGATGCCGCCCCCGCACGCGTTTGCCGCGCTCGCGCTGTTCCTGCTGCTGCCGGCGTTCGTCTACACGAGCGAGATCATGACCGAGAGCCTGGCGTTCCCCGCCATTCTCGTCGCCTTCTTCGTCATGGCGCTGGCCCTCGAGCGGCCGACGGTTGTGCGCCAGCTCCTGATCCTGGCGGCGGTCGGCTTCGCGTGCCTCGTGCGGCTTCAGGCGCTCGTGCTGCTCATCGGCCTGCCGACGGCCGTCCTCCTCAAGGGGCTCCTCGACGCCCAGGCGGCCGGAGCCCGGAGGCCGTGGCGCGCGATGCTCGCAGTCATCCGGCAGCTCGTCTGGGTGCTCGGAGTGCTCCTCGTCGGCGCTCTCCTCTACCTCGCATTCAAGGCCGCGCAGGGCGGGTCGCCGTCGGCCGTTCTCGGTGGGTACGAGAAGACGGGCTCGGGCTACACCCTCAAAGGCGTTGTCCGTTGGACCGCCATCCACGTCGCGCAGCTGCCGTACTCGGTCGGGCTCGTGCCGGTCTGCGCGTTCATCGTCCTCCTGGGGGCTGCGCTCGTGCCTCGCGCCCGAACCACGCAGGCGGAGCGCGCCTTGCTCGCGGTCGTCGGCGGAGTCGCTCCTTGGATGGTCCTCCAGGTCGGCGCCTTCGCCTCGCAGTTCTCCCTGCGGATCGAGGAGCGGAACCTCATCTATCTCGCGCCGCTCTTCCTGCTCGCGTTCCTGACCTGGGTCGCACGAGGGCTCCCGCGGCCGCCGCCGCTCGCCGGCGCGGCGGCGCTCATCCCCGCGGTGCTGCTCGTGGCCATCCCGTTCGAGAGCTTGCTCAACATCTCGCTCCGAAGCGACACGTTCTCGTTCAGCCCGCTCCTGCGGCTCGACGAGAAGCTCAGCGGCGGCGTCACGGATGTGCGCATCCTCCTCGCGCTCGGCGCGATCGCGGCCGGGCTCGCCTTCCTTCTCCTTCCGCGCCGGATCGCCGGGCCGGTTCTGGTGATCGGAGTGGCGGTCTTCTTCGCGGTCGTCTCGCGCTCGGCGTTCGAAGGCGCGCGCGGCCTGGCGATCGGAGCCCGTGCGGCACCCGGAGCGGCCGACGTGAACTGGATCGACGACCGGCTCGGCCCGGACGCGGACGTCGTGCTCATCAACGACCAGACGCTGAGCGGCAACCCGCACGCCGTGTGGCAGACCGAGTTCTGGAACCGGAGCGTGCGCCGCGTGCTCGAGATCACGCCGCCGCCGCACATCTTCGGCGACCCGGCCGCGCTCGATCCCGCAACCGGGAAGATCACGACCGCGCTGCCCGACGGATCGACCGAGCCCGTGACCGCGCGCTACGTCGTCGCTCCCGCCACGCTGGCTCTCGCAGGGGACGTGGTCGACCGCGTGGGCCAGCTCGCGCTCTACCGGGTCGACGGGCCGGTACAGGCCGCGAGCCTCGTGACGGGGATCTACCCGGACGGCTGGTCCGGCCCGAACGCGAGCTTCACGCAGTTCGCGGTGCCGGGAAGAGGACGCGCCGCACCGACGCTTTCTTTCAGCCTGCCGCGCAATTCGGGCTTCCCGGCGCAGCACGTGACGGTGAACGCGGGCGGGCGGACGCATGAGGTCAAGGTCGCGCCCGGCCAGACGCGCGTCGTGCACGTCGCCCCGACGCGTGCCCCGCTCCAGGTGCAGGTCGCCGTCAGCCCGACGTTCTCGCCGGCGGCGCTCGGCGTCGGCGCGGACACGAGACAGCTCGGGGTTCTCGCGTCCGTGATGAGCGGCGGCTGATCCGCCCGCGCGGCCGGGACGCCGCTTCGGCCTCCCTAGAATGGCCCTGTGACGGAAGAGCGTGCGCAGGCCGACACTGCGCTGATCATCAGCCGGCTCGAGGACGAACTCGGCCGATCCCGCCTCGTCGAAGGGGACGGGGACGGCGTGGCACCCCTCGCCGCACGCGCCGAGGCGCAACGGCTGGCCGCGGTCACCGCCGATCGACCGTTCCTCTCCAAGCCTGGCTTCGTCGGGCGTGTTCGGGGCGTGATCCTGGTTCCGGTCAAGTGGGTGCTGCGGAAGAGCATGCGCTGGTACGTCGAGCCGCTGGCCGCGGATCAGCGCGCCTTCAACTCGAGCGTGCTCACGCTCGCCGACTCGCTCACGGCACGGATCGAGACGGTTCGACAGGAGGCCCAGGCGCTGATGGGGCCGATCGCGGAGGTCCGCGCGGAGGCGGACCGCCTGTCGACACTGGCCGCCGAGCACGACGACCGCCTCGTGCGCGTCGAGCGGCGTCCCGCGGCCGCGGCTCCCGCCCGCCAACAGCCGGTGTCGTTGACGCCGCCTCCCGAGCCGACCGCCCAGCCGTTCGACTACTTCGCGTTCGAGAGCCGCATGCGTGGCCCGCGCGAGCTGATCCGCGAGCGCCAGCGCGAGTACGTGGACGACTTCCGCAACGCGGCGCCGGTGCTCGACGTCGGCTGCGGGCGCGGCGAGTTCCTGGCGCTGCTCGGCGAGGCCGGGATCGAGGCGAAAGGCGTCGACCTCGACCCGGACATGGCCGCGTTCTGCCGAGAGCAGGGCCTCGACGTCCACGAGGGCGACGCGCTCGGGTACCTGAACGACCTCCCCGAAGAGTCCCTCGGCGGGATCTTCGCGGCCCAGTTCGTCGAGCACCTGAAGCCGGGGCCGCTGACCGCGTTCATCGGGCTCGCGGGTTCGCGTCTGCGCTCCGGCGGCGTGATGGTGCTCGAGACGATCAACCCGCTCTCGCTGTTCGCGCTGCGCAACTACTTCGCCGACCTCACGCACGCCCAGCCGCTGATCCCGGACACGCTGTCGCTGCTCGTCAAGGAGGCCGGCTTCGACCGCGCGGAGGTCAGGTTCCTGAATGAGCCCGAGGAGGCGCAGGTCCTGGAGAGCGTCGAGCTGCCGCCCGGCCCCGAGTTCGACCCGGCCCGACGTGCGCTCGAGTCGAATCGGGCGCGGCTGAACCAGGTCGTGTTCGGCCCGCAGGACTACGCGCTCGTCGCGCACCGTTGAGGATCCTCGTCTGCCATACGCAGGTCCCGTTCGCCCGCGGCGGCGCCGAGGTGCTGGTCGAGAACCTCGTTGCGGAGCTGCGCGCCCGGGGGCACGAGGCGGAGCTCGTGGCCGTGCCGTTCAAGTGGTATCCGCCGAGCGCGGTTGTCACGCAATCGCTCGTCTGGCGCCTGCTCGACCTCGACGAGGCGCAGGGCCGTGCCGTCGACCTCGTGATCGCGACCAAGTTTCCGTCGTACGCCGTGCGTCACCCGAACAAGGTCGTCTGGCTCGTCCACCAGTTCCGGCAGGCGTACGAGCTCGACCGCACCGAGCTCGGCGAGTACGGGGAGGGCACGTTCGACCGCGCTGCTCGTCGTGCGGTGCACCGGCTCGACCACACGACGCTGTCGGAGGCGAAGCGCCTGTTCGCGATCTCGGAGAACGTCGCGTCGCGGCTCGAACAGTCGGTCGGGCTCGAGGCCGAGGTGCTGCGGCCGCCGCCTCAGCCGCTCGAGTACCGCTGCGACGAGTACGGCGACTTCGTGCTCTCGGTCGGGCGGCTCGACCGGGCGAAGCGGGTCGATCTCCTCCTCGAGGCAGCGGCCGCCGACGGAGACCTCCGGGTCGTGATCGCCGGCGAGGGACCGGATCGCTCGCGGCTGGAGGAGCTCGCGCGGGCCAACCGGCTCGACGGGCGGGTCACGTTCACGGGTCGACTGGACGACGATGCGCTCACCGACCAGTACGCGCGGTGCGGTGCGGTCTTCTACGCGCCGATCGACGAGGACATGGGCTTCGTCCCGTTCGAGGCGTTTCTGGCCGAGAAGCCCGTGGTGACGACGCGGGACGCGGGCGGGCCGCTCGAGGTCGTCGAGGACCGGCGGACGGGGCTCGTCTGCGAGCCGACGGCGGGCGCCGTCGCCGATGCCCTCGCCTGGCTGCGCTCGCATCCGGACGAGGCGCGCGCGCAGGGTCAGGCCGGGCGGGGCGTGGCTGCGCAGCTGACCTGGGACACGACCGTCGATCGGCTCCTCTCGTGAAGGTCGCGTACTACTCACCGCTGCCGCCCGACCGCTCGGGGATCGCGGACTACAGCGCACACCTGCTGCCCGCGCTGGAACGGCGGGTCGAGATCAAGGTCGCGCGGCCGAAGCGGCGCGCGCCTCGGGGTTGCGACGTCGCGCTCTACCACGTCGGCAACAACCCGGGCTCGCACGCCTGGATCGTCGAGGCGCTCCACAAGCGCCCGGGCCTCGTCGTCCTGCACGACGTCGTCCTGCACCACCTCGTGGCCGGGATGACCGTCGCGCTCGGTCGCCCAGACGACTACCTCGACGCGATGCAACGCGACTCGGGCGTCGTCGGACGGCTGCTGGCCCACGGGGTCGTCGACGGGTTGCTAAGGCCGCTCTGGGAGGATCGCGCCGCCGACTTTCCATTGACGATGTGGGTCGTCGAGCCTGCGACCGGGATCATCGTGCACTCGCGCTTCGCGGAGCAGTGGGTGCGCGAGCTCGGCTACGGCGGTCCGGTGTGGAGGATTCCGATGCCCGCGTGGCAGGTTCCGGTATCCGCGGTCGACGCGGAACGGCCCGAGGTCGTGATCGGCTGCTTCGGCCACATGAACAACGCGAAGCGGATCCCGCAGGTGCTCGATGCGTTCCGTGAGCTTCTCGTTCGGCGCCCGGAGGCCAAGCTCGTTCTTGCCGGGAGCCAGTCGCCCGAGTTCGGGCTCGACGGGCTGCTCGAGTCGCGGGGGCTCGTCGATTCGGTCGTACACCACGACTACCTGGCCGAGGAGTCGCTCTGGCAGCTGATCGCGGAGTCGGACGTCCTCGTCAACCTCCGCTCGCCGACAATGGGGGAGACGTCGGCCATGGTCGTGCGAGCGTTGTCGCTCGGGAAGCCGATCGTCGTCAGTGACGTCGGCTGGTTCTCGGAGCTGCCGGACGAGGTTGCGATCAAGGTTCCGGTGGGCGAGGGCGAGACGGAGGCGCTCGTCGAAGCGCTGGAGCGGCTGGCCGGTGACGTGGCGGATCGCGAACGGCTGGGGCAGGCTGCGGCGGACTGGGCTCGCCTGGAGCACGACCTCGATCGCTCGGCCGACCTATACGTGGCCGCGCTCGAAGAGTCATTGGGGCTCAGGGACGTTGAGCGGGCCGTTCTCGGTGACGTGGCGGGTGCCGCTGCGGAGCTCGGGGTCGAGCCGGATGCCGCCGAGCTGAGCGAGGTCGCGGATCGCCTGCGCGAGGTGGGGCTCGGGCCCGACTAGGCCGGCGGCGTGGCGATGAACGCTTCGTAGCGGCGCGGCCAGTGCGGGCGGCCGCCGAGTGCGCCGCGGATGGGCTCGAGGTCGAGCGGAATCTGTTGGGTCGCCAGGCCCGCGGTGGCGGCCGTGCTCGCCCAGCGCCACGCGAACGGGTCGGCCGCGAGGTGGGCGCGGACAGGGTTGTGGGCCAGGTAGTGGCAGACGCCGAGCAGGTCGTCTCCGGTCGTGATCTCTCGGGCGAAGTAGTGCGCGCGGAAGAGGTGCGCCTGGCGACCGCGCGTCCTGTTCGCGATGCGTGCGTGCGCGGTGTGCAGCTGCTGGAGCGCCTTGGGGAGCCGGGCGTCCGGGATGTTCACGATCGCGTGGTAGTGGGTTGCCATCAGGGTGTAGGCGACGGCGGCAATTTCGAAGTGCTCGAACGTCGTGGTCAGCTCGGCGAGGAAGCTCCGGCGTTCCGCGTTGGTCTCGAACAGGAATCGGTTGTCGCTCGCCCGCGGAGCGATGTGGTGCAGGCCTGGGTGGAACGAGCGTGGCCGGCGTGGCATCTCGGTCGAGCGTAGAAGCCCGGCGCTCCCGTCGAAAGACGATCAGGAAAAGTTTCCCCAAACGTGTCACGCTCCTGTGCGCATCTCCCCTTGACACCGAACGGAGTCAGACTCCTTGTCGGGGCGGTGGGCGCGGCTAGGGGCGGAGCGCTTGGACGAGCTCGGGTGGGGCGAGGACGATGTCGTAGATCTCGCGGGCCGGAACAGCGAAACGATCGACGACGTCCAACGAAGCGGCGCCGACGACAGCCAGCGTCGCCGTCACGTCGGGCGGCTCCGTGCGCCCGGGGCTCTCGCCGACGAGGAGCGTCTCGCCCCCCGACGCCAAACCACGAGTCCAACCCTCGAGGAGCGTGTCGCCGGTAACCGTGCCGGTCGCCGCGTCGATCCGCGTCAGCGCACGGCGGCCCGAGTTGCAAACGAGCCAGTCGCGCCCGAGGCGCCGCGGATGGTGTGGCGAGTAGAGCCCGGTCAGCACCTTGGCCCCGGTCGCGACGTTGAGCACGAATCCGGCGGCCGGGTCGGCCCCCGGCTCGTTCCATTCGCGGTGTCGCGTGAACGACCCGAACGCCGACACGTGAAGCTGTCCGTCCACGAGCAGGAGGCTGTTGAGATGCCACGCATCGCCCTCCCCGGGCGCTCGCCAGATGCCGACCTGCTCTCCAGCCGGCGACACGTGGACGATCGAGTTGCTCCCCGCGCATGCGATCGCGTAGCTCTCGCCGGTCCAGACGATGTCGTGCGGGTCGTCGTGGCCCTCGACAGTCAGCTCGACCGGGCCGTCCGCGCCATGTACGACGAGCCCGAAGCTGTCGGACTCGGGCGCGCGGAGCACGCGGACGAGCGCGCCGTCGTGGATCGCGAGCCCCGTCGTCGGGACGTCGTCCAGCTGCTCGAGCCGGACACCGTCCCAGGCGAACAGGCCGCCGCTCCGCGCCTCGTCGTCGAAGCAGGAGATGAGCGCGACCACGTCAGAGAGCACGCAGGCGCTCGGGGTGCTTGCGTACGAAGCGCCCGATACCGCGCCAGTGCCACCACGTCCGGCGCGTCAGGAAGCGGCGGTCGGTGATCGCTGCGTGCGCGTGTGTGACGACCGCATCCGGCACGTACCACCGCTCCCAACCGGCCATGGCTGCGCGGTAGCAGAGATCGATGTCCTCGCCGTAGAGGCGAAAGCCGGGGTCGAACCCCCCGAGCTCCTCGAGCATCTCGCGGCGCAGGAGGAGGAACGCCGCGAGCATCCAGTCCGCGTCGACCGGCTCCGTCGGGCGCTCGTCGAGGTGGTAGTGCTCCACTTGGCGCGCCTGGGGGCGCATCACCTTCCGCAGCGGCGTCCGGCGCACGATCGTCCCCCGCACGGTCGGAAAGCGGCGCCGGGACGGCTGCCAGCTCCCGTCCGGAAACAGGAGCTGCGGCCCGACGATCCCGGCCCGCGAATGTCCGTCGGCGAACTCCCGCAGCCGCTCGACCGCGCCCGGCTGCGCCTCGGTGTCGGGGTTCGCGACGACGACGAACGGCGCCTTCGTAGCCGCGATTCCCTGGTTCGCATTGGCAGCAAAGCCGAGCGGCCGGGGGTTGACGATCAGCTGCACGTCGACTGCCGGCGCCGGCGGGTTCGCGACGACGACGAGCTCGTCCACCTGCGGCACAAGAGCGGTGAGGCACCGATCGAGGTCAGGGTCCGGCCCGTGCGTGACGACGACCCCGGCGACGCTCACAGAAGCTCCCGGTAGACCGCCAGCGTCCGCCTCGCAGTCTCGGCCCAGCTGAAACGCTTGACCCGCTCCAGCCCGGCAGCGACGAGGCGCTCCCGCTCGGCCAAGGCGCGCCGCACGCCCTCGGCGATCGCCTCCGGGTCGCCCGGCTCGACGAGGATCGCCGCGTCCCCGGCCACCTCGGGGAGAGAACTCGCTCTGGCAGCGACGACGGGCGTTCCCGAAGCCATCGCCTCGAGCACAGGGAGCCCGAAACCCTCGTAGCGCGACGGAAAGACGAGGCACGCCGCGCCGCGGTAGAGCGCCGCGAGCTCCTCGAGGTCGACGTGGCCCGCGAGGTCGACGCGCTGCTCGAGACCGAGCCGCCGCACCGTCCCGCGCACCTCGTCGCCACCCCGCTTCTCCGCGCCGACCACGACGAGGTCGAGCCCGCCATCGAGCAGTGCGAGCGCCTCGATCGCGGCCAGCGGGTCCTTGCGCGGCTGGATGCCGCCGACGAAGAGCATGTACGGCCGCCGCTCGGGGGCGCTCCCGTTCGGATGGAAGATCGGATCGACGCCGTACGGGGTGACGACGATCTTCTCGTCGGCGATCCCGTAGAGCTCGATGAGGTCGTGCTTCGTGTGCTGGGAGCCGGCCAGCACGCGATCGGCGCGGCGTGCCGAGACCGGGACGAACCTCCGGAAGAGCATGCGGTCTCGCCGCCCCATCAGCCACGGCATGCGCTCGAACGACAGGTCCTGCACGGTGACGACGGAGCGTCCGCGGTACCTCGGCGGCACGACGTAGAAGAAGTGGCTCAGATCCGGTGCGAGCCTGTTGAGCAGTCGCGGCAGTGCGTAGGCCATCCGGATCGACTGGCTCCGCGCCGGAAGCTCGAGCGGCTCGATGCCTTCGGGGACGAGCTCCGGGCGGCGCGTGACCGCGGCCAGACGCTCCTGGTCGGCAAGCGGCACGAGCTCGCGCAGAAGCGCCGCGAGATACGTCTCGTCACCGGTCCGGCGGCGACCGAGCACGTCCGCGTCGATGACGACGAGTGGCTTCACCCGGCGAGCTCGCGATACAGCGCGACGTGCGCCTCGACCGCGCGTTCCCAGGTGTAATCCGCTGCCCGCTGCGCTCCGACGGGAACGTTCCCGGCTGCGACCGCGCGGCGCAGGCCGTCGGCGATGGAGTCCGCGTCGCGCGGGTCGACCTCGAAGGCGACGCCGTGCGCGAACTCGCTGAACGGCGGGCCGGCGGGCGCCACGACCGGCCGCCCGCAGGCCATCGCTTCGAGCACGGGCAGGCCGAACCCCTCGTAGAGTGAGACGTACGCGACCGCCGCGGCGCCGCGGTAGAGCCGTGCCAATTCCTCGTCGTCCACGTCGGTCAACCGGCGCACCCGATCGCCGTCGACGCTCACGCCGCCCCAGCCCTCGGCGCCGACCACGCACAGGTCGAGGCCCTCGAGGCCCGAACGCTGGAAGCCTTCCACCAACCGGGGAAGGTTCTTGCGGGGCTCGAGCGTGGACACGGCGAGGATGTACGCGCCGTCCGCGGCGGGCCCGTCGACCGTGAACGGGGCGCCGACGCCGTACGGAATGACGCGGATCTTCTCCTCGGGCACGTCGAGAAACGCGCGCAGCTCGTCGCGGGTGAACTCCGAGCCGACGACGATCCGGTCGGCCGCGCTCACGACCTTCGGGAGCGACTTCGCGCTGTAGGTGCGCGTCCAGCGGTTGAACGCCTCCGGGTGCCGGAGCACCGCCGCGTCATGGATCGTCACGACCAGCGGCATGCGCGCGCGAAACGGAGCACGCATTGTCGGGCAGTGCAGCACCTGGACGCCGTCTCGCTGCGCGGCGCGTGGGAGCGTGAACCGGTACCAGCCCGTGTCGCGCACGACGCGCGTCGCCTTTCCGTCGCTGCCCCACTCGTAGCGGCGCAGCTCGAGCTCGGGGTCGGCCTCCAGCCCGTCGAGGATGTTGGTCAGGTAGCGGGCCGTCCCCGCCCGGGTGAGCTTCAACGGCGAGATGTCGACGCCCAGACGCACCATCGGACAAGTGTTTCAGAGCGTTGTTCGAAATCCGTGCAGGTGCGCCTCCCCGCAGGCGCGCCACGTGAAGCGCTTCGCGTGCTCGAGCCCGAGCGGAACGAGCCGCTCGCGCTCCGAGAGTGCTCGTTCGATGCCCTCTGCAATGGCCTCCGCGCTCATCGGGTCGGCGCGCACGGCCGCGTCGCCGCACGACTCGTCGAGCGACTCGTGGGCCGACGCGACGACCGGGGTGCCGCACGCCATCGCCTCGACCACCGGGATCCCGAAGCCTTCGAAGAGCGACGGGTACGCGAAGACGCTCGCGCCGCGGTAGAGCTCGGGCAGCTGCTCGTCCGGGACGAAGCCGAGCGCCGTCACCCCGTCTCCCACAAGCTCCTGCTCGGCCCACTGCACGGGCGCGCCTGCGACGACGAGCTCGAGCTCGGGCCGCTCCCTGCGAACGAGCGCGTGCGCGGCGACGAGCAGCGACAGGTTCTTGCGCGGCTCGAGCGTCGCCACCGCGAGGACGTACGGCGCCTCTCGCTCGGCCTTCGGCCCCGCCGGCGTATAGCGCTCGTCGACGCCCGGGTACGCGATCGGGATCCGCTCGCGTGGAAAGGCGAGCGTCTCGGCGACGTCCGCCGCCGTGAACTCCGAGATCGCGAAGATCAGGTCGCTCGTCCTCGCCGCGTTCGCGTACTTGCGGCCGTGCATCCGTCGAGTGAGCGGCGCGACCCACTCCGGGTGGTGGAGCGGCGACAGGTCGTACACGGTGGTCGTCCGCAGCCCGCCGCGCTGTGCCGGGTACATCCAGTCGGAGAAGTGGAAGACGTCGAGCTTCCCTGCGAGGCGCTCGACCTTCGGGACGCCGAGCCGGCTCCACGCCGTCCTCCACGTGTGCGACGGCGGTCCGACGACGACGATCCGCTTCTCGACCGGCACGCCCGCGAGCGTCGCCTTGATGCGCGTCGCGCCCCGCGGCCCGACCATGGAGAAGGCGACGAGCTCGTGTTCTCCGGCAGCGGCTTCGGCCGTCCCGCGGAGCATCCCGAGCAGGTAATTGCCGATCCCGGTCCTCGGCTGGCTCAGCGGCGTGACGTCGAAGACGATCCGCATCGCCGCGTGGTCAGCGGGCGACCGGCGCGACGAGCGGAGTCGAGCCGAGGTCGGAGAACCACGCGATCCCCTCACGGACGCAGTCGACGGCGATCTCCTCGGCGTCGCCCGCAGCGTGCCGCTCCACGCTCAGCTCGAGCACGAGCTCGTCGCCCGGCGGCACCGCTCGCGGCAGCGCGATCCGCGGAAGCTCGCGCCGCGAGCCGTCCGGGAGCGGCTCGTACGGGCCGATCGTGACGACGCCGTGCCCGAAGGGCCCCGTCGGCCAGAACGTGTCGCCCGTGTTGCGGATGTGCGCCTCGAGCACGAGCAAGCGCTCGTGCGCGTCCAGGTGCCACGACCCGCCCGCGGTGATCTCCGCCGAGAACCCGGCACCCGCACCGTCGCCGAGCGGCTTCGTCGCGATCAGGACGTTCGTCTCGGGCGACCGGCGGCCCATGCGGTACGAGACGTGCTCGCGCATGCGGTTGAACATGCCGCCGACGTCCCCGATCGGCACCAGCTCGTCGACCTCGACGAACCGCCGCACGTCGCTGAAGCCCGCGCGGCCGACGACCTCCTCCAGGTACGCGGGGTCGAACGGCGACTCGAGGGTCCCGTAGACCTCCATCTCCTCGACCAGCTGCCGCTCGCCCTCGGAGCCGGGCGCAGGCCGGGCGCCCTCGCGGATGTAGATGCGCCCCCCGGGCACGAGCGTCTGCAGGATCGTCTTCAGGGTCGCCACCTCGTCGTCGAAGTGGTGCATCGTGTCGTACAGGATCGCCGCGTCGAAGCGGTCGTTCCAGGGCAGCTCCTGCACCGGCATGGCGTGGAACTCGGCCAGCGGCTCGATCCCCTCTCCGATCGGCCGCTGGAGGTCGGCCACACGCTCGCGCGCGATCTCGACCATGTCCTCGGAGATGTCGATGCCCGTCACCCAGTACCCGCACCGGACGAGAAACTCGCTCAGCCAGCCGGGTCCGCAACCGACGTCGAGCACCTGCGCGCGCAACCCGAGCCCGAGTTGCTCGACGATGTGCGCGAACGTGCGCAGGCAGAGCGTCAGCTCGTCGGTCGGCGGCGCGTAGAACGGCTTCGTCCGCAGCCAGAGCCGGCCGCCCTCGGTCAGGTGCCCGACGTACGTCCGGTGCCCGGCCGCGTGATCCTGGCCGAGGCTGGGCAGCCGTCCGGGGCTTCCTTCCGCCATGAGGCCACAGGATATTGCGGCGTAGACTGGCCCGGTGGCCGTCTACACCGACCTGTTCAAGTACCGCGAGCTGTTCCTGAACCTCTTTCGGCGCGAAGTGCGCGTCAAGTACCGCGGCTCGACGCTCGGACTGGCCTGGACGCTGATCAACCCGATCATGCTCATGCTGGCGTACTGGCTCATCTTCTCGGTCATCGTCCGCGCCGTCACGGTCGGCCACTACCCGCTCTTCCTGCTCACCGGCCTGCTCGTCTGGGTCTTCTTCCAGTCCGCGATCCAGATGTCGTGCTCGAGCCTGCTCGGCCAGGCGAGCCTCGTGAAGCAGGTGCGCCTGCCGCGGCAGCTGCTCCCGGTGTCGGTCGTGGCGACGAATCTCGTGACGATGCTCGTCATGCTCGCGATCGTGCTGCCGCTGAACCTGCTCGTCATTCCGGAGACGCGGACGACGTTCTGGGCGGCGCTCCCGCTCTTCGTCCCGCTGACGGCGCTGGTCACCGGCTTCGCGATCGTCCTCGCCTCGTCGACGGTCCTCTTCCGCGACATCGAGCACCTGATCGCCACGGTCCTCCTGCCGTGGTTCATCCTGACGCCGATCTTCTACCCCTTCAACGCGATGCCCGGGATCTCCGACCACCCGCGGCTGGCCGACGTCCTCTATTACGGGAATCCGGTCGCGCCGATCGTGACTGCGATTCGCGACCCGCTCTTCTTCGGCGTCTGGCCGCACCTCGGCGACGTCGTCTACGCGTTCGGAGTCGCGCTCGCCGCGCTTGCCGTGGCGTCGTTCGTCTTCCGCCGGGTCGACGACCAACTCGCAGCCCAGTTGTAGTGACACCATTGCTGGTCAGAGCGGCTCGCCTCGAGCCCGTCGAACGGACGCCGGTCTGGTTCATGCGCCAGGCCGGCCGGTCGCTGCCCGGGTACCGCGAGATCCGCAAGCGGCACACGCTGTTCGAGGTCTGCCGGCAGCCCGAGCTGTGCGCCGAGGTAACGCTCGAGCCGGTGCGCGTGCACGGCGTCGACGGTGCCGTGATGTTCGCCGACATCATGCTGCCGATCCTCGGGATGGGGATCGACGTCGACCTCGTCGAGGGCGTCGGGCCCGTCGTCGCGGAGCCGGTGCGGACGATCGCGGACGTGGAGCGGCTGCGCGTGCCCGATCCCGAGGAGGCGGTGCCGTTCATCCTCGAGGCGGTACGGCTCGTGCGGGCCGCCCTCGCACCGGAGCAGGCGCTCGTCGGCTTCTGCGGCGGGCCGTTCACGGTCGCCGGCTACCTCGTCGAGGGCAAGCCGACGCGCGAGTTCGCGGTCACGAAACGCTGCATGTACGGGGCGCCGGACGTCTGGCACGCGCTCTGCGAGAAACTCGCCGCGACCTCGGAGCTGTACCTGCGTGCAACCGTCGAGGCCGGCGCCGACGCCGTGCAGCTGTTCGACTCGTGGGTCGGCGCGCTGTCCCGCGACGACTACGAGGAGTTCGTCGCGCCGTACTCGACGCGCAT
>Ga0070683_100002012_pt1 | contig 15971 bp, 8 predicted proteins | sample KBSC713LmetaG_FD_64662 | JGI IMG/M metagenome (GOLD analysis project Ga0070683, IMG submission 64662) | Corn rhizosphere microbial communities from Kellogg Biological Station, Michigan, USA - KBS C7.1-3L metaG | ecosystem: Host-associated > Plants > Roots > Rhizosphere ...
TCGCGCTGCATCCGCCGGCCCAGCTGCCGTTGGCGAGCAAGATCGCGGTTTCGGCTTTCAGCATTTGCTTCTATTTGTTGAAGACGGTTTGGCCGACGGGCTTGTCGCCGCTGTATCAGATGCCACAACAGATCAATGCGTTCAGCGGTATATACGTCGTTTGCTACGCAGTGATCGCCGGGCTGATCGCTGCTGCGCTCGTTCTCCGCAAGCGCTGGCCCGGACTCGTCGCCTCGTTTGCCGGGTTCGCGCTGATCACGCTTCCGATGCTCGGCATTGTCCAGAACGGACCGCAAATCGCCGCCGATCGGTACACATATCACTCCGGTCCCGCGATCGCATTGACCGCGGGCGCGGCGCTGTTTTTCGTTCTTCGGGTCTCCGACTGGGTGAGGTTCACGATCGGCGGAGTCGTTCTCGCTGCGCTCACCGTAGCGACCTTCGGCCAAACGTACGTCTGGCACGACTCGGAAACGCTGTGGACGCGTGTTGTCGAGATCGAGCCGACGTCCGGGTTGGGCCACAGCGGCCTTTCGAGTTTGCTCTTGAAGGAAGACAGAGTCCCTGAGGCGCTTCAACACGCGCAACGAGCGGTCGAAGTAGCGCCGACGCTTGCCGAGGCGCGCAACGATCTCGGCATCGGTTTGACGCGGAGCGGGAACGTCGCGGATGGCGTCGCCGAGTTGCAACGCGCGCTCCTACTGAGGCCGATGTACGACGAAGCGGAAAACAACCTCGGCGTCGCAGAGGCGCAGATGGGAAACGTGGCTGACGCGCTGGTTCACTACCGACGCGCGATCGAGCTCAATCCCGACTACGGCGATGCGCACGTCAACATCGGAAATCTGCTCGTCCGCGAACGAAAGATCGACGAGGCGATTCCGCACTATGTCGAGGCGCTCCGAATTCAGCCCGACAACGCGGACGCACACTTCAATTGGGGCGTCGCGCTCGCGCAGCAGGAGAAGTATCGCGACGCCATTTACCAATTTTCAGCCGCCGTGGCGATCCGCCCGAACTTCGCGCTGGCCAAGCAGTACATCGAGCGCGCCGCCCGCCTCGATTCGACGAAGCGAGCAGCGCCCGCTTCGCTCAGTCGTTAGCGTTTTATCACAACTTCGCGCGCGCCCGAGGGAACCGGTGTGTGCGTCTCGCCGCCGCCGGGCCATCGAGTCCAGATCGCGGTCGGCGTGCCGGATAGTCCGAAGACCTGAACCGCGCCGTTCTGCGACCAGTAGCCCGAGCCGGCCTCGATCTCGCGGACCGGACCCATTCGATCGCCATAGACCACGCGAAGCTGAGCGCCGACGCCATCAGGATTTGTTGATGGTCCGTCGACGCGAACGCGAAGTCCCGGTTTCGCGCCTCGGTTGTGGAACAGTTTCGTGGCCGCGCCGTTCTGTGACACCGCCAGATCGAGTCGTCCGTCCGCGTCGTAGTCGGCGTACGCCGCGCCCCGCTGGTCGCCGTAAACGATCAGCCCCGACTCGGCGCCAGTCGCCGGCTTGAATCCGCCCTTGCCATCCCCGAGGAGCAACAGGCTCCTCCCGGCGTCGTAGCGCGGAGTGCCGATGTCGGTCGGATAGAAGTTCTGGCTCAAGAAGATGTCTTCGTTGCCGTCGCCGTTGAAATCAGCGATGCCGACATACGATGCCGGAGCCATTTGCGCTTCCGGCGGAAGCGGACGCGCCTCGAAGTGGTCGCCTCGATTGAGGAAGACGATGTTGTCGAGCGTGTTGGCCTCGAGCGTCAGCGTTTTGCTCTTCGCCGGTCCAAGAACTTGATCGATGTTCGCGTCGGCGTACGCGGCGAACGTCGGGATCCGCTGAACGAGATCAGGTATCGCGACGCGGACGCGCGCATACGGATTGAGTGGCGCGACGGCATTGATCCTCGCGTCCCGTTGAGCGAGCAGCATTTCCTCCTCGCCTCTGGCTCCGATCGCGCCGTGGTACATCAACAGAGGATTCGCGGTATCCGCGTGGACAGCCGTGTTTCGTCCCCAACTCGTCGCGACGATGTCGAGGCGACCGTCGCCGTCGACGTCTCCAACGGCGATACCCGTCCACCTGTTCAACCACCTCGAAAGCCCCCAGCTGTCCGGAGCGCGCGAGAAATGTCCGTGCCCGTCGTTCAGCAGCAGCAGAATCGAATCCCATTCTCGAGCGAGGAGAAGATCGGGATATCCATCTCCGTTCACATCGGCAAAGACCGCCGCCGACACGAGCCCGACGTCGTGCAGCAGCTGCGAGTTCTCGGCGTCGACGACGAACTTTCCTCCATCGTTCTTGAACAATCCCGACGACGCGGCGACCGGATACCGCATGGGAATCGCGCGTGAGCCGACGAACAAGTCGAGCTTACCGTCGCCATCGTAGTCGGCTAGCGCCATCGGACCGGTCGAACCCTCGTGCGATCCGACCAGTGGTGTTCCTGTCGCGGCGAGCGTGCCTTTGTTTACCGCGACGCCGATCGCCGCCGGTGTCTGGGTCATCTGCTCGGGCGTTCGAGCTTCCCACGTCGACACACCGACGAGGAGATTGGTCTTTCCGTTCTCCGTCATTCCGAGCACTGTCGCGTAGTCGTCGGCCGCGACGGGTCCAGCGCTCGCATCCTGTACGAGCGCACCGTTCTTGTTCTTGAATACGCCGAGTCGGCCGCCCTTGCCCGAACCAATGAGCAAATCCTCATGACCGTCGCGATCGAGGTCGTACCAAGCGATTCCCGGGCCGGACTGCGAGAGCGCGTTCGGCAGGAGGAACTGTCGGTCCCAGTCGTCGAACGCATTCTCTTCGTGAACGTGCCCGCGCAGTTGTGCGGACGCATCCTCGAACAGGCTTGGGCGCGCCGACGTGTCCGGCGATGTCGAAGCGGGGCGTGGCCCCGCGGTCGCCTGTGTGATCTCGTAGATCCGATTCGGCTTCACGCCTCTGAGCGTCGTCTGTCGACCGTCGCGCCAGTCGACGACGATCGTCGCGCTATCCGACTTGCCCATCGCGAATGACAGCTCGTAGTCGCTATGCGACATGTACAGCCCACCGACGACGACTTCACGCTTCTGCACGGGAACGGCGCCGTCGAGCAGCGTCACCTTGGAGCCGACAGCGCGCGTGTTCGGCTTGTCGCCGACGAGCCGCACCGCGACGCGCGGCGCGGACGCGTCGTTGCGAAGAATCTCGGCGGGTGAACCGAGCCGGTTGACGACGACATCGAGATCTCCGTCGCCGTCCAGATCGGCCGCCGCCATTGCGTGCGACACCGCGTCTTCATCGCCGAAGTGCCATTTCTGGCTGACGTCCTCGAACGTCATGTCACCGCGATTGCGATATGCGACGTTCTTCAACGCGAGTTTAGGATACTCCCAACGTGTCTTCCGCCACTGCACTGTGTTGAGCCGATTCTGCAGGCGTTCCTGCGTATCGGCGTCCATGACGTCCCACAGATGGCCGTTCGCGATGAGAATGTCTTGCCGGCCATCGAGGTCGACGTCCAACAGCATCGTCGACCACGACCAGCCGCTCGCTTGAACGCCGGCGTATTGGCCTTGCTCCTCGAACGTGCCGTCACCGCGATTGACGAACAGGGTGTTTCGCTGCTGCTGAAGCTCGAGCTCCATCTCGGCTTCGCCGGGCTTCTTCGCCAACGCCGAATGCGTCGGAATCTGCGTCTTCAGGCGACGCGAATCGTTGGCCATCATGTCGACTTCGAACAGATCGGGTATGCCGTCTCCGTTGAGATCTCCGACGTCGGCGCCCATCGCCGAGTTGCTGGTTTGTCGCTGCGCTTTCCAATCGGCGAGCCGGAACTTCCCGTGCCCGTCGTTGAGCCACAGCTGGTCGGTATCCTCGAAATCGTTGCTGATGTAGAGGTCAGGCAACCCGTCGCCATTCAGATCGACGAGCTTTGCGTCGAGCGAGAACGACTCCGGATCCTCCGTCAGCGGCTTGCCCGATGCATCGAGGAAGCGACCGCCGGTGAACGGAACGCGCGTGAAGCGGCCGCCGTCATTCTTGTAGAAATCACTGCGATTGCCACGCATCGTGATGCGCATCCCGCCCATGTCGGGGCGATTCACGAGCTTGTATTCGCGCTGGAATTCCGGAACGACTTCGAACACGCCTGGGCTCACCTGGCGGACCAGTTGGCTGAACGCGAGCCGTTGCGGCGGCAGACTGTCCTGGAGGCTGTAGTCCTTGTAGTTCGCGACGAACAGATCGAGCTGTCCGCTCCCGTCCACGTCGGCCATCGCGATGGTCGTTCCGCCTTTTCCCGTTGAATCGAGCCCGAGATCGCGATGCTCGGTGAAGTGCCCCTTGCCGTCGTTCAAGAAGATCGCGTTTGGTCCATTCGTGGCGAGCAGGATCAGATCGAGCGAGCCGTCGCCGTTGACGTCGGCGAAGGCGGCGCCGGTCGAGTGCCGGTCACAGGCGCCGACGCCCGCGGTCTTCGTGATATCCTCGAAATGCCAGTTTCCTAAATTCCGATAGAGCGCGCTGCAGCCTTCGGTGCGCGCGAGAAAGACGTCGACCTTTCCGTCGCCGTCGACGTCCCCGAGCGCGACGCCGGCCCCTTGGCCGACGATACGGTTCCGAAGGAGGGCCGAGTCGCTGACGAAATTCTGAAAGTCGATGCCGGTCGTTCGAACGGACATCGGCGTAAAGCCGGCCTCGTGCTGCGGGACGGAGATCTCACGCCACCGGTAGCCTTTTTCGTCGTGCCAAGTCGGTTCGGGCGGGGCCGAGCAGCTGCTGACCGCCACGATACCAAGGAACGCCCCGGTAAAAAGTCGGTTCACTCTGGCGTTGCCTTCAATTGTTGCTCAACATCCTTCACGTCCACTTTCGTTTCCTTCGGTAGAGCGGAGCGTGGATGATCGGAGTGGGGTAAGGCGACGTCAAGCGGTGGTGAGGGTCCCGCTCTTGCGCGGTCGAATGGCCGAGTGTATACAATGGGCGCGTCAGTTTTCCGAGCGACCACTCAGCTTGGAGAAGCCATTGAAGGCTAGCGCAATCGTCTCGGGCTTGGCTCTGATCGCCGCTGCGACCGTTGACGGTCAGACAGGGCCGATCGCGCTGCGCGGAGTGATTTTCGACAGCCTTCGCGGGCAACCGCTGCGCGACGCCGTCGTGTCGCTCGCCGGCCGCTCAGAGGTCATCACCACGGACGCTAGGGGGCGATTCCGCTTCGACAGCGTCGGTCCTGGTATGCACCGGATCGTTGCCCAACATCCGGTCCTCGACTCGATCGGCCTGTCCGGACTCGCGACGCGCACGAGCGTTGTCGACGGAAGCGAGATACGGCTCGCAACACCCTCATTCTCGACGCTGTGGCGACTCTCCTGCCGCGGCGACGTGCCGAAGGACAGTGGAATCGTCTACGGCACCGTTCGCGATGTGCGCGGCGCCACAGTCGCCAACGCCGGAGTCGAACTGACCTGGGCCGACCTCGGCGTCGATGAGCGGCATCGGCTGCGACAGCGACACTGGCGCATCGAAACGCGATCCAATGCAGAGGGTGGCTACGCCGTGTGCGGAGTGCCCGCGGATCTTGGCCTCGAGCTGCACTCCGGCGCGGGGGAGCGCGAGACGGGTCGCATAGCGCTGCCGGTGCTCACGACGCGCGTTCAGCGGCACGACCTCACTCTGGGGGCAGGCGCTCAGCAATCGGCCCGCGACCTCGCGACCGTCACCGGCATCGTGACTGATCCGGCGAGCATACCGATCGGCGGCGCGCGGGTCATCGTTGATTCGCTCCCAGAAGTCCGAACCCACGAGGATGGGTCGTTCACCGTTCAGAGCGTGCCGACCGGAACTCGTCGAGTCGAGGTACTCGCCGTGGGAGCGGCGCCCGTCGACCTGGCGGTCGACGCGCTGCCCGGACAAGTCACGACGATCGCCGTGACGGCCCGGAGCGCCACGATGCTCGCGCCGGTGGAGACGCGCGCCGATCGCAACATTCGCGTCCTCAAAACAGAGTTCAACGAGCGCCGACGACTCGGGCTCGGATACCTGCGCGATTCGACGGACATCCTCAAATACGACCAGTTCTTGAACGTTCTGCGCGACGTCCCGAGTGTTGTGGTTCAGTATCGCGCGCCGAACCTCCTGATCACGATGCCCGATCCCGCCGGCGGCCGCTGCGCTCCGCGAGTCATGATCGACGGCGCCGAGGCAATGTTCGGTCACCTGATCGACCTCGAGCCGAAAGAGATCGCGGCGGTCGAGGTCTACGCCCGCGTCTCGCAAGTCCCGCAGCGCTATGCGGTGATCGGCATTCAATCTCAATGCGGAATGATCCTCGTCTGGACGAAGTACGGAATGAGGAATCGCTAGCTCATCTCACGCAATCCTGTCATTCGCCATTCGGAGACTCTAAAATGCGTTTTCCCATGCTGACGTGCGTTCTGCTCGCTGCGTGCGCGTCCGGCGGTAGCAGCTCGGCGCCCCCCCCGGCTTCCTCCATCGTCAGAGTGCAGTCCGCGGTCGGTGGCGGCGGGTCCATGACCGTGAGCATGAGCGACGGCGTCTCGCAGCGCAAAGTCGCCGCGTCGCCCGATCAAGTGTTCAAGCTCCTCCCGCTCATCCTCGATTCACTCGGGATTCCGCTGAACACCGTCGACGCGGCGAAGCGCACCATCGGCAACACGGGATTCAATGTCCGAGGGAAGCTCAAAGGCGTTTCATTGAGCCGCTACATCGATTGCGGCGGCGCGACCCAAATGGGCCCGAACGCCGACAGCTACTCGATCAACCTGCAGTTCATGGTCGAGGTGCACCCGGCAGACGCCGGTTCGACAGTCATCACGACGCTGCAGGCGATGGGGAAGCCACTGAATTTTGCGCAGGACTACTCGACCTGCAGCTCGAAGGGGAATCTCGAGAGCCGCGTCGTCGAGATGGTCGCGGCGAAGCTGTAGCGAGAGCTAGCGCCGGCTCTTCGCCGCGCTCCGCGACGAATTAGGAAGCGACGCTGCGGACGCCGGTACAGTTGATCGTACCGGCTTCACGTGTGCGAAGAGGTCTCGGCGTACATCGGGATTGCTGATCTTCCAGATCACGCCATCCGTGAAGTAGTGGTGGATGTTGATGAACATGAGGAGCAGGATCGGCGCGGTTCGCCCTGGTTGTTCGCCGAAGACGTTGCCCACGACACCCATGATCGACATCGGCACGAGCTGCGCGACGGCGACACTGACGACGAGAATTGCTCCCGCGTAAGCCGCCATGTGCAACGCGATGCGCTTCGGAGATGCATCGCCTCGCTGAGCGCTGCGATTCAGCTCGACGCGAACGGGAAAGGCGAGATACTGCAGCGCGTGCGCGATCTGCACCCAGAAGAGCGCGGCCGGATCGCGCGCCATCGCCGCATACCAAACGAAGATCGAGATCCACGCGACGAGCGCGCGGGCTGGGGGGAAGCGACCGACACGACGACGCACCCTGAGAATTCCGATCGCGCCGAGGAGAAACGCGGCGATGGTCCCTGCGCTGATCAGGAGATAGAGCGGACGCATCGCCGCGCCGTTGCGGAGCTGCGTGTAGAGGAACCACGTGACGTGCCACGCGAGGAGAATGCGGAGGCCGGTCCGGATGAGGAAACGCTCACTCTTTTCGAAGCTCGTCCCGGCGAGATAGGCAAAGGACGCCATCATCCCCCACACTTGGCCGGTATAGTGCCAGGCGAGATATCCGCTCGAGACCGCGACCAGTATGATCACGAGTGCAGGGGAGTCTTTTGCGACGAAGAGCGCGAGGGCGATGTAGGCGATGAGGATCGCCGGCACATAGATCGACGCCCACTTGTGCTTGAGAATCATCTCTCGGCTGCCGTACACGAGGCGATACGACGCCATGAAGTGCGGCATGTTGATCGCCGTCGCGATGAACGCCTGGGCGCCGGCGCTCAGGAATAACAAATCCGTGCTGCCGCTGACGAGCAGGGGAACGAGCAGAATGAGCGACAGTCCGCCAACCAACAGAAAATCGACGACTGGATTGAAGATCGACGCGCCCTGCGGTCGTGTGCTTGCTTCGGCGGTCTTGGCGTCTGGCGAAGGCGCTCGACTCATGGTCCGAAAAGAATACGATGACACAACGGGCCGCCAGCACTCGCTGGCGGCCCGTTGATCACTGCCACTGCGTTGTTTGGTTCTAGCAGCCGAACGAGACCTTGCACGCCGTTGCTGGGCGGCGATCCCACATCGAGACTGCGCCTGGCGTGGTGAAGTTCGTCGCCTTGCTGCCGGCCACCGAACGAGGGAACACGATCAACGTCACCGCGGAACCGGCAACCGTGGTTCCCGGAACGATGTTACAGTCGACGCCGACCGAGCAGCCTGCGCCCGTGCTCGACGACGCCTGCGTGCCAGTTGCCTCACCGACGATGGCCTGCGGGTCATTGAAGAGCGCCGTTCCGCCGCCTGCGGGCTGCACGTTGAACTTGATCGTCGCGGGCGAAACGTTCTTGTACGTCGAGATCGAGTAGGCGCCGATGTTGGCCCAATCCGCCGCGCCGGTCGGAACAGTGCCGGTCGAAACGTACTGGCGAACGTCGATCGGCGAGCCTGACGTGTTGATGACGCGGAGCGCCACCTGTGAGCCAGGATCGGTGAGGTTTTCGTCGATCACCGTCAACTTCATTTTGTCCGAGCCCGACGAGCGAGCATTGCCCCAGAGCAGGAACGTGTAGAGATGGTTCTGCTCGAGGTTGACAGTCGAGTCTTTGAGGACCGTCTGCGCCGCGAGCTGCAGCGTGTCGCTGAGGAAGATCTTGAAGTGCCGCGACCCGATCTGCGCAGGCTTGTACTGGATCTGCGCTCCGGCGACCACCGCACCCGAAGTGGACGGCGTATCGCGGAAGGTGATGCGGTACGCGTCGCTGTTCTCGACGATGTCGACGAAGCGGAAGTCGAGTCCGAACGCCGCCCCGGTGTCCGGCACCGCGTTGATGAACCTGACTCCGGCCACAGTGGGCGCTTGCGTCACGGTAATACGCTCCGGCCTGCAGGCACTCGCGACGCCTGCCAAAGCAACCAGGGTCGAAAGCTGAAAAATCCGTCGCATTAATGACTCCGAAGATGGAAACCGCGCTGTTGTTTTAAGACAACTCGAATTAAAGAAGAATCAATTCGCCGAGCTTCTACGGCCTTCGTGGCACCCGACTCGTAACCGCCGACGTGTCTCCCTTCCCGGGGCCGGGCTGATCTCCGGTCCCCAACGCGCTCAGACCCTTCGCCGCAACGAGGGCAATCGCTCCTACCGCTACTGCACCCAACAACACCGAACGGGTCGTAGAGAAATGGCGTTCATACCGCGAACCGACATAGTCGCTCTTGATGTGAACCATCTCTCCACGCCACGACTGTTCGCCGCCGCGGAGGAACTGAACTCCGGTCACGTGGAGCACGTACTCACTCGTGTCCATCGAGACCACACTGCCTTCGATACGACCGATCTCCGGTCCAATCGTTCCACCGAGGGCCACGCGTCCACGATCGTTGATGTCGAGCGCGATCATCGAGCCTGGTACCGCGGTGGTCTGCCTCGCCGGCTGAAACGTGTAGCAACCGGCGAGACACAATGCGGTGAAGATCCAAACGAAACGTCGAGCGTCACGCACGCGATGCTTTACCAACCGTAGGTGCTCTTTCCGGCGACGGAGTTCGGAGCGTTTCCAACCCCCGGGCCTGCGCCATACAGAGCGTTCATCGGATAGCCGCGAACCTGGAGCTCCTGATAGGGCACCGGCCAGAAGAGAGCCGTATTCTCCGGCAGATCGCCCCAACCGCGCGACTCGAAGAACCACGGAGCGATGCTGGTAAACGCGGTCTCAATTCGCTTTTCCCATTTCATCGCTTCCATCATGTTGCCGCAGACCGTCCCGCCAGCCGGGACCGGCACGCGCGGGACGCAGTTCGCGCCGCCAGGAACCGGCGTCGTGGCGTCGAACGCCGTGATGGCCGGAAGACCGTTGCGGACTCGCGTGATGTTGATGAGGGCCGCGGCCTGCGCAAACGCGCCCGTGCGGATCAATCCTTCCGCCTGCAGCATGTCGACTTCCGCCTTCGGGAAGAACAGCAGGCTACCCGTGCGCGGCGTGCCCGTTGCGCCCTTCGCGAAGAACCAGTGGAAGCGCGAGAAGTCGTAGTTCGACCACCCGTAGCCAACACCCGTGAGCGGATCCGCCGAGGTGCGGTTCGAGAAGTACCGTTTGCACTGCGGCGTGCCTTCCGGCGAGACGACCTGGCCGTTGTTGATTTCGCAGTCCTGAATCTTGAAGTCCGCCTGCTGCGCCGTGCGCGTCGCGCCCTGTGGGAAGCGAAGGTCCGGCGTGACCATGAAGTAGCTCACGTTGCCCGCGCCGCGGGCGCCCAGCGCCGTTCCGAGCCACGCTTCGTAGCCACCGGAGACGTCGCCCATGCCGATGATGAACGGCGGCATCTGGTGCCAACTGCCACCGCCCGAGATCGGATCATAGATGCGGCGCCAGCCTGAGAACGGACCGTTCGTCGCGTCCATCGACAACAGATGGTCGGATGTGAAGCCGTTCTGCGCATCGGCGATCACCGACGGCCAATCCACGGCCGCACGCTCGGCCGGGGTGCGAGCAACGCCCGCGCGGAATCTCGCGCGATAGCTGCGCACCATCTTCGCGAACTCGGCTCCGTTGAACACCGTCGGCGACGGGACCCACGTGCCCGGCAGCGAGAAGCCGCCCGCGGCGTCAGCCGCCTTTTGCCCGTCCAGCGCGCGCTGGAACGCGGCCATCGCCGAGTCATTCACTTCCTTGTAGCTCAGGAGCTTGCCCTTGTCCAAAGGATCCTGCCCCTTCGTCACCACCGCCGCCGAATCATAGAAGAGCGCGAGATAGCCCTGCGAAATGCCGCGGAGGAATTCCGCGAAGGCCTTGTCGCGAGCAATCTGCGCCGGCGTGAACGTGGTGTAGCCATCGACAGCCGTCAGGAAGTTTGACGCGACGCGCTGGACCTCTCCCATGATCGCGTAGGCATTGTACTGCTCACCGAGGCATGGATTGCCTGGTGTGTTGACGTTCGCCGCGCCGGTGAACGGCGTACGAATGTTTTGACAGTTGTTCGCGAGGCTCGAGTAGTTCTGGAGGGACATGACGTTCGCCATACCCTCGAGCGTCGTCGGCGGATTGCCGTTGTACCAAGCGTTATGGAACCGCTTGAAGTACTGGCCGAGAAGATTCTCGGCATCCACCGGCGTAGCGAGCACTCGCTTCGTATCGCCGGCGTTCGGATTGGTGACCTCGAGATCCTTGTCTTTACAGGCTCCCAAGAACACCACCGACGCGCCGAGCACGATCGTAAGCAATGAGGATCTACGTTGCATGCTTGGCGGCTCCTAGAAGCGCGTCGAAAGGGTAACGGTGAACCGGCGCAGGTTCGGGAACTCGAACGCATCGACGCCGTTGATGATGCCCGAGCCAGTGATGCAGGTAGCGGTGGACGAGCACTGTCCCGTCTCTGGATCGAGGCCGCTGTAGTTCGTGAAGGTCGCGAGGTTGCGGCCGACGACGCCCAGCGTCCAGTCGCCGCCGACGCGCGGCAGAGCGCCGAACCGGTACGTGATGCTTGCTTCGCGAATCTTCGCGTACGACGCCGACTGCACGCTGTTGTTGTTGGGTCCGAGCATGTCGTAGAAGCCGCCCGTTCCTGCGCCGGCTTCCGCCGGACCAACGCGCCACGCGTAACCGATCGGCTTCGCCGTCTCCACCGACTTGCCGCCCTGATCAAACTGCGACGAGCTCAGATCGAGGAAGCCCCACTGCTGGCTCTGATTGTAGAGCGACTGGCCGAACGTGCCGTCGACGAGCGCGTAGAACGTGAGGCGCTTGTACTGCATCGTGTTGTTCCACGTCGCGCGGAACTTCGGCATCGTGTTGCCGAGGATGTGCAGCTCGCCCGAGCCTTCGCCCTGCTGGCCCTTGATCGGGCGCATGACGATCGGGTGACCCCACGAGAGCGGTGTGTTCCACGGCGAGTTGATCGACGAAAGCTTCGTCTGCCACAGGTTCTTCGTGATGCCGTCCTTCCAGCTGTTGCCGGCGCCGACCCACACGACCCAACCTTCGTCGTTCACCTGGTATTCTTTGCCATCACCGCAATTGCCTTGCACCGACGACGGAAGCGATCCGCAGCCCTTGTAGAACGCGCGGCCCCAGATGTTGCCGTAGGTGTTGAGCGCGACCTTGTCGCTGCCCAAGCAGCCCGAGCCCTTCGCCTGGAACTGTGAGCAGCGGCTTGAATCGTTCGCCGTGAAGTTGAAGAAGCTGCTCGTACCCTGACCCGTTCCCGCTGCACCCACGAAGTCAGGCACGAAGAGCTGGCTGATCCACGTCTTCGTCTTGTCCCACGTGCCCTTCATCGTCCAGTTGAAGTTGCGGCGGGTCACGACCGGAAGATTGAGCTCGACTTCATACGTCTTGCTGGCGAGTGTTCCGGCGTTCTGCCACTGCGTGCTGAAGCCGTACGTCGTCGGCGTCGGAGCCGGGAGAATCTGATTCTTCGTCTGCGCGTCGACGTACGTGAACACGACACCGAGTCGGTTGAACAACGTCAGGTCGGTGCCGATCTCCGTTTCAGCCGTCGTCTCTGGCTTGAGGAGCGGGTTACCTGCCTGGCCGAGCGAGCAGCTGCTGGAGTTACAGGTGTACGTCTCGTACTGCGCGACGAATTGCGGCGAGTTGCCGGCCGTACCATGCGACGCACGGACGCGGAATTCGCTGAGGTTCGGAACGTGGAAGAACGGCTCCTCCGAAATGCGCCACACGCCCGACACACGACCGAACGGTGCCCAGCGGTTGCCGGCGCCGAACAGCGAGCTGCCGTCGTAGCGGAACGTTCCGTCGAGGACGTAGCGATCCTTGTACTCGAGCGTCGCGCCGGTGAAGGCGCCTGCGCGCTTGATCGTCTGCTCCGAGGAGCTGATCGACTGCGCAGTACTCAAGTTGCTAAGGGTAAAGACGTCTTTCACGATGAACTGCGCAGCAGAACCGCCCGAACTCAGCACGTTGTCCTGCTCATACGAGCCACGGATGCTGAGCTTTCCGTTCAAGTCGCTCCTGAGCTGCTTGCGGAGCGAGGCTCCGATCGCGCCGTTGAGCGCTTCTTCGCTGCGATCGTTGATCGAGCCGTTACCAAGGTTCGTGTTGGGGCTGATCGCGGTCGAGCGATACCCCTTCACCGCAAAGTCGCGATCGGCGCGCGTGCGCGTGTCGTAGCCGAACGTGCCGTCAAACGTTACCCAGTCGGCCGGGAAGTAGCTGCCCGTCACCGAACCGAGGAAGCGGTTCGAGATGCGCCACGCCGGCTCGTTCTGCGGATTATAAAGAAGCCCGCCGCCGCCGTTCGAGGTGCCCATGGCGCCGAGGATGAACGAGCGACCGAGGGAGTCGGTGGCGAGGTAATCAGTGCCCGGCTTCGCGCCGCGCGCGATCGTGCCGAAGCCACCAAAGTTGCCTTCGCGAAGATCGAGCGTGCTGCGATCGAACAGCGTGCTGACCGAGATCGTTGCGTTGCTGCGCGGATCGTAATCGAGGTTCACGCGAGCGCGGCGCGACGCTTCGCCATTCATCGCCTTGATCGCGCCCTGGTCGTTCGTGTACGAACCGCTCGCGAAGAAGCGAACGCCGCCGAGGCGGCCGGACGCGTCGAGCGAGTTGAGCATCGTCGCCGAGTTCGACACGAGCGACACCATCGGGTTGTAGCGCTGGCCCGGCCACGGGTTCGACTCGAAGACGTTCAAGAACTCGCCGCCCGCGGCGCTGATCGTCGCGGCGCCGAACTGCGGCGCCATCGGCGTGCGCGTGGTGTCCTGTGCAATGCTGTTGACGCGCAGGATCTCGGACATCCAGTTGAATGAGCGAGAGCAGGGCGCGACACCGCCGGTGCCGCGCTGACAGAAGCGCGTGCCCGTTTCGTCGAGCTGCATGGCCGAGTACACCGGCATGCGGAAGTTGAAGCTATTCAGGTCGTTCACGCCGTACTCGGTACGGGCGTTGAACTTGATGCCATCCTGGTTGTTGCCGCGCTTCGTCTTGATGACGATGACGCCGTTAGCGGCCGTCGCACCGTAGATCGAGGCGCCGGCCGCACCCTTCACGACTTCGACGGACTCGATGTCGAGTCCACCAAGCTCGTCGAGGCTGCCGACGTTGAGGACGACACCGTCGACGACGTACAGCGGCGACTGACTGCGCCCCTGCGCGTTGATCGACGTCGGACCGCGCATGAGGACTTCAGGCGTGGACCCCGGCCGTCCGCTCGACGACGCGATGCGAAGACCCGCGACCTTACCCTGAAGTGCTTGGAGCGGATCGAGCGCCGGCACCGGAATGTCTTCCGCGGTGAGACGGCTGATCGCGAACGGCACCTTTGAACGTTCGGTGCCCTCGCCGACCGTGCCCGTCACGACGACTTCATTGAGTCGGTTGACGTCCTGTTTGAGGGAGAAGTCCTGCGTCTGGCTGCCGGTCGAGAGCCGAATGGGACGAATCCCTGGCTGATAGCCGATAGCGCGGACTCGCAGGTTGACCGCCGCGCCGGTCGCGCGCGCGGCCGGAAGGGTGATCGTATAGACACCTTGCGAGTTCGTTCCAACCGAGATGTTGATCTCGGTGACGTACACATTCGCCTGATCGATCGGTTGACCGAATTCTGTGGTCACCTTTCCGGTAATCGTCGCGCCACCGCCTTGTGCCTGAGCATTTGCTAGCGGCAGTGCTAGCGCTAGACCAAATAGCGCCGCGCTGCTTGCCCAGGCATGCCTCATGGTGATCCTGGTCGTCATCTCACTCCCTCAATAAGGAATTAGGGGGATAACCGCACCGCACGAACAAACCAACCCGATTCAACTCACCCTTTTGGCAGGCCCTTTCTCTCGTGGGGCGAATCGGCACGACAAACACACAAGCCGCCGGACGTGCGGCGGCATCTTATCGTGATGAGAGGCGTTACTCAGACTTTGACGGGAACTCCACCAACGACTTCGATAACTCTGCCGGTTGGATGAAACGTCACACAAAGAGTCTCAGATGGCAGGAAATCGGGACAACGTGGAACTGGATGAGCCCGAAGGCGCCGAACCTATGGGCCCGATCGGTGGCTCGCAAGGGTCAGAGACGCTTGAAATCGATGGGGACGGACCGTCATTCGCGAGGGACCGACACCGGATCAGAAAATCGTCATCCTCCTCAGAGGCGACGGCTGATCACTGGATTTTTTATCCCAATAACATCTCGCGAGCGGCTACTGTCTCCACGGCCGACCAGCAACGTAAGATCGAAGCCGTGAAAGGGCCCGTTCTTCTGTCGCCGAGTCACCTCGTTGCCTCGCAGATTCGCGCAGGTTTCGCATGGTCGCGACGGCGTCAGCAAATCGTCCGGTTTCGGCCAGCGACGCGGCGAGGACGTCGACCGCCATCACATCTCCAGGGTCCTGCTTCACCAGGTCAGTTGCCGCGTCGAGCGCCGCTCGGCCGTCTCGGACGCTGTCGTCAGCGCTCGTCGCGCGAATCCACGCGAGGTTGAGCGTGACGTCGCGGGAGGGGTGAAGCTTCATCGCCGAGCGGAGAAGGTGAACCGCGAGGCGATGTGCGCCCGCCTCATAGGCGACTCGCCCAGCGTTCTCGTATATGACGGCGCGCCGAGCTGGATTCGCGACCTGCGCTGCTCGCTCGAACTCGGCGCTCGCGACATCGTCGTTTCGAACGGCGAGCTCCGCGAGCGCGACGTTCCACGCCGCGTCCAGATCCGTTTGGTCCGGTACGACCTGATAAAGAAACGCGCGAGTATCCGTGCGGTCAGGAAACCGCGGATGGAACGGAATGGGGCGAAGCCATCGAGGCGATTGGCGCGGATCGAGCAAGCGACTGCCGAACGCCGCGGCCAATGTTTTCGCATGTGCCCCAGCGGTCGGCAATTCAAACAGGACGTTCAGGGAATTGTCC
>Ga0070683_100002015_pt1 | contig 15959 bp, 16 predicted proteins | sample KBSC713LmetaG_FD_64662 | JGI IMG/M metagenome (GOLD analysis project Ga0070683, IMG submission 64662) | Corn rhizosphere microbial communities from Kellogg Biological Station, Michigan, USA - KBS C7.1-3L metaG | ecosystem: Host-associated > Plants > Roots > Rhizosphere ...
CAAGGACAACCCGGCCAATATGGACAACCCGGTCAGCCATACCAAGGACAACCCGGCCAGTACGGCCAGCCCGCTCCGCCCTGGCAGGCCCGAGCCTCCGAGGCCCAGTCCTCCGGGACGGAAATCCAGGGCGCCCAAACCCCGCCCGGACCGACCCAGAACAGCGACTTACCGTCGGAGCAGCCGCGCCCGCCGTCGGCCGGGTTCGGCGATTGGGCGCGCGGTCAGCGTCCACAAGGGACTGTCTACGGTGGACCCGAGAAGGACCCAGCACCCGAAAAACCGGCCGAGCCCGTCACCGGCACCGGCCAGCTGGAAAGTTCCGGATCGCTCACCGGGCACATCCTGAGTCAAGGCAACGAAGACGCCCCGGCACCGAAGTCACGCACGGCCAAGGTGATCATCATCATCCTGGTCATCCTGCTCGTACTCGCCGCAGCAGGAGGCGCCGTCGCGTACTTCTTCCAAGGCTTCTTCAGTGATTTGTTCGGCGGATTTGTCAACTCGAAGTAACCACCGAAGCGAACCGCGCCACCGCCTCCCGAAGGATCGACGGAGACGTAGCGAAGTTCAGCCGGACAAAGCCGTTCCCCGGCGCACCGAACGCCGGCCCGGACGACAGGGCGAGCCGGCCGCGCTCGAGCAGTACCGCGGCCGGGTCGTCGCCCAGCCCCAGCGTGCGACAGTCCAGCCAGGCCAGATAGGTCGAGGCCGGCGGCCGGTACCCGACCTCCGGCAGCGACGACGCCAGCAGCGAAGCAAGCAGCATCCGATTGGCGTCCAGCCCGGCCAGGAGCGAGTCGAGCCACGGACCACCGGCGCTGAAGGCCACCGAAGACGCGATCACCCCGAGCAGCCCGGTACCCCACAAGAGCTCGCGGGAAATGTCCAGCTCCGCAGCCGGGCCGGCGACCAAGAGTGCGGCCTTGAGCCCCGGCAGGTTCCACGCCTTCGACGCCGAGAACAGCGCGCAGGCCCGCGCCGCCGCCTCCGACGAAGGGGCCAGCGCCAAAAGAGGGGTATGCACGGCACCCGGGTACACCAGCGGCGCGTGGATCTCGTCGGCCAGCAGCCGGACGCCGTGCCGCTCGGCCAGCGACGTGATGCCCAGGAGCTCGGCGCGGCTGAAGACCAGCCCGGTCGGGTTGTGCGGATTACTCAACAGGCACGCGGTCACCGACGGCTCGGCGAACGCCGTCGCCAGGCGATCGAGGTCCAATGAGTACCCGGCGGAATACGACCACGCCAGCGGCGCTTCTACTATTCGGCGCCCGGCCATGCTCAGGCGCGCGAAAAACGGTGGATAGACCGGCGTGGTGATCACGACCCCGTCGCCCGGCGCGGTGACCAGGTCGAGGAGCGCACCGACCCCGGTCATCACGTCCGGTATGACGGTCACCCACGCCGGGTCGACCGCCCACCCGAAGCGGGACCGGGCAAACTCGCTGAAGGCCGCGCGCAGATCACCCGGAGCCGCGTAACCTGTGTCACCCATCTCGACGGCCTCCGCGAGGGCCTGCCGGATCGGCGGCGCCAGGGGCGTGTCCATCTCGGCCAGCCATAACGGCAGCACATCGTCGGGATATTCACGCCACTTGGCACTCCGCCGGCGCCGCAGATCGTCCAAGGTCAACTCGGTCAGGGGACTGCCCACAACGGTGAACCGTGCCACGTTCACGCGACGGAGATCAAGACATCGGATACGCTGAACCGTTCTCAATCTGGAAGGCTTCCCCTGTTCATGCTCTCCGCTGACCTCAGCACGTTCCCCTCGATCTTCGAAGAACTCACCGAAGAACCGGGATTCAAAGACCTCGGACTTTCCCGCAAGCTGGTCCGCGCCCTGTCCACCCAAGGGATCACCACGCCGTTCCCGATCCAGGCGGCGACGATCCCGGACGCGCTGGCCGGCCGTGACGTGCTGGGCCGCGGCCGCACCGGCTCCGGCAAGACCCTCGCGTTCGGCCTCCCGCTGCTGACCCGCCTCGCGGCCGGCGACCGGGCCAAGCCGCACCACCCCAAGGCATTGGTGCTGGTGCCGACGCGCGAGCTCGCGATGCAGGTCAACGACGCCCTGACGCCGCTGGCCAAGGCGCTCGGGCTCTTCTGCAAGACGGCCGTCGGCGGCGTCCCCTACGACCGGCAGATCTGGTCCCTCGAGCGCGGCGTCGACGTGCTCGTCGCGACGCCGGGCCGGCTCGGTGACCTGATCAAGCGCGGCGTCGCCAATCTCAGCGCGGTCGAGATCACCGTCCTCGACGAGGCCGACCAGATGGCCGACATGGGCTTCCTGCCCGAGGTCACCGAGCTGCTCGACCTGACCCCGAAGGGCGGCCAGCGGCTGCTCTTCTCGGCCACGCTCGACAAGGACGTCGACGCGCTCGTCGAGCGGTTCCTCACCGACCCGGTCGAGCACTCGATCGAGCCGGCCGTCGCGTCGATCGACGAGATGGACCACCACGTGCTGCTGGTCCCGCCGAACGACAAATACGCCATCGCCGCCGCGATCGCCAACCGGTCCGGCCGCACCATCCTCTTCGTCAAGACCCAGCTGGCGGTCGACGAGTTGGTGGCGCAATTCGCTTCGGTGGGGGTACGGGCGGGAGCCCTCCACGGCGGCAAGACCCAGCGGGTGCGCACGCGCACACTCGCCGAGTTCCGCGAGGGCACGGTCAACGTGCTGGTCGCCACCGACGTCGCGGCCCGCGGCATCCACGTCGACGACGTGTCGCTCGTGGTCCACGTCGACCTGCCCCGCGACCAGAAGGACTACCTGCACCGGGCCGGCCGCACGGCGCGCGCCGGGGCGGCCGGGACCGTGGTCACGCTCGTCCTGCCGCGCCAGCGCAAGCGGGCGGCCGCGATGCTGGCCAAGGCCGGGGTCAAGCCGACCGAGTCGCGCGTGCGGGCCGGCGACCCCAAGCTCGCCGAGGTGACCGGCGCTCGCCCACCGAGTGGCGTTCCGGTGCAGCAACGCCACCACGACCCCGAGAAAAACCGCCGCCCGGCCAAGGCGGGGCCCAAGAACAGGTTTCCCCGCCACCGTCACCCGGACAGCAGTGGCGCCGAAAGGCGGTAACTTCGAAGCCATGAGCGTTCTCCCGCGTGCACTGATCTGGCAGCGAGTGGACACCCATGGCGCCGAGTTCACAGCCTTCGACGATCGCCGCGGCCTGGTCGCCCGGGGCGCGGCGACCTGCGCCGATCCGATCCCCTATACGTGCCGCTACGAGCTGGTCACCGACCCTGAGTGGGTCAGCACACGCTTCGAGGCGACCGTCGAAGGCGCCGGCTGGCTGCGCACCGTCCGCATGGAGCGGGCCGCCGGACGATGGCGGGTCACCACTGCCGAGCAGGGCAACCTGGAGGCGCAGGTCCCGTCGGCACCGTTCCCGGGCAGCGAGGACCCGAGCCGGTTGAGCGACGCGCTGGACGTCGACCTCTATGCTTCGCCGCTGACCAACACGCTGCCGATCCGCCGGCTCGGCCTGCTCAAGCAGCCGGCCGGCACCACGCGGAAGATCACCGCCGCCTGGATCCTGCTGCCCAGCCTGGCCGTGCTGCCGCTCGAGCAGACCTACACCGTCTTGGAGCCCGGCAAGGTCAGATACGCAAGCGGCGACTTCGTCGTGGATATCGACATCGATAGCGATGGCTTCGTCACGTACTACCCGGGGCTAGGTCGACGCTAGGAACCGCGGGCGGCCTTCCCACTTGGTCGACAGCGCGATCGCGGTCCGGGTCCGGGCGATGCCCTTGGTCCGGTTGAGCTCGACGATGAGCCGCTCAAGCTCGGTGATCGTGGATACCCGCACCTTGAGCAGGAACGACTCCTCACCGGCCATGAAGAAGCAGGACTCGATCTCGGGGTGCTCCTGCAGCGACTCGAGGATGCCTTCCGTGTCGCCGCTGCTGTCCTGCACGACGCCGATCACGGCGGTGACCGCGAGGCCGACAGCCTCCGGCGCGACGTCCGCCCGGTACCCGCGGATGATGCCCGCGGACTCGAGCTTGCCGACTCGTTCATGCACGGCCGGCGCGGACAGACCAACCTTGCGAGCGAGCTCCGCGTAGGGCGTGCGGGCATTCTCGCGAAGAAGGTCGATGAGCTGGCGGTCTATGGCATCCACCCGACAACCCTACTGAGGTGGCGTTATCACGGCTAATTACTCAACAGGTGCGTTTTCCATGTTTCACGGACACCACACGGCAGTGATGTTGTAATGGGCGTACATCCCAGGATGACTCGCGTCTGAAACGGGAGCCGCAGCATGGGGGCTGCGCGGCTTCCGGCGGGCCACTCATGGGTTAAGGAGGGGGCCGTGGAGACGGGAGATCGTCTGCTGACGCCTGGCGAGGTCGCCGCATTGTTCCGCGTCGATCCCAAGACCGTGACGCGTTGGGCGGCCGCGGGCAGGATCAGCAGCATTCGGACCCCGGGGGGACACCGGCGATTCCGGGAGTCCGAGGTTCGAGCACTGCTCGAGGGTGATGAGGCCCTCGACGAGCCGGCTAGCGGGAACGGCCGAGCTCACCAGTCCAACGAGTGAAGAGATTGTGGGATACGCCGACCGCGTCGAGCGCCTTGCCGGCTACGAAGTCGACGAGCTGCTCGGCGGTCGCGGACGCCCCGGCCGCATAGAAGCCGGGGCTGGCCGGTAGCACGACCGCACCCGCGTCGTGCAAGGCGATGAGATGTTCGAGGTGGCTCCGGGTCACCGGGGTCTCCCGGGGCACGACCACCACCGGGCGCCGTTCCTTGAGGTTGACCTCAGCGGCGCGCTGCAGCAGATCCTTCGACAGCCCGATCGCGATGCCGGCACACGCAGCCGTCGAGGCCGGGATGACGAACATGCCTTTTACCGGGTACGACCCGGAGCTCGGTCCGGCCGCCAGGTCACCGGCCGGCCAGTGCTGGATGTCGTCCAACGGCCGGCCGAGCCAGCGCGCCAGGTCGTCCTTCCAGTGCGCGTCGCGAAACGGCGCCCCGGTCTCGTCGAGGATGGTCAGCCGCGCGGCCCGGGAGACGACCAGGTCGACGGCCTCGCCGGCGTCGAAGAGCGCCCGGATCAGCGCCGCCGGGTACGGCGTGCCCGACGCCCCGGAGACGCCGACGATCCACGGTCTCCTCATCGCTCGCCTTCCCGGTCGCTCCGCTGCGCGCCTTTATCGGCCGTCTTCCGATGAGACCGCGCAAGCGCGGCCTGAGGTCCAGCCGCCGCTTCCGTGCCGCTGCGCGTAGCGGCGCTCATCGCAACTCACCGTTGACAAGAAGGTCGGCCAGCGCAAACACGAAGAGCGCGATGCCGACGAACCCGTTGGCGGTGAAGAACGCGCGGTTGACGCGGGACAGGTCGTCGGGTCGGACGATCGCGTGCTCATAGCCGAACGCCACCGCGGTCACCAGCAGACCGATCCACCACAGCCAGCCGAGGCTCACCAGTACACCGAAGATAATAAAGAGGGCAAACGTGATGATATGCGTCACCGTGGAGGCGGCCAGCGCGAAGCGCACGCCGAAACGGGCGGGCACCGAGCGAACCCCGATCTGGCGGTCGATCTCGGCGTCCTGGCAGGCGTAAATCAGGTCGAAGCCGCCGATCCACAATCCGACGGCCAGCCCGAGCACCCAGGCCGGCCCGGAGCCGCGCAGGTCACCGGTCACCCCGAGCCAGGCGCCGACCGGGCCGACGAGCTGGGCGAGGCCGAGCACCGCGTGCGGGAAGTCGGTGAACCGCTTCGCGTAGGGATAGACGATCAGCGGCACCACGGCCAACGGCGACAGGACCAGGCACAGCGGGTTGAGCAGCGCCGACGCCCCGACGAACACGATCAGCGCGACCACCGCGCCGATCCAGGCCGTCCGGACGCTCACGGTCCCGGTGACGAGTTCCCGTTTGGCGGTACGCGGGTTCCGCGCATCGATGTGCCGGTCGATGATCCGGTTCGCGGCCATCGCGAACGTCCGGGCCCCGACCATGGCGACGGTGATGAGCGCAAGCTTCGACCAGCGGACCGGCCCATGAAACGCGACCAGCGCGGACAGGTACGCGAACGGCAGCGCGAAGACCGAGTGCTCGATGGCGACCAGGCGCAGGAACGCTCTGGCCGGGGTAACAGCTGTGGTCACCGGAACCCGTATTCCTTCCACCGCCGGTCGACCCGCTCGACGACGTCCGGCGACATCCGCATCTCCTCCGGCCAGCCCCGCGTGTACCCCTCGGTGGGCAGTTTCCGCGTCGCATCGAGGCCCGCCTTGCCGCCCCAGAACTGCTGGTACGAGGCGTGGTCGAGGTGGTCGACCGGGCCTTCGGTGAGCAGCAGGTCGTGGCCGTAGTCGACGTTGCCGAACGCGCGGAACGCGACCTCGGCGTAGTCGTGCACGTCGCAGTCGGCGTCGACGACCACGATCAGCTTGGTCAGCGACAGCAGGTGGGCGCCCCAGATGGCATTCATCACCTTCTGCGCGTGCTTCGGGTAGCGCTTGTCGATGGAGACGATCAAGCAATTGTGGAAGACCCCCGGCGACGGGAGGTCGTAGTCGACGATGTCGGGCACGAGCAGCCGGATCAGCGGCAGGAAGATCCGCTCGGTGGCCTTGCCGATCGGGCCGTCCTCCTGCGGCGGCTTCGATGTGATGATCGAGTGGTACACGGGATCCTGCTGCATCGTGATGCAGTCGATGTGCAGGACCGGGAAGTCCTCGACCGGCGTGTAGAAGCCAGTGTGGTCGCCGAACGGGCCTTCCGGGGCCCGCTCGCCGGGCTCGACGTAGCCCTCGAGCACAATCTGCGCGTGCGCCGGCACCTGCAGCGGCACGGTGATGGCGTCCACCATCTCGACCCGCTCGCCGCGCAGGAACCCGGCGAAGAGGTATTCGTCGATGTCGGCCGGCAACGGCGCGCTGGCCGCGTAGCTGACGACCGGGTCGCAGCCGATCGCGACCGCGACCGGCAGCCGCTGCCCGAGCCGCTCGGCCACCGCGTGGTGGGCGGTCGAGTCCTTGTGGATCTGCCAGTGCATGCCCAGCGTGTTCGGGCCGTGCTGCTGCAGCCGGTACAGGCCGAGGTTGCGCTTGCCGGTCTCTGGATGGCGCGTGTGGGTCAGCCCGTAGTTGTGGTAAATCCCGCCGTCGTCCGGCCACACCTGCAGGCCGGGGAGCCGGTTCAGGTCGACTTCGGCTCCCTTGTAGACGCGCTCCTGGCACGGCGCGGTCCGCACCCTCTTGGGCGGGACGGATTTGAGCTGCATGAGCTTGCCGAGGCCGTCGCGGATGCCGGCCCAGCCGACCGGCAGTTCGGGCTTGACCAGCTCGCCGATCCGGGCGCCGATCTCGTCGAGCCGCTCGACCCCGAGGGCCATCCCCATGCGGCGCTGGGTGCCGAAGAGGTTGATCGCGATCGGCATCTCGCCGCGAGTCGGCCGCTCGAAGAGCAGCGCCGGCCCGCCGGCCCGCACGGTGCGCGTGACGATCTCGCTGACCTCGAGCGTCGGGTCGACCGGCGCGGTGACGCGGTGCAGCTCGCCCGCCTTCTCCAGCGCGCCGAGGAAGTCCTTCAGGTCCTCGTACGGAAAGCCCCGGGCCATGGTGTTATTTCAGGCCGGAGTACGAGTGGAAGCTCGAGGCGAAGATGTTGACCCCGTAGAGGTTGATGAGCATGGCCACCCAGCCGGCCACGGCGATCCACGAGGTGATCCGGCGGCTGACGCTCGGCGTCGACCGGGCGTGCAGGTAGCAGGCGTAAACCACCCAGGCCACGAACGACCAGGTCTCCTTGGGGTCCCAGCCCCAGTAGCGGCCCCAGGCCGCCTCGGCCCAGATCGCCCCGCACATGATCGCGAAGGTCCAGATCGGGAATGCGAAGGCGTGCACGCGAAACGTGAGCCGCTCGATCGTCTCGGCCGCCGGCAGGCGCTGGGCCAGCCCGTATGGGAAGCGCCGCGAGCCTTTGTCGTAACCGATGCGGATTAGGTGCAGGACGGCGGCCACGAACCCGACCAGCAGGATGCCGGACGCGGTGATCGCCGCCGTGACGTGGATCACCAGCCAGTACGAGTGCAGCGCCGGAACCAGCGGGCCGGCCGGCGTGTAGAGCGACATCCCGGCGATAGCCAGCAGAAGCGCGGTGACCAGCGAGACGAACAGTCCGAGGTGGCGCAGCTGCGGGAAGCGGCTCAGCACGATCAGCCAGGCGACGGTGCCGACCAGCGACACGGCGATGACGAACTCGTACATGTTGCCCCACGGCACCCGGCCGGCCGCGATGCCGCGGGTGACCAGGGTGGCGACGTGGGCGGCGAGACCGAGGCCGGTGAGCCCGACGCCGACGGCGCCTACCCGAGTCGGCAAGGCGGACAAAGGTGGCGAAACGTCCGACGGGAGAGGTGCCCCAACGGTAACGGCTACTTTGGCTACCACGCTGCGGTGCCCGAACGCGAACTCGATCGCGTAGCAGAGCATCGCGAACACGTAGAGCAGGATCGTCACAACCAGCAACTGGTTGGATAGCGCACCCATCACCGCTCCTCAATCGAGACCAGCGCCGGCTCAGCCTTGCCTATTGACCGTACGACCTCGTCGAACTCGGCCGCGAAGCCGGGGTAGTCACTGCGTGGCAGGCCACCGGCGGTGACGTCGTCGTCGGTGATCCGGAACCAGATCCGCCGACGCTTGCCGGTCAGCGAGACGAGCAGCCCGAGCAGCAGCGCGACCGCCCCGCTCAGCACCACCTTCTCGCCGGGGTCGTGCCGGATCGACAGCGTGACCCACGGCCGGGTGCCGACGAACTGCACGGTCGTGCCGTCCGGCAGCGTCTTCGTGTCGCCCGGCCGCATCGCCAGCTGGGGCCCGAACGTGACCAGCCGACCGGCCGCGATCTGGCGCGGGTCGAGCGTGTAGACGTTCAGCGCCGCGCCCGCGTCGTAGCCGAGTTCGCCTCGGTACGGCTGGAGGAACAGCCGCGGGTCGCGCTCCTCCGGATAGGTGGAGGTGCGCACCGACGTGTCCGACGAGATGGTCGGCAGGTAGACGCCGCGGAAGCCGATCTCCGACTTCTCGTCACGCTGGCGGGTTGTCGGGTTGATGTTCGCATCGGGGAAGGTCGCGACGCCCTCGGACGAGAGCAGGTTGTCGGTGTTGAGGAACGGCACGACTGTCGTCTGCGACTGCCCGTATTTGTCGGTGTACTTGAGCACCAGCGCGTATCCGTGCCCGAGCAGGTAGACACTCGACCCGTCCAGCCGCAGCGGGTCGTTCACCTCGAGTTCGCGCGGCGTCGAGCGGCCGTGGTCCTTGACCGTGACGTGGGCGTCGTACTTCGTCGGCTGGCCATTGTCCAAATAGGACGCGCTGAAGCCGTCGAGCCGCAGGCAGAACGGGGGCAGGTCGTCGTCGCCGACCCGCGCACCGAGCCCGTGCTCGTCGTACTGCTGCAGCGAGTTGCAGAACGCCTGATCGGCGCCGGCGACCAGCAGCCGATTGCCGTGCCAGCCCCACCAAGAGCCGAGCGCGACCCCGATCAGCAGCGTCAGCAGGGCGAAGTGGAAGAGCAGGTTGCCGGTCTCCTTGAGATAGCCCTTCTCGGCGCTGACCGTGATCCCGTCCGGCTGCTCGCGCACGACGACCCGGAACCGCCGAGCCTTGAGGATCGACCGCAGCCGCTCGGCACCGCCCTCACGCGACAGGCCCTGCGCCGATACCGGCAGGCGGTCCAGATTCTTCGGGGCATCCGGGGGTACGCGCAGGAGCGCGGTCACGTGCGAGCGCAGCCGAGGGATCAGGCAGCCGACGAGCGACAGGAACAGCAGCAGGTAGATCGCCGAGAACCAGGGCGACGCGTAGACGTCGAAGAAGCCGAACTTGTTCAGCCACGGCCCCGACCTCGGGTGCGTGCTCAGGTAGGTGGTGACCTTCTCCTGGGCGACGTTGCGCTGCGGCAGGACCGAGCCGGGGATGGCCGCGACGGCCAGCAACAGCAGCAGCACCAGCGCCGTGCGCATGCTGGTGAGCTGGCGCCAGGAACGGCGGGCCAGCGCGACGGCTTCGAGCACGAGGCGTCTCACCATCAGATCGGCGGGCTCACGTCGGCGCTCTGGTATTGCAGCCAGAGCACGAAATGCCACCAGGCGCCGGTGACCAGCAGGATGCCCACGATCACCAGCATGCCGCCGCCGATGCGGGTCACCCAGCGGCTGTTGCGCCGGATGGCCTTGACCACGCCCAGGATCCGCCGGAAGCCGAGCCCGAAGACCAGGAACGGGATGCCGAGGCCGAGGCAGTACGCGATGGCCAGCGTCACCGCCCGGCCCAGCGATCCGGTCGTGGTTCCGAGCGTGATGACCGCGCCGAGTGTCGGGCCCACGCAGGGAATCCAGGACAGCGCGAACACCGCGCCGAAGACCGGGGCGCCGATCAGCCCGGCGCTGGGCAGCCGGTGCACCCGCCACTCGCGCTGCAGGCCGGGAACCAGCCCCATGAACGCCAAGCCGAGGACGATGAGCAGGGCGCCCCCGGCGATCTCCAGCACCCGGCGGTTGGCCACGAGCGTCAGCGCGGCACCCGCCACCAGAATGTTGACGGCGACGAACACGGCCGCGAAGCCGGCGATGAACAGCAGCGTCCCGGCCAGCACCCGGCCGCGCCGCTGCCCGGCGTCGAGGTCGGCCCCGGCCAGCCCGGTCATGTACGACAGGTAGCCGGGCACCAGCGGCAGCACGCACGGGGACAGGAAGCTGGCCAGGCCGGCGAGCGCCGCGACGGCCACCGCGATCAGCAGCGGCCCGCTCGACGCGATCGACGAGAAAGTGCCGCCCATGGCTAGGTCGACTCCGCGAGAAGCTGGCGGACGACCGGCTCGAGCTGCTTCTGGTAGACGACCCCGTAGAAGATGGAGGCGAGCCGGCCGGCCCGGTCGATGACCAGCGTCGAGGGGATTGTGGTCGGCGGCACCTTGAAGCCCAGCGCGGTCTCGCCCGACGGGTCGAACAGGCTGCCGTAGGGCGTCTTGACGTCGGCCAGGTAGGCCAGTGCCTTGTCCTTCTCGTCGCGGACGCTGATGCCGAGGAACGCAACGCCGTCGTTCTTGGTCGCGTTGTAGGTCGCGTCGAGCTCGGGCGCCTCGGTCCGGCAGGGTGCGCAGTTGGACGCCCAGAAGTTGATGACGACGACCTCGCCCTTGTGGGCGGCCAGGTCAAACGAGCCGCCGCCGAGGAGGTCGCCGGTGATCGCCGGAGCGGCCGTCCGCTTGCCCACCGCGATGAGCGGCCCGCGGTCGGTCTTGGCGCCACCGCCGCACCCGGCCAGCAAGGCCAAGGCGAGGATGACGACGCCGATTCTGGTCTTCATGCGCCCTTGGCCGTCTTCGCAGATGGGGAGATCGCGATGAGGTGGGCGGCCGGCTCGCTGTAGCCGATGCCAACGATGCGCGCGTCCTCGAAGTGAAACGTGGTGAGGCTGGCCAGGGCGCACTCGCGCTTGCGCGGGTCGTGCCAGAGCCGCTTGCGCTCCACGTGCCGGCGCAGCGTCCAGATCGGCAGCTGGTGCGAGACGCACAAGGCCTCGTGCCCTTCGGCCGCCTCCCGCGCGGCCAGCAGGGCCGCGAACATCCGCGTCGCAATCTGCGTGTAGGGCTCGCCCCACGAAGGAGTCACCGGGTTGCGGATCTTCCACCAGTTGCGCGGGTCGCGCAGGGCGCCGTCGCCGACCCCGACCCGCTGGCCCTCGAAGACGTTCTCGCTCTCGATGAGCCGCTCGTCGACCGCGATCGGCAGCTTGAACTGGCTGGCGATCGGCTCGGCGGTCTGCTGCGCGCGCTCGAGCGGGCTGGCCACGACGAAGGTGACGTCGCGTTCGGCGACCGCCTGGGCGGCCGCCTTGGCCATCTGCACGCCGAGCTCGGAGAGGTGGTAGCCGGGCATGCGGCCGTACAGAACCTTCTCGGGGTTGTAAACCTCCCCGTGGCGCAGCACGTGCACGACCGTCTTGGTCATGCCAGGCCAGCGTTCTCGGTCATGAGTTCACCACTGCGGCGGCCGCGCGGGCCGCCTCCGGCATTGCGGCGGCCAGGGTCTCCAAGGCTTCCTCGTCGATCGCTGTCGACACGAACCACGCCTCGTAGGCGCTCGGCGGCAGGTAGACCCCGCGCGCCAGCAGCGCGTGGAAGAACCCCTTGAACGCCTCGACGTGCTGGCGCTTGGCGCCGTCATAATCGGTGACCGCATCGCCGGTCATAAAGACCGAAAACATGTTTCCCGCGTACGACAGGAAGTGCGGGACCCCCGCGGACCGCAACGCGTCGGCGGCCAGGTCGCCGATCGTCTTGGCCAAGGCGTCGAGCCGCTCGTAGACGTCGTCGGTGGCCAGGCGCAGCGAGGCGAGGCCGGCCGCGCAGGCGAGCGGATTTCCGGACAGCGTGCCGGCCTGGTAGACCGGGCCGGACGGGGCGAGCAGGCTCATGATCTCGGCCCGCCCGCCGAACGCGGCGGCCGGCAGCCCGCCGCCCATGACCTTGCCGAAGGTGAAGAGGTCAGCGGCCACCGGCTCGAGGCCGGCCCAGCCGCCGCGGTGCACGCGGAAGCCGGTCATCACCTCGTCGACGATGAGCAGCGCGCCATTGCGATGAGCGAGCTCGGCGAGCTGGGCGTTGAACCCGTCCCGGGGTGCGATCACGCCCATGTTGCCGGCCGCCGCCTCGGTGATGACCGCGGCGATCTCCGGCCCGTGCTCGGCAAAGGCGGCCTCGACCGCGGCGATGTCGTTGTAGGGCAGGACAATCGTGTCGCTCGCGGCCGCGCCGGTCACGCCCGGCGAGTCGGGCAGCGCGAGCGTGGCCACCCCGGAGCCGGCCGCGGCGAGCAGCGCGTCGACATGGCCGTGGTAGCAGCCGGCGAACTTGACCACGCGCGGCCGGCCGGTGTAGCCGCGGGCCAGCCGCAAGGCGCTCATCGTCGCCTCGGTGCCGGAGTTGACCAGCCGGACCTGCTCGACCGGGGTCCGCGCGACGATCTCGGTGGCGAGGTCGACCTCGCCCGGCGTCGGGGTCCCGAAGCTCGTCCCACGGGCGGCCGCGGCGGTGACCGCGGCGACGACCTCCGGGTGCGCGTGGCCGTGGATCAGCGGCCCCCACGAGCAGACCAGGTCGACGTAGCGGCGGCCGTCGGCGTCGGTCAGCCAGCAGCCCTGCCCGCCGACCATGAACCGTGGGGTGCCACCGACCGCCCGGAACGCCCGGACAGGTGAATTCACCCCGCCCGGGACGATTGCCTGGGCGCGGTCAAAGAGGGCCTGCGAGGCCGGGGCCTCGGCCGGATAAGGAGTGCTCACAGCGTCTCCCATTCTGACAGCCGAGGCGCTGCGCGCCTTCAGCGGCCCGGTACCCCTACCGCTAGGCTGTCCACCGTGGATCGTCCTGATCTTTCCATCTCGGTGCACCGCACCGGTGGAGAAGCCGTCGTCACCCTCGTCGGCGAGATCGACATGTCCACGGTGCAACGGTTAGCGAAGGTCGTCGACGAGATGCTCGTCACTGATGTGCCGCCGCGCATCGTGCTCGACCTGAGCGGCGTGACGTTCTGCGACTCGCAGGGGTTGGGCACGCTGGTCGTGCTCAGCCGCAAGGCAACGCTGGCACAGAGCTACCTGATCCTGACGAACGTCGGCGACTTTCTCCTGCGCGTGCTGGACATCACCGGCCTGCGCGGCGCCCTGGCGATTCAAGACAGCTAAAGCCGTGGTCTCGCCTTCGCGAGGACGGCCATCGCCTTCTCCACCTGTTCCCGGCCGAGCACGCCGTCGGCGGCCAGCCCGGCCTTGAGCGCCGCCATCGCCTCGTCGACGGCCACCCCGACGATGCGGCTCTCGTGCTCCCGTTGGCGCACCATTTCGGTCTGCGCCTGCAACTGCTGGGTCTTCGTCCACAGCTCGACGAAGACCGACACCTTGGCCCGCAGGACCCACGGGTCGAACGGCTTGGTGAGGTAGTCGACCGCGCCCGCCGCGTATCCGCGCAGGGCCAGATGCGAGTCCCGGTCGGCTGCGGTCAGAAAGATGATCGGCACGTGCCGCGTACGCTCACGGCGCTTGATGTGCCGGGCCGTCTCGAAGCCGTCCATCGAGGGCATCTGCGCATCGAGAAGAATCACCGCGAAGTCGTCGACGAGCAGGTGCTTGAGGGCATCCTCGCCGCTCTCGGCGCCGACCGGCTGCACCGGCAGGCCCTGGAGGATCGCCTCCAGGGCCAGCAGATTATCCCGCCGGTCGTCGACCAGGAGCACCTTCGCGAGACCGGTCATCGGCAAATGCCTCCTAGACTGCGCGCCCGTCGCCGTTTACCCAGGCAGCCATGACTTCCAGCAGCTCGTCGAGGTCGACCGGCTTGGTGATGTAGTCGCTACCGCCGGCCTCGAGGCTGGACTCGCGGTCACCGGGCATCGCCTTCGCCGTCAAGAACACTACCGGTAGGTCGGCAAAGCGGCGATTCCGGCGGATCGCCTGCGTCGTCTCGTTGCCGTCCTGCTCCGGCATCATCGCGTCCATCAGCACGATGTCGACCTCCGGGTGCTCGGTCAGCATCCGGACGCCGTCGGCCCCGTTGTCCGCGTACAGCACCGTCATGCCGTGCATCTCCAGCGCGCTGGTCAGCGCGAAGACGTTGCGCACGTCGTCGTCGACGATGAGCACGGTCGCCCCGTCGAGCTGCCCGGCGGCCGGGGTCGAGCGCCGGTCTCCGTCGCCGACCGGGCGCAGCATCGGCGGGCCGCTGACCCGCACGATGGCCGGCGGCGGCGCAATGGACAGCGACCCCAGGCCGGCGAAGCCGCCGAGCGCCGGGCCCGCCTCGGTGGCGATCTCGTCCGGCAGGTAGAGCGTGAACGTCGAGCCGCGGCCCAGTACCGACGCCACGGTGATCGTGCCGCCGAGCAGTTGAGCCAGCTTGCGGCTGATCGACAGGCCCAGGCCGGTGCCGCCGTACTTGCGGCTGGTCGTCCCGTCGGCCTGCTGGAACTCCTCGAAGATCAGGCTGAGCTTGTCGTCGGAGATGCCGATGCCGGTGTCGCTGACCGCGAACTCGATGACCCGGCGGGCCCCGGCGAGCGTCGGCGACTCGAACTCGACCCCGTCCGGGGCGAGCCCGATCGACAGCGTCACCGAGCCGCGGTCGGTGAACTTGACCGCGTTGGAGATGAGGTTGCGCAGCACCTGCTGCAGCCGCTGCGGGTCGGTGACCATGTTCGGCGGCAGTTCGCTGCTGCCCACCACGATGAAGTCGAGGCCCTTGTCCTCGGCCTGCGGGGCGAACGCCTGCTCGACGTACGAACGGATCTCGTCAAAGGATACCTCGCCGGGCTCGACGTCCATCCGGCCGGCCTCGATCTTGGACAGGTCCAGGATGTCGTCGATCAGCGCCAGCAGGTCGGAGCCCGCGTTGTAGATGGTCTGCGCGAACTCGATCTGCTTCGGGCTCAGGTTGGTGTCCGGGTTGTCGGCCAGCAGCCGCGACAGCAACAGCATCGAGTTGAGCGGTGTGCGCAACTCGTGGCTCATGTTGGCGAGGAACTCGGACTTGTACTGCGAGGCCTGGGCCAGCTGCTGAGCCTTCTCCTCCAAGCCGAGGCGAGCCATCTCGATCTCGCGGTTCTGCTTCTCGATGTTGCCCTTCTGCTCGGAGAGCAGCGTCGCCTTCTCCTCCAGCTCGGCGTTGGTGCGCTGCAGCTCGGCCGACTGCTCCTGCAGCTCGTTGGCCAGCCGCTGGGACTGCGACAGGAGCTCCTCGGTGCGCCGGTTGGCGAGGATCGTCTTGAGCGCGACGCCGATGGTGACCACCAGCCGGTCGAGGAACGCGAGGTGCAGTTCGCTGAACGCGGCGACCGAGGCGAACTCGATGACCCCGAGCGGCTCGCCTTCGAACAGGACGGGCAGCACGACGAGGTCGGCCGGCGGCGTCACCGCGATGCCCGAGCGC
>Ga0070683_100002016_pt1 | contig 15955 bp, 13 predicted proteins | sample KBSC713LmetaG_FD_64662 | JGI IMG/M metagenome (GOLD analysis project Ga0070683, IMG submission 64662) | Corn rhizosphere microbial communities from Kellogg Biological Station, Michigan, USA - KBS C7.1-3L metaG | ecosystem: Host-associated > Plants > Roots > Rhizosphere ...
TCTGGTTCAGCCTCGTGAACACGAAGCTCACCGGCATAGCGAACCTGACCGCGGCGCTCGGAAAGCCGCCGAATTCTCTGCTGCGCGATTGGGCGATTTCGGTCTTCCTCGACGACAATGCGCCGAACGTCGATCCGCGATTTCAGCAGCCGAGCTGGAATCTTCGCAGCGCGCTCACGAATGGCGGAACAGGGCTCGCGTTCCCGCTTGGAACCCGAACCTTGACCGACAATGCGACGTCGACCACGACGCTCGTGAGTGACGGCGTAGCGTTCTTCCGCTTCTCTGTTCCGTCATCTCAGGACGCGTTGCTGACCGTCACGTCCGGGGGCCAGACCCTTCCAAGCACGCTCCAACTCGCGCTCGTTCGCGTTCGATAACGCTTTCACCCGCCACTCATGAAACGCCTTCTTCTCGTTCTTGCAGCCGCGGTCGTATCGTCATGCAGCCTCAACACGAATGCTCCGGACGAACCGTCCGATCCCGCGCACGAGTCGTTCGCGTCGAGTCTCGGAATCGACATTTCGACGATGACCAAGACGCCGGGCGGGGCCTACTACAAGGACTTGAAGCAGGGTTCCGGAACGCCGATCTCGGGGCTGCCGGTCGTCACCATCTCGTACCTCGAACTTCTGAAGACGGGAGCGGTCGTCGGCCAACTGGTCGCCGTGACCCAGGATCTGTCGGTAATGGTGCAAGGGGTTCAGGAGGGTGTTCAGGGGATGAAGCCCGGCTCCGAGCGGCTCATCGTCGTTCCATCGGCCCTCGGCTATGGCAACTCGCAGACGGTTGCCGCGGTGCCTCCAAACTCGACGCTCGTCTTCGACCTCGTCTTCAACAACTATCTGAACCAATAAGCGGACATTGCGCTTGTGCGTGAAGCGGGAGAGGGTCAACGTGACTCTCTCCCGCTTCGTACTCAGGGCGGACTCTGCCCCCTCACTCTCAATATTCAGTCGATGCGCAGACTAGCAGCCGTGGCTTCTGTTGGCGCCGCCCTGGCGGTTCACGCCGGGAGCGCTCGCGCCCAAACATTTCCAACCAACGACGCGACGATCAAGCGGATCTGGTCGATCGGCATGGATAGCTCCCACACGTACCAGCTGGCACAGACGCTGTTCGACTCGCTCGGTCCGCGTCTTATGGGTGCGCCCAATCTCAAGAGCGCGCAGGACTGGCTCGTGAAGATGTATCAGTCGTGGGGGATCGACGCGAAGAACGAACAGTACGGCACGTGGCGTGGCTGGCGTCGCGGCGCGTCGCACATCGATCTCGTGGAGCCGCGCATTCGCTCGCTCGAGGGCACGATGGTCGGCTACAGCCCTGGCACCGGCGCGAAGGACGTCACGGCGTCGGTCGTGATTCTGCCGCGGTTCAAGGACAGCACAGAGTTCGTCCGGTGGCTGCCGCAGGCGAAGGGCAAGCTCGTCATGGTCTCGGCCGCGATGCCGACGTGCCGCCCGCCCGAGGACTGGGCACAGAACGCGACGGCGGCATCGGCACTTCGTATGGATTCTTTAATGGTCGCGACGCAGGCCGAATGGGCCGCGCAGCGCGGCGGCGGCGGCGTCCGCGGAACGGGCTACTCGCTCGCGCTCGGCGGCGGCACGCTCGGGATGCGGCTCGAGAAGGCCGGCGTCGCGGGCGTGATAACATCGCGTCCGAAGCTATCGTTCCGAATTCCGCCGGCTGACGGCGCGGCGGCCGGTGGTGGACGCGGCGGTCGCGGCGGTGGCGGCTTCGGCGGCGGATCGCCGAACGGAACGGGCGGTTGGGGCACGATGGAGATCTTCGAGACCTACAACACGGTCGCTCCGACGATCGCGCTGAGCTGCGAGGACTATGGTCTCGTGTTCCGTCTCGCGGAGAATCGCCAGAGCCCGCAGATCAAGCTGAACCTCGACGCGCAGCTGCTCGGCGAGCAGCCGGTGTTCAACACGGTCGCCCGAATTCCGGGAACCGAGAAGCCGAACGAGTACGTCATGATGTCGGCGCACTTCGACTCGTGGGACGGCTCGTCGGGCGCGACGGACAACGGTACCGGCACGGTGATGATGATGGAAGCCATGAGGATTCTCAAACAAGTATATCCTCATCCGAAGCGGACGATTCTCGTCGGCCATTGGAGCGGCGAAGAAGAAGGAGAGGTCGGATCGTCGGCGTTCCGTGAGGACCATCCGGACATCATGAAGGGACTCCAGGCGCTGTTTAACCAGGACAACGGCACGGGGCGCGTCGTGCGCATGGGCGCGGCGGGGCTTCCGGATGCGGACGCGCACATCCGTGGGTGGCTCGACAAGCTCCCGACGGAGCTCAAGTCGCAGGTGCAGTACGCCGGGGTCGGCGGACCGGCGGGCGGTGGTAGCGACGACTTCAGCTTCTCGTGCGCTGGGCTGCCGGCGTTCGGGCTCGGCGCGCTGTCGTGGGACTATAACAACTACACGTGGCACACCGACCGCGACACGTTCGACAAGCTCGTGTTCGACGACTTGAAGGGGAACGCGACGTTGGTCGCGACGCTCGCGTACTTGGCGTCCGAGGATCCGACGATGATCACGCGAATCAATCCGGATTCGGCGCGCGCGGCGTTTGCTGCGTCGGCGCCGCGTGATTCGGCGGGGCAAGGTGCAGGCCGTCGCGGTGGTGGGTTCGGTCCACGTGCGTGGCCGCAGTGCGAAAAGGCACCGCGGACGACGAATCCGCGTTTGCGCTGAGTTTCAGTAAGAGGCGCCGAGGGCGGGCAGCAGCGTGTCGCCGGCAGTTGAACCCGGCGGACAAGAGAGCGATCCTTCGCTGCGCTCAGGATGACCCAAGGCGCCACAACGCCTCAATTGAACCGGAGATCGTATGAAGAAGCCTCTCTTCGCCCTCGCGATCGGATTGGCGATGGTCGCTGGCTCCGTCGCGCCGCTCGCCGCGCAAGACACCGATCCGGTGATCAAGCGAATGTGGTCGATCGGCATGGACAGCTCGCACACGTGGGATCTCGCGCAGGCGCTGTTCGATTCGATCGGCCCGCGACTCACGGGCACGCCACAGGGGAATTCGGCGAGCGACTGGGTCATCAAGACATACAAGTCCTGGGGCATCGACGCGAAGCGTGAGCAGTACGGCACGTGGCGCGGATGGCGGCGCGGCGTCAGCCACATCGATCTGATCAAGCCGCGCGTTCGCACGCTCGAAGCGACGACGCTCGGCTACAGCCCGAGCACCGGCGGGAAAGACGTCATCGGCACGACCGTCATCCTTCCGATGGTCGCCGACAGCAACGAATTCGTGAAATGGCTGCCCGCCGTGAAAGGCAAGTTCGTGCTGATCTCCGCCGCGTATCCGACATGCCGTCCGGAAGATGAATGGACGGCGCAGGCGACGCCGGCGTCGAAAGCGAAGATGGACACGACGATCGTGAAGCTCGTGAACGACTGGACGACCCGCGTTCGCAACACGGGCTATCCTGTGAGCGCGGGCAATCCAACCGGCAACCTCGGCCTGCGTCTCGAGAAGGCGGGCGCGATCGGCGTCATCGTCTCGAACTTCGCGAGCCCGCTCGCCGGAGCGTGGGGCACGTACACGGTCTACGACACGAAGAACAAGAGCGCGCTCGGCATCGCGATGAGCTGCGAAGACTACGGCATGCTCTATCGCCTCACCGAGAAGAAGCAGGGACCGCAGCTGCGCGTGAACGCCGAATCGCAGTCGATGGGCGAGGTGCCGGTCTATAACACGCTAGCGACGATCAAAGGCTCCGAGAAGCCGAACGAGTACATCCTTCTCTCGGCGCACTTCGACTCGTGGGACGGCTCCCAGGGCGCGACGGACAACGGAACCGGCACGATCACGATGATGGAGGCCATGAGAATTCTCAAAACGGCGTATCCTCATCCGAAGCGCACCATCATGGTCGGCCACTGGCCGGGTGAAGAGCAGGGACTCAACGGATCGCACGCCTATGCGTACGACCACCCCGAAATCGTCCGCGGTATTCAGGCCGGATTCAATCAGGACAATGGAACGGGACGCATCGTGAGCACATCTGGCGTCGGTCTCCCGAACGCGGGTGAGCACATGCAGGCTTGGCTTGCGAAGCTCCCGAAGGAATTCCAGGATCAGGTTCGCTACAGTGGCGTTGGAGCTCCCGCGACTGGCGGAACCGACAACGCGTCGTTCAACTGCTACGGCGCGCCTGTTTTTGGAATGAGCTCGCTCGGCTGGGACTACGGCACATACACCCACCACACGAATCGCGACAGCTTTGACAAGATCGTGTTCGACGACTTGAAGGGGAACGCGACGATCGTGGCGATGCTTGCGTACCTCGCGTCTGAAGATCCGACGTTCATCACGCGCGACCGCGCCGATCTGAGCGCGGGTCGTGGCGGTCGTGGTGGCGGCGGCGGCGGACGTGGCGCGCCGAGTGGCCGTGCAGCGCTCAGCGCAGCGATGTCGGCTGGCGGCGCTCCGGCCGGCGGCGGGCGCGCGAACAACAATGACGAGAAGGGCTGGGGGCAAACCTGCCCGAAAACGCCGCGCTTCACGAACGACACGTCGAAGGTGACGGCGGCGTCGAAGCGGCCATAGCTCGCGTTGCCGTCGCCGATGACTGAACAGCCGCTTTGGGCGCCATCGCCCGAGCGAGTTGCCAGCGCGAACCTGACCGGCTTCATGGCTCAGGTTCGCGCTCGTACGTCCGACCAATCGATCGTCGATTTCGATTCGCTGCACGATTGGTCGATTCGCGAGCCCGAGACGTTCTGGGCCGAAGTGTGGCGCTTCTTCGGCGTCTGGGCGTCGCAGGGCGGTCCTGATTCTCCGACCGAGACGATTCTTCTCGGCCGCGACCGGGTCGCCCCGCCCGATCCGACGCTCGGACCGAAGTGGTTTCTCGAAACGCGTCTCAACTTCGCGGCGAACCTGCTGCGCTATGACGATGATCGTGAAGCGATCATCGCGTGGAACGAAACGGGTGCTCAGCGCCGGCTAACGTATCGCGAGTTGCGGCGCGAGGTTGCTCGAGTCGCCGCGGCATTGCGCGCGATGGGGGTCGATATCGGCGATCGTGTGGGTGCGTTCGTGCCGAACATCCCCGAGACCGTCATCGCGATGCTCGCGACGACGAGCATCGGTGCGATCTGGTCCTCGTGTTCGCCGGACTTCGGCGCGAATGGCGTGCTCGATCGCTTCGGTCAGATCGCGCCGCGCGTCCTGTTCTGCACCGACGCCTATCTGTACTCCGGCCGAGAGATCGATTGTCTCGAACGTGTCGCCGAGCTCGCAGAGCGGATTCCTTCGCTCGAGAAGATCGTCGTCGTCCCGTACATCAACGCGACTCCGAGCATCTCGGCAGTCCGCGGCGCGGTGTTGTGGAACGATTTCGTGTCTCACGACGGTCCGGCGCCGGCGCTGGAGTTCGAACAACTGCCCTTTGATCATCCCGTCTACATCATGTACTCGTCCGGCACGACGGGATTGCCGAAATGCATGGTGCACGGCGCCGGCGGGACGCTCATTCAACATCTCAAGGAGCTCGGACTCCACACCGATCTCACGCGCGACGACAAAGTCTTCTACTTCACGACGTGCGGTTGGATGATGTGGAACTGGCTGGTCTCGGCGCTGACCCTTGGATCGACGATCGTGCTGTACGACGGCGCCGCGCTGATTCGTCGCCGTCCGATCCTCTGGGACATGGCGGCCGAGGAGAAGATCACGTGCTTCGGCACGAGCGCGAAATGGTTGGCGCTTGCCCAGAAGGAAGGACTCGCGCCGATCGAGACGCACGATCTCTCGGCGCTGAAATCGATTCTGTCGACGGGAAGCCCGCTGGCCGCGCACAGCTTCGACTACGTCTACACGAGCGTGAAGCGCGACGTACGACTGAGCAGCATCAGCGGCGGCACCGACATCATTTCGTGTTTCGCCGGCGGGAATCCGACGGGACCCGTGTGGCGCGGCGAGCTCCAGGCGCTTGCGCTCGCGATGCGTGTCGAGATCTTCGATTCTCGCGGAAAGTCTGTCGTTGAAGAGCAGGGAGAGCTCGTTTGCACCGCTCCATTCCCGAGCATGCCGGTCGCGTTCTGGAATGATCCCGATGGAGCGAAGTACCGTGCCGCGTATTTCGATGTTTATCCGAACGTCTGGCGACACGGTGATTGGGCCGAAATCACGAAGCATCACGGGATGATCATCTACGGTCGCAGCGATGCGACGCTCAACCCCGGCGGCGTGCGTATCGGCACCGCTGAAATCTATCGGCAGGTCGAGCAGCTTCCCGAGGTCATCGAGAGCATCGTCATCGGTCAAGACATCGAGAGCTCGTCGGGAACGGACGTTCGCATCGTCTTGTTCGTTCGCTTGCCGGAGGGCGAAGTGCTCACCGACGAGCTCCGGGACAAGATCCGAGCGCAGATCAGGAGCAACACAAGCCCGCATCATGTTCCGAAGAAGATCGTGCAGGTGGCGGACATTCCGCGAACGATCAGCGGGAAGATCACCGAGCTTGCGGTCCGCGACGTCGTGCACGGCCGCCCGGTGAAGAACGCCGATGCTTTAGCGAATCCTCAAGCGCTCGAGCTGTTCAAGGATATCGCGGAGCTTCGCGACTAGCGATCGAGGCGCGCGCTTGCTCCGCCATGGACTCCGTGAGTAGTCGAAGCTCCTCTTCTCTCGTGTCCGACATCCGGCCGAAAATGCCTCGCGCGCCGACGTAGGCCGTCGCCATCATGGCCAGCCAGAGCCCGATGCCGATGAACGGGCTGTGCGTCTTGATCCCGACGCCGAGGAAGATCGGCGCGCAGCCGCCGCCAAACCCGCCCATGATTCCTCCGAACACGCCGCCGATCGGACGTTTCAAACTTTCTGAAATGCGAATCGTCGTCCTGCCGGCGCGAGGGATGACGGAGATCTGAACGTTGCGCTTGTTCGGATCCGATTGCCACGAAAACGATCGGCCGACGACCGACAGCTGGCCGGGATCGTTGATACCGTGACGAATGATGTCGAGCAGCAAATCGAAGTCGTCGACGGGCATCTCGCCATCGACGACGACCTCGAACTCGAGCTGCTTTCGCCCGCCGGAAAGCGCCGACTCCGGCCATCCGCGATCGACAACCGCGAGGGCGCGTCCCATTCGTTGTGGCGAGGTCACCAAGCCGTGCTCAACGAACGCGCGCTCGACGTACTTCTCCGCAATTCCCGCCTCGGCCGCGGCATCGCGAACGTCGCCCACGCGGTAGCCGGAGGTTCGCGCTGCGTCCACGTTTTTGTTTCTCGGTGCGGGCGCAAGGACGGGCTGCTGCTGAATTCCGGTGAACGCTTGGAGATCGGCGGCGCGCCGCCAGATCGCCTGTGCCTCGGTGTCGGAGACGAGATGCCCGGAGAGCGGTCCTCTATTCGTCGCCGAGGTGGAGAGCGAAACGCGCGCGGCGCTCGGCGCGATCGCCGAGAGAGCGTCCGCGAGCGCGGCGCAGTCGGCGAATCGCCGGGACGGTTCCTTCGCCAGGCATCGGTCCACTATGTCCGCGAGCTCGCGTGAAACGTCGGGCGCGCGCGTCAGCAGCGGCGGCGCCGGCTTGGTCACATGCGAGATCAACACGGCGGACGCTAACTCGGCGTCGAACGGGAACTGTCCAGACAGCGCGAGATACGCGACGACTCCGAGGGAGTAGATGTCCGACCGTCCGTCGATTTTCTCGCCGGAGACTTGCTCCGGACTGAGATAGTAGACGGTGCCGAGCAGCTGCCCGGTCGACGTCAGTGGCGCAGCTTCGGCCAGTCTGGCGATACCGAAGTCCGTTACGAGCGCCCGTCCCGACGACGCCTCGATGAGAATATTCTCCGCTTTGACGTCGCGGTGAATGACGCCTCGCGAATGCGCGTAGCCAAGGGCGCTGGCGACGTCGATGAGAACTCGAACGACGTCTCCGGGATCGACGCGACCGAGCCGGCGAACGCGTTGCGCGAGCGATTCGCCGTCGATGTAACCCATGACGAAGAACACGTGCCCGCCAATGTCGTCCGCACGATGGATCGGAACGATGTTCTGGTGCGACAGGGCGCCGGCGGTCCGTGCTTCACGGAGAAAGCGTTCACGAACGATTGGGTCGTTCGCGAGGTGCGGTGGTAGCGTTTTGATCGCGACGTGTCGATCGAGACGCGTGTCGCTCGCGAGGTAGACGATGCCCATGCCGCCGCGACCGATTTCGCGCTCGACCTCGTATTGGCCCTCGAGCGCTTCGCGCAGATCTAGTGGCGTCTCCGACGCGGGCATCTCGGCCATTGATAGAGTGGGTTGGTGCCGATTGTCGCTGATGTAGCCAGGGCCCGGGGTTCGGCGGCAGGGACGGCGCGATTGTCTACCTGAGCTCCGGGCCCCGACCCCTGTGCCCGAGAGTATCCGCTTTCGAGACGATCATTATCAAGTTCAAGCAGTCCCTCACCGCGAGGATTTGAATTTCGAGATTGCGGACCGCGTATACTCGGACAACACCAACTTTCCACTCATCGCCGCCCGCTCCTCGAGAAGGCTCGGCCACCCATCGGTTCCCGCCCACACGATTTGCTTGATACGGGCGAGCGCTTCAGGGTTGCTGTCCGCGAGCGTCTTCGGAAAGGTTTCCATCGCGCTATCGAGGCCCGCGACAGCGGGGAAGAGCTTCGCGTACAGACCGCGTTGCTCGCCCCACTGGGCGTCGCGCCAATCGGCGTCGATCGCCATCGCGCCGAATGCGCCGACGCCGATCTTGTGCTCGATCACCGGTCCGACGACGAATGGACCGATCCCAACTGCAAGCTCGCTGAGTCGCAGCGACGCCTTGTCGACGGCGAGCACGTAGTCTGACGCGGCAACGAGTCCGACCCCACCACCGACAACTTTTCCCTGCACGCGCGTGACGATCGGCTTCGGGCATCGAGTCATCGCGAGGATTACACGCGCGAAACCCATGAAAAATTCCTTTCCAGCGGCTTCGTCCGCGATCGCCGTCAACTCATCGAACGACGCGCCCGCACAGAATGGGCCCGTCCCGTAGCTTCGCAACACGATGACGCGAACGTCGTCACGCGCGCCGACGTCCGCGATTTCCTTCGCCAACGCGGACAGCACCGTCGACGGCAGCGAGTTGCTCTTCGGATGGCCGAACGCGACGTCCGCAACTCTGTCGGCGACGAACGACGAAACGGTCCCGACGTCGGCGAGCGGCATGTGCTCAGGCATTCGAAAAATGGTATTCGAGAATGGTCACTTGATCTTGACCGTCAATCCACCGCGAATCGACGCAACGCTGGTGTTCTTCAGCACGTCGCAGCCATTGCCGCCGGCGCAAATACTGCCCGGGACCGCGGAGCTCTGTCCGAGGCTCGTGAAGCCGTACACGTAATCGGCTTCGCCGAAGACCCCGAACCGATTGGCGAAGTCACGCTCCAACCCGCCGCCGATCGATACCTCGGCCCCGTTGCGCGATGTCTGCTTGCTCGTGCCGGTCGTCCCACCAACCTCGGTATAGCTCACCTTCGACGGACGCCATCCGATGTAGCCGAGTCCAAAGCGGATGGTTGGAACGAGCAACGGGGCAGGGATTCTGATGTGAAGACCCGTGTTCACCTCGAACAATTTGCCGTTGCTGGCCGACGCGCTGGCGACCTGCTTCCCGTCGAGTGGCGTGAAGTCGGCGAGGAACTTCGCCTGGTCCAGCGGGAGAGCGCTGTACGCGAATCCAAGAGAGAGTCCGAGGCGGCCGACCCCATTGTCGCCGGGCTGCCAGTTCTCCCACGCGACGTTGATCCCCGTTCCGCTCTTCCAGTCGCGGAATCCGCCCTGTGGATTCAGCGGAGTCGTGACGCCCGCGCTCACGCGAACGTAGTCGCCCGGAGTCAGACCGCCGGAAAGGAGATCGCTTTGCGCGTGGCCCACCCGAGCCTGCGCCGTAAGCGCGGCGGCGACAACGAGCAACAGACGAGAACGCATGCGTACCTGCACTGGTTGAGTCGACACGAAAATCTATCCGTTGAGGTTGGCTTGAGACTAGATTTCAACAACTAAATGACACGCAAGGTCGGCTGTTCCTCGGTGCTGCATCCAACCTTGTTCGTCCATGTATCCGGAGTGACGCGATGGTCAGCCAATCCGCTCAACCTTCGACGACCGACGAATCAGCCCGCCTGGCCGAGTTCGAGGCGCGCATCGCGCGTGGCGAATCGATCGAGCCGAAGGACTGGATGCCCGAGCGATATCGCAAGCAGCTGACGCGCATGATGTCGCAGCACGCGCACTCCGAGATCGTCGGCATGCTCCCCGAAGGTAACTGGATCACGCGTGCGCCAAGCCTTCGTAGAAAGGCGTCGTTGCTCGCGAAAGTTCAGGACGAAGCCGGACACGGCCTCTACATCTATTGCGGGACTGAGACGCTTGGCGTCGACCGGCATGAGCTCATTCAGCAACTGCTGAACGGCACGGCGAAATATTCGAGCATCTTCAACTATCCGACGCTGAGCTGGGCAGACATCGGCTGCATCGGCTGGTTCGTCGACGGTGCTGCCATCGTCAATCAGACGATGCTCGCGCACGCGTCGTACGGTCCCTACGCTCGCGCGATGGTTCGAATCTGCAAGGAAGAGAACTTTCATAAGCGCCAAGGCTACGAGATCATGTCGATTCTCGCGGCTGGCACGACCGAACAGCGCGCCATGGCGCAGGAAGCGGTGAATCGCTGGTGGTGGCCGTCGCTGATGATGTTCGGGCCGCACGACTCCGAGTCATCGAACAGCGAGGAGCTCACGCGCTGGGGCATCAAGCGAAAGAGCAACGACGAGCTTCGTCAGCGTTTTGTCAATCAAACCGTGGCCCAGGCGACGGCGATCGATCTCACGCTTCCGGATCCCGACCTCGAGTACGACGCAGCAACCGAGAACTGGAAGTTCGGGAAGATCGACTGGGACGAATTCTGGCGAGTGGTGAAGGGCGACGGTCCATGCAATCGCGAACGTCTCGCTGCGCGACGCAAAGCGCACGACGATGGCGAATGGGTTCGCGCGGCAGCGACCGCGCATGCGGAAAAACGCCGGCGATCGACATCCGAAGCGGCGTGACCTTCTCGATTCACGGCGGCCGACAAGCCGCCGTCTTTACGACTATGACTGATTCGCAGTGGCCTCTTTGGGAAGTCTTCGTTCAGCCGCCGAAGGGCGAAGCGCACGAACACGCGGGAAGCCTGCACGCAGTGTCCGCCGAAATGGCGCTGCAAAACGCGCGCGATGTGTACTCACGCCGCGGCGAGGCGGTGAGCATCTGGGTCGTGCCGAGCGAGTCGATCACGGCATCGACGCCGGATGACATGGGTCCATTCTTCGATCCCGGCAACGACAAACCCTACCGGCACCCCCAGTTCTATAAAGTGCCGCGCGGTGTTCGCGTCTGATGAGCTCACCCGCCTTCTTCGAGTATCTCCTTCGACTCGGCGATGACCGGCTCGTGCTTGGGCATCGGCTGTCCGAGTGGTGCGGGCATGGTCCGATTCTCGAGGAGGACATCGCGCTCGCCAACATGGCGCTCGACCTCGTCGGTGAAGCGACGTTGCTGTTGAAGCTCGCCGGTCAGACGGAAGGAAAGGGACGTTCGGAAGACGCGCTCGCGTATTTCAGGGATGGCGTCGACTTTCGCAACGCACTGATCGGTGAGCTGCCCAAGGGTGACTTTGGATTCACGATCGTTCGCCAGTTCTTTTTCAGCGTTTACTCATTGCTGCAGATGGAAGCGATGACGAAGTCGTCGAATGAAGATCTCGCGGGAATCGCGGCGAAGGCCGTGAAGGAATCGCGTTATCATGTCCGGCATTGTGCCGAGTGGATCATCACACTCGGCGACGGCACGGACGAGAGTCATGCGCGAACGCAGAGTGCCGTCGACGATCTGTGGCGCTACACCGGCGAGCTCTTCATCGCCGACGATGTCGATCGGGAGGTGGCCGGCGCGGGGCTCGGCGTTGATCCGAGCACGTTGAGCGATCGCTGGACCGCGGAAGTCTCGCGGGCGCTCAACGAAGCGACGCTGACGATTCCGAAGACGACCTACATGCAGCGCGGTGGCCGCGACGGAAAACACACGGAGCACCTCGGCCACATGTTGTCGGAGATGCAGATTGTCGCGCGGTCGCATCCGGGGGCGTCCTGGTGAAACGCGCCGCTCTCTCGCGCGAGGAGCTGTTCGCTCTTCTCGAGACGGTGATGGACCCCGAGGTCCCCGTGCTGAGCGTCGTGGACCTCGGCATCGTGCGCGACGCCGAGTCGACGGACGGCGGCGTCGTGGTGATGATCACGCCGACATATTCCGGCTGTCCCGCGATGCATGAGATCGAACAGAACATTCGCGCGGCGCTGGAGGAGCAGGGCATTGGGCCGGTCGACGTGCGAACAACGTATTCGCCCGCGTGGACAACCGACTGGATCTCAGCGGCTGGGCGCGAGAAGCTCGAGGCGTATGGGATCGCGCCGCCGGGACAAGCGGATCAGGAATCTCTGATCACGCTACGCCGTCGCGCCGATCTCCTCCGATGTCCGTATTGCAAATCTCTGAACACGACGGAGCGCAGCCACTTCGGCTCGACGGCGTGTAAGTCGATCTGGTTCTGCAACTCGTGCCGGCAGCCGTTCGAGCACTTCAAGGCGATTTAGTCGCCAGAAGCTCGTTGGCCTCGGCGTAGCCGTCCGGCAATCCGGCATCCAGGAATCGCCCGCGAATTCGACTTCCGATCAAGCGGTCGCGCGATAGCAGCAGCTGCATCACCGGGATGTCGTCGAGCTCCTTGTCGGCGGGAAGCGTCTCCTCGACTTCGTTGATCGCGTCGAATCCGTCGGCGAGAAAGAGGAATCGGCCGATGCCGCTGAACGCCGAGGCAGCGCCGCCCGTATCGAAGCGACTCGTTCGTTCGCCTTTTTCCGGTACGCGCTCGATGAAGAATTCATCACCGACGACGCGCCCCGGATACGCCGCCGTTGGTCCGCGGCGCTCGGCGTCCGCGGCGGTGATCTCGACCATCGCCACGACGTTCTTGTCCGTTCGTCGATACGTGTCGATGACCTGGCGCATCGCCGGCGTATCCGACACGAACAGATTGTCCGGCAGCGCGACGGCGAGCGGCTCGCCGTTCGCGAACGGTCTGCCGAGCCGAATGGCGTCGGCAAGCCCGCGCGGGAGGGTTTGCTCCGCGATCGCGACGTGTGCAGGCATGCCCTGGCCGCCGACGCGACTGCACGCGAAGTCGGCGACCGCATGCTTCCCCGGCCCCACGATCACGAGAATTTCGTCAATACCACTGGCGACGCATTCAGCCATCACTCGCTCGAGCACGGGAACTCCGCCGACTTTCACAAGCTCTTTCGGCGCTCCGCCCGTAATGGCAAGCATGCGCGAGCCCACGCCACCACAGGGAATCAATGCGCGTCGAACGGATGTCATCGTCGAGGGTCAGCGAGATACAGATGCGCGTGAAGACGCGCGCGTTTCAGCAGGTTATGCCCGCAGGGTTGCCGCGATGCGTTCCGCTATGAGGTCGACGGTCGGCAGCACGGCGTCGAGGAGAACTGGGTGATACGGCATTGGTATGTCTTCTACCCCAACTCGCTCCACAGGTGCGTCCAGATACCAAAACGCGTCCTTGGCAACGCGCGCGGCGATCTCCGCCCCGAATCCGGCGGTGAGATTGTCCTCATGCACGATCACGCATCGCCCTGTTTTTTCGACTGACGCCAGAACGGCGGCGCGATCCCACGGCGCGATCGATCGAAGGTCGATAAGCTCGACGTCATCGCCAAAGTGGTTCGCGGCGTCGACGCACCGGTGGACCATCGCGCCCCAACTCACGACGGTGACATTCTTTCCCTCGCGCACCGTCTTGGATGATCCGAAGGGAACGACGTAGTCGTTTCCGGGATAGCGCGCGCTTCCGTCGCTCGTCATCAGCAACGATCGGTGCTCGAAGAAAATCGTTGGATCGGCGCCACGCATCGCGCTGCGGAGGAGACCGACGGCGTCCGCGGCGTTCGACGGCATCGCGACGCGCCATCCGTACGCGTGCGCGAACCGCACTTCGTCGCTGAGGCTGTGCCACGGATCGCCGACGTCCTTTCCGAAACCGCCGGGCATCCGCACCACGATTGGTGCGGCGAACCGATTCGCGGTTCTCCAGCGCATCGTGCCGCAGTTGTTCAGTTGCTCGGCGGCGGGATCGGCGTACTTACGAAACTGAATTTCGGCAACCGGCATGAGTCCCGAGATCGCCATCCCGACCGCGCGACCGATGATGCCTTCCTCGGAGAGGCTCGTATCGAACACGCGGCCTTTGCCGAATTGCTTCTGCAACCCTTCCGTTACGAGATGTACGCCGCCTTTGCGGCCAACGTCTTCGCCAAACACGAGGACCTTCGGATTCGCCTCGAGCTCATGACGTAACGTCCGTCGAACGGCTTCCGCGAATCGCACGACATCGCCGGTCTCCGCAGGCGTCGTCGTTCCGCCGAGCGACGCTCGCTCGTCGCGCGACAATCCGCCGAACGCTTCGTTCGGGGACGTGTCGTCGACGTAGACATATCTCGCAACAGCGGCCGGGTCGGGATTCGGACGGGCTCGCGCCGCGTCGAGGCCTGCCTGCACGTCGCGTTCGACTTCTTTCTCGAGCTCGCGCCATTCGTCTTCGCTCATCAATGCCGGTACGATGTGCGCCCGAAGACGCGGGAGCGGATCGCGCTCGGTGTCCGCGTTGATCTCAGCGTCGGTTCGATACCCGCGCTGATTGTCCGGACCAGAGTGGCTACACAGGCGCGGAACCGTCAGTCGCACGAGCGCCGGGCCATTTCCACCGCGCACATGATCGACGCACTCGGCGATCAACCGCGCGGATTCTTCCGGATTCGACCCGTTGCCGTCACGAAGACACAGGTTGCCGAACGATGCGAGGTTGCGCGTGATGTCGCCGCCGGGCGTTTGCATCTCGCCACGAACAGAGATTCCGAGGTCGTTGTCTTCGATGTAGAAGAGCATCGGCAGCGAGAGCGTCGTCGCCATCGTCAACGCGGACCAGAATCCATTCGTGGCAACCGAGCCGTCGCCGCCGAGTACGACGCCGATCGCACCGTCCCATTCGCTTTCCTTTAGTGTTTGCGAATGGTACTGGATCGACTGCGCCCAACCCGCGCACGGCGTGTACTGCGAGCCGACGTCGCCGGACATTGGAAGCACGACCGGGCCATTTCGATTCGGCATGTTGCAGACGACGCCGATGTCGCGACCGTCGCTGAACCCCCCGGCTCGGCCGAGCGGGCTGCCAAACGCGTCGTCGATTGTGAGCCCGAGCGCGAGGAGCGCAGGCCTGGATCGATAGTAGGCGCTGACGCAATCGTGCTTATGATTGATCAGCGAGCCGAGGATGACCTGCGGGACGTCGTGACCGCGCGCCGAGAACTGATAGAGCACGACATGTTCACGCGGGACGTTCGCCCGGTTGCGATTCGTCGCCTCCTCGACGTCGTCGAGACTGCGCGAGACGAGCGCATGATAGGCAATGCGTCGCCAGTCGAAGCGCGAATCGGGGGTCGACGTCGCGGCGCTATCCTTGCGCGTCTTGTCTCCTCCGCGCGGTCGCGGACCCTTTGGAACCGGAAGCGTAGTCACGTGCTGTAATCTGTCCGACGAACACCGACGGGACCAGCGCCGGACGTTGGCCGATCACTTTCATGGCGACCACAGTGACCCACGCCCTGATCATTCGAATCTCGCTCGCCTGGATACACCTCCTCGCGCTCGGCATTGGCCTCGGCGGCGTCTGGGGCAGGGCGCGAGCGCTCCACGATTCCCTGCGTCAACCGCCGGATCCCCGCGCCATTCGTCGCGCCTTGGTCGCCGATACTTGGTGGGGTGTTGCGGCCGCGCTCTGGATTATCAGCGGCGTTTGGCGGTTGCTCGGCAGCA
>Ga0070683_100002018_pt1 | contig 15950 bp, 8 predicted proteins | sample KBSC713LmetaG_FD_64662 | JGI IMG/M metagenome (GOLD analysis project Ga0070683, IMG submission 64662) | Corn rhizosphere microbial communities from Kellogg Biological Station, Michigan, USA - KBS C7.1-3L metaG | ecosystem: Host-associated > Plants > Roots > Rhizosphere ...
CACCCGTGATGGGCTGCGGTGACGACGGCGGCTGGCCCGGGGTATTGACGGCAAACGCAACAGAAGGCCCAAGGCAAAGAGCCAAGGCAAGACAGCGCAACATGCAGATCTCCATTGGCGACCGGACAGGATAGTCGGACGGCTCTGTAAAGGTTATCAATGCCAGTGCTGGGGGAATCTTAAGTTTTGCAAAGTGGAATCGGTCTCGAAAGAACATGTGCGGGTGAGGACACCCGCAGTACAGCCGGTCAGGAGACCGGCGGTACGTGAGCAATTTCAGCCACCGCGAGTCGGCGATGACGGTGAATGACTATCACTGTATTGGCGTCGGGGTTCGCAGTCGTGGCCGCGGTCGAGTTTTTGAACTGGATGAAAGCGCGGTGCTGATCGGACTCACAGGGCGGCGAGTCCGGCGCGGGGGAAGATATCGCCGGGGCTGCCGACCTGCAAGACGTAGGCTTCTGCGCGCGTGTGGCCGCTTTCCAGGCCGCGGAAATGGGAGACGGAATCCTGCAACTCGTAAAAGAATGCTGGATTCTGGCTGGAATGGGCGTAGCACGCAGCTTTTTTTGTGTCGGCTACTGAAGTGATGTCGACGAAGTGCGTGGGGGCGGGGAATTGCATGGTGTCTTCGCCGCTCGACACCTCGTAGTAGTACATGGGGAAGCGGCGCTTCAGGCGGTTCCACGACTCGTACATAAGGTTGGCGATGGCGCGATGATCGGGGTGGTTATCGACGGGCCAATGATTGAAGACCGCATCGGGGTTTTCATCATCAATCAGTTTCAGGAATGCGCTGTAGTGCGCGTCATCGACGATGGAGTGGCCGTTTGCCTGGCCAGCCCATACCGGCCGGGCTTTGAGAATCTCGCAGGCCTTGCGGGCCTCGGCAATGCGGACCGGCGCGGAGGTCTCCCACGCGCCATCGTTCAGGTAGAGCAGCACAACGTCGTGGCCCATGGAGGTGAGCAGGGCGATCGTGCCACCGCAGCCGTATTCGGGATCGCCTGGATGGCCGCCGACGACAACAAACTTAAGCCTGGGGAGAGCTGCTTCGGCAGCGGCTTTGCGGCCGGTGGTGACGAGGGCCGCTGCTCCCGCAAGCCGGCCGGCGCGCTTCAGCATCTCGCGTCGATTAATTGGCATGATGGATCGATCTTGCCACAGCGGGAGAAACGACGGATGGTTAATTCGCGAGCGTGCGTTCAGTGCCACGCAATGCCTCGGGCCAATCCGCGGCGGAGTCGACGACGACGTCTGGTGACGATTCCATGAGGTTCTGGGGTCCGAAACCAAATTTGCAGCCCAGGCTCCAGGCGCCGGCGTTGCGGGCGGTCAGCACGTCTACGTTGCTGTCGCCGATCATGAGTGTTTCAACGGGGGCGGTTCCGGCCTCTTCCATAAGCGCGCGGAGACCCATGGGGTCGGGCTTTTTGAGCGGAAAGCTGTCGCCTCCGCAAATACGGAAAAACATGCCGCCCATCCCAAGACCATCGCAGATGGCGCGGGCGGGGCGCACTGGCTTGTTGGTGAGCACGGCGAGATGGCGGGGCTCTCCGTTGGGGGAGCACCGGAGGGCGCTGAGCGCGTCGAGCACTCCGTCGTATGCGTAGGTGAAGTCCAGCTTGTGCTCGCGATAGTGGGTGAGGAAGAAGCTGTAGGCCGTGGCCAGTTCTTCATCGTGAATCTCGTCAGGGGAGACGCCGTTCTCGACCGCGAGCGAGCGACGGACAAGCATGGGCGCGCCGTTGCCGACGAAGCTGGCGATGATGTGGTCGTCGAGGTGCGGCCGGCCCATGTGTTCGAGAGCGGCGTTGACGGAATTGCATAGGTCGCGCGCCGAGTCGATGAGGGTCCCGTCCAGGTCGAACACGATGAGCCGAATGCGCTCGGCGGGAATGGGACGAAAGACCTCGATCATGAATTCAGTGTAAGAGAGGCGAGTGGGGGAAGGGGAAAAAGGGTTAAAGGGACCAGGATGGAACCCTGGTCCCTGTTGTGTGTTGCCGGGATCTAGGCTGCCTGGCGTTGGGTCTGCGTGGATTGGCGCAGGGCCATTTTGTTGACGCGCATGGCGATCTTGGTGAGGAGCTTGTCAGTCTTGCCTTCTTCATCCAAGGTTTCCTGCAGGAGCTGCGCGATTTCCTGCTGTCCATTCATTTCAGCCATGGCGCGCATGGTGCCGTAGGCGGCGATTTCATAGTGCTCCACGCGCTGTGCGGCGGCAATGAGGCCGGCGTCGCGGACTTCGCCCTCTTCCGCCTCTTCCATCATTTCCGATCCTTCTTCAATGAGCCCCTTCATACCCTTGCACGTTTTGGCGCTGGCGGGCTTATCGAGGAGCTCGAAGACCCGCTCGAGGCGTTCGATGTGCCCCTTGGTTTCCTCCAGATGCGTCTGGAACGCGGTCCGCAGCTCCTCGGAGGTGGCGGCCTTCGCCATCTTCGGCAGGGCGCGGGTGATCTGTTTTTCCGCCGAGTAGAGGTCCTTCAACTCATTCATGAACAGCTTTTCGACCGTATCGACCTTCATTCGTATTCCTCCGCAGGGTTTTCCTTCGGGTGGTGGGATGCGCGGGCACGCTTCGCTGTTGCCGTGAAAGGCGCAAGGATGAGTCCGGTGGAGGACGTAGGCGCACAAACCTCCATTACACTGGCTTGAGCGCGGGCCGGGGCCCGACAGACTCGTGATTTGGATCGGACTTTCGATGCGCAAGTGCTCTCTGGCTATTGCTTTTCTGCTTACCGTACTCCCGACCGTGGCTTCGATTGCGCATGCTCAGTGGGCTCCTCTTGTATCGGATTCGGGGGCGGCCCAGCGCATTGCGTGGTGGCGTGAGGCACGGTTCGGAATTTTCATTCACTGGGGCGTGTATTCCATTCCGGGCCGGGGCGAGTGGGTGCAGTGGCAGGAACAGATTCCGGTGAAGGAATACGCGAAACTGGCGGAGCAGTTTCGGGCCGACCATTACGATCCAGATGCGTGGGCGAAGGCCGCCAGGGATGCCGGGATGAAGTACATGGTTCTGACCGCCCGGCATCACGACGGGTTCGCATTATTTGACGATCCAGGGAGCGACTTCACTGCGATGAAGTCCGCGGCGCACCGCGACCTGGTGGCGGAGTACGTTAAGGCGGTGCGCAGAGCCGGCCTGCGCGTCGGACTGTATTATTCGCCGCTTGACTGGCGCTTCCCGGGGTTTTTCTTCCCGGGGATTTACCAGCAAAGCGCGATGGAATTGCGCGATCAGTATCAAAGGCAGGTGGAGATGCTGGGGCGCAACTACGGCAAGATCGACATTCTGTGGTTCGACGGCGGGGCGAACGAATGGCTGGGCTTCGGCGGGGTAGAGTTTTCCGGGCCTGGGTGGCATGCGCGGGCGAAGGACCAGCCGTACAAAGGGCATTTTGACTGGCAGGATGAGAAGACCGTTGCGCATTTGCGCGAGTTGCAGCCGCGGATTCTTGTGAATAACCGCACGGATGCGCCGGCGGACTTCCTGACGCGCGAGGGAGATTCGGCGATCGGGGAGTTCGACAACGTACATCCGTGGGAGCTGTGCACCACGATCACAGATGGAGCGTGGGGATACCAGCCGAATGCAAGGGTGAAACCACTGTCGCAGCTGGTTGGATTGCTGGCGGGCGCCGCGGGGCGCGACGGCAACCTGCTGCTCAATGTGGGACCGCGGCCGGATGGAAGCCTTGATCCGGAGCAATTGAAGCGGTTGGGCGAGATGGGCAGATGGATGCGTGCGAACGGCGAGAGCATTTATGGAACTCGAGGTGGACCGTGGCTGCCGGGAGAATATGGCGTGTCTACGCACCGCGGCGGCACGGTGTACCTGCATGTGCTGCGCCGGCCTGCAGACGGCGTGCTCGAGCTGCCGGTGCTTTCCGCCAAGGTTGTTTCTGCCAGGGTGCTGCACGCGGGGCAAACTGAATTTGAGCAAACCGGCAGCACGCTTAAGGTGACCGTTCCCGGGAACGGGGGCGATGCGAATGACACGATCATCGAACTCGGGCTATCGGAAGCGTTGCCGGAGGTGGCGAAGCCTATCTCACCTGCGATAGAGAGATAGCAGGTCAGGAACCCGTGGCCAGGAATCTGGGGCCGAATATCACAACCAAGCGCTGCATTTGTTTGCGGCTCATTCTGTTCCGAAGCGCTGGCCGCGGCGCTCGCGGCCGAGCCACGCGGTGATAGACGCGACGATGAACACCACAATGGCAGTGAGGGCGAGCGCGGTGCCATAGCTGGTCTTTTTGGCATAGATCGCTTCAATCACAGGCGACATTGCGGCGATGACACCGGCACTCTGGTAGGCGAAGCCCGGCAGCAGCGCCCGCACGGAATCGGGCGAAAGCTCGGCGAGATGCGCGGGGATGACGCCCCACGCTCCCTGCACCATGAACTGCATGAGGAAAGCGCCGAGAATGAGCAGTCCTTCGTTGGGGGCATATGCCCAAAGGGGGATGATGAGGATGCCGAGGAGGAAGGCGGTGATGATGGCGCGGCGGCGACCGGTGCGATCAGAGAACCAGCCGAACGCGAGCCCGCCGAGGATGGCACCCACTGCGGAGATGGCTGTGACGAGTGCGACACGGTCATGAGTGTAATGCCACTGCCGCTGCAGGAATGTGGGGTACATGTCCTGCGTGCCATGCGAGGCGAACATCATGGCGGTCATGAAGAGCAGCAGGTAGAGAAACAATTTCCAGTGGCGGAGCACTTCGCGGTGCTGCTCCGACCAGGTGAGACGGCTGTTCACGGACTGCTGCCAGACGGTGGATTCTTTGACGAAGAAGGCGACATAGAGCACAAGCGGGATGGCGGGGATGCTGGAAAGAATGAAGAGCATCCGCCAACCGAGGCGGTCGAAGCAGAAGAAGTAGAAAGCCGCTGCGAGGACGTTTCCAGCGGCGTAGCCCTCCTGTAGAAGCCCGGAGAGCAGTCCGCGACGATGTGCCGGGGCGCCTTCCATGGCGAGCGATGCGCCCACGCCCCAAGTGCCGCCCATCACGATACCGAAAAGTCCGCGGACTACGAGCAGCGTGGTGTAGTTGGGCACCAGGCCGGTGAGGACCCCCGCGATGGCGAAGAATCCCATGTTGATCATGAGTGGAATACGGCGCCCATAGCGGTCGGCAAGAAGGCCGAAGAGGAATCCTCCGACAGGCCGGAGGGCCATGGTCATGGTGATGACCAGCGCGATTTCCGCGTCGGACTTGTGAAACTCATGCGCGATGGCAGTAAGGCAGAAGGTGATGAGAAAGAAATCGAACGCATCGAGGAGCCAGCCGGAAAATCCGGCGACAACTGCCGGGGGGTGGCTGGCGCCGTGACCGCCGGGTGGCGGCGGGCCGCCCAGCGTTGCGGACGGAGATGCGGAATCGGGCATGTCGTTCCTGGAGTGCGCCGTGGGATGGTGCGCGAACCTCATCACGCTATCAGAAGGGCCGGCGCCCGGGGAACTGGATCCTTTTCACATCATCGAAAGCCAATTCGGACCAGAAAGCAACGCAGGACCACCTATGTGTCTGAATCGCCATCCAATCACGCGGTTCATCATGCGCTCGTTCGCACAGGCCGCACGTGTCGGGACTGTCAGACCATGGCGCGCCCTTGTGGCGCCCCTTGCTTTCCCCTGTCTGCTACGACAAGGCATCGTACCGGCCGAATCCGCGACACATCAAGTTCCCGCAGTTGAGAGGAACCGTCAGGCGCGGGGCGCATTCATTAAAGGAGAAGACGCATGCACGTATCATTTTTACAGTCCAGGAGCCGCAGTGGAAATTCCTTCCTGACAATACTGGCCCTCATAGCCGCAACCGGTTTGATGATGATGCTGTTGCCTACCAAGGCCAGCGCGCAGTTCCGCGGTTCCATCCAGGGCACCGTCAGCGATGCGCAGGGGGGAGTGATTCCCGGCGCAACGGTGACGCTGACCAACACGCAGACCAACCAAAAGCAGACTCGCACCAGTAACGGCGAGGGAACATACACGTTCACCGGACTGGGGCCCAGCCAGTACAGCATTGTCGCGGAGGCGAAGGGCTTCCAGACCAAGACACTTGCCAACGTGCAGATCATCCCGGAGCAGGCGAACGCGATCAATATCCAACTGGGCATTACGGCGACAGCGGAGACGGTGACGGTAGACGCTTCAAAGCAGGCGCTGCTGGATACGGAGACGGCGACGATCGCCGGGACGATCAGTTCAAACCAGATTGAGCACATGCCTTCGTTCGGGCGAGACGTGTTTCAGTTGGCGAACCTTGCGCCGGGCATGACGGGTGACCAGTCGCAGGGGGCCTCGGGCGGCACGAATAGCCTTCCGGGAACGCAGGGTCCGGGCGGACCGAATGGAACGCAGGGGATTTTTGCGACGGAAAACGGGCCGCAGACCCTGGCGGCGGGTGGGCAGTATGAGAGCAATGGCATATCCATTGATGGGATCAGCACAGCGAGCGCGGTGTGGGGCGGCACGTCAGTGATCACGCCAACGCAGGATTCGGTCGACAGTGTGAAGGTCGTGTCGACCGGCTACGATGCCGAGAACGGCCGGTTCAGCGGCGCGCAAATCCAGGTGACGTCAAAGGGTGGTAGCAATACGATCCACGGCAGCGCGTTCTTCCAGGCATGGCGACCAGGGTTGAATGCCTACCAGCGCTACAACGGGAATCCATTCGCGTTTTACACGAACAGTTGTACCGGGCCAGACGGCACCCCGGCTCCATGCACACCGGAACAGCGCGGCCTCAATCGCAACAATGGGCGTTTCAATCAAATGGGCGGCAGCGTGGGTGGTCCGCTTTGGAAGAACCATGTCTTTGCGTTCTTCGCGTACGAGACGGAGCGCAACAACTCGCCGAATGTTTCGAGCGGATGGTACGAGACATCGGCATTCCGCGGCATGGCGCCGACCGGAAGCATTGCGGCAACATACCTGAACTTTCCCGGAGATGCACCTGCCTCAACCGGCATGATCCCGTCGAACTGTGCGTCGGCTGGATTGATTGAGGGGCAGAACTGCATCACGGTTCCTGGACAGGGCCTGAACATCGGCTCGCCTATGAACAAGCCGCTGGGATCACAGGATCCAACGTGGAGCGGTCCGTCGAATCCGGGCGTTGGCGGCGGATTGACGCCGGGCGTCGCGGATATCGCGCAGTTTTCGACCTCGACTCCCGCGAACGTGGTGGACCAGCAGTTCAATGGACGACTGGATGCGGACGTAACGAGTCGCGATCACGCCACATTCGCCATCTACTGGGTTCCGCAGGACCAGACGTTCTTTAACGGACCGGCGCGTGGGTACAACCTGTGGCATCACTCGCAGATCAACGATGCTTTCACCGGAATCTGGAACCACACGTTCTCGCCCAACCTGCTGAACGAACTGCGTGCGAACGCGGCAGGCTGGCGATGGAATGAGGTCACGTCGAACCCACAGGAGCCGTGGGGATTGCCGAATGACGCAATCGGAAACATCGGGAGCATCACGCTGCAGAACTTTGGCGCGCCGGGTCCATCGAACTTCAATCAGTGGACTTACAACTACAAGGACACGGCGACCTGGGTTATGCATAACCACACCGTGCGTTTCGGCGGTGAGCTGACGCGGCTTTACTACCTGAACGCCGCGCCTTATGCGGCACGGCCGAACTTCGGGTTCTTCAACATCTGGGATTTCCTGAACGACGCGCCGCAGTCCGAGTCCGGCACGTTTGATCCGCACACGGGCGTTCCGACGCTGGGGCGCCAAGACGACCGTGAAAACATTCTCGGCCTGTTCCTGCAGGACGACTGGAAGGTGACGCCTTCGCTGACGGTGAACCTGGGCGTGCGTTATAGCCATTTCGGCCCACTTCATTCGACGGAAAACAACATGTACTCGGTGCAATTCGGCACCGGACAGGACTTGCTCACCGGGATCAACATCAAGAAAGGCGGCGGCCTGTGGCATCCGCAAAAGCTTAATGTCGGTCCGCAGATCGGCTTTGCGTACTCGCCGAATGTGTGGAACCAGCGGATGGTGATTCGCGGTGGCTACGGCATCTACTTCAACGAGGAAGAGATCGCCATCTCAGGGAATGTTTCGGGCAACCCAGGACTCACGATTTCGCCGAGCTTCAGCATGGGATCGCCCACTTCGCCGAATCCGGGGATTGTGTATGCGGTTCCCAGCGATCCGCATTCTCTGTTCGGCTATCCGCCGAACCCGAACACGATTGTGACGTTCGGGAGCAACGGGCTGCCGACCACCGGAACAGTTGGCGTGACCGCGTTCCGAAACGATATGCCGACGATGTACTCCGAGCATTTCTCGCTGGATACGGAGTCGAACCTTGGAGCGCAGTTCGTGCTGACGGTAGGCTACCAAGGCGCCGTGTCGCGGCATTTGTATTTCCACTATGACGCGGACGCGGTAGCATCCGTGAATAACGTTCCGATTAATCCGCAGATCAACAGCGTGAATTTCTTCGACAACATCGGCCACGGCAGCTACAACGCGATGCTGGTGGGATTACGCCATCAGATGTCGCACTCGTTCCTTCTCGACGGCCAATTCACATGGGGTAAGAGCATGGACACCAGTTCGGCACCATACTCGGAGCAGGACTATCCGTATGATCCGACGCTGAACTGGGGGCGTTCCGACTACAACATCGGCAAGCAGCTCAAGCTCTTCGGACTATGGCAGCCAGTGATCTTCCACAACGCGCACAACTGGGCGGAGAAGATTGTAGGCGGCTGGTCGCTGAGCGGCATCTTCAATTGGCATACGGGCTTCCCATGGACGCCGGTGTACTTTACGTCGGCCAGCCTGTATTGCGATAGTTGCGGCTACTTTCAACTGCTGCCGAGCGCTTACCTGGGAGGCGCGGGGCACGACACCAGCAACGATGCGTTCAAGTCTGGGCCAGGAGTTCCGGGCGCGGACGCGAACAAGAACTTCCCAAAGGGCGGGCTGGCATATTTCGTGCCGCCGGCCTGGACGCCGGGACCGCCGCTTCCAAGCACAGGAGCCGTTCCGCCGCAGGCTCCCGGAATCCGCCGCAATTCATGGACGGGCCCCGGTTATCGCGATGTTGACGCGACGTTGAGCAAGAACTTTGGCTTGCCCTACTGGAAACGGGAAGGCGCCGGTCTTGAAGTGCGAGCCGACGTGTTCAACGTGTTCAACAATTTGAATCTCAACTCCACCAGCATCTCCAACAATATCCAGGCTCCGAATTTCGGCCAGGCACAATCCGCCCTGGGTGCGCGCTCGGTTACCCTGCAGGCGCGATTCCAGTTCTAGGGGCGCGCTCGGCCGAGTTCAACTCGTTCCGTTAACATGGCGAGCAGTCCGGTGGGAACGGACTGCTCGCTTGCTTTTTGCCGCTCAGTTCTATAGCCAACGCAAGTTCACCCTAGGAGAACTACGATGAGGATGTTGCGGGGCTGCGCTGCAGCCGTCCTGATGCTGGCTTGCACTTTTGCTGTCTGCAATGCGAAGGCGCAGGAGACGATCTCAATTGATGCACAGGCTGCGACGACACCGTTCCCGCATTTCTGGGAGCAGATGTTCGGGTCGGGACGCGCGATTTTGTCGCTGCGGGAGAGTTATCGCGAAGACATGCGGGCCGTCAAGAAAGTGGCCGATTTCAATTATGTGCGCTTTCACGCGATCTTTCACGACGAGGTGGGAGTGTATAACCTCGACGACCAGTGCAACCCGGTCTACAACTTCGCCTATGTCGACCAGATTTATGACGGGCTGCTGAAGAACGGAGTCAAGCCGTTTGTCGAGATCAGCTTTATGCCGAAGAAGCTGGCGTTCAACCCGGATGCTCTGCATCCTTTCTGGTATAAGCAGAACGTTTCGCCTCCGAAGCGTATGGAGTTGTGGGACGATCTGATCCGGCACTTCGCACAGCACCTGGTGGATCGCTACGGCATCGATGAGGTGTCGCAGTGGTACTTCGAAGTTTGGAACGAGCCGAACATCGACTTCTGGGGCGGCATTCCGCGGCAGCGATCGTATTTCGACTTGTATGCGCACACTGCGCGCACGCTCAAGGCGGTGAGCCCGCGGATTCGCGTGGGCGGCCCGGCGACCGCGGCCGCAGCCTGGATCAGCGATTTCTTGAAATTCGCGGCGGAGAATCACGTCCCGGTGGATTTCGTGTCAACGCATGCTTATGCGGACGACACCACGCTCGATCTGTTTGGGAAAAACGAAGATATCCCGATGGATCAACGCGTGTGCAAGGCCATTGAAAAAGTGCACAACGAGATCAAGGAATCGAGCACTCCCAATGTGCCGCTGTTCCTGACGGAGTGGAACGTGCAGGGCATGAAGGAGTCGCGCGACACGATCTTTGTGGGGCCGGCGCTGGCCAACACCGTGCGGCAATGCGATGGGATGGTCAACATGATGTCGTTCTGGACGTTCTCCGATGTGTTTGAGGAGGGCGGTCCGATTGCAAAGCCGTTCGTGGGGATGTTTGGATTGCGCGCGAAAGGCGGCATCAACAAGCCGAGCTATTACGCATACGGGCTCCTTCATCAGCTAGGTGACAAGAGGATCGCCAGCGATTCGCAGGATGCGATCGTAACGAAGACGAAGGATGGCGGGCTTGCGGTTGCGGTGTGGAACCTGGTGGATCCGGATGGGCATGGTGCGACGCGGAAGGTGAGCCTGGCATTTTCGCACGTGGCTCAGAATGCGCGGGTCACGATTCAGCGAGTGGACCAGGCGCACGGCAGCGTGCTGGGGCACTATGCAGCGATGGGAAGCCCGGTGGATCCGACGGAGAAGCAGGTGGAGGAATTGAATCGCGAGTCGGCGTTGCCGGCGCCGGAGCAGGTTGCTCTGCACGACGGCAAGCTGGACATATCGCTTACACCCAACACGCTGGCGCTCATCACCGTCGGGAAGTGATGGACGCCGGCGCGGCCTGTGTCAGGCCGCGTCGGCCAGTCTCTGGGGGACAAACGCAAAGTCTCGCATCATCGCGTTGAGAGCGGCGCGGCTGCGCGGCACCTCGTGGAGCAGAAGTTCGGCCGACTGGACCAGCGCGTTGGCGTGGAACCAATCCTGGACGCGGTTGTCACAGAGGCAGTTCACCAGGGCTAGCAGCGACATGCCTTGATGGTGCGCCATCCACTCGCGCACGATCTCTCCGTTGTGCGCGCCGGTGGAGTAGTCGACTGACTCGTAGAATCCGAACGGACCCAACCATCCGGCAGAGGCCATGCGGCGGAGGTTGCGGATGGATTCGCTGGCATCGATCTGCAATGCGAGAAACGTTGCGTAGGGGGACACCACTGGCCCGGCATCGGCTTCGAAGGATAGGGCGAGATGCGGGATGCCGTACGCGTGGTATCCGTAATGCCCGGCATCATCTTTGCGCGCAGATCCCGATTCGGAGATTCCCCACGGGATGCCGAGCGAACGCGCAAACGATTGTTGTACGGAAACTGCTCCGGCCAACGTGTCTGAGACTAACGTGTTCGGGTAGCTTCGCATCCATAGCGCGGGCATGAGGTACTCGAACATGGTGCCGGTCCACGACATGAGGACATGTGTCCCGAACGCGTGGGTGAAGTCGCGCCCGAGGAGGAACCATGCTTGCTGATTCATCTCGCCGCGCGCGATGGCGAGAAACGACGCGGTGCGCGCCTCGGAAGCCAGCATGTCGTAGCACGATTCGTGAACGCGACGGGCACGGACGTCGTAGCCGATGGAAAGGATGCGGCGGGCAGGGTGCACCAGAAAACTGAAGTCCGTCTCGTCGGCCATTCGTTCCGCGTTGTGCGCTAATTGGCGCAACCGAACCGCCAGTTGCTGCGACCGGCTTGCAGCTTCCGGAAGAAGTACCGAGAGCTGAAGTGCGAGTTCGTGGTGGGTCGAGCGTGCCGCGGCGGCATGGGAAAGCTTCTTCTCAAGCCGAGCGGCAAAGCATGCCGCCTGCTCGAGGTTGAGCGATTCGGCATCCGTCGAGATTGCGAATTCCTGCACCTCGCGCAATGCCGCGAACTGCGGATCGAGCCATGGAAGGAACTCGCGGACGATGCGGAGCACGGAGGCGACTCGACGGTGCGTTTCCGCATACCACCACGACTCTCCGGGCGCTGTATCTGATGCTGCAACGAATGTCTCGTCCGCGTTGATGAGCCAACGGACCCAGTCCGCCGTCGCCGCGTTCTGTGGAGGCAGCGCAAGCCTGGACAGCGGGGCGGCGAGCTTGGTCTCCTGCTGCATCAGTTCCCAATGGCCGCGAATTCCGGAAAACAGCGCGCGCGGAAGAACGGGAGTGCGCAACAGCGAAAGGGCGCCGCTGCGCAGGGTGTAGAGCGAAGCAACGAAGTTTCCGCTGTCAACAGAGGAGACAAACGGATTGGCTTCGAGCGCAGCGCAGGTGGTGGTGTCATACCAGTTGTAGAGATGTCCGCGAAACTTCTCGAGGCGAGTGATGGTTTCGAGGCTCTTCTCGGTGAATTCGGCGAACTCGGGAAGCGTGAGGAACCCGAACTCGACGGCGGCCTGACGCGCATTCAGCAGTAGGCCGATGTTTGTGGGCGAGACGCGCGCTGCCTCAAACAAGCCTTGCTCTTCCACGTTGTCAGGGATCAGGAAATTATGCTGTTCGCGGCCAAACTGGTGAAAGTAACGCCAGATGCGCAGCGCGTGGGAGCGCAGCAGACTTCTGTCGTTTGCGTTGAGGTGTCTGGTTTCGCGCGGAGGCCGGTTGAGCCATGCCGTGAGCACGGTGGACATGCACCAGAGCAGAAGCATTGGGGCGGCAACCAGGAAGGTCCAATGGTTGGGAGACAACAGATAGACCACAACTGCAAGCGCGCCCGCGATGAACGGCATGAGTGCAAGATAGCGGTCGACTGGAGTGATCTTGCGCGTTTGCGATTCTGCCTCTGCAGCAGTTTCCCATTCGAGCAGGCGCTCGCCGGTGATGAAGCGGCGCACGAGCGCGCGGAACACGGCGTCGAGCACGAGAACAGCCTGGTGCGGCAGGAACGAGAGATTCAGCAGCGCCAGCAGCGTGGCTTCTCCCGCCCCTTCGAGGGATTGCGCGATGGCGCCATCGCGGCGGCTGAGGATGGCGCGTCCCAGTCCAAACGCCAACTGCATGACGGTGGGAAACATGAAAAGCGCGAAGAGGAGGATGGTCCAGTAGACGGGGCCTCCTGGTAGCCACAGCCATCCGGCGACGAAAAGCATGAAGGTGAAGGGCTCAACCAGCGAGCGGCGGAGATTATCGAAGATTTTCCAGCGCGACACGGTGGATATGGGACTCGGTACCAGGCGATTGGATTCGTCGGGAACGTGCGAAAACATCCATTGCGCGATTTGCCAGTCGCCGCGAACCCAGCGGTGCTTGCGACGCGTGTAGGCACTGTAATGCGAGGGATAATCGTCGATGACTTCGATATCGGTGGCCAGGCCGGCGCGGGCATAGGCGCCTTCGATCAGATCGTGGCTGAGCAGCGAATTGCGCGGGAAGCGGCGATTAAGCACAGCATGGAGCGCGGCAACTTCGTAGATGCCCTTGCCGGTGAAGATGCCCTCTCCATAGAGGTCCTGGTACGCGTCGGAAATGGCTCGCGCGTAGATATCGAATCCGGCCTGGCCGGAATATAGCTTAGCCAAGCGCGAACGGGACGCGGAACTCACGCTTACTCCCACGCGAGGCTGCAGGATTCCGTAGCCTCCGACCACGATGCGGAGGTGCGGATCGATGATGGCCTTGTTCAGAGGATGGGCAATGGTGCCGACTAGTCGAGCTGCCGTGCCGTGAGGGAGCTGTGTATCGGAGTCGAGGGTGAGGATGTAGCGAATGTTATGCAGGACGTCGAGTCGCCCGGCCTTGATGGGAAATGCGTCGTATTCGCCCACAAGAAGCTTGTTGAGATCGAGCAGCTTGCCGCGCTTGCGTTCCCATCCCATCCAGACGCCCTGGCGAACGTTGAAGATGCGATGGCGATGCAGAAACAGAAAGCCGCCGCCGCCAGCCGAAGCGTAGCGCGTGTTGAGCCCGTCAATGAGGCGAATGGCAAGATCAACGAGGGGGTTCGAGTCTTTATCATGCGGCTTGCTTACGGAGTCGGGCAGGTCAGTGAGGAGCGCAAAGTGCAAATTGGGATCGCGATTGGCGAGGAAGCGCACCTCGAGATCATCAACCAGCTCCCGCACCTGCTTCTCATTTAGAAGCAACGTGGGAACGGCAACTACGGTGGTGCATTCCTGCGGAATGTGGCCGCTGAAATCCAGCTTTGGCAGTGGCTCGGGATCGAAGAGCGAAGTTACCGAGTTGTTCATCAACTCGACGGCGCATTGCATCACCGGCATGATCATGAGCAGGAATGTAATGGCGAGTTTGGGAAACACGGGATAGCTGGGCAGAAGCGGAAACAGCGCGACAGCGATGAAGAAGATCGTGACCAGCTCGATACCGGTGATATAGAAATCGTCTGCGTTGGCGCGAATGGCTGACCGAATGCGGTGGGAGAGCGGGGCATGAAAGTTGACCCGGTCTGCCAGCAGCTTGAACCCATCGCTGGTAAGGAAATAGCCAATGTGAGTGCAGCGCTGCCGAATGCGCGCATCCTCGAAGTTTCTCTGCGCGGCGTTTCGCGCCAATTCGAGCACGCACTCGGATACCTGAACTTCTGTGAGATCGGAATGGCGCGCAAGCAGCGCTACGCGGTTGCGATAGACTTCGCGCGTTTCAAAATCCATCGTTGCGTAGGTGCCTGTTGGATCCTGCCGCAGCAGGGCATCGAACGCAATGAGAGGTTCAAGCACGCTCATCCAGTCGACGTTCCCCATCCCGCGAAGACTCGCAAACAGTTGCTGCACCAACTCATCCGCCACGGGGGTGTCTTCGCGGAGGGCATTCTCGGCTTCCACCAGGATCATTTCGAGAAGACTGAAACGCAGATATGCCGGGATGCTCCAGATTTCAAGCAGAGTGAGAGGATCATGGGTTTGAAGAGCTTCAAGGTAAATTCTGAAGCTGTCGGCTTCGGCGCTGCCCTTTACGGCGCGCAAGTACGACGCGCAGAGAGCAGACACTCGTGGCTCTTCATGACGCGGAGCGGTGATGACGCGGGGGAGAATCTCGTGATCGCGGGGCTTGGGTTGGACACCGGTAACGGCGGAACGCAGAATGCGCGGATTGGCACGCAAATCAAGGAGCCCAATGATGCGCCGCGGGCTTTCCGATGCGGAAGATGGCAATTCGGCAAGCTGCCTTTCAAGGCGGAGGATTGCGGCGCGAACCGCAGTAATGCGGTGCGGGAATTGCCCCGAGTTTGCGGGGCGCAGGTTCACTTCCCAGCGGGCTGCGGCGTGTGCCGCGGCGAGGATATCTTCGCGCATTTGATGACTGAGCGAAGGCGATGTGTCGGCAATGTTATCGATAGGTATCATGCGTTCTCAACGGTAGCTTGCCGCTTGCATTTCAAACATTGCGGCATAACGCCCACCCAAAGCGATCAATTGTGAGTGATTTCCTTCTTCGACGAGACGTCCGCCTTCGAGTACCACGATGCGATCGGCCATGCGCACGGTAGAGAAGCGGTGCGAGATGAGAAGCGCCATCTTGTCCTCGGTCAGCTCGGCGAAGCGTTCGAACACTTCCATTTCGCTGCGTGCGTCCAGCGCGGCGGTGGGCTCGTCCAGGATCAGAAGCTGCGCATCGCGCAGGTAAGCGCGCGCCAGGGCGATTTTCTGCCATTCTCCGCCGGAAAGGTCGACTCCGCCGTCGAAGCGGCGGCCAAGCATCTGGTCGTATTCGTGCTGCAGCTTTTTGACTACGCCAGCGGCGAGGCTTTTCTCTGCGGCATGCTTGATTTCGTCGATGCTGTGCGGGACCTCAATGCGGCCGACTTCGATGTTTTCGCGCGCAGTCATCTCGTAGCGCATGAAGTCCTGGAAG
>Ga0070683_100002021_pt1 | contig 15943 bp, 10 predicted proteins | sample KBSC713LmetaG_FD_64662 | JGI IMG/M metagenome (GOLD analysis project Ga0070683, IMG submission 64662) | Corn rhizosphere microbial communities from Kellogg Biological Station, Michigan, USA - KBS C7.1-3L metaG | ecosystem: Host-associated > Plants > Roots > Rhizosphere ...
AGTCGTGACGGCATCGTCATCGTTCGAGGCACCGGGCGACTCACGACGTCCGAGCAGGACGGTCTCGCCGCAGCGCTCCGCGCCAATTCTCAAATAGTCGGCTCAGCCTACTCGAATGCCGTCCCCTTCAACCTGGACTATGTGGATAACGATGAGATCCGAACCTCGGGCGATCCCGCATCCGTTCCGGCTAAGATCATAAACGCCGGACCTCAGTTTCCGTCGCTGTATGACATCAAGCTACTGGCTGGTCGTTTACTGTCGGATGAGCGAGGTCAGGATGTATCGAGTCAAGGTGTAGTACGCAACGTGCTCATCAATGCGACGGGCGCGCACCGCCTGGGTTTGTCGACCGCCTCGGCGGTCGGAAGGCGGATCACTGTCGGCGGTCGTTACACGGCGACGATCGTCGGTGTTCTCAACGACGCGAAACTGCAAGGGATGAGCGAGGCGGTACAGCCAACAGTGTACTACTTCGACAAGGCCTACCCGAACGCGATGAGGATGCTCTCAATTCGAATCCACCGCGAAGGCGCGACGAATACGCTCGCCTTCATCGACCGGACGTGGAGCTCATTTGCTCCGGGTGCCGCGATCAATCGCTATTATCTGAGCGATGCTTTCGAGAGCTTGTTCGAACCCGCCGAAAAGCAGGGCGTAATGCTGGGATCCTTTGTCGCGATCGCGATATTCATCGCCTGCCTTGGCCTGTTTGGCCTGGCGGTGTTCACTGCCGCGCGGCGGACCAAGGAAATCGGCATACGCAAAGTCTCAGGCGCGCGCACTGGCGACATCGTGCAACTGATGTTGTGGCAAATTTCGGTGCCAGTGCTGATCGCCAATTTCGTCGCTTGGCCGATTGCATACGCCTACCTGCGGCATTGGCTCGACGGTTTCGCCTACCGCATCCCGCTCAGTCCCGTCTATTTCCTCGCGGCCGCAGTAGCCGCACTAATCCTCGCCTGGGCGACTGTCTTCGGAAACACGCTGCGGCTCGCCCGCACGAATCTCGTGCATACGCTGCGGCACGAATAGGGCAATCTCCCGCGAGTTGGAGTTCGCCGGATTCCCAACCGCCAACACGAAATTGGGCGGCTCGTCAATCCGGGCTGGGAAGCAGCGCGATCAACCTGGCAGACCACAGCCGACGAATATCTGCGATGACCTCCGCCGGATCCGGGCTCGACCGCATCAGCTCCCCGAGAGACTGAACACCGTCAGTGCGCGCGAGAACATCATAGGTAGCGGAGGCAATCGATCGACTCCGAGACCCGTCCGCTACATCTTCGCAGCGCCAGATCTCGAGAGTGGCGCCTCTCCAGCCCGCCTTCCGCAGATGCATGAGTTGCGCGTTTCTTGGGATCACTACTCGCAGGCGTCGGAGCGCTTCGTCGTGTGGCTGAGATTTGACGAGCAAATAGTCGCCAATGATCGCATACGTGAGGCCAGTTGTAAGAAAACAGACTACGACGTCATCGATGGAGTCCACGATGGGTTCAACACTGTGATTGAACGAAGTGTTCAAAACAATGGGAGTACCAGTGCGTCGACGAAACGCGTCGATCAATTCCCAAAAGCGAGGATTGCTGGTCCTGGAGACGGTTTGTATACGGGCACTTCCGTCTACATGGGTGATGGCTCCCAGCTTGCTCCGGAATGAGGGCAGGACTTCCACCACGGTAGTCATGAATCCAAGTTGAGGATCGATGGGAATCTTGAAAAATTGTGATGCATATTCCTCCAGCACGGCAGGCGCGAATGGGCGATATGCCTCGCGGTGCTTCACCAGAGCGTTGATCCGGTCCTTATTTTCAACAGGCCGGGGGTCCGCGAGGATGCTACGGTTGCCGAGCGCGCGAGGACCGAATTCCGATCGGCCCTGAGCCCACCCGATGATGTGATTCTGCGCCAGGAGTTTGGCCGCCTGTTCGGCAGCATTTGGCACTGGCACGATATCGACCAGGTCAGACCAACGTTGTAGACGTTCTGCGAGCTCGTCAGGCTGCCCAACATCGGTCCCCCAATACATGTGCGATAGCGGTCGGCGGGGGAGCTCGTCCCCAGATAGCTTGGCAGTGACACTCAGCGCTGCGCCAAGCGCACAGCCGGCGTCACCCGCCGCGGGCTGTACGAAAACGGAGTCGAAAAGTCCGCTTTCGAGAATCCGGCCAACCAGCACACTGTTATGTGCGACTCCGCCGGCGAGACAGAGATTGCGCAGACCCGTCTGCCGCCGGTGATGCTCGAGGTGGTGCAATGCGGCGCGCTCCAACGCCTCCTGTAGTGCTGCCGCAACGTCCATGTGAAGCTGTGTGATCGGCTCATGTTCGCGCCGACACGGATAGATTTCGCCAAGCGCCTCAATCTCGTCGAAGTGCACTTGCCATCGGCCGGACTCCCGCAGAGTGCAGATTCGATCGAACTGCCCTCGGAATCTTTCCGGATCTCCATAGGGCGCAAGACCCATGACCTTGTACTCGTCATGCATCCGATAGCCCAAAGTCTCGATCACCAGGTGGTACAGATGACCAAGCGATTCCGACACAGGCTCAGTCGCGATCCTCCGCAATCTTGGTCCTTCTCCGATGCTGACAGTACCGCAAGCATCGTCTCCGGCACCATCGAGAGTAACAACCAGCGCTTTATCAAACGGAGATGGAAGGAAAGCGCTTGCCGCGTGCGCTTCATGATGGTCGACAAAATGCATCCGGTCCGGTGCTGGCGATTCTCCAAAGACCCGCAAGCATAGGTCACCGTAGAACGCCCGGGGGTCAGCCGGAATTCTCGAGCTGGAAACCTTGCGTTGTATGGCTTGGAGAATCGAGCGGCAGGAGCGCTCGCTCATATACCAGGCGATATGGTCGATGACCGAGAGCGACAGACCTGATGCCTTCAAGCAGAATTCGATTGCGTGCGCCGGGAAGAAATTGGAGTGCTTCACGCGGCTGAGGCGTTCCTCTTCGATTCCAGCCATCACTTCACCGTCACGGAGAAGTACCGCGGCGGCGTCGTGAAATGACTCGGTTGAGTAAATGAGCCGCACTCGTTCATCGGGAGTAGCCGATACGTCGAATCCGCCGGAGAGCCCGAGTACGTACATGTTCTGGCAACCCTCACCGGAAATCCAAGCTCTGACTGTTTGGCGTTTGCAGCTCGATCCTTTCCTCCGGTGTTAGATACTCTCCGTCCCTGTAGAGAAGCCGCTCCCGAAGATATCGCTCTCCATAGTGCTTCCAGCCTCCTGCGAGATGGATGATCCCTACAGGAACATGCGGCGGCAGCGCGACCCTGACGATCCCCTGAGCGTCACGCACGGGAGGGGTCCAAAGACAGACATAGTTATACAGAGGGTCGAGCAGCATTAGTTTGTTTACCCGCCGGGCGACCACGTTGAGTGCGATTTGGTCCGCCATGTGGCGCACGACGATCTCGCGTGGTGTGCTTTCGCCCAGGAAAATTCTCTTGATCTCCTCTTCCCAGAGCGTCCAGATGGCGTTCCCGGCGTCCATCGCGAAAAGGCCACTGTTCAATGTTGGTAAAGTCGACAGCAGCAACGCCGTCTCACCCCCGAAGAGCGGCTCATAGTAGGAGAACATCTCCTCGCGACGCCCTTTGACGTCATCGTGCACGTACGTATAGCTGTAGTGGTACTCTGGCGCGATAAACAGGTGCTGTCGGTACTCGGGCACGGCATCACCAAGATAGGTGAAAACGGATCGGTCTTGCACCCATGTGTCGCTGTCTATCCAGATTAGCGTCTCCGCATCCGGAAACAGCTTGGGGAGAAACGGCCGGCAGGTTTGCGCTCGCTGGTAGCCGAGTTTCGCGCTCGCCAGATCACCCATGACCGCGGGATCCAGCTTGCCGATCCGGATTCCCTGACCCTCCATCCATTCGAGAGAGGGTCGGGTGCATCCCACATCGATGAAGGCGAGGCCAATGTGATCCGGTAGCGGTCCTGGATCGAGGAGCGAGAGAATCAGGCCTTTCACGATCGGAAAATAGGGTTGATCGCAGGCGCAGATGATCAACGTCTTTGGGCCGCCGCGGGAGGAGCTGCGACTCACAGCAGGTCCTTTTGCCGGTTTCATGCGGACAGAATCTGCCGCGTAGCCAGGGCCTGTCAATCGAACCCGGCGTACCAACACAGAGTGATCGCGCGAGAGCTCCTCCGCATTGCTTGCGCACTGCAACCGGACAAGTCCCTGATTCCAAGTGCGAAACCGGAATTCCGAAAGCGACCCTCAGAAACGCAAACCGACGGTCGCGCCGCCGCCAGTCGTCTCCGTTACGAACACCGTCGCGCTATGCGCGCTGGCGATCTGGCGTACCAACGTCAGACCGATGCCGTTGCCTTGCCGTTTGGTCGTGAAGAACGGCACGAATACCCTGTCCCGCAGATCGGGCGATATGCCGGGACCGTTATCCGAAACCGCGATGGTCACACGGCCGTCCGGGTCGCGATATCCGGACAGAACGATGCGGCCCGTGGACAATTCGCGCAACGCCTCCATGGAGTTTCTCACCAGGTTGATGAGAGCCTGGTCGAGCAGCTCCGGGTCGACGGCAACCTCGAGCGTCTCCGGATCGACACTCGCCGTCAACTCGATGTCACGGTTCGCGAGCTCGTTGGCGAGCAAGCGCTGCAACCGCGCGAAGATTCGCTGCACGCGGACGACCTCGATCTGAGTGACCAGGCGCTTGGCCAGCCGGCGATGATTCTGCACGAAGTGCAGCAGCCCCTCGGTCCGCCGCGCTGTCGCCTCCAGCGCCTCACAGGCATCCCTCAATCCAGCCGCGCGCGGGTCCTCCGCCGGCATCTGCGCAAGGACCTCCCGAATGCGCTGGTGGGCGGTAGCTGACAGGGACGAGACGGGAGTCAGCGAGTTCATCACCTCATGAGCCATGACGCGCATGACGGTCTGCCAGGCTACCATTTCCTGGGCGCTCATTTCGTTTTCGATGTTCTGCAGCGAGATCAACCGGCGGCGCACGCCTCCCAGGATCAGCTCGGTGCTTGCGGCTTTGAGCTGGAGGGAGCCGGACGTGCGCTCCATCCTGACAATCACTGTGCCGCCCGGCCGCAGCGATTCCATTCCGATGGCAAATGCCTCACCGTGTCGTGTGAATTGCGACGTTTCCGACAGCGGGCGTTCGAACATCCGGCGTGCAGCCGCATTGAGTAGTTGCGCCCCGCCCTGTTCATCCGTGGAGAGAAGTGCAACCGGCACGTGCGCAATCAGGATCTGCAGATAACGTCGCTGCTCTTCTCGTTCCGAGCGGCCTGCCCGCAACATCTCCAGAACCCGTGTGATTGCAGCCCCCAGGTCGCGATAGGCGCTATCGCGACTGAGCTTGGGGAAGGTCTGCATGGTGTCGTCGAATGAGATTGCGTCCAGGAATCTCGCCACCTCCCGGCTCGACTCAGTGGCAAACCGGGTGAGTATGGCGACCTCCGCAATGAGAGCCGCGAGACACAACGTGATGGTCACGTACCACTGAGTGTGCGTAATCATCCACGCGATAGCTACTATCGTGAAGAATAGAGCAGCCGTGCGCAGGGCCATTCCGGTATGGAACCGGCTAAAGCCCATATTTTTCCTTGCGCCGATAGAGGGACGCGCGTGACAGGCCGAGCGACGCGGCGGTACGACTCACGTTTCCCTTGTGCGTTTCGAGGGCACGGGCGATGGCGTCCCTTTCGACCATCTCCAGCTTAGACGCACCTGCGGGAGCCGGTTCGGTTGCGGCGTTCGTGCGTGTCGTTGCGAGCGAGAAGTCTTGCGGCTCGAGGAAAGGGCCTTCGCTCAGGATGATGGCTCGTTCGGCTGCATGACGCAGCGCCCGTATGTTACCGGGCCACGACCAGGCTAACAGCGTGTCGAGAGCGGCCGCGCTCAGCCGCTTGGCCGGAAGATTGTATTTCTGCGCATACACTCCGACGAAATGCTCGAGCAGCAGTGGAATGTCCTCGCGCCGTTCGCGCAGCGGAGGCAGATTTATTTCCACGGTGTTGATGCGGTAGAGCAGATCCTGACGAAAACGGCTCTCATCGGCCAGATGCATCGGATCCAGGTTGGTTGCGGCAATGAGCCGGAAGTTGACGGGCTCGGCCTTTTCAGCGCCAACGGGGATGACTTCATGCCGCTCCAGGGCCGTGAGCAACTTGCTCTGCAGATGCAGGGGGAGGTTGCCGATCTCGTCGAGAAAGAGCGTACCGCCGGCGGCCGCCCGCAACAACCCGGTGCGGTCCTCCCTCGCATCCGTGAACGCCCCGCGGCGATGGCCAAACAACTCGCTTTCGAACAGGTGCGGGGAAACCGCACCCAGGTCGATACGCAGGAATACTTCCTCGGCGCGGCGCGAATGACGATGAATTTCCCGGGCGACTAACTCCTTACCCGTGCCGTTCTCTCCCAGGATGAGAACGTTCGCCTCGGTTGGCGCTATGCGGCGAATGGCCTCGAAGACACGCCGCATGGCGGGAGACAGACCGATCATATGGGTTTCGATGCGCGTTGCGGCGGCGAGGCCGCGATTGCGCTTGCGTAACTCCGATCCCTCCAACCGCGAGCGGCGCAGATTGATGGCGGCCAGCAGCGTCGCCAACAGCCTGTCGTTGTCCCAGGGCTTGGTTATGAAATCTGCCGCCCCTTTCTTCATGGCTTCGACGGCGAGCTCCACACCGCTGTGCGCCGTGACGAACACGACGACCGCCTCGGGATCGATCTCGAGCACGCGGGAAAGCAAACGGAGCCCCTCCGCCCCATCATCGGCGCCCGCCACGAAATTCATGTCGAGCAAAAGAACGTCCAAGGCGCCCTGTCGTACCAGGGCAGGCAGGCGCGCAGGGTCGCGCAATGTTTGAATCGACGCGAAATGCGGTTTCAGTAGGAGCCGCGCCGCAAGAAGAATGTCCTCCTCGTCATCGACTACCAAAATACGCGCAGAACTCGGGCCCAACTCCATATGTCCGCTTCCGAACAGTGTGCGGTCACTTTGTACACCACCGACCGCTCGAGAGGCGAGTGGTGACTCTTAACCTACTGATTTTGTTCTCAATAAAGCTGGCACGGGGTTTGCCTGTCGAGTATCAGGGACCACCCCTCGCGACTTGGGAAACGAATCGTGCCTCTGCGTCTGAAGAACTTCAAGGAGCACACCGGGGCCTCGGCCATGCCACCGCCGCTGGCGGATGGCATGGACCGGGCTATCACCCCGATCCCCGCCTGGCGCCGCTACGGCCCGTATGCCGTTCTCGCGGCGCTCGCTGTCGGCATCCTCTGCTGGGCTCTGCTCCGTACCGGCGGCAATACGTACCGCGTGCCCATGGACCGCGTCACCTTCGGAAAGGTGACCAGGGGTGTCTTCGAGGACTTCATCGCCGTGCGCGGCACCGCTGCTCCCTTCACCACACACTATCTCACCGCCGATCAGGGCGGAACTGTCAAGCAGGTCCTCTCCGAGGACGGAGCAATCGTCAAGGCGGGGCTACCCCTGATCATCCTCGCCAATCCGGCATTGGAACTGCAGGTCGCCACACGGGAGGCTGACTCGGCCAGCCAGCTCAACGCGCTGCAGAACACGAAACTGCAACTGGAGGAAGGACGCTTCAAGTACCAGCGCGACTTGTTGGAAATCGAGCATCAGATCCAGAAGCTGGCCGGAGACCTCGCGCGCGACAAGATTCTCCTGGATGGCAATGCCATCGCACCTTCGATGTACCGGCAGGAAGAAGAAGAATACGCATATCAAGTGAAGCTCAAAGAAGCGATCGTCGCCTCGCGCGATACTGAGCAGAAGATCCGGGAGCAAGAGCTGACTCAACTGCGGGAGACCATAACGCGACTCGCTCAGAGTATCGCAACCGCAAGAGCGAGCCTCGAAGCCCTCACAATCCGCGCGCCAACGGACGGGCGCTTGACGGCGCTCAACGCCGAGGTGGGACAGTCAAAGGCGCAAGGCGCCGTGCTCGGCCAGGTCGACTCCCTCGATCGATTCAAACTGACCGCCCAGGTCGATGAGTTCTACCTGGGCCGGGTGGCTCCGGGCCAGGTCGCCCTGTTCACGCTGGATGGGCATGACTACCGGGCCACGGTTTCCAAGATCTATCCGCAGATCACGAACGGAACCTTCCGGATCGACCTGACTTTCGAAGATCCGTCACCCGGGGGCATTCGTGCCGGCCAGGCTGTCGACATCCGGCTGGAGTTGGGAGGAGCGGCGACCGCGCTGTTGTTGCCCTATGGGCCTTTCTTCCAGGATACCGGCGGCAACTGGGTGTTCACGGTCGCCCCGAACGGCCGATATGCAACACGACGCGCCGTACGGTTCGGGCGCCGTAATCCTCAGTACCTGGAAGTCATCCAAGGGCTGGCGCCAGGCGAAACGGTAGTCCTCTCCGCCTATGAAGGCTTCCAGAAGATGGACCGCATCGAATTTGACCCGTCAGGCAAGCCCTGACCGCAGCAGAGGGACCGATGATCACGCTCAAACATCTGACCAAAATCTATCGCACGGCCGAAGTCGAAACGACCGCATTGCGCGAGATCAATCTACAGGTCGCGGTCGGCGAATTCCTCGCCGTTATGGGGCCATCCGGCTGCGGGAAATCCACTTTTCTCAACATCGTCGGCATGCTCGACAGCCCGAGCACCGGCGAATACTGGTTCGGGAACCAGAACGTCGCCGGCTATTCGGAGCGGCAGTTGTCGGACCTGCGTCGCAACTCGATCGGGTTCGTCTTCCAAAGCTTCAACCTGATTGATGAGCTGACGGTGTTCGAGAACGTGGAGGTCGCGCTCCTCTATCACCGCGAGATCTCCGCCATGGAACGCAAGGACCGCGTACGCGAGACACTGGATCGCATGAGAATAGCCCATCGTGCCCGCCACATGCCCGAGCAGCTCTCCGGCGGCCAGCAGCAGCGGGTCGCGATCGCACGCGCCATCGTCTCGCGGCCGACTTTAATCCTCGCTGACGAGCCCACGGGCAATCTGGATTCGGCCAACGGTGAAGAAGTGATGCAGCTGCTCGCCGAGCTGAATGGAGCTGGCACGACCGTCATCATGGTCACTCACTCCCATGCGCATGCGGAACATGCGGATCGCGTCGTTCACCTGCTCGACGGCGCCATCGTCACCGAAAAGCTTCGGCAGGTCATTTGACTCTCGGGAAGTACGTCATGTTCCGCATGAGCAGCTCCACACATACGTCCACTTCGGAGCGATGGCAGCTCACGGGCGTGCTCGCATTGCCGCTACTCCTACTCGGTTGTGCTACCCGACCGCCCCAGGTCCTAACGCCGAAAATCCTCCCGGAAGTATTCACCGTCGGCGCCGCGGCCACGGCGCCAGTCTGGCCGCAAGCGGATTGGTGGCAGCCTTTCGGGAGCCCGGAGCTGTCGGATCTCATTACAGAGGCGCGTGCGGGCAACCTGGATCTAGCCGCCGCGGCCGCACGCGTCACGGAGGCCAGAGCACAACGTGGAATTCAGAGCTCGGCATTGTTTCCGCACATTGACGCGCAGGCCCAGGCACAGCACATCGCACCTTCTTCGCTAGGCTCCAGCAACGGCTGCTCTTCTGTGTGCAACTCCTTCGGTCTGAGCGCCGGGGCGAGCTATATAGTCGACCTGCGCGGTGTTGTTCGTAGCAACGTGCGTGCTGCGAGTGAGTCGCTGAAGTCCGCGCGCTTCGCGCAACAGGCGGTCGCGTTAACCATCACCGCCAATGTGGCGAACACGTATTTCAACGTTTTGGCGCTGCGCAGACGCACCGATATCGCCAATGAGAATATCGATGCGATCAACGGTATTCTGGATGTCATCAAGCTTCGCGTGTCGGCGGGCACCTCTTCACATCTCGACCTCGCACAGGAAGAGGCGCAACTCGAGGCAGTTGCGGCCAGCCGGTCCTTACTCAAACAGGCGGAACATGCGGCGCGCGTGGAGTTGGCGGTCCTGCTGGGACGGCCTCCGGAGAGGTTCGAGGTGCAGGCGCAGAACCTGAATGGGTTGGTTCCGCCCCCCGTCGGGCCGGGCCTTCCCTCGGATCTGCTGTTGCGCCGTCCCGATATAGCGCAAGCCGAGGCTGATCTGGCCAGCGCTCATGCCAATCTGGATGCGGCGCGCTCGGCATTTCTACCGCAATTCGCCCTGACCGCAGACGGGGGTTTTACCAGCACGGCTATCGGGATATTACTGCGGAGTCCGAGCTTCGCCTGGGACTATGGCGGCACCCTGGTCCAGACGCTGTTCGATGGCGGACAGCTGGTCCACCAGAAGTCTCTCGCAACTGCGACACAGGAGGAGCTCGTCGCCAAATATCGCAGCGCGGTCATCAACGCGTACGCAGACGTGGAAAACGCGCTCGACGAAGTAGCCACCAACAGCGAGGCGGAAAACCATCTCAAGCGCGAAGTCGAGGCTGCCCGCGAGGCGTTCGCCATAGCGCAGTTGCAATACCGTCAGGGCGCCACCAGCCTCCTCAACGTCCTGCAGGCTCAGCAGACTCTCTTCTCAGCCGAGGACGAACTGACTCAGCTCAACCTCGCCCACCTGCAGGCCTCGGTTCACCTGTTCGAAGCGCTCGGAGGAGGCTGGATGGAAGATCCTCGTGAGCGCACCCAATTCACGAAGGCGATACGCGACACACGGTGAATGGGGTCCAACAGCTCCCTCACTTGCGTAATCGCGGGCGCAAGAATTGAATCAAGTTGGGGATCCGCTCGCGGGTCGGGCGCGAGCGCGGAATTGCGCTCGCCACAGCCGCTCCGAGCGGCTAAATTCAAGCCGGGAGATGGCCACAACTGCGAGAGGGTCGCGCGATGATGACTGTGTGCCGGGAAGAATTCAGGATGGAATGTCTGAATGGGACCGATCCGGTGTTGGTGTCCGACGGAATTGCGGACTGGCCCGCTCTGCAGCGCTGGTCTCCTTCGTTCCTCGCGGCGACGGTCGCGCATAGACCCGTTGACGTCTTCGTCTCGAGCACGGGATCATTTTCTTACACACCCGACGGCGGCGCGCTCGACCCCGAGAACCAGTTCGTCATGCAAGACCGTCCGTTCGGGGACGCAGCCGCCGCCATTGTGGATGAGTCCGCATCGAGCCCGAAGTACTACATTTCCCAGCAGGACATCGCACTGAGATTGCCGGAGCTATTGACGGATCTGCGCTTTCCGATGCGCAGCGAGGGAACCCGCCTCAATCTCTGGTTCGGCTCCTCGGGAACCGTCACGCAGCTGCATTTTGACCCCAGAAACAACTTGTACGCACAGATCTATGGAAGCAAGCGCTTCACTGTCTTCGGCCCCGAGGAGACCCCATACCTCTACCCATTCCCCCAGGCCAGTCTCTATGCCCATTTCAGCTACGTCGATCCGGAGAAGCCCGAACCGGAACACCTCCCGCTTCTCCAGCGAGCCCGGCGTATAACATTCACGATCACCGCGGGACAGCTGCTTTTTCTACCAGCTTTCTGGTGGCATCACGTGAGATCGACAGGGGTTTCCATCTCTGCCAATCAATGGTGGCCACCCACCCGATCGCAATGTTGCGGCCCCTACGGCATGCGATACCTGGCCGATCCAAAAGCCGCAGTTCATGCCGACACCATCCGGACCTGAAGCGGGAGCAGTCTCACTTGCGTAATCGTGCGCGCGCCAGATGCTGAAGCACCAGAGACGCGCCGCGACCATCATTCTGCTCCCGTTCAAACACGAGGCTCATTCTTTGCACGTTCTTGCGGTATGATTCGCGACTCAAGAGCTCCTCGAGAAGCACGTGAATCCGACCCACAGAAGGTAGGTGTACTGCGCGCAGTCCCAAGCCGTGGTATTCAACGCGGGCAGCGTTTCCGTGTTGATCAAACGCCTGCGGCAATACGAGCATCGGTACGCCCGACAAAATGCACTCCTTGATCGTTCCGAGGCCTCCGTGGGTGATCGCCACCGCGGCACGCCCGAGAAGGGCCAATTGGGGCGCCGTGTTTACTGCTGTTATGTTTGTTGGAAGACCCTTTAGACGCTCGAGTGCGGCTCCATCTGCAACCACTACAAAGTGTACGTTGCTCATCCGTGCAGCGACAGAAGCGACTCGCCGCAGGAGCTCCAGTCGTCGCTTGTACCTGTGCGCCTGAGTTCCGAGACTGCAGTAGACGAGCCTGGAATGGGTAGGGAGGCGATCAAAAGCAAAAGCCTGAGGAGGGCGCTGTAGCGCCACGGACGGGCCAATATAGTACCGGTTTGGGCGATCTGGCCTCGGGAAGTCAAATTGCTTCCCACACAGCACGAGCTCGGTCCACGACCTCCGCAGTGCCGGGCGTATCGGGGCGAGGTCGATCCTGATGATGTATCTGAACCAATTACGGAGAAAGACAGCAGACCAGAGACCATCGATCAAGAGTCGGGACCAGATGGACCGGCTGGGATAGAGGGCCGACGTTATCGGTGCCAGCCTGCGATCCCTCTCATTGGGGAGTGACGTATTGAGCAAGACGAATGGCATGCCGCGCCGTTGCAGACTGGTGCCGATTGCTCCTGCAAGTAGTTGATCCAGCAACAGCAAGTCGGGCCGAAACGCCATGACTTCGTTCGCCAAAGGGCCCCGCGCGAGTGATTTGAGCAGCATGCGTCGTCGATTACCCATCACGCGGCGGACAGGAAACCGTTGCACCTGTTCCGCGCACGGACCGAAGACATCAGACAGAATGGTTTGTTGGCCGAACCCATACGAGCGGACTAACTCGGAGAGAGCCGGAATCGTGAAATAGGTTACGTCATGACCACGGGCCGAGAGCTGTCTGGCAAGATTGAACGTAGGCATGTGATGCCCCCACTCCCAGAGCATCAAGATCCCAATTCTCGCCATGTCTGAAGTTCCATTGTGAACCCTGGTCCGCTCGCACTGACCAACTTCAGCCGCAACGCAGCGCCGGAACGCCTCGGTCACCGCCCTTCTCTCCTATCAGCCTGAACCACCCCCAGGATCGGAGTCCACCAGAACCCCGGGGATCCACGATGGTTAGCACGCTCCGCAGGCGGGAAATCTCGCGCCAATACGCATGGAGCCAAATGACTGCGAGCGCGTCTCTGCCGCAGGGGCTCCAAGGCGGCGATACCGGGGGTGCGCGTCGACTGCGCCTACCAGCGCCGTTCCGACCTCACGCCGGATTCGGCGGCCCCAAAAGCGCGCATCTCTCAAAGAGTTAAACGCTTTCATGGTGCAATTTGCCGCGGAGAAAATTACCGGCTCGCTTCCCGCACAGTCCGAGCCGAGTCATACTTCTTGCGGGAGGATGGACTGGGTTATGTAGGGATACTTCACGCGCGCCCGTCGTACACGTGTGCAGAGTATCCTGGCGAGGCCGACTGTGACCGCCGACAACTTGCGTCTGCTACTTGCGGAAGCGAAGAAACGCAATGTTACCCTGTGGGTGACGAATGGAAAAGTTGCCTGCAGGGCGCCGCGAGGCGTACTAACAGAGGAGTTCAAAGGGCGCATTCGCAGTGCGGCGGCTGACGTAATTGCGTATCTGAATGGACCGACCTATACAGTGAGAGGCCCGGTTGCAACCACGGCTGTCGACCCGGCAAAGGCTGCGGAGTGGCAGGCAGCAATGACGGGTGAGCTGGCAGTGCATTATACGAATGGGACGCACGTAGCGCTGCATCTTGCGCGGCCGGTTGAAATTGAACGCTTGCGGAAGGCGGCAGACATCCTCATAGCGAGGTACCCGATTCTCGGGGCGCGATTGCGCGCTGGGCGTAGCGGACCGGAGTTTGCATTCGAGCCCAGTTTGCCGGCCTGCCTGGAAGTGGAAGATGTGTCGGTCTTGGACCAGGGCTCGCGAGGAAAAGCTACGGAAGAGGCGCTAACCAGAATGGTGTGGCGACCTTTCGCTTGCAACAACGAGACGTTGTTTCGGGTCTTTGTCGTAAACATTTCGCAGGTCGAGCATATTGTTGGGTTTGTAGCCCATCACCTGATATGCGATATGTGGGCCATGTCTATTCTGCTGAGAGAGCTTGCGAGCGAATACATGCCCGACGCCGTGCACTACGAACGCAGCTCTCAGGCTCCGTCGCTGCAGTATTCCGATTATGCTGCCTCCATGGCCGATTGGCTCCAGGGTCCAGCTCAGCAGGCCCGTCTCGACTATTGGCGAAATCAGCTGCGGAATGCGCCCGCGACTCGAATCGAACCGGATTATCATCCCGACGCGCGCGCCGCCGCTCCCCTTGCAATAACTCCAGTCGTCTTCTCCGCTACCGTATGTGCGGGTGTGGAACGAGCCGTACGTGAGAGAGGGACGACGATGTTCTTCGCCCTCCTCGCTGCAAAGTGCCTGGCGTTGTCCACCCTGTCAGGTTCAAGGGACGTCGTGGTGATGGTCGTCCACGCGCGGCGGCAACATGACATGTTGACAGGATTGATCGCCTCCACAGCCGACCAGCTTGCAATACGAGTGAGGCTCTCCGGGAAAATGACATTTTACGAGCTCCTCGTGCTCGTACAGGAGACCCTGGAAGGTGCCATTTCGCATGAAATTCCTTTTGGTGTCTTATCGCGGCACTTTGCCGCGTTTGGAACGCCGGGCATATTTCCGTTTTTCAACTTCATCGATGGACCTCGATCCCCGCTTGCAACCGCGGAAATCTCGAAAGTGGGAGCGCGAGTCAATGTGGCGCCCCCTCCGCAACCCATGAGAACGGCAGCGGAAATGGCGAGCCACGCGATCAATGTCGTCGCGGACGGTACCGGCATATTCGGGCAGATCACCTATTCGCCGCTTCTTTATGCAAGGCAAACCATGGAGCGATTCGCTGAGATTTGGGCCAGGGCTCTTCAGTGCTTTGGTAAGGAGCCAAGCCTTGCACTGGATGACGTGCTGCAGCTTGCGTTATGCAGTGAGTAGGCGCCGGCCTTTGCCTCGATTCCGCGCTCGACGTCGACACCTGTGTCGATTCCCGTTCTCGGGCGGGAGATGACCCGGGAGAACATCGCATCGAAGCAAGGCCTGCGATCGGATCAATTTGCCGGGAAGGACGATCGTTTCAGGCAGCGGGAAACAACGGACAACTTGCATGCAGTACGCGCCTCTCTGTACGGCAGGACTCCTCTCGTCACGCGTGATTTTTGGCACGGATTTCCTGAGAAGAAGCGTCATTGCCTCGGACAGCCGCTGCTTTCAACTCCTGGATGGCGCATTTGATGGCGGCATCAATACCTTCGAATCGGCGAGATCATACGGTTCGGAAGCGGTTCTAGGCCGTTGGTTGAGGAGAAGAGGCAGGCGGTCGGACATCGTCCTGGTGACGAAGGGAGGCAGTGGCGAGTGCTCGTCGGCGAGACAATTACGTGCGGAATGCCATCGCTCGCTTACAGCACTGCGGAGCGATTATATAGACTGTTATCTAGTCCACTACGATAGCCGATCCTGGGATCTGGCGGAAATGGCCGGAGAGCTGGGACGGCTGCTCTTCGAAGGGAAGATCCTCAGCTTCGGGTTATCAAATTTCTCACTGGATCGCTTTCGGGCCGTGCAGAACCACTGCAGGGACAAATCGATCGCAAAACCACGAGTCGTGAGTGCCCACTTTGGAATGATCCCTTGGACGCAGCCATACTGGCCAAACGCACAATCGTTGGCTGGCGGGAACAAGCAGCTGGAACGGGAGTGGTATCGCGCCAATGGGTACAGGGTCCTCGGTTACTCGCCGCTCGGAAGAGGTTATTTCAGAAATAAAGAAATGGGGGCCGGCGGAGATGACCGGTTTCATGACTGCCGGGAGAACGATCTGCGGCTCGCGCGTGCGCATGAATTGGCGCGGCGCATGGGTGCATCTGTAGCACAGATCGCGCTTGCGTTTGTGTTGTGCACGGGACCGGAGGTGTTTGCGATCGTGGGTTGCCGGAGTTGCGAGCACATTCGGATGTGCA
>Ga0070683_100002022_pt1 | contig 15941 bp, 10 predicted proteins | sample KBSC713LmetaG_FD_64662 | JGI IMG/M metagenome (GOLD analysis project Ga0070683, IMG submission 64662) | Corn rhizosphere microbial communities from Kellogg Biological Station, Michigan, USA - KBS C7.1-3L metaG | ecosystem: Host-associated > Plants > Roots > Rhizosphere ...
CAAGTCATGACACTTTGCGCACATGGCGTAGGGGCCATTCGCGGTCAGATCAGGCTGAATGAACGGATTCGTAATCTGAGCTCCCGGGGTCACTGCCTGGCTCATTTCGTAGCGTCGTTCCAGGATGTGGTTATACTTCGATCCGTGCGGACCGTTGGCGCCCGCGCCCCCAAACTCGCGATTGTCATCACTGTTGTGGCAGTCCGTGCAGAATATCCGAGTGCCCATGGAACGGCCTGCCGTGATGCCATCGATGTTGAGCATCTGCGCGCGCAAGCTTGGCTGCGCCAGCGCGCTCGACCGGTCGTGCATCACCGGATGGCTCGACGTTGCCGTAAGCGCAAACTGCGGAATCAAGTTTAGAGGATCGCCAGCGCTCACGACCCGTGCGGGAAGATACCCATAGTTCGCCGTGGTCGTTGTGCCCTTGCTGGAGCTAGTCCCATGGCAGCGCAGGCAATTCTCGAATTGATTTGTGGCGGGTGTGAGAGCCGTCAGGCCATCCTGAGCACTCGCTCCAACAACCGCAGTCTGTGCGAGACGGATTCCCGGGGGAACAGTTAACGCGCCGCCGGACTGTGCGGCGTGCGGATTGTGACAATCCACGCATCCTGCATGTCGATTGTTGTTCAGCACGGCCGGCTCGGTTGGATCGTGCGGGTTCGCCGCGGTAGGAAACGGGTGTGCAATCTTTGCGACGCCTGCCACAGTCGACATCTCCGCGAGAATATTCGGCGCTGCGGGTTGCGTGTTCGTGCCACTGTGGCAGTTCATGCAGTCCAGTTGATCCGTCGCACGCAATAGACGTGCGGGTCCTGACGCACTGTGCGGCATATGACACGCATTGCATCCGTTCTGCCCCACCGTTGTGTATCCGCCGACATACGGTGTGTTTGGCGTGGTCGCACTCGATGTGGCATGCGCGCTCAGCACCCATCCGGCCAGTTCGTTTGCTTGGCCATTCACCACACGCGACGGATCATGGCAGGCGAGGCACAACTGCGAGTTCGAGCTGTCGCGTACCAGGAACTTTGCCAACTGCTTATCAATATTCTGGAAGTGCGGCTGATGACACGTTGTGCACTCTACCGTTCCATTAATCATTCGTACCGCTGCATCCGCCGTCTGCGGCGGATTCTGCTGCAGCAGAAGAGACAGATTCGGTGCGTCCACAAGGGGAGTTTTCAGGCTGAAAGGATGCGACGACCGCAAATCGGTGCCAAAGTTGGACCCTGCCTTCATGGTTCCGGTCACGTTTACTTGACCATAGGCGACCGTTTGCCCGATCGCAACCGTTCCGTCATGACAGCTCAAACATAGTTTGCTTGGGCTTCCCACGGGCGGCTGAACCCCGGTCTGGTGATACGTGGAGCTGCCATACATCTGGTATGTCTGCACGGAGAGTTGCTGATTCCAAAGTGGGGTGGGCGCCGTCATTCCGCCGTGCGGCGCGTGGCAATAAAGGCAGGCATTTGCGACGCCGCCTTTGACCGCACTCATGCTGCTAGGCGACATGTCATGGGTACCGAGTTGGTCTCCGCTCAGTCCTTGTCCCCAGGCTGAGCCGACCGAAAAAATAATCGCGAATAAGAGACCCAGCAACAAGTTGGCTGCGGCGGGTGAGGTCGGAACGGCAAGGGGCGTGAGTTTCATGGAGTGCCCCCGCTGGAATTTTTGGCCGGCACGAACCGGAAAACCTGGACACGATGATTGTAGGAATCCGTTACATAAATCCGGTTGTCACGATCGACGAACAATCCCGCCGGCAACTGGAATTCTGCCGGCCCGTCCCCGCTTTTCCCGAAGTAATAAAGCAGTTGTCCCTTGCGATCGAACGCCTGCACCGTGTCGAACATGCCATCGACAACGTACAAGTTTCCCTCGCTGTCGATGCCAACGCCCTTGGGACGGAACATCGTGCCGTTTGTCTCACCGATGCGTCCAATTTCATACAAAAACTGGCCTGAGCGATCGAGAACTTGCACCCTGAAGTTCATCGCATCCACAACGATCAGTTCATTGCCGCGCAATCGCAGCTCAGTGGGAAAATTGAATTCTCCAGTGTCCACTCCCCGCTTGCCAATCGTCTGCAAAACATTTCCCGCGAGATCGAGCACAAAGATCTTGTGTCGCAGTGTGTCACTCACAAAGATCCGTCCTTGCTCGGAATCGACCGCAATTCCTGTCGGACGTTTGTAATATCCCTCCCCACCCTTCAGGCTTCCAATCACTCGACGGAACTTGCCGTTCGCATCGTAAACAAAAATCTTCCCGGCTTCGGAATCCGTGATGTAGATGTTGTCCTGTGCATCCACTGTGACGCATTGGGGCGCCATGAACGCGTCTTTCCCGTCGTAGCGTGAGATGAACTTATATTTCTGGCTGGCAAAGTCAAAGATGTGCACGCCCTTCGCATCCGGATCACTAACAATGATCCGGCCGCGAGAATCGGTTACCACGCTATACGGCCGGACCAGGAAGTGATAGTCAGGGGCTCCGGCGACAAAATCGATGACGCGGGTCCAGAAGCCCTTTTTGAGCTTCACCTCGCGTTCGGACGAGAAACTTCGCTCGTATATCAACGAACGACCACCTGCAAGCTGCAGGGAGGGAACAGTTGATTCAATGGCTGGTTGAGTCTTCGGTTTGTGCGCTGCGCTAAGGCTGACGGCCAGTACCAGGACGATTGTCGTCACACCGCACACCCGCTTTGTCGTGCGCATCACATAACCTGCTAGAAAATGTCGAAGTGCCGCGAAACACCAAAGTAAATTACGTTGATTTTATCGGGATTATTGAACAGCGCACCGATTCCCTGAGAAATGTGCGCGCATCCACCGTTGAACGTCATCTGCCGCCACCGATACTCCGATCGGATCTCAAACCGGTCCGACAAGCTATCGGTGATGGAATCCACATTGTCTGTGTGGTATTGCATATGCGAGTAACTAGCCGTAATTTGTAGCCGCCGTTGTGGGTGAATACCCGCCGCAGCACCCCAAGAGTTTCCGCGATAAACAATTAGGCCCGGAATAACGGGTGGAAGCGATCCCCCGCCGCCGAACGGAAGACTTGTTCCATAATTTTTCGAATAATTGCCGCTGACCGAGAATCGTGGCGAAGAAAGGGTCGCATTGTAGGACTGAAGCATCGATTCTCCCTCGGTCAGTCCATTGATCCTATTCTTCCCGTACGTCGCTCCGATACCCGCGTGCCATCCCCGCCACAACGGATGTGCAATGCTCAGATTCGCGCTGTAACCATCCTGACTGTATCCAACGAGTGCGCTTGCAACATTGTGTGACACCTGCCCGCCAACCCCTGTGTTGAACCCTAGCACCTCTCGCGTGTAACTGGCCGACGCGGAGTGGCCCGTGGAACCACTGTTGCCGGTATTTGTGTCGAACCAGGAGAACCCATAGTGCATGCCAATATTCCCGCCCCAAAGGCCGCGGCCGTAGCTCACGCCAGAGCTGAACACGTCACTCGTGGTCTTGATAGTGCTTTGCGAATATTCTTGCTCTCTGTGGTCCACTCTAGCCGTCAGGGTCAGTTGACGGGTGAACGAATAACCGGCGTTCGCACCGTAATCGAGGTATTTGGATAACAAGTTCTGCGTCACTGGAGCCGCCTGCGCGGCCGTACCATTCGTCTGTGGCCCGCCGATGATGCCGGATATGATCTGAGCGTTCAAGTTGCTCGAATAGTTCGCAAACACGTCCACGTTCAGCTTGGATGTCGGCATCATGCTCAAGTCGGTATTCACTACGCTAAAGGTCGCGTTTGTCGGATTGAGCACGTAGTCGGTGTCGACATGATTCCGCGAATACACTCCTCCCCAGCGCATCCAGTCGAGGACTTTGCGGGTGGCGGAAACAGTCACGCCCTTTTGATAGGAATTCACCTTCTCACCGTGGAACCCTGATACTGCCGGCAAGGTATTCCCGATGCGATTACTAACGAACCGCCCCGAAAGGTCGAAGCCCGCGAGAGTATAAGAGCTTCCCATGGTGAGGAAGCGGGAGTCTCCGCTACCGGTCGTATCTGTACCCAGCACTTCGAAGTCGGATACGGATTTGCCGACGCTGATGTTCAGCGTCGGATAATCTTCGTAATACAAGCCCGCGTTCACGTCAAAACTAGTGGTATCGCCGCGGCTTTCATATGTACCGGTGGTGCCGGGGAAATTTATCTGATTTTCCGCGTCGTACGCCTTTTGGAAATTGAATTCGATTGGAGTCTTGCTTCCGCCAAACAGGCCGGCGCTGGCGTTCAGTCCCTTAGCGGATGAGATCGAATTGAAGTTGGAATTGAACCGTGATTGGTTGTAGTAGGGATTAATTCGCCAGTTGAGAAACTTCGGGTTGTAATAAGAGCCCGTTAGAATGCCGTTGAATCCGAATGAAAGGTTTGACGTATCCTCTCCATCCCACTGACCGGTCCACCCCACTGAGGCGTCACCGCTCAAGCCCATCTCCACGTTGTCGCCCGCGTTGACCTGTGCGTTACTGATCAGTCCCCAGGTTACAACCACCAGCAGGACCGTAATCCACTCGCATTTTCTGGTCCTGTTACGCATCTTTCTATCTCCTGAATAGCGCCTACAGTTGCTCGATGTGGGCGCTCTTCCTCAATCTGGACTCAAACGCCTTCTGAACCACCTGCTGCTTTTCCGTTTCCAGTTGCGATTTCAGAGTTGGCCGAACCTCCTCGAACGGCACCAGTTTTGTTTCTTCCCTCGCGTTTACCCTCGCGATGCACAGCGAGTCTCCTGTATCGATCACTTCGCTCACCTCGCCCGCCTTCATAGAGAAAACAGCCTTCTCTACTGGAGCCGGCATTCGTCCGCGATGGATCGACTTGTGGTCGCCCATCATCACCCGCCAGTCGTCCTCGGAAACCTTCTCAGCGAGTAGACCGAACTCTTCGTAGTTCTTCGTGGCTTTCGCTTTTTTGAGCGCGTCTTCTGCCCGTCTCCGGGCATTCGCCTTTTGCTCTCTGGTACTGCCCTCGGGTATCACAATTGAGATCGTTTGGATCGATACGCTTTCCGGCTTCTGGAATCTCTTTGTGTTGGCGGCGTAGAATTTACGAAGGTCGAGATCGGATACGCGAGACTTATTCTTCACTTCCAGCCGAAGCAGATTGTCGATCAAGATGGCGCGCGTGATCTTCTCGCGCAGGTTCTTCATGCTTCCACCTTGTTCGTTTCGTAGATACTCCTGAAACTCCGCGGGAGAATCGAACTGTTTCCTGAAATCGGAAACGGCCTTGTTTAGCTTTGCTGGCGAAACTGCCAGCTTCCGGCGCAACGCTTCCTGGTAAACCAATTCTTCAAAAACGATGTTCTCGTATGCCTTTTGCCGGATCTGAGGTTCGGAATCTTTTGGGAATTGCCCGCCATGCTGACGTGCGTAAGGAAACAGATTCTGCATCTCGCGAACCAGGTCGCGTCGAGAGAGCACTGTTCCATTTACCTTTACGAGTGGACGGTCCATCTCTTGCTGCGACGCTGTCGCGTGGGGAGCGCTCGCTGATTGCATGGTGGGTGAGTGGCTTGCTACTTGGGCGCTCAAGCCGGCTGCCACGCTCATGATCGCGGTCAGGTGTAGGAATCTGTTTTTCATCGCCTTGCGCCTCTCTAACTTGCGCTTCTCGCCAATTTCAAAGTTGAGGGGGAGGCTTGAGGCTTCCCCCTCGGCATGTACTAGGTCGTTGGGACCGTCACGCCTACATACTCATTCGACTTGCTGAAGTGGCATTGCCGGCAGAACTGGGTCGCCGAGTTGCTGCTCGGGACTTCGTTGTACCAGCCACGAATAAACCACTTCGATGGCACGATGTTGCCAGCGACGTTGGCGACCGTACCCTTGTACTTATTTTCCAGGTGCGGGTTGTGGCAGGTCGTGCACTCGACCATCGCCTGTCCGCCGTTGTTCTTCGTACCGTAGAAGCGAACGGTGCGGCCATAGCTGGTCTTGAACGCGGTGCTGTTCGCGTCGGTACCCCAGGTCAGGGTGCCGTTTGCGTCGATCGTCACAGGCCAGTTGTAGGTGCTGGCTGTGTAAGGTACGTGCACCGGGTGGTCGTTTTTCAGATCATCGTTGGCGAGATAGGTGGTGATACCTGTCTTGCCATCCACATCTTCAAGACTCTTGCCGGTCATGCCAGCCACAGTCACAGATCCGTCATGGCAGGACATGCACGCTGCGGTGTGGAATAGCGGATCGGTCTCGTCCGTAATGATTGCCGGCACCGAGATTGTGGTTCCACCGAATACGTTGTAGGTAGCCGCCTTCAGATTTCGGCCCCACAGATAAACGTCGCCCTGCGCCGCATTTGCGGATGTCGGATCGAGTCCGGCCGGGCCGCTGTGTGGTGCGTGGCACGAAACGCAACCATGACCATTGACGTTATGCGGTCCCAGTACGTCCTGGGCCGCTGCCACGCCGATGGCGAACATGACTGCTAGCAGGATAAACAGTGCTTTTTTCATATTGGTCTTAAGACCTCCTGATGGATAAAAGAACAGCTGTTTTAAGAGCTCCAGAAAGCGCATTCTGCGCCTGCCGTCTTCGACGCTCGTAGGCGTTCCTTCCCACAACGCGACGAAACCTGTCCCGTTCATTGCTTCACCTCTGCCGTCTTCTGCTCGAATTGCTTTGTACCTGTTGCGGAAGCCGGCGCCTCGGCTGCCTTCTCCTTGGCCGCTCCAACCTTCGCTGCCGCATTTTCGGCGTCAGTGATGTAACGGAAAATTTGTATGCGTCCTCTCACTTGGTCGCTCACGATCGCGCGATTGTTCTTATCAATCGCAATTCCAGCCGGTAACCCAAATTGGCCCGGCAACCCGCCGCCGTACCCGAAGTAGGCCAGCAGGTGTCCCTCTTTGTCATAAATCTGCACATTGCACTGCGACGCATCGACGACCCAAATGTGTCCATCGCTGTCGATTGCCACGCCCTTCGGGCGCTGGAAGGTTCCCGGCGCATCGCCAGCCTTGCCGAACATGGAAATGAACTTTCCATCGGCATCGAAAATCTGAATTCGGTTGTTCAGCGTGTCCGAGACGTAGACGTTCCCGTCTTTATCAAGTGCCACGTTCGTCGGTTTTGCGAATGTCTCCGGATCGTCGTCATTCAATTTCTTGGCGGGACCGCCGACCTTGCGTAGCAGCTTGAAATTGTCTGCATCGAACACAAACACCGTTTCGTTCCCTGTATCGACCACGTATACGAACCGGTTCTCGTTGTCGACCGCGATCCCGCTGGGCCGCTTTAGTACTGTGTCGCCAAATGTGCTTTCGAGCTTCAATTCCGAGTTGAACACTGAGACCTGGTGCATGGCCGCGTCTGCCACGAACAGCCGGTCGCTGTCGTCAAGGGCTAGGCCGATGATGCTGCGGAATGCTGCTTCGTGTCCGTTTCGCAGGAACGTTACTTCTTTCTTTTCAGTGTTGAAAATGAAAACGGCGGCGACAAATGTGTCTCCAACGAACACGCGCCCTTTGGAATCCACTGCGATGCCGTAGGGCTGCCCAAGCGTGTGGGAGGGCTCCGTCGGATCGCCACTCTCGCGCTGCTGGACGCCCGCCATTCGGTCCATCCAGCCTTGCTTTTTCTTTTTCGGCTTCGCCTCTACCGGCTTCGGTGGTTCCCCGAAGTGCTCGGAGATGAATTTGATCCGCGGAAGGTCCGGTGGCAGTGGCCAGACAAGCTTGCTTGTGTCGATCTTGCTCCGGTCGATGCCTTGCTTCTTTGCCGGCACAACTTCTTGCTGTTTCTTCTTGTCTTTCTTGCCCGCATAGCTCGCCGGAACCAGTAGCAGGGCCAGTCCCGCAACCAGCAACCAAGTAATCCAGGTACGGAATTGTGGTCTCGAACTGATGTTCGTCGCGTAGATCACTGTCCCACCCCAATTATTCCTTTGTGACAGCTTTGGCAGAACGCCATCCCTGGGTTTACATCGCCTACCAGCATTGCCCGTCCACCGCTCGCATGAGCCTGATGGCAGCTCAGACAGCTCACTTGTGTTTTCACTTTGGTGAGATCCATTGAATCCATCACGTTCTGCACGGGATGGCTCGGCGTTGGATGTCCCACTCCTCCCGTTATCTGGAGGCGGCTCACTTTGTTCTTGCGGAAGTAGTCCTCGGGCAACCTCACCTTGCCTCCGAAGATGGTGATCAAGTTAGTGTTTTCCACCTTCGCCGGTTTGGCTTCCGAGCTGTGACACTCGACGCACAACGCGTTGCCACTTGCCCGCAGTAATTTGGGAGTGTCGCTGCCGTGTCCTTCGTGGCATGTGGCGCATCCCTGCTGGAACGCCGGTTGATGGTGTGATTTCTTTTTTGCGCCTTCCGCGATATCGGCGTGACAGCTCAAGCAGATGTTGACAGCGTCAGTCTTCGGCAGGCCCGGTTGTGCGCTGGCGTGCGGGTTGTGACAATCTGTGCAGTCGCCTGCCGCGCCCGCGTGCGGCACCTTTGCGGTTTCGATCTGTTTCGCTTGCTGGTCGTGACACGTGATGCACAGTGCTTTTACGTCTTTTTGCGCAAGCACCACTTTTCCGCCCTGCGCTGGCGCATGGCACATCTCGCAACTTTTATCTGCAAATGGCGGGTGCGCGTAGGCCTGTATGAGCTTTGGTCCGGTGGACTGGTGCGGATCATGACAGGTTAGGCAGTTTGCCGTTTCAAACGGCTGATTCTGATGTGCCTTTTGTAAGCCGGCGTCCTTTGGATCGTGACACCCGATGCATAGAGCCGGGGCAGACTTGGTCAGATGAAAACGATTCTCCGTGGTTGGCTCCGCGCCAGTTTTGTGTGTTGTGTGGCACGTATCGCAACCCATATCGAGCGCCGCGTGACGGCTGCCCTTGGCGGGAACGTTCAAGCCTTGCTTGTGGCAGGTAAGGCAGAGGTTTTCTTTCTCGCCGCCACTTGTTGCTTTCAGCAACTGGTTCTTGTTATCCGCGGCATGCGGATCGTGACACTTCAGACAGTCCCTTACTGCCGGGCTGTGAACCGTACCCTTGATGTCGGAAGCGTTCTTTTCGGAATGGCAGGTGATGCAAAGTCCGGAAGGGGTGGTCGTGATCAGCTTGACGCGGGTGATGTCCTTTGTGACGCGAACCTCATGACAACTTAAGCAACCGGTCGCGATTGCTGAGTGGACTGCCTTGCCTTTGGTTTTGTCCGCGTGGCACTCCAGGCACTTGGCGCCGTCAACGTTTTTTTCCAAGGGAACCGGGTGAACTCCCGCAAGCGCTGGCCAACTCAGGGTGATAACTGCGATGGCCATCACCGCAACCGGGATTAGCGAACTCGCGACACGAGCTACCGTTCCCGCCGTTTTTGCTGTCGCGATTTTCAACAAGGGATTCATGCGAAGTCCATGTCGTATTTCTGCACGAAGCTCGCCGTAACTATGCGTGGCAGGAAGTTTCCGGCTCATCCCTAGAAGTGATTGCAGGAGCGTGAGTTGTAGCCACCGGAGCCCGGTGTTGCGAATTTCATCTGTCCAAGGGAGGTGCGGGAATGGGCCATCTGCCGCACCGGCACAGGTGAAATGACCCAAGTAATGATTGGGCATGTGGGCGCGTTTGCGAATTGGCGGCGAAATGGAGATTGACGACGACATTCCCATCCCCAACGCCATTGAAAAGCACAAAGTCGTTCGCGGGATGCGGTGCGAATCACGACGGCGAGTGATCTGCGTCACTAAATGGGAGAACACTGCTTCGAAAACGCACGATTTCCAGCGCTTAGGGGAGGCTAGCTGGGCCGAATCCCGCGATTATTTGCCGGGAGATTGAGTGATTTGGCACAGGCCGGCCGACTTCAGAGAATTCACCAAGACGGTTCCGTCCGTGATATCAGCGACTTAACGTCGGTGGATCTTCTGGTGCCCCACGTGCATTTCTCAAAGTGGGAGATGCAGCTCTATGACCCTGTCAACGCTGGGAAAGAAACTTTGGCTCACGCTGAGCTCGATCAAGACCGGAGTCGTTTTGCTGATCATAGTCGTGATCCTGGCAGCTGTAGGAACGATTATTCTCCAGCGCCCCGTGACGGAGCCCGACGAGATGCAACGTGCGTATTCGGCGCACGCGTTGCGTATCTTTGACGCGCTCGGGTTGACAGACGTGTTCCACGCATGGTGGTTTGTGGCTTTGCTCCTGCTGGTGAGCGTGAGCATCGTGGCTGCTTCGATTGAGCGTTTTCCGAACGCCTGGCGATTCTTCTCGCGCCCCTACAAGTATCCAGACGATAGTTTCCGACGCTTCCTTCCAATACAAAAAGAATTCTCAATCCAAGACGAAGAGACGGGATTGGTTGCTGCCGAGCGTGCATTTCATCTTGCAGGATACAAACCCGAACGTGTGGTTCACGAGTCTCACTTCTCGTTGTTTGCCGAACGGAATCGCATTTCAGAGATGGCGGTTTACATCGTGCATGCAAGTCTGCTGCTGATCTTCTTGGGCGGCATCATGGATGCGCTCTGGGGATGGCGCGGCACGCTGAACCTCACCGAAGGCGAAATGTCCAACGCGGTTGAGATGCGCGATGGCACCAAAAAAGTACTGCCATTTGCAATCCGTTGCGATCGCGCAGGTCAGGAAAACTACGCGGACGGAACACCCAAAAAATGGTGGTCAAATTTGGCGGTAGTAAAAGACGGTCAGGATGTTGATCGCAAAGAAATTGTTGTGAACGATCCGCTGGTGCATGGCGGCATTCGATTCTATCAATCCAGCTTCGGAACGACCGGCAGGGTGGAAAAGCTTGTACTGACAGCGACTGCGACAGCCAACGCGTCGTCCGAGAAGCAATCGCTGACACTTTCAGAAGGAAAAGATTTCGCCATTGATGCCGACACATACGTTCGCTTGGCGGAGTTCATTCCAGACCATGTGGTGCGTGACGGAGAGGTCTATACGCGCTCGAGCCGCATTGAAAATCCGGCAGCGCATCTGGTTGTGACGTCGCGAAAGACTGGAGCGCAATTCAATTACTGGCTCCCAGCAATTGAGGAAGTTGCGCAAAACGCGAAGTCGCCATATCAATTCGAAGCACAAGACCTGAAGATGTTCCACTTCACTGGATTGCAGGTTTCGTTCGAGCCGGGACAGTGGGCTGTTTGGACGGGCGTGGTGCTGATGGGAATCGGCCTCGCATTTGTCTTCTACGTTGCGCACTCCCGCGTGTGGGCAGTGCCGGTATATGGCGTATCCGGCGAGCTTACGTTGTGGGTAGGCGGTGCAGTGAATCGCAATCGCGATGCATTCGGCGAAAAGTTCCAAGACATAGCTGAAAACATTCAAGCACAACTGAAATCAGAAACCGATACGGACCGTAACTCGCATATCGCTTTGATTTCAGGACATTAACTCAACCCAGGGAGGGTGAAGTCATGGCTCGTGAACGAGTCGAACAGCAACCGGCAGCCACTGGAAGCACACTGATCGTCATGGTGGGACTGGGAATCGCGTTTTTGCTGTTCATGGCGTTCCTGAATGTTGTGAAGAGCGGGAACCTGTTGAACGAATCGAATCTACTCTACGCAGCGTTGATTTTCTACTCGGGTGCCGGAGCTCTCTATCTCGGCTTCGGAGTAACCGGCGTCGAGTCGTATGTGAAGTTTGCGTCGTTTGCAACCTGGGCCGGCTTGATCGCAAATACCGGCGCGGCTGCTCATCGCTGGTATGAAGCAGGGCATCCACCTTTTGCGAGCGTCTACGAAATGCTGCTTAGTTTTGTGTGGACGCTGGCCGTTCTGACGCTGGTTGCGGAGAAGAAGTTTGGCGTGAAGGTGATTGGAACCGTCACCATGCCGGTGGCAATCGTTGGTGTGGTGCTGATGCAATTGCTGCGCAGTGATGTGCGGCCGCTCGTCCCAGCGCTTCAATCGACGTGGCTGCACGTGCACGTTACGCTTGCGATGCTGGCCTACGCAGCTTGCGCGCTCAGTTTTGCCTTGGCAATGATGTTCCTGATCCAGGACAAACTCGAAACGGAAATGTTTTTAGCGACGACCTCACTATTCACCATTGCTATTTATGCGGGGATTTTAACGCGTTTCGAGAAGTGGGGCGGTCTGGCCGTGGTTGGGTGGAATGCCGATGAAAAATCGGAAATGTTTCTGCAGCGGGGAGTGCGCCTGTTGGTCGTCATCCCGGATCTTGGGTGGCTGATGCTGTTGGTTGCGTTGGTGGTGGCCGCACCTTTTGTTTGCTACTTGCTGGCGCGCGCGCAAAAAAACAACGCCTTGATAACAATCGGAAACCGCGCTGTATTCGTAAGTATCCTCGTCCAGGTGCTGGCATTAGGCGTATTTCTGCTTCGAGCACGAAATGGCAGCTACGGGTCGCTGGACGCAGAGGGCCTTTTTCCGACGAGTCTTGCGGCGAGTCCGTTCATTCTCTCGGGGCTGGTGGGCGGCATTTTCGTTTCCCTGCTTTACTTGTTGCTCCTGTGGCGGCGTGCGGACCTCGAGCGATTATTACCATCGTCCGACGATCTTGATCGAATCACGTACAAAACTATTTGCGTCGCGTTTCCGCTACTCACTTTGATGATTGCTGCGGGCGCATATTGGGCTAACCGTACTTGGGGTTCGTACTGGAGTTGGGACCCGAAAGAAACGTGGGCGGCGATTACGTGGTTGGTTTATGCCGGTTATCTCCACATGCGGGTGACAAGGGGATGGAGAGGCCGGCGGGCTGCGTACTTCGCGATCCTAGGCTTCGCGGTCGTTATGTTCACCTTCTTCGGAGTGACGTATTTGTTGCCCGGTTTGCATGCTTATGCCTAAGACCCAAGCGCACCGTGGAGAGTCGGGCCCTTCGCTGGTCCAACCGGGCACCCAGGCGATGGCGAAATCGGTTGGTATTGAGGGGGACGAGAGCATGCGTTCGTCGGGACGGGTTTGGGGTAGGCAAGCCTCGGTGGTAAAGACGAGTGCGGAGGGGGTGCGAGTGGGTTCCGTGCGGGTTAATTGGGAAATCAAGGCGATCTTGCCGGTCGCATTTGTCCTGTTGAACGGACTGTTGCTCTTTCTCCTTTCAACGATTTCCCTGCGTGATCCGGAGCGTCATGCGGTGCTAGTGGTAGCCGGTGCTGGGGCAGTTGCAATTTGCGCCGTGCTGATCGTTGCGTTGGCTTATCTCATTCAACGTCCGATGGTGGAATTGCAAGAGCAGATTGCCCGTGTCGGTAACGGAGAATTCGATGCCGAAGTCAGCTTCGCGAAAAGAAACGATGAGATTGGCGATCTTGGCCGAAACTTCAATCGCATGGTTCAGCAGTTGCGCGAGAGCCGGGATGAAATTGAGCGGCTTCATCAAACGCAGATTTCTCGAGCGGAGCATCTGGCTACTCTCGGAGAACTGGCTGCGGGGTTGGCTCACGAAATTCGCAATCCTCTTGCGGGCATCGCGGGTGTGATTGAGATCGTGGGTCGGGACCTCCCGACAACAAGTCCGGCACGCGGAGTGGTGAAAGACGTTCGACTGGAAATCGCTCAGATCAACCGCATTCTGACGGACTTATTGGAAACGGCACGTCCACGCGTTCCTGAAATGCGCGCCAGCGATCTGAATACGACGATCGAACACGCGATCATGCTGGTCCGACAGCAGGTGATCTCGAAGCCGATCACCATCGACCTGCAAAAGTCTCCGGATCTGCCGGAAGTTGAACACGATAGCGACCAAATTCACCAGGTGCTACTGAACCTTCTTCTCAACGCAGTGCAGGCGATCGAAGCGAAAGGTTCTGTGAGCGTGGAGATCGCATCGCGTGATAATTTTGCTGTGGTAACGGTTACTGATAACGGCCGTGGCATTCCCCACGAGATATTGCCTAATATATTTCGGCCTTTCTTCACTACAAAAGGGAATGGCACTGGGCTCGGGCTCTCACTGGCGCGCCGAATTGTGGAAGAGCACCGTGGTCGGATCGAAGTGAGCAGTGAGCCGCTGCGGGGGACAACTTTTCGAGTGTTCTTGCCCTTCCGCACCGCGGTGGCTCAAGCCAGCGCCTAAAGGCGACGCTCAGATCCTCAAAAGCGCGCGTTTCCCAAGAATACCTTCTCCCCGTAGTATATGAGCCTTATTTGAAGCACGCGTTTAATGGGCGATCCCGCAACAATTCCGCGAAAAGACCTTGAACAGCCGCGAAACTCACTGGTTTCGGCCCGACTGCTGGCGCGCCTGAAGGCTTTCTCGGAGGCCCGCTACCCTCGATCACGGTACGAGGCCCTCATCAAAATTATTCAATGGTTGCAGCGCATGGACGTGCGACGAGGCCACCATGCCGAACTGGATGGTCTGGTTGAGTACCTGGAGACAAACGAACCAGCGCGCCTTGCGTTTCAAACTGCGTTCGGGGCGGTGTTGCAAGACTTGCAATCTCTAACACTCTTGGCAGAGACAGGAATTCCTTCTGATCAGGGGCTGATCGCCGAAGTCGTGCAACGGCTGGTTTCGAAGGTCATTCCGATGGCGCGGAGGGCGACTGACTCGTCAAGACTTCTGATCAATCTTTACTCGACAAAGCAGCAAGTCCGGCAATTTAAGGAAATTCCAGGCGACTTATTCCTTCGATTGGTCGCCGTGGTCACGCCCGAGGCCTCCGAAACGGCTTGGGAACACGAAAGGCGAGACCTGTGTGAGGCATTGAGGCTTCTGGCAACGAGAGTCGGTTGGCTTGGGCTGAAGCCAGAGATGCGAGAACGCAGCGTAGCGTGTGGCATATCTGATTCTCCGTTTTACGAACTTGTCCAAGCCACCGAACAGTTGCTGGGGCCCAATGGAGCGGGGGCCACGTCTGCATGGCAGGAAGTGGTGGGGAGATGTCGGCAGGAGTTGGGAGCAGTTCACCGTCACATGGAAGCGGCTGGAGTGAGCGTGGAACTTGTTTTCGACTTAAAGAAGATCGAAGCATGTTTCGCGAGAATGGAATCGCTCGTGGCGGTGTTGTGCGCCTCGAATCACGCCGATGGTCTGCGTGCGACCCGTCACTTGCTTGAATCACTGATGGAGGGCAGACAATCTGATCTCAGCTTGACCGCGCTCCTGAAAGAGAATCTTGATCTCGTTGCTCGTAAAACTGTCGAGCGTACTGGGCACAGCGGCGAGCACTATATTGCGCACGATCGCTCAGAATATTGGGAAATGTGGAGAGCAGCAATCGGCGGGGGTCTCCTCACCGTGGTTACAGCAGCTCTGAAAATGCGCATCGTGGACGCTCACCTTCCGCCGTTCCTTGAAGGACTCGCAAGCGGCACAAACTATGCAGTGAGTTTCGTGTTGCTACAGGTCTTTGGCTTTGTGTTGGCGACCAAACAGCCAGCAGCCACAGCCGCGACGTTTGCCGGAATTGTGCGTGACAATCGCGGCGCAGAGCGGTCCAACAAAATAGCAGACTTTGTTTCGCATATTACGAGTACCCAGTTCGCGGCCGCCTTGGGTAACGTTGTTGCAGTGGCCGCGGGCTCGATTGTTTTCGACCGATTGTGGCGGCTTCTTTTCACACAATCGTTCTTGATGCCGAAGAGTGCTGAACATGTTTACGAAATGCTCAATCCTCTACACTCTGCGACTGCGTTTTATGCGATCGTGACCGGCATCATCTTATGGCTGGCCGCATTAGCGGGTGGCTGGTGTGAAAACTTCGCAACGTACTACAGGATCACCGATGCGGTAGCCGAACATCCGGTTGGAACACATGTCGGGCAGAAAAGAACAGCGAGTTTTGCAGACGCACTAGAGAAAAATCTGGGGGGATGGTTAACAAGCATTGTGCTTGGATACTTGCTTGGTTTTGCGCCGGTCATCGGCTACTTCTTCGGGGTTCCGCTGGACGTTCGTCACGTAACGCTGTCCTCCGGCACGTTAGCCTTGGCGGCAGCGCAGTCCGGAAGAGAAGCATTGGTCAG
>Ga0070683_100002024_pt1 | contig 15938 bp, 12 predicted proteins | sample KBSC713LmetaG_FD_64662 | JGI IMG/M metagenome (GOLD analysis project Ga0070683, IMG submission 64662) | Corn rhizosphere microbial communities from Kellogg Biological Station, Michigan, USA - KBS C7.1-3L metaG | ecosystem: Host-associated > Plants > Roots > Rhizosphere ...
GTTACAAAAATGACAGAGCCTAACCGCTTACAAACAACAGACATGTTGAACGATTTGTATGGAAACTTTTTGTTGCAAACAAGCAAAGCAAGAGATATAGATACTGCAACACTTCATCAATTAGCAATCACAGGAAAAATTCAAACAGCAAACGATGCATTACAAAATAAATTAGTGGACGGTTTAAGATATGATGATGAAGTAAAAGCGGAGATTGCACAAAAAATTGGTCAACGGGAAAAAGATAAAATAAACTTTATTGCACTTGGCACTTATGCAAAAGCTATTGACTTTACAAAAAATGATGGCAGTGATAAAATAGCGATCATCTACGCACAGGGAGATATTGTTGACGGCAAAAGCCAGGATAAAGAAATAGGAAGTGAAGATTACGTGAATATAATAAGAAGATTAAGATTTGATGATGATGTTAAAGCAATTGTATTCCGTGTAAATTCTCCCGGTGGCAGTTCATTGGCAAGTGATAAAATATGGAGAGAAATTGCACTCGCAAAAAAACAAAAACCGGTTGTAGTAAGCATGGGTGATTATGCAGCTTCAGGAGGATATTATATTTCCTGCGATGCAGATTCAATTTTTGCAGATGCAAATACCATCACAGGTTCGATCGGCGTATTTAGCATTTTACCCAACATGCAACCTTTCTTTAATAATAAACTTGGAATTACATTCGATGGTGTAAAAACCGCACCTTATGCAGATATGGGTACTGCAACTCGTCCGCTCACAGAACCAGAAAAAAGATTTATGCAATCATCAGTTGATTCCATTTACAATGTATTCAAACAACGTGTAGCTAGCGGAAGAAAAACTGATCTTGCTTTTATTGACAGCATCGCGCAAGGCCATGTATACACAGGAGGAAGAGCCATCAGTTTAAAATTGGTTGACAGAACCGGAACATTGCAAGATGCCGTTGATTGCGCAGCAAGAATGGCAAAATTGAAAACATACAGAACACGAGATTACCCTGAAAAAAAATCTTTTCTCGAAGAATTACTGAATAGCAATTCTTACGTAAAGTCTTCAAGCGAAGAAATGATAAAGGAAAAAATTGGTGCGCAGCAATACGACATGCTGCAACATGTAAAAAAATTGCAAGACTTAATGAAAGCGCCCCAGTCAAGACTTCCGTTTGACATTAAGATATATTAGTAACGAGCATCACGTCTTAAAAAGCCTTTCATCAAAACGAAAATCATTTACTGCTTTAATGTTTATTTTTTTGAATGAGGAATGAAGAGGATTAATAAGATAATTATTCTCGCTTTCAATAATAGCAGAAGGACATTTTATTATCAGAGCTTTGTTCTCTTTTAAAATTTCTGAACCTAACCATTGCGAGTACTCAAAATCTTTCCACCATTCTTTTTTTAATTGAGACAACCGGATTTCATGTAAAGGAACATTATCAGGCACTTCTATTTCGGTAAGTTGAAGCATTTGCAACTCTTCTAAAGTATTTGCGTTTGCTAATACTTCGAGTAAACTTAAAGAGATACGCTCGCTTGAATAAACAACAGCTAAACCAACAGAATTCCATCGTCCTCCTTTCAATTTAGATCCTGTTCCCGAAATGTCATGAGCATATTTTCTGTGAGCGAATCTGTGCAAGATCATGTATAAACTCCCCATTGAATTCTTACAAGTTGATCCATTAAGCTTTGTATTCCCCGTGTTGAATAAAGCGATTCAAAATTTAACGTTTCTCCCAGCACATGCTTTTCTTTTTTCAACCAACGGTAAAATGCATCTGCATTTGTAAAAGTTTCCAATCCTTTTTTTATCAATTCTTCTACATGCAAAATTCTGTCAGTGTAAATACCTTCAAAATTGCTGTTATCCTTGGCATAACGTTGCAATGTTCTTTCAGACAGATGTAAAATATTACTCCATTCTTTTTGACTGAAAGGAACCTGCGAGGTAATTCTTTCAAATTTTTTATATGGAAACTCGGCAACCAAAGGAATTCTTTTCGCGGTTTTATATTCTGTAAACGGTTCCTCAACTTTTGAAGGCTTGGATGCGGCTGCAGAATATTTTTTTGTTCTTGTCTTTTTCATTGCACCGTCATTTGTCATCAAATGTACGTCATTTGTCTGTATTTAGAAAAAATCTTTTTCATTTATTTTACGCAATTTATCGAATAGCTTTGCGCATCAATAAAAAAATATGGGTCGAAGATACAGCCAGTTTCAGGCAATGCTGGCTATTACAAAAGCAAGTTTAAAAGCAACCTTCCGCAGTCCTTCCTCAGTAGCATTCAGCATTGGATTTCCTTTAATTTTTATTTTAGTTTTTGGATTTATTGGTGAAGGCGGCGGTTTCTCTTATGATGTTTCTTTCGACAAAAACAGTGACACAACAAATGAATTATATCTCACTTTGAAAGATGTTCCTGCACTTCATTTCATAAACAAGAGTGAGAGTTTATTAAAAGAAGACCTTGAAAGAGGAAATCTCATTGCAGTGATAAATATTCAAAAAAATCCAGCAGGCAATCCCGCTTACATTATCAATTTAAAAAGCTCTGAGGCAGTAAAGCACTCCGATCTGCAGGTTCTTCAATCAATTTTAAACGGTGTGATCATTCAAAGCAGCGATACATCAAATACAAAATTATTAGCGAAAGTAAATCCGGAGATTCAAAAAATCCCCGGTCGTGTGTATCGCGAAATTGATTTTATTCTACCCGGTCAGCTTGGATTTTCTTTACTCGGTGCAGGCGTGTTTGGCGTTGCATTTCTTTTCTTCAACCTTCGCCAGCAACTCGTACTCAAACGTTTCTTCGCTACACCTATAACACGTCCTTATATTGTTGTGGGTGAAGCGCTTGCTCGCGTGATATTTCAAATGATGGCAGCCATTATTATCATTGGGCTCGGTGCATTTGCATTTCACTTTACATTGATACATGGTTTTCTCACCTTCATCGAATTAATGTTTCTCAGTTTTATTGGTCTCATCGTTTTTATGGGTTACGGTTTTATCGTTAGCAATCTTGCAAAAAATGAAAGCGCCATTCCGCCTTTTGCAAATCTTTTCACGTTTCCACAACTTTTATTATCGGGCACATTTTTTCCAATTACTGTTTTTCCAAAATGGTTACAATTCTTTTGCAACTTATTGCCGCTAACACATTTCAACAATGCCATGCGCGAAATTTCTTTTGAGGGTGCAAGCATGCTCAGTGTTTGGCAAGATATAAGCATTCTGCTGCTTTGGGGAATTATTTTATATGCAATTGCAATAAAAGTTTTTAAGTGGGAGTAATTGTTAGTGGTTATAATTTTTTTGAGGTCAGCAAGAGAATATATTTCAACGCCTGTTGCGTCGCACACTTTTACTATGGAAAAGCTATGAGCTGTTAGCTGCGAGCTTCGAGTCTGTTCAATCGTAGCCCATAGCTCGTCGCTCGGAGCTTGCTTAATACAGTTTTCAAACGCACAAGTGAGTGACACAACCAAAGCTTAATAGCACTACATTCGCTCGTCAAAAAAAATCCCTCATGCGGTTTTTAAAATTAGCGCTGATAAGTTTTATCATTTTGTTTGCTGTGATCACTGCAATTGGCTTGATGTTCCCGTCAACAGTAAGCGTTTCAAGAGCAATTGAAGTTTCAGCACCAAAGGATACGATCTACAAATATTTAAGCGATATAAAATACTGGAAGCTTTGGATGATGAGTGCAGACACAAACACGATTACTTTTGAATCAGCGAAAACCGCAGGTACGGGAACAGTTGCAAAAATTGGCACCGGTGAAGTAACAATTACAAGAACAACTTCTGATTCAATTTACACCGTTTGGAAAAGTGAAAAAGGAAATGTTCAAAACAGTGGATTTACAATTCTTCCTCATTTAAAAGATAGCGGCTTTACAGTGCAATGGTATTTTCAACAAAAATTAAATTGGTATCCGTGGGAACGTTTTGCTTCTTTGGCAAACGATAAAATTCTCGGACCGGTAATGGAGCAAGGTTTTGACAAGCTGAAGAAAATCCTCAATCCAAAAAAATAATTTATCCGATAATTTCTTTTGCCCTCTGCATATCAATTTGTTTTTCCGATCTCGCTACAACTATTGTCGCCACTGCATTTCCGATGATGTTGGTTAAAGCTCTTGCCTCGCTCATGAAGCGATCTATTCCAAGTATCAATGCAACGGATGCAACAGGAATATGCTCAAGCACAGGTAAAGTTGCGGCAAGTGTGATGAATCCTGCACCTGTAACACCGGCCGCACCTTTTGATGTAAGCAGCAATACAAGTATCAATTCTATTTGTTGAGATAGTGAAAGAGGAAGATCGATTGCTTGTGTTATAAAAACGGCAGCCATTGTTAGATAAATGGAAGTACCGTCGAGATTGAATGAGTAACCTGTTGGGACAACTAAACCAACAACAGATTCAGAGCAACCAAGCTTTTCCAATTTTTGCATCAATGATGGCAATGCGCTTTCAGATGAAGATGTGCCAAGCACAACCCAAAGTTCATCTGCGATGTATCGCAGTAGCTTCAAAATATTGAAACCGAAATATTTTAAAATACCTCCTAAAACAAAAATGACAAAGATGAGGCAGGTTGCATAAAAACAAATCATTAATTCACCTAAAGAAGCAAGAGAACCAAAACCATATTTACCAATTGTAAAAGCCATTGCGCCCAAAGCGCCTAATGGTGCAAGTTTCATGATGAAGCGCATCATAGCAAATAAACCATCTTCCAAACTTTCTAAAGCCTTCAATAATGGTTGTGCTTTTGCATGGATTGTTGACAATGCAACCCCAAATAAAATTGCGAAGAATAAAACTTGCAAAATATTTCCTTCTGCAAATGCGCCGATGATTGTATCAGGAATGATATGCAATAAAAAATCTACAAAAGTTGTTGACTTGCTTTGTTGGATGTATGTCTGCACGCCGCTTGTGTCAAGAGTTGCAGGATCAATATGCATGCCTTTGCCCGGTTGCAAAAGATTTACGATCATCAAGCCTATGATAAGTGCAATGGTTGTTACGATTTCAAAATAGATGATTGCTTTCAACCCTACTCTTCCTGCAGTTCTCATGTTCTTCATTCCTGCAATGCCTATAACGATTGTACAAAAGATAATTGGTGCGATCATCATCTTTATAAGCTTGATGAAAGCATCACCTAAAGGTTTTAGTTGTTGTGCAAAACCGGGAAACCAGACGCCAAGTGCAATACCGATAAGAATAGCAATTATAACCTGTGTGTAGAGACGTTTGAAAAACTTCATGCAGTTAGAATGTAAAGTGAAAGTAAGGAATCAGATTGAATCGTGAGACGTGAAACGGTAAATGTGAGAGAAGCTGCGAACCATGAGACATAAGCAATATGTTCGAAGCTAAAAGCCGGTAGCTCATAGCTTGAAATTGAAACATAAAAAAGCCCGCAGCAATTACTACGGGCAAATCTTTTGAGTGGGAATAAAATTCTAAGATAATTTTTCAACCTGCATATAATTCAATTCTACAGGTGTTGAGCGACCAAATATTTTTACTGTTACTTTTAGTTTTTTCTTTTCGTCGTTAACTTCTTCGATAACACCATTGAAATCGTTGAAAGGACCTTCAATAATTTTAATTGTTTCTCCGATGATGAAAGGTTCGCTCATTGTTACACCCTGGTCGTTCATCTCATCAACTTTTCCGAGCATTTTATTTACTTCGGATTTGCGCAACGAAATGATATTTCCCTTAGAACCTTTACCATCTGTAAGGAAGTGCATGATGTTGCTCACATTGCTGATGTGATGGATCATCTCATCGGTTAATTTTCCATCAACAACTTCAAGCATAACATAGCCGGGGAAATAGTTTTTTTCGCGCATTACCTTTTTACCGTTCTGCACCTTGTAAACTTTTTCCATAGGAAGAAAGACCTGTTTAATAACATCGGTCCAACCACTCCGGGCAATATCTTTATCAAGGTATTCTTTTACCTTTCTTTCCTTGCCGCTAACAACCCGCAGCACATACCATTTTGTTTCCACTTGTTGGGCCGTTTCTTCCATAACTTAACTCTTAAATAATGAATAAATCAATTGAAGAACCTGGTTGCTTACAGTATCCATCAGCCATATGATCAACATGATTATAAGTGATGCGACCAGCACAATTGCAGTTGATTGCTGTAATTGTGCCCATGTTGGCCAGGTTACTTTTTCTACCAGCTCGTGGTAGCTTTCCCTGATATAAGTTGCTACTTTGTTCATCAAACTAATTTGAAAATTTGAAGATTAGTCAATTTGAAAATTTCATTTGCACATTTTCAAATTAATTGCACGGGTACTAGGATTCGAACCCAGATCTAAGGTTTTGGAGACCTCTATTCTACCTTTGAACTATACCCGTAAATTTCAAAAAGAACTTCTGTATAGAAACAAAGTACTCAGGTCATTCAACCTAAGTACTTTGCAAAGATACATTTTCCCTAAAGCTCTTCATTGAAGAGTAATAAAGGGTTTTGTTATTTTATAATTTCAGTAACCTGACCAGCGCCTACTGTTCTACCACCTTCACGGATAGCGAATTTCAAACCTTTTTCCATAGCGATTGGCTGAATAAGGCTTACTGTAAGACTTACATTATCACCAGGCATCACCATTTCAGTACCAGCAGGCAATATAACTTCACCTGTTACGTCAGTTGTACGGAAATAGAACTGAGGGCGATATTTATTAAAGAAAGGAGTATGACGACCGCCTTCTTCTTTGCTCAGTACGTACACTTCGCATTTGAATTCAGTATGAGGAGTAATGCTCTTTGGGTGAACGATAACCATCCCGCGACGAATATCTTTCTTTTCAATACCGCGAAGCAACAAACCTGCATTGTCGCCGGCCTGACCTTCGTCCAATAATTTTTTGAACATTTCAACACCGGTAACAACAGAGTTCAATGGTTCAGGAATCAAACCAACTATTTCTACAGCTTCACCTACTTTAATTTTACCACGTTCGATACGACCGGTAGCAACTGTGCCACGACCAGTAATAGAGAATACATCTTCAACAGACATAAGGAAAGGAAGATCAACCGGACGAGGAGGCAATGGAATATAGGAGTCAACTGCATCCATTAATTGGTCAACAGCTTTTACCCATTTTTCATCACCGGCTAAAGCACCTGTTGCAGAACCCTGGATAATTGGAGTGTTATCACCATCAAATCCGTAGAATGTAAGTAATTCTCGGATTTCCATTTCAACAAGCTCAAGCAATTCGGGATCATCAACGAGATCAACTTTATTCATGAACACAACCATACGAGGTACACCAACCTGGCGTGCAAGAAGAATGTGTTCTTTTGTTTGAGGCATAGGACCATCAGTTGCAGCAACAACAAGGATTGCGCCATCCATCTGAGCAGCACCGGTGATCATGTTTTTCACATAGTCAGCGTGACCGGGACAATCAACATGAGCATAGTGACGGTTCGCTGTTTGATACTCCACGTGAGCGGTGTTAATGGTAATACCACGTTCTTTTTCTTCGGGAGCAGCATCAATTTCATCATATTTCTTTTCCTGCGCCATACCTCTCTTTGCAAGAATGGTAGTAATAGCGGCGGTTAAAGTGGTTTTACCGTGGTCAATATGGCCAATGGTACCAACGTTAACGTGAGGTTTGTCCCTCTTAAAGGTCTCTTTAGACATCTTTATCGTTTTTAATTGTTGTTTTATAATCGCAGTCAACGGAAATTCCATTGACCATGGTTTCTAATTTTTGAAGAAGAATTTTTATGAACCCAACTTCATTACTTTGTTCTTCACCTGTTGCGTCGCATCTTTCCGACTTTGTCGGAATCCTGCTTTGCGGGACTTATACTGTAAGAATTCTATTCAACAGATTCCCAACTTGAAAACTACTGAGCCGTTGATGAGAATTGAACTCACGACCTCTTCCTTACCAAGGAAGTGCTCTACCACTGAGCTACAACGGCTGGTATGAAGTTGTGAGTTAATCTCACACGAAATATTTTAAAGAACAAAGTGGAGCGGAAGACGAGGCTCGAACTCGCCACCTATAGCTTGGAAGGCTATCGCTCTACCAAATGAGCTACTTCCGCTTATTCAATTTGAAAATTTGAAAATTAGTTAATTTGAAAATGAAATTGAAAATGAAAACTGAATCAACTTCCAAACAAATAAAGAACTTCAATTTTGAACAACCAATTTTCAAATCTTCAAATCATTTAATTTTCAAATTGGTTTTGTGGGCAGGAGTGGATTCGAACCACTGAAGTCGAAAGACAGCGGATTTACAGTCCGCCCCATTTGGCCGCTCTGGAACCTGCCCAAAGTAATTTTGAAATTTCAAAATTTCACTTTTCTAAATTTCAAAATTTCCCGAGCCACTTGTCGGAATCGAACCAACGACCTACTGATTACAAATCAGTTGCTCTACCGGCTGAGCTAAAGTGGCATAAAATAACAGCTATGATTTGAATCAGAAATCGTTCAAAAATCACACAATAAAGAACTACCCCGTTTTTCGGGATTGCAAAGGTAGGTGAAAACTTTTCATAGCAAAATTTTGAAAAAGAAAATTTTATGTTGTTTTCAGCAGGTATTTGAAACATAGTGTTCATGACGGTTTCAGCAGTAAAAAATTCATAACACAAAAAAAAGATTTGAAAATATTTATTACAAAAACCACAAAAAATAAATGAATAATTTTCGATTCACGATAATGAATTTTTATTTTTCGTAAGAAACAGAAGATGGTATAATTTTTTTATGTAGTTTACAGTATTATGTTAGGACACCGATTTATAAAATTTGATCCCAGTGCGGAAGGGAAAACAAGATTTGAGCAATTGCTTGACCTTTTTATGCAAATGCTAACCTACACAAGCGGTGATGTAAGTGAAGCGCTTCAATGGATGAACCAACTCGATAAACAGTACCAGCTTACCGACGATGAATATGGAATGGGTGATTTTATTGAAGACCTGAAAAAGAATGGTTACATAAAAGATGATAACCAGACCGGGCAAATTGTAATTACCGCAAAGAGTGAGCAAAGCATCCGCAAACGCAGTCTTGAAGAGATCTTTGGCAAATTGAAAAAAACAAAACAAGGCGATCACACAACATACAAACCGGGATTAGGTGATGAGATAAGCCCCGATCATCGTCCCTTCCAGTTTGGCGATATGCTTGAGCAAATTGATTTCACCGAAAGCATTCGCAATGCGCAGATCAATCATGGCATTGAAAGTTTTGCGATGCAGGAAGATGATTTGCAAATCCGCGAAACAGATTTTAAAGCGCAAACATCAACTGTGTTAATGATCGATATTTCTCACTCAATGATATTATATGGTGAAGACCGTATTACACCTGCGAAAAAAGTTGCAATGGCACTAAGTGAATTAATCACCACAAAATATCCGAAAGACACATTGGATATTGTTGTATTTGGAAATGATGCATGGCCGGTCGAAATAAAAGACCTCCCCTATTTACAGGTTGGACCTTATCATACAAATACTGTGGGAGGACTTGAACTTGCGATGGATATTCTTCGCAGAAGAAGAAATCCCAACAAGCAAATTTTCATGATCACGGATGGTAAACCAACTTGTTTGAAAATCGGAAAGAAATATTATAAAAATAGTTTTGGACTCGACAGAAAAATAACGAACCGCTGTTTAAATCTTGCAGCCCAATGCAAAAAGTTAAAAATTCCAATTACCACATTCATGATCGCCAGCGATCCGTATTTGCAAAGGTTTGTAACAGAATTTACCGAAACAAACAGTGGTAAGGCTTTCTTTGCAAGTCTTGACAAATTAGGAGCGTTCATTTTCAGGGATTTTGAGAGTGGAAAAAGAAAAACAGTGTATTAATTTTCGTATATTGTCATAAATAGTTGCTCCAATGATAACGCAGTACAAGTCCCGCAAAGCGGGATTCCGACAAAGTCGGAAAGATGCGACGCAATCCCGAAGGCTTTCGGGAATGCACAAAGAATCCAAAGCCCGGTTTAAAAAAATCAAATCTCAGAAAATAAATCTTTGCATTTTCAGCAACACGTATTATTTTCGCACTCTTGAAAAAGAGAGTGCTTAACCTATTTTCTTAAGCCTTTAAATTTCTATTTAACATGGCAGTTAAAATCAGACTTCAGAGACACGGAAGCAAAAAAAGGCCTTTCTATTTTATAGTTGTAGCCGATGCCCGTGCACCCCGAGATGGAAAATTTATCCAGAAGATCGGTACTTACAATCCGCTTACAGTACCTGCAACAATTCAACTCGACCGTCAGAAAGCGTTGGAATGGCTGCATAAAGGCGCACAGCCAACTGATACTGTGAGACGCATCCTTTCGTTTAAAGGTGTGCTATACCTCAAACATTTGCTGCGCGGCGTAAAGCTGGGATTATTTGATGAAGCAACCGCAATGGTAAAATTCCAGAAGTGGCACGAAGAGCATGAAGCAGCTGTAAAACGCCGCACGGAAGAACATAGAAAAGCGCAAAAGGCAAGACGCTCCGGTCCTCCGGTGAGAAGGGTAGACCAAAGAGATCAAAGTAATGCTTAGCGTTGCTAAAAAAATTCCTTCGTAAAATCCTGGTTGAATAAACCGGGATTTTTTTATTGAAGTTTATACCGTGGCAGTGTATTTTTTTGAATCAGGGTTCAGAGGGGAGATGCAGAAACAACTTAGGCATTACCACTGATGAATGATTCAATGTTCTAAAAACTTTTGCTTGTGTTTTAGAGAAGACAAAAATTTTTCTCAAAATAAGAGATCGCGATTAAAGTCTTTGCTGGCGAAATATAAATAGCACTTCAACATCTGAACCTATACGTAGTTTTGAATACGCTAAAATCACTCGCATGGAAAACAAGGAAAATAAACTCCAACCAATTTTTTCACATGTCGAACCTGTACTTGCTGTACAGGATGTATCGGAAACAATTATGTACTGGCAAAATGTGCTTGGCTTCCCTACCAAATGGATATGGGACGAACCACCAACTTTCGGTGCTGTTTCATGGCAAAAAGTCCATGTTCAATTTTATCAAAATGCAACCGTTGCCGCTACATCAAAAGGCAATTCTATTTGGATCAGGTTACAACGTATTGAAGAATTATACAGGTTTCATCAAAAGAAAAATGCGGAAATTATCGCGCCCCTTGAAAACAAACCATGGGGCATGGCGCAATATACTCTTCGCGAGGTCAATGGTTATCTTCTGCATTTCGCCGGGATAATTGCTGACAAAGAAAAGAGCGCGACAAACCCGTCCGGGAATATAAGCATTATCGGTAGAGCCCCTTCCATAGAAGAATACAGAAATTTGGCATCGGCTGTAGGCTGGTCTCCTTCGCCGGATGATGATGTTATCAAAACAATTTTGGCTGCACCGGTATTTGCTGTTGTTGCCCGCGATAACGCAACCGGTAATGTAGTGGGATGTGCGTTACTGTTAGGTGACCACGCTACTTTTTATTATGTGAAAGACGTAATAGTGCATCCAACCTGGCAACGCAAACGTATTGGAACTGCCCTTATGCAAGCACTTACAGACTGGTTGGAAAAAAATGCGGCAAACAATGCGTTGATAGGATTGATCACAGGAGAAGGTCTTGAACCCTTTTACCAGCAATTTGGTTTTGCACAGGCTTTTAGTATGCTGCGCTATATCCATCGAAATGAAGAGAATAAATAATATCATACATCTTCCCATCCGCAAACAACTTTAATTTATTGCATAAAGATCTTTAGTACTACTGTGACTTAAAATTTGAATCTTGATGAATCATTCAATAGTCTTAAAAAACTTTTGCTTGTTGGTTTAGCGAAGACGAAGGCGTCAACAACACCGGCAGCTTGTAATATATTCCGGCTTTTTTCGCAAAAAACGGATGCCTGTTTAGTATTAACTTAGCCATCACTGCAGATAACATAAATCACAAAATAAAGATGCCTGACTCAATCAAGCGACGCGATTTTTTAAAAACCACTTCACTGCTTGGCGCTTCAATTGCAATGGCTAACACTTCCTCTGCGTCAAGATTTTTAAGTAATGACAGCGAAATAAAAAATACATACTTCACCATCTCATTCGATAAAAAAAAGGGAGTGATTAACGTTTACAGAAGCAAAGGAGTTTCCTTATTATCGGGTGGAACTGTTTGTGCAAATTCTAATATCGGAAAACATTCAATTGCATCATGCACTTACAAACACACACACCATTTAACGACTTTCAGCGATGCACTTGGGCAAGGAAAAAAAATTATAATTCTTTCAAAAGACTCACACAAGAAAATTGACTTTGAAATTCAGTTATCATTATATGACGAGTTACCTGCTTTTATTATCGGCGCAATTTGTAAAAATGTTTCTAAAAATGATCTGATAATTTATAGCATCGAACCCATTCGTGCAATTAAAGATGAAGGCGGCATATTGAGTGTACCCGGCGTTTCAAAATGCATTACGAATGGTGCAATGTATTTTAATGCAGGAATGGTGCATGAATTCGGGACGCACTATCAAATGTCATCGGATATAAAAGAAGTTAAGCGCTGCAATAATTTAATTCCATCACCAAATGAAACAATAAACAGTTGGTGGAATGCGGGTTTATTCAGTGGTTATAACAATGAAAGTGTGGCGCTTGGTTATCTTGAAAACAAAGTGGGATTAGGACAACTTTTAATTTCTAAAACCGATGATGATGAGATATCATTTCTCGCAGAATCTGCTTATGATGCTGAAGTAATTTTGCATCCCGGGAAAACGATCAGCTCCGATCGCTTCATGATAAACATCGCTGCAAATCCTTACGCGGCTTTAGAAGATTATGCAAGTGCAGTTGGCAAAATAAATAATGCAAGAACCAACTCAATCATCAATGGTTGGTGCAGTTGGTTTTATACACTTGCACAAGTTTCAGAAGATGAAGTGATGAGGAATACAACATTTGCAGCGAAGCACTTAAAACCGTTTGGACTCGGGTATATACAAGTTGATGAAGGATACCAGCGATGGCATGGCGATTGGGAAGGGAACGAGCGTTTTCCGCATGGAATGAAGTGGCTGGCAAATAAAATAAAAGAACATGGTTTTAAAGCAGGCATTTGGATTTCACCTTATGTTATATCTGAACCCACAGAACTTTTTCAAAAGCATCCTGACTGGATATTAAAAAATCGCGATGGTTCTTTGAAACGTGTGGGCAACTGGGAAGGAACTATACCACCGGAAGACGAAAATCCAAAAAGATATTGTCTTGATATTACGCATCCCGAAGCAGCAAAATGGTTGCATGATCTTATTGATACAATTGCAAACGATTGGGGTTATGAAATGATCAAAATTGATTTTGTTGCATGGTCGGTTTTCACGGCGAGTAGTTATTATGACCCAACAATTTCATCCGCGCAGGTTTACCGTAAAGGATTGGAGATAATTCGTAAGGCTGCAGGAGAGAAATGCCATATACTCGAATGCGGACCCGGCGCAATAACTTTAGGATTGATTGACAGTATGCGTATTGAAGCAGATGTTTATTACGGTTTCAGAGATGCAGCATGGGACACCTATTTTGTTCATCCGGCATGCAGTGCATCAGCAGCAGCGAAGCGCTATTATTTTCATAAGCGAACATGGATAAATGATGCCGATCATATTTGCATGGACATTCTCAACAACCAACAATCTGAAGCGGCAGCAACACTTATCGCAATGAGTGGCGGAAATCTTGTATCAGGCGACAGACTTATTCAACTTGATCCATACAAATTAGAAATACTGCAAAAGATAACACCATCTTTTGGCGAAGCAGCAATTCCGATTGATCTTTTTGATGCCGAAATGCAGTCTGTTTTTGCAATGAAAATAAAAAAGCCATTTGGCGAATGGACTGTAGTTGGATTCTTCAATTCAAGTTTAACAGAGACAATTGAAAAAAAATTTTCGTTAGAACGATTGTGGTTAGATCCCCACAAGAAGTATATAGTGTTTGATTTCTGGAAGAAAAAATTTATCGGAGAGATAACCGATGAATTAAAAGTAAGCGTACAACCCGGAAGTGTTACACTGCTCGCTTTACATGAGAAAACCGGTAAGCCTCAATTTATTTCAACCGATAGGCATATTGTGCAAGGCGCGATTGAAATAGAAAATGTAATTTGGAATGAAAATGCGAAAACGCTTTCGGGAATATCAACAGGACCTTTAAACACTTTGCATAACGTATATGTTTATATTCCAGAATCACATGAATGGACATGGGGTGGGCATGTTCTGTTTCACGATTATGATTCTTACAGTTTAAGATCAGTTGATAATAATATCGTACAGGTAACTGTTCGTTTTGAAAAAATTGAAAAAGTAAATTGGGAAATTAAGCCTGAAGCCTTTTTTAAATAATTATCTTCTGCATCCCTTAAATCTCTCGCAATCCCGTGCAGACAATCATTCAATATTCTTAAAAAACTTTTGCTTTTATTTTAGCAAAGACAAATTTATTAGCGATTGAACCGTTGCGGGAATTATTAGCATTGCTTGTTTAGATTATGTACATTAGTAAAGGACTTTCGGGGAAATAAATTCAATCCCCAAATTCAATACCACGAAAATCACTGCAATACTTATGTAATCATCAACTGCTGATTGAACGGTTATTAGCGGAGCAACCTGTTGTTTTTATAAATCTTTATTTATACAAATCATTATTTAATTCCGCTTCTATAGTATCAGAAGCTAAACACAACAATTATGAAAACAAAAATCTACCCGTTAATTATTGTGGGTTTTATGATGGTTTTATTTGTTCGTACCGGTTATTCCCAAATCGTCATCTGTCAAAACCCTGATCCAACTATAGATGTGGCAGGTGAGCGTGCTTTTAATGATTATGTTGTTAAGTTTAAAAAACAAGGAAAACATTTAAATACTGATTTAAAAATTATTCCTGTTGTAATTCACGTGATTTACAGGAACCGCGCAGATAGTCAGCAAATTAGCCTTGCACGAATTAGGGGACAAATTGATGCGACCAATAAGCAATTGAGAAGATTGAACGCAAATGCAAAGGAAACGAGAAAGATATTTTTGTCTGTTGCCGCTGATTGCGATATACAAGTTTGCCTTGCCACAAGAAAACCGGACAAAAGCAGTTTCAATGGTGTGATATACCATAGATATCCTCATTTTAATATAGCAGATCTCACTGCGATTCGGGCAGCAACCACTTTAGATGCTGACAAATATCTGAATGTGTGGGTACTTCCGGATGATTCCACCGGTAGTGCCGTTTTCCCATGGCAGAAAACTGCTAAGCTTGATGGATTTTATGTAGGATCAAAAATTTTTGGAATTACAGGGTCTGATTTACAACCCTTAAATAATTTAGGTGTAACCTTTACTCACGAACTGGCACATTACTTAGGCGTACTGCATACATTCGATGCGGGGACCGGCCTTATTGGCAGATGTGATCTTATTCATAACCCTTCTGTGGGCGACTTCTGCGGAGACACACCACTTGACTGGATGGAAGGTCCCGGCTATAATGCATGTAATGATGGCAAACGGGATTGCTTCGAGAATGATCATGAGTATTCTTTTTTTGTACAAAGCGAAAACTACATGTACTATGCTTATGATAGTTGCCTGAACATGTTTTCAAAGGACCAGCGGGCAAGAATGAGAGCCTGTTTGAACAAGTTACGTTCAAAGTTAACCTTGCCTTCTACACAGAAATCTACCGGGGTGAATTGTAAAGATCTGCGTGGAGATTGCAATGCTTGCTCAGCTCCGTTCGTATCCGCAGAAAAAATTAATAGTTCTCAGGCAGATAAATTGAGGGAAAAGAAAATCATCGTTTTTCCAAATCCTGCAAACAGCATCATTCACATTCG
>Ga0070683_100002028_pt1 | contig 15924 bp, 15 predicted proteins | sample KBSC713LmetaG_FD_64662 | JGI IMG/M metagenome (GOLD analysis project Ga0070683, IMG submission 64662) | Corn rhizosphere microbial communities from Kellogg Biological Station, Michigan, USA - KBS C7.1-3L metaG | ecosystem: Host-associated > Plants > Roots > Rhizosphere ...
CTCGCCGACGAGCCGCGACTTGCCGATCCCCGGCACGCCGACGAGGTTGACGAGCTGCGGCTCGCGCTCCGCGCGCGCCCGTGCAAACGCGTCGACGATCACGCCGAGCTCGCGCGTGCGGCCGACGAGCGGCGACGTCGCGCGCTCGACGTCCATGCCGAGCCGCGAGCGGACCTGCACCGCCTCCCACACCGCCACGGGCTCGGACTTGCCCTTCGCGACGACGGGCTCGCGCTCGACGTAGTCGATCACGTCGCGCGTGGCGCGGTACGTCGTCTCTCCGACGAGGACGCCGTTCACGGGTGCCGCCGACTGCAGCCGCGCCGCAGTGTTGACCACGTCGCCCGCCGCCATCCCCTCCCCTTCTGCCGGACGGGTGCCGAGCAGCACGAGGGCCTCGCCGGTGTTCACCGCGATCCGCACCTGCACGTCCGCCTCGTCGCGCGCCCAGTCGCGGATCGCGAGCGCCGCCCCGACCGCGCGCAGCGGATCGTCCTCGTGCGCGACCGGCGCCCCGAAGAGCGCCATCACGGCGTCGCCGATGAACTTCTCAACCGTGCCGCCGCGCCGCTCGAGCTCGCTGCGCAGCCGCTCCCAGTACGGCGCCAGCACGGCCCGCACGTCCTCGGGGTCGAGCTGCTCCGCGCGCGACGTGAAGCCGACGAGGTCGGCGAAGAGCACGGTGACGACCTTCCGCTCCTCCCGGCGCGGCTCGGCCGACAACGCGGCGCCGCACGCGAGGCAAAAGCGGGCGACGTCCGGGTTCTCGGTCGCGCAGACGGGACAAACCGGCATGTGCCGAGTCTTACTACGTCGACCGCCCAAGCGCGAGCTACGCCGTAGGCGGAGCGAGCGCGACCCCACGAGCCGGCGCGCGGCCCCCGCCGCGCACGCGACATCGGCCCGGCGACAGCCGGCGAGCCCGCCGGCACGAAGCATTGCCGCGAGCGCCCCGCGCGCGAGCTACGTCAGGCGTTCGGCCGGATACCCGAGCCGGGCCATCGTGGCGAGGATCTCGTCGCAGTGAGCGGCGTCGCGGGTGACGAGCGTCAACTCGACGCCGGTCTCGGCGACCGGCAGGCCGGCGGTCTCGCGCTGGTGCTCCACCTCGACGACGTTCACGCGCTCATCCGCGAGGAGCGTCAGGAGCTTCGCGAGCTCGCCCGGCCGATCGGGCACGCGGGTGCGCAGCACGAGGTAGCGACCGCCGACCGCGAGCCCGTGGCGCGCGACGGAGATGAGCAGCGTGGCGTCGATGTTCCCGCCCGAGAGGACGGGGACGACGGTCCCGCTGCCGCCGCCCACCTTGCCGGCGAGCAGGGCCGCCACCGAGACGGCTCCGGCACCCTCGACGACGAGCTTCGTCCGCTCGAGCAGCAGGACGATCGCCTCGCTGATCTCCTCGTCGCCGACCGAGACGATGTCGTCGAGGACGCGGTCGAGGATGGACATCGTCAGCTCGCCGGGCTTCTTCACCGCGATCCCGTCGGCGATCGTGTACCCGGAGCCGCCGGGCAGCGTCCCCTCGGCCTGCACGCCGACGATCCGCACGTCCGGCTTCACCGACCGGAGCGCGAGCGCGATCCCGGACGCGAGCCCGCCGCCGCCGATCGGGATCACCGCCGTCTCGACGTCGGGCACCTGCTCGGCGAGCTCGAGCCCGATCGTCGCCTGGCCGGCGATCACGCGCGGATCCTCGAACGGATGCACGAACGTCGCGCCCTCCGACTCGACGTACGCCTGCGCCGCCTCGAGTGCCTCCTCGATCGCCGACCCGGTCAGCTCGACGTCGGCGCCGTAGTGCTGCGTCGCCTCGACCTTCGCCATCGGTGCGTCCTGCGGCATGAAGATCCGGGCGCGCGCGCCGACCTCCCGCGCCGCCCACGCGACCGCCTGCCCGTGGTTGCCGGCGCTCGCCGCGACGACGCCGCCCGCGCGCTCCTTCTCGTCGAGCTGCGAGATGCGGTTGTACGCCCCGCGGATCTTGAACGAGCCGGTGCGCTGCAGGTTCTCCGCCTTCAGCTGCACCTCACGGCCGGCTTCGCGTGAGAGCGTCTCGGAGCGGTAGACCGGCGTGACGCGCGCCACCCCGTCGAGCCGCTCGCGGGCGGCGCGGATCTCGCTTGGGTCAGGAGGCTGCGCCATCGACCTTGAACACCTTTTCGAGGATCTCACGCACGGCGCTCAACGGGTCGAGCTCCCGCCGCTGGACCGCGTCGAGCACGCGGCGCAGCTCGGGGTCGTCGGCGACCGCGCGCTCGATGTGCTGCTTCGCGCGGGCCGACGCGACGGAGAACACCTCGCCGGCGAGGTTGTTGCGCCGCCGCTCGTCGAGCCGTCCCGACTGCTCGAGGTAGGCGCGGTGTGCCGTGAGCTTCTCCCACAGCTCGGGGACGTTCTCGCCGCGCGTCGCGTCCGTGAGGACGATCGTCGGCCGCCATTCGCGCTCCCGGTCGAGCGACAGGATGGAGCGAACCTCGTTGAGCATCGTCTTCGCGGCCGGATGGTCCATCTTGTTGATCGCGATCACGTCGGGGATCTCCATCACGCCCGCCTTCAACGCCTGCACGGAGTCGCCCGAGCCCGGCATCAGCACGAGCAGCACCGTGTCGGCGATCCCGATCACCTCCACCTCGCTCTGCCCGGTCCCGACCGTCTCGAGGAACACGAGCTCCTTGCCGGCCGCGTCGAGGACGAGCAGCGCCTGCAGCGTCGCCTCCGCGAGCCCGCCGAGATGGCCGCGCGTCCCCATGGAGCGGATGAACACGCCCGGGTCGAGGAAGTGATCGGAGAGACGGATGCGGTCACCGAGCAGCGCGCCCTGCGAGAACGGGCTCGACGGGTCGACCGAGAGCACGCCGACCTGTGTGTCCTGCTCGCGCACGTGCCGGACGAGCGCCGAGATCAGGCTCGACTTGCCCACGCCGGGCGGCCCGGTCACGCCGATCGCGTACGCACCGCCGGTCTGCGGATAGAGGTCGCGGACGACGTCGTAGGCGAGCGGGTCGCCGTTCTCGACGAGGGTGATCGCGCGCGCGAGCGCGCGCCGGTCGCCGTCGCGGACGCCGGCGGCGAGGGTCGCGCGTGTCCAGTCGCGGCGTCCGGCCACGACGGCGGATGCTAGAGGAGATCATCTGCCCGCCCCCGGCCATGTCCGCCAACCACGTTGCGGAACGTGCCGGAAAGGGCGCCGCGTCAGTTCGTGGCGATCTGTGCGGGCGCGGTGGTCTGCGCCGGCTCGCGGGCGAGCGCCCAGCCGACGAGCGCCGCGACCGCGAACGAGCCGGCGCCGGCCGCCCAGACCCAGCGCGCGCCGCCGGCCGGCATCAGCGCACCGGCGAGCACCGTCGACAGCGCCTGCACGAGCCGCGTCCCGCTCATCAGCACGGTGAGCGCGCGTCCGCGCACGGCGTCGCGCGCGCCGTTCTGGACGAGCAGCGCGTTGCAGACGATCGCCACGCCGTCGCCGGCGCCGCCGACGACGCAGCAGGCGGCCGCCACCCACACGTTCGGGCTCGCCGCGCCCGCTCCGAACCCGAGCGCCATCACGGCGATCGAGATCCCGTACGCGGCCGGCACGCCGAGCCGCGACGTGACGACGCTGCTGAAGAAGCTGCCGAGCACAAGCCCCGTCCCGATGCCTCCGAAGAGCAGGCCGTAGCCGAAGTCGCCCGCCTGGAAGGTGTTCTTCGCGAGGAACACCTCGCTGACGCTGATGCTGCCGACGCCGAGCCCGGCGATCCCCCACCCGAGCAGCACGGCGAGCAGCATCCGCGAGCGCAGCACCGTCGCGAAGCCTTCCTTCAGGTCGGTCCAGTGCCCGCGCGTGAGCGCGACCGCGCTCTGCAGCTTCTGCTTCGGGATGCGCGCGATCAGGACGGCGGAGGCGAGGAACGACACGGCGTTGATCCAGTACGCGGTGTGCGGGCTCGTCGCCGCGGTGAGCACGCCGCCGAGCACCGGGCCGATCGCCCAGCTCGCGTTCTCGATCGTCTGCAGGAGGGCGTTCGCGTCGGCGAGCTCCTCCCGGGGGACGAGATTCGGCACGCCGGCGTACACGGCCGGCGAGAAGAACCCGTTCGCGAGCCCTGCGACGAGCGCGAGCGCGACGATCACGGACGCGCTGCCCGCGAAGGGGAGCGCCGCGAACACCGCGGCACGCAGGAGGTCGGCGCCGACCATCAGCTTCCGCCGCTCGAGCCGGTCGATCAAGGGTCCGAGCGTCAGCCCGACGAGGATCATCGGCACGAACTCGACGACGAGCACGGCGCCCACCCAGATGCCCGCGTTCGTGCGGTCCTTGACGTCGATCGCCAGCGCGATCGCGGCGAGCAGCGTGCCGAAGCTCGACCCGAAGGTCGAGAGGAATAGGAGCCGGAACTCCGGGAGGCGCAGCGGCTTGAGCTGCCTCAACGCGGGCGGGCGCGGCACGGCCCGCCGGAGGCTAGCAGGCTTCTCGCGCTATATCGATACGCCCGAAAGGACGTGTCCCAAAGCGGCGTCGAGGACGTCGAGCTCATCCGGGGCGCCCACGGTGATCCGGATCGCCTCCGGTGCGCCGAAGCCCGCGAGCGGCCGCACGATCACGCCCTCGCGGAGCAGCCGCTCGAAGACGTCGCGGCCGTCGCCGACCTCCACGTAGAGGAAGTTCCCGAGCGCGGGGCCTGCCGGCTCGAGCCCGTGCTCGCTCAGCATCCGCTCCAGCCGCGCGCGGCCCTCCGCGTTCACGGCGCGCCGCCGCGCCAGCTCCTCCGCGTCGTCGAGGCTCGCGAGCGCGGCCGCCTGCGCGGTCGCGGTCACGTCGAACGCGCGGCGCACCTTGCTCGTCGCCGTGACGACGTCCGCGGGCGCGATCCCGTAGCCGACGCGCAGCCCGGCGAGCCCGTAGATCTTCGAGAATGTCCGCAGGACGACAAGCCGCCGTCCCTCCCGGAACAGCTCGACGCCGTCGGCGTAGTCCGGGTCGTCGATGTACTCGAAGTAGGCCTGGTCGAGGACGACGAGCACGTGCTCGGGCACGCGGTCGAGGAAGCCGTTCAGCTCCTCGCGGCCGTTGCCGGTGCCGGTCGGGTTGTTCGGATGGCAGACGTAGACGAGCTTCGTGCGCGGGCCGATCGCGTCGAGCAGCGCGTCGAGGTCGTACGTGTGGTCGCGCAACGGGACGGTGCGCGGGACGCCGCCGAGCTTCAGCGCGTCGATCGGGTAGCTCGCGAAGGACGGCCAGCCGCACACGATCTCGTCGCCGGGATCGAGGGTGGCCTGCGACAGCCAGTCGATGATCGCGTCGGCGCCGCCGCCGACGGCCACCTCGTCGAAGCCGACGCCGTGCCGCTCGGCGAGCGCGGCGCGCAGCGCCCACACTCCGCCGTCCGGATAGCGGTTCAGCTCGCCCGCGGCGCGCGCGATCGCGTCGAGCGCGGCCGGGAACGGTCCGAACGGGCCTTCGTTCGACGCGAGCTTGACGACGCGCTCCAGCCCGAGCTCGCGCTGGACCTCCTCGACCGGCTTCCCGGGCTCGTACGGGACGAGCTCGGCGATCGCCGGCCGGAACACCTTGCTCACTCGTCGCCGCGCTTCTTCCGCCAGAAGAGCAGCGCGCCCCCGATCGCCGCGAGCGCGCCCGCGGCGGCGCCGCCGGTCTTCGCGCTCGGCACGGCATCGGACGCCTTCTTCTTGACGACGCGCTTGCCCACCTTGACGGCGAGCCAGCCGACGACGGCGTTCCGTCTGTTCAGGATCGACATGCGCCGGACGCTAGCGCACCACGGCGCCGCCTGGGAGAAAGGGCCCCTCCGGAGCCTGCGGGCGGCATGGCCCCGGAGGGTCAGGGACGAGGGCACGTCCTGATCATCAAGATGCCGGGCGCGCGACCTTTCTTGCGGACTGCGTTGTGAAGGTCGTGTAAAGACGTCCGGTGCCTACGGCCGGCCGCGCGGGTTGCCCTGTCCCTTGCCCTGCCCGGCCGGCGGATGGGCCGGGCGGACGGGGTGCACGGGATGCACCGGATGCACCGGCTGCACCGGCTGCACCGGCTGTACGGGACGAACCGGGTGCGCCGGGTGGACGGGATGCGCCGGGTGGACGGGATACGGCGGGTGGACGGACGACGCGTGCGCCGTGGCGACCGCCGGACGGTGAGCCGTCGACGCCGCGCGGTGCACCGGCTTCCGGGCGGGCGCCACGCTCGTCGCGATCGCCGGGCGCACCGCCGGCACGACCGGGTGCGAGTGGGCAGGCAACACCGGCTTCGCCGGGTGCTGCGGCGCGGCAGGCGACGGCGTCAGACGGTGGTGGACGTCCCAGCCGACGCCGCCCGCGACCCCGGCCGCGACCACGACGACGGCGGCCTTCGTCGCGACGGCAGCGCCGCCGCCGAACAGGGCGGCGAGCGACTGGGGCAGCGGGACGGCGCCGAACGCCTTCAGTGCCGTGCGTTGCGCGCGCTGGCTGCGCGCGAAGCGGCGGCATTCGGCGCACTCGCGCAGGTGCGCGCGCAGCTGGGAGCGCCCGGGGCGCGAGAGACGGCCGTCGACCTGGCGCGAGATCGCCTGTTCGGCGTCGGCACAGGTGAGCGACCCCTCGAGCTGCTCGCGCAGCGCGCGCCGCGCGCGGAAGAGCAGCGTCTCCACGGCGCCGACGCTGATCCCGAGCAGGTCGGCGATCTCCCCGTACGAGCGCCCCTCGAGCTCGCGCATGACGAGCGCGGCGCGCTGGTTGAACGCGAGGTGGCCGAGCGCGCGGCGGACGTCCTCCGTCGAGGGCGCCTGGTCGTCCTCCGGCGGGACGAACGCGTCGGCGAGGTCCTCGTCGAAGCCGACCTCCCGGACGCGGCGCGTCGCCTGGCGGAAGCGCTGCCTGCAGACGTTGTGGGCGATCGCGATCAGCCAGTTGTGTGGGGACTGCGGGGTCTCGCCGCGCTCGAGCGCCCGGTAGGCGTTCATGAAGGTCGTCTGCGCGACGTCCTCTGCGTCGGCCTGGTTGCGCAGGACGGCGTAGGCGTAGCGGTAGACGTCGAGGGCATGCCGACGGTAGAGCCCCTCGAAGACCCGGTCCACCCCTGCTCGCTGCGCCAGGACGGGCGCCATGTCCTAGTTGACGCCGAGCAGCCCCGAAACTTGCGGCACGCTCGGCAGCGGCACGGTCACGGTCACGGCGGGAACCGTCACCGTGGCGACGGGCGTCTCGACCGTCGCGGTGGGTGTGGCCACGGTCGCCGGCGCGGACAGCGCCGTGCCGGCGGTGCTCGTGACCGCGACGATGACGGCGGCGGTCGTCGTGCTCGACGACGTCGTCGTCGACACGGGATCGTCCGGCGCGGGCGCCGGAGCGGCGGTCCGCACGGGCGGCGGGGCCGGCGCGGGCACGGACGGTGCGGCCGGGGCAGGCGGAGGCGCGACCGGCGGCGGCGCTGCAGGCGGCTCGACGGGCCGGCGCGACGCCGGTGCCGGTGCCTGGGCGGCCGACGGCGACGCAGGCGACCGCTTCGCCGCGTGCGTGCGCGGCGCGGGCATCGCGGCAGCCGCGGCAGCCGCGGCGGGCGCAGGCGTCGGCGTTTGCGAAACGGCCGCGTGCTGCTGCCCGGCCACCTTCGACGCGGCGCCCATGCCGCCGGCCGCGAGCCCGGCCGCGGCGACGACGACCGCCGTCTTGGCGGCGAAGCCCGCCCCAGCCTCGTTCCCGTGGCGAAGCGGGAGCAGCAGGAGTCCCCGCAGGACCTCCCGGTGACGGCGTAGCGTGCGGCGGGCCCGGGCGACGAGCGACTCGACGGCGGAGACGCTGACCCCGAGCGCCGAGGCGATCTCCACGTAGCTCCGCCCTTCGAGCTCCCGCATCGTGAGCGCGTCGCGCTGGCCCGCGGGCAGCTCGCCGAGCGCGCGCAGGACGTCCACCGCGTCGGAGCGCTCGGCGGGCGGGGAGGCGAGCTCGGCGGCCGCGTCGAGCGACACCTCCGCGGGACGGCGCAGCCGGCGCCGGTATCGGGAGCGGATGGTGTTGTGCGCGATCGCGATCAGCCAGCTGTGCGGCCGCTCCGGCCGCTCGCCGCAGGCGTACGCGCGGAACGCGTTGAGGAACGCCGTCTGGGTTACGTCCTCCGCTTCGATCGGGTTCCGGACGACCGAGAGCGCGAATCGGTAGACGTCACGGGCATAGCGCCGGTAGAGGCGCTCGAACGGGTCGGTCGCCGCGACGGCCATGTCGCACGTCTCAGCGGTGGGCCAGTCCGAAGGCGATCGAGATGAGCGCGCAGGCCGCCGCCACGGCGGTCGCGACGAAGACGAGCACGAGTGGCACGTCGGGGTAACGCCCGACGTGCCACTGCGGTTACGCCGTGGCCTTCGCCCTCGGCTTGCGGTTCGGGACGTGAATCGCGCGCCCGAGCGCGACGAGCCCGGCTTCCTTGATCGCCTCGGAGAGCGTCGGGTGCGGCGCGACGCCGTCGGCAACGGTCTCGACGGTCGACTCCGCGTCGATCGCGACGACGCCCGCCTCGATCATGTCGGTGACGTGAGGGCCGACCATGACGAGGCCGAGCAGCTCGCCGTAGCGGGTCTCGTGGATCGACTTGACCCAACCCACGGTCTCGTTCTGCATGACCGCTCGCGCGTTCGCGACCCACGGGAACTGGCCGACGGCGACGTCGTCGCCGTACTCGTCGCGCGCCTCCGCCTCGGTGAGGCCGACGGCGGCGATCTCCGGGTCGGTGTAGATAGGACGCGGGACGGCGCGGATGTCCGCCGTCGCCTCGTGGCCGCACGCGTTCTCGGCCGCCACCTCACCCTCGCGGAACGCGGTGTGCGCGAGCTGCCAGTAGCCGGCGCAGTCGCCGACGGCGTAGATGTGGGCGACGCTCGTGCGGCGGTGGTCGTCGGTGCCGATCCCCTTGCGACGGTCGAACTCGACGCCGGCCGCCTCGAGGCCGAGGTCCTCGACGAGCGGACCGCGGCCGACGCTGACGAGCATCAGGTCTCCCTGCACGGTCTCGCCGTCCCCGAAGGAAACGGTGAGCTGCGACCCGTCGTCGTGCACCTCCTTGCACTGCTTGCCGAGCTGCAGCGAGATCCCGCGCTTGCCGAACTGCTTCGCGAGCTCCTTGGCGGCGTCGGCGTCCTCCTGCGGGATCAGCGTGTCGAGCATCTCGATGATCGTCACCTCGGAGCCGAAGCGCGCGAAGATCGACGCGAACTCGCAGCCGATGATCCCGCCCCCGAGGATGACGAGGCGCCGCGGCACCTCGGTCTGCGCGAGCAGCCCGGTCGAGTCGACGCAGCGCGGCGAGTCGAGCCCGGGGATCGGCGGACGCAGCGGATACGAGCCGGTCGCGACGATCGCGCTCTTGAACGTGACGTCCTCGCCGCCGTCGACGGCGATCGTGTTTGCGTCCTTGAAGCGGCCGTAGCCCTTCACCCACTCCACGCCGTTCGCCTTGAAGAGGCCGGCGACGCCCTGCGTCATCTGCTTGACGACGCCCGCCTTCCATTCGTTGGAGGCGGCGAAGTCGAGCTGCGGCTCGCCGACGCGGACGCCGAACTTGCCGAAGCTCTCGTGCGCTTCCCTGAGCGCGAAGGCGGTCTGCACCCACGCCTTCGTCGGGATGCAGCCCACGCGGAGGCAGGTGCCCCCGAGCTCGGGCTCCTTCTCGACGCACGCGACCTTCGCGCCGAGCTGTGCGGCGCGGATCGCTGCGGTGTAGCCGCCGGGGCCGCCCCCGAGAACGGCGACGTCAACGTCCATTCGTGGTCTCCTCGTTCGTCATCGGTCGTTCCAGGCTAGTCGCATCGTCACCGCGTACTGCGTCTCCCCCACCGGCTCGAAGCCGAAGCCGCGGTAGTACGACGTCTGCTCCTTCGCGGCGCTGAGGCTGATCGCGTCGTAGCCGTCGGCACGCGCACGGTCGAGCAGCGCCGTGAGCATCTCCCTGCCGGTCCCGCGGCCTCGCCGCGCGGGGACGACGGCGAGGGTCAGCTCCGGCGTGCGCTCGTCGACGAAGCCGAAACCGGGCTGCCGCGCGTCGAAGAGCCGGTACCACGCGGCGCCCGCCGGGTGCGCGCCGTCCAGCGCGACCACGCCCGCGTCGCCCGGCCGGCCCCAGTTCTGGAGGTAGCGGTAGACCGGCCGCTCGCGGTCCTCGTCGAGCCGCCAGTAGTACGCGTGACGCAGCATGTCGCGGAGGAACCGCACGTCGCGCAACTCGACGGGACGAAGCATCGCTACAGCTCTTGCGCGAGCTGGATCCTGTTCCCGTCCGGGTCGTAGACGTCGAGCAGGCGCATGACGCCCTGCGGGATCTCGACGACGACGCCGACGTTCACGCCGGCCTCGCGCAGACGGTCGGCCTCGGCCTTGACGTCCTCGACGTCGACGTGGGCGACGACGCCGTCGTCGCTCGGCTCGCCCTCCGCGAGCCCGACCTCCATCGGGCCGCGCTGCACGTGCGACCAGCGCTCCTGGAAGTCGACCGCGTTCTCCTCGAAGCCGAGCGTCTCGCGATAGAAGCGCCGGGCGGCGTCGAGATCGCGGACGTGGTACCAGACGGTCGGCGGCATGACTACAGCGCGAGGCCCGGGTCCTGCAGCATCGCCTTGATCGTCTTCAGGAACTCCGCGCCGGTGGCGCCGTCGACGGCGCGATGGTCGCACGTGATCGTCATGGTCATGATCGGGAGCACGTGGAGCTCGCCGTCGCGGGGGACGACCATCTCCCTGGTCTGGCCGACCGCGAGGATCGAGGCCTGCGGCGGGTTCAGGACCGCGATGAAGACGTCCACGTCGTACATCCCCAGGTTGGAGATGGTGAACGTGCCGCTCTCGAGGTCCTCGGCCCGCAGCTTGTTGTCGCGCGCCCGGGAGACGAGGTCCCCGCGGACCTGCGCGATCTGCGCGATCGTCCGCTGCTCCGCGTTGCGCACGACCGGGACGACGAGACCCTGCGGCGCGGCGACGGCGATGCCGATGTTCGCGTTCGGGAACGCGAGCAGCGCGTCGCCGGTGAACTGGACGTTCATGTCGCGATGGCGCATCAGCGCCTGCGCGCAGACCTTCGTGAGGATGTCGGTGACGGTGATCCGGACGTCCGGGTTGAGCTCACGCTGCTTCTGCACGAGCTCCTGCGTCCGCGTCATGTCCACGTCGACGGTCAGCTGGAAGGCCGGCACGGTCCAGGCCTCGGTCAACCGCCGCGCGATCGTCTTGCGGACGTTCGTGAGCGGCCGCGACTCCACCTCCCCCGAGGGCGCAAGTGCCAGTGTGTTACTTGCTCCGGTTTCCGCGGGCTGCGCCTGGGCGCGCTCGACGTCCTCGGCGACGATGCGGCCGTCCGGGCCGGTGCCGCGGATCGAGGACAGCTCGACGCCCTTCTCGCGTGCGATCCGTCGCGCGAGCGGCGACGCCTTCACCCGGCCGTTCGTGCTCGGCGCCGCGGACGGCGCCGGCTGCTCCTCCGCCGCCTCCGCGGCGGCGGCGCGGCCCTGCGCGCGTTCGGGCTCCCGCTTCGGCGCCTCGGCCGGCTTCTCCGCGGACGCCGGAGCCTCTTCGCCCTCGTCGCCGATGAAGCCGATCGTCTCGCCGACGGGCACCTCGCCCTCGGTAACCGCGATCTTCAGCAGGACGCCGGACGCCTCGGCCTCGACCTCCTGGGTGACCTTGTCCGTGTCGAGCTCGTAGAGCGGTTCGCCTTTCGCAACCGCCTCCCCTTCGGACTTCAGCCACTTGACGATCGTGCCCGACTCCATCCCCTGCCCGAGCCGGGGGAGCTTGACCTCGGTCGCCATCAGCGCGCGCCCCGGTGATGACGCCGAGCTTCCGGTGTGCGATGACCAAGCGATGGAAGGACGCAGGGAGCGTCGCTGCTGGCAGCAGCGACGCGACCGAGGACGCCCCAGCGTGCAGCGTCAGCGCGCGCCGGAAGCCGGTATGTCCTTGCCGGGGCGCGCACTATGCCTTGCCGACCGTGCGGAGGATCGCCTGCAGCACGTCCTCCGCGTGCGGGACGACGAACTGCTCCATCACCGGCGCGAACGGCAGCGGCGTGAACTTCGCGCCCACGCGCTCGACCGGCGCGTCGAGCCAGTCGAACGCCTCGTACTGCAGCACCGCCGCGACCTCGGCGCCGAAGCCCATGCGCGTCACCGCCTCGTGTGCGACGACCGCGCGGTTCGTCTTCTTGACCGAGCCGACGATCGTCTCGGTATCGAGCGGCTGCAGCGTGCGCGGGTCGACGACCTCGACGGAGACGCCCTGCGACTCCGCCTCCTCGGCCGCCTTCAGCGACTCGTGCACGAGGCGGCCGGTCGCGATCACCGTCACGTCCTCGCCCTCGCGGTGCACGCGCGCCTTCCCGATCGGGATCGGCTCGATCTTCTCGGGGACGTCGCCCTTGATTCCGTACAGCGTCCGGTGCTCGAAGAACACGATCGGGTTGTCGTCGTAGATCGACGACCACAGCAGGCCGCGCACGTCCTCCGGCGTCGACGGGAACACGACCTTCAACCCCGGGATGTGCACGAACCAGGCCTCGAGCTGCTGCGCGTGCTGCGCGCCCGGCGACCAGCCGGCGCCGCCCTGCGTCCTGAAGACCACGGGCACCGTCACCTGCCCGCCCGACATGTAGCGGTGCTTCGCCGCCTGGTTGACGATCTGCTCGGACGCCAGCGTCAGGAAGTCCTCGTACATGATCTCGGCGATCGGCCGCATCCCCTGCACCGCGGCGCCGATCGCGGCGCCGGCGAGCGCCATCTCGGCGATCGGCGTGTTGCGGATCCGCTCCGGCCCGAACTCCTCGAGCAGGCCGTGCGTGACGCCCATCGAGCCGCCCATCTCGGCGATGTCCTCGCCCATGATGAAGACGTCCTCGTCCTCGCGCATCGCGGTCGCGATCGCGTCGCGGACGGCCTCGCGGTAACTGAGCTCAGGCATAGACGTTCTTCAGGGCGTCCTCGGGCGCCGGGTCGGTGCCGGCCTTCGCGAACTCGACGGACGCCTCCGCGATCTCCGCCGCCTCGGCGTCGAGCTCGTCGAACTCATCGTCCGGGATGCCGATCCGCTCCCGCAGCAGAGTGATCGGGTCGCGCGTCTCGGCGAGCTTCTTCGCCTCGTTCTTGTCGCGGTAGACCTGCGGGTCGCCGATGTAGTGGCCGTGCAGTCGGGCCGTGTCGAGGTGCACGAAGACAGGCCCCTTGCCCGAGCGGGCATGGTCGAGCGCCTGCCGCGCCGTCTTGTACACGGCCTCGACGTCCTGGCCGTCCGCCTTCAGCGCCTTCATCCCGAACGCCTTTGCGCGGTCGGAGAGGTCGCGGATCGGCGAATGCTGGCTCTCGGGCGTCGACTCCGCCCACTTGTTGTCCTCGAGCACGAAGACGGCGGGGACCTTCCAGAGCTGCGCCATGCCGAGCGCCTCGTGGAAAGTGCCGATGTTCGTCGCGCCGTCGCCGAAGAACGCGACCGCGACCCGCGGCTCGCCGCGCATCTGGAACGCGAGCGCCGCCCCGGCCATCTGCGGGAGGCCGCCGCCGACGACGGCGTTCGCCCCCATGTTCCCGTGCTGCACGTCGTAGAGGTGCATCGAGCCGCCGTAGCCGTGCGAGCAGCCCTCGGTCTTCCCGTACAGCTCGGCCATCAGTTCGTTCGGATGCGTGCCCTTCGCGAGCGTGTGCCCGTGCGCGCGGTGCGTCGAGGCGATGATGTCGCCGTCCTCGAGCGCGCGGCAGACCCCGACGGCGCACGCCTCCTGGCCGATCGCGACGTGCAGGAAGCCGGGCAGCTCGCCGGCGCGGAACCGCTCCTCGACCTTCTCCTCGAAGCGGCGGATCAGCAGCATTTCGCGCAGGACGTCCTTGAGAACTCCCTTCGGGAGCGTGCTCCGCTTCTCCTCCACTTTGGCCACGAGGTGAGTGTACGGTTCGCCCGATGAGCGCCGCCGAACAGTGGAGAACGATCGAAAACGGCCTGGATCCGAAGTGGCACGACGCGCGCCTGAACTTCGTCCCGGACGACGCCGGGCAACGCGGGAGAGCCGCTGCACTGCTCGGCCCGGCAGGGCCGGGACGGATGGGCAACGCGATCCGCTTCTACGCGGCGCGGGGCGGCGGCGGCGTCGGACCCGAAGCCGTTCGGCGGATGTTGAAGCGCATCGACGACGCCGGGATCGGAGGGACATTGACGCTCGTCTCCTCCGACGCGGCGGCGCCCGAGCCCGTGATCTCGCGCGCGTCGCTCGCGGCGGAATGGGACGCCGCGGTGTCGGTGCTGCCGGGCGACTGGAGCGACCTGCTCTGCGACCTCGAGCTCACCTCTTCCGACCATGTGGAGCGCGCCGCCCTGCTGCTCGCGCCGCTCAACCCGATCCAGGGGACCGGCCGGCCCGGCTTCCGGTTCCGCGCCGCGCAGAGCTTCGGCTACGGCGCGTCGAACCAGATGGTGCGGCGCTGTCTCGCCCGCCTCGACGAGGAGCGGATACCGGGCGAGGTACGCATCCTCCGCGTGCTCTCCGATACGCACCCGGTCTACACGCAGGGCCCGGTCTGGCGCATCGGCGAGCGGTCGGTCTAGCGGTGGCCGACCCGGTCGCGTGGAAGGTGATCGAGCGCGGGTGGCGCGTGTACGACGCCGGCGGCCAGGAGGTCGGCACGATCGACCAGCTCGTCGGCGACGCGGAGGCGGACATCTTCGACGGGCTCGCGATCGACGACAGCGTGCTCGGGCCGAAGAAGTACGTCCCGTCGGAGAACGTCGGCCGCATCGAGGAGGGCGCCGTGCACCTGACGATTCCGGGCGACCGGATCGGGACGCTCGAGGACATGCGCGCCGCGCCGCAGGAGGAGATCCTGCCCGACGCGTCCTCCTGGTATCAACGGCTCGCCTGGACGCTGTTCGGTCGTCGGTGAGCGCGCTCGAGCTCGCGGCGCAGGTGCGCGCGGGCGAGGTGTCGTGGCGCGAGCTCGCCGAGGCGCACCTCGAGCGGATCGGCGCGGACGAGCTGAACGCGTTCACGTACGTCGCCGACGAGCCCGAGCCGCCGGTCGAGGACGCACCGTTCACCGGCGTGCCGATCGCGATCAAGGATCTCAACGACGTCGCCGGGATGCCGACGACGTACTCCTGCAAGGCCTACGCGCACAACGTCGCGCGCGTCGACGCGGCCGTGACGCGACGGATCCGCGAAGCCGGGTTCGTGATACTCGGCAAGACCAACACGCCCGAATTCGGGACGATCGCGCACACGGAGTCGGAGCTGAACGGCGCGACGCACAACCCGTGGGACGTCACCCGCACGCCGGGAGGCTCGAGCGGCGGCGGCGCCGCCGCGGTCGCCGCCGGCCTGCTGCCCGTCGCGCACGCGAGCGACGGCGGCGGCTCGATCCGCGTGCCGGCGTCGTGCTGCGGCCTCGTCGGGATCAAGCCGTCGCGCGGCCGCGTCTCCCCGGCGCCGTACGTCTCCGGCTCGCTCGGGCTCGGCACGTCCGGGCCGCTCGCGCGCACGGTGCGCGACGCCGCCGCCCTGCTCGACGTGGTGCGCGGCTACGAGCCCGGCGACATGTTCGTCGCGCCGCTGCCCGACCGTCCGTACCTCGAGGAGTGTGAGGAGCCTGCGGGCTCGCTGCGCATCGCGGTGACGACGACGCCGCCGAGCTCGGTGCCCGTCGATGCGGAGTGCGTGGCAGCGCTCGAGTCGGCGGCCGTGCTGCTCCAGGAGCTGGGGCACGAGGTGGTCGAGGCGACGCCGCCGTGGGCCGTCGACGAGATGATCCTCCACTTCATCCGGGTCTGGCAGGTCGGGCCGGCGACCGCAGGCGTCGACGACCTCTCCCTGCTGGAGCCGATCAACCGCGCGCTCGCCGGGCAGGCCCGCGCGACGCCGTCGCCGGAGTACGTCGCCGCGGTGATGCAGCTGCAGGCCATCGCCCGCCGTGTGGTCGCGTTCTGGGACGAG
>Ga0070683_100002031_pt1 | contig 15923 bp, 13 predicted proteins | sample KBSC713LmetaG_FD_64662 | JGI IMG/M metagenome (GOLD analysis project Ga0070683, IMG submission 64662) | Corn rhizosphere microbial communities from Kellogg Biological Station, Michigan, USA - KBS C7.1-3L metaG | ecosystem: Host-associated > Plants > Roots > Rhizosphere ...
TCTTCCTGGTCGTGGATCACGACCTGGGTGGCGTCGTGGTAGGCCTCCTCGTGGCGGACCTCCTTGAACGCGACCCGCACGTCGCGGCCGAGCAGCTGCTGCGTGTACCAGTGGGGGCGCGGGTACGAGCCGACCATCGTGGTCGGGAGAACGGTGTCGACGATCGTGCGCGGGGGCATGGGTGGCTCCTTGTCTTTTGCTCGAGAGGACCGTTCGGGAGCCTACGGCTTCGGCCGCAGTTCCGTGTCGTGTGGCGTTTGACGCCGCTCCAGCCGATGTGCAGAATCACTGAACACGGCGAAGGGAGTGCCATGAACATCGCATCGCGCGGCGCGAGGATGGCGGTCGACTGGGAGCAGCGGGTCGACTTCGACCGGCTCCGCCGTCATCGAATGGCCCGGGCGAAGGCGTCGCTCGAGGCCTCCGATCTCGGTGCGCTCCTTCTGTTCGACCCGAACAACCTCCGTTACCTGACCAGCACGGCGATCGGGACGTGGGAGCGCGACAAGAACATCCGCTTCGCACTGCTGCCGCGCGGCGAGGATCCGATCCTCTGGGACTTCGGGTCCGCCGCGCGCCACCACAAGCTGTACTGCCCCTGGCTGCCGGAGGAGAACTGGCGCGCCTGGGTGCCGCCGATGCGGGGAGCGATGCCGAACGAGACCGGCATCCCGGGCGCACTGGCCGAGCTCGTCGCCCACGAGCTCCGCGAGCGCGGGCTCGAGGGCGAGCCGCTCGGGATCGACGTCCCGGACATGACCACGCTGCTCGCGCTCCAGGCCGCCGGCATCCACACGGTCGACTCGCAGCCGGTGATGCTCGAGGCCCGGAAGCTGAAGTCGGACGACGAGCTGGCGCTCCTCGACCACGCGGCCGCGATCGTCGACGCGGTCTACGACGAGATCTACCGGACGCTCCGGCCGGGGATCACCGAGAACCAGGTGGTCGCGCAGGCGATGAAGACGCTGTTCGACCTGGGCTCGGAGCATGTCGAGGCGATCAACGCGATCTCCGGCGACCGCTGCAACCCGCACCCGCACACGTTTGCCGACCGGCTGCTCCGTCCGGGCGACCAGGCCTTCTTCGACATCATCCACGCCTTCAACGGCTACCGGACGTGTTACTACCGCACGTTCAACGTCGGCTACGCGACGCCCTCGCAGCTCGACGCGTACCGCCGCTGCCGCGAGTGGCTCGACGCGGCGATCGACCTCGTCCGGCCGGGCATGACCACGGACAAGATCGCGGAGGCATGGCCGGAGGCGACCGAGATCGGCCTGCCCGACGAGCACGCGGCGTTCGGGCTCCAGTTCGGGCACGGAATCGGCGTCGGCCTCTACGAGTTTCCGATGATCTCGCGCCTCCATTCGCTCGAGGCCCCGGTCGAGCTCGAGGTGGGGATGGTGTTCGCGCTGGAGACGTACTGTCCGGCGAGCGACGGGCGCTCCGCTGCGCGGATCGAGGAGGAGGTCGTGGTCACGCCGACCGGACCGGAGGTGCTGACCCGCTTCCCTGCCGAGGAGCTGCTCGTCACCGGCCGGACGTACGTCCGCGGCGTCGACCTGCTGAACGGCCGCGTCGCCCCTGACAGCCCCGAGACGTCCGAGCCGGAGCTGACCGGCGCCCGGGCGGACTGAGGGACGACGCGTGGCGACCCAGCCGGCAGCCGCAGGAGCGGTCGAGAGCCTGGGCTCCGATCTCGACCTCTACCGCCGGATGGTCCTGATCCGGCGCTTCGAGGAGCTCGTCCAGTCGCTCTTCCTGCGCGGCGAGGTGTACGGCACCACCCACCTCTGCTCGGGGCAGGAGGCCGTGTCGGTCGGGGTGGCGGCTGCGCTCCGCGAGGACGACCGGGTCGCCTGCACGTACCGCGGCCACGGGCACCTGCTGGCGCGCGGCACGCCGCCGGAGGCGCTGCTCGGCGAGCTGCTGGGGCGCACGACCGGCGTCAACGGCGGGCGCGCCGGCTCGATGAACATGATCGACCTCGACCACGGGGTGATCGGCTGCTTCGGGATCGTCGGCGGGAGCATCGCCGCCGCCACCGGTGCGGCACTGGCGCTGAAGGGAACGGGCCGGATCGCGACCGCGTTCTTCGGCGACGGAGCCACGAACCAGGCGTACTTCTTCGAGTGCCTCAACTTCGCGAAGGTGCTCGACCTGCCCGTCGTCTTCGCCTGCGAGAACAACGGCTACGGCGAGTACACGGCAATGGACGCCGTCACGGCGGGCTCGATCGTCGCGCGGGCGGAGGCGATGGAGATCCCCGCCGTCGTCGTCGACGGGATGGACGTCTGGGCCGTGCAGGCGGCGGCGGAGGACGCGGCCGGCCGCGTTCGCCGCGGCGAGGGCCCCGTTTTCGTGGAGGCGCGGACGTACCGGTTCGTCGGCCACTCCCGTAGCGATCCGGGGAAGTACCGGCCCCCGGGAGAGCTGGAGGAGTGGCAGGCCCGCGACCCGCTGCTCGTGGCGGAGCAGCGGCTGACGGCCGACCAGGGCGCGACGCCCGAGCAGCTGCGCGAGGTCGCCGACGACGTCGAGCGCGAGCTCCGCGAGGTCGAGGCGGCGGCGCTGGCGGCGCCGTTCCCCGACCGGGCCGAGTTCAGCGAGTTCAAGGGATGAGCGGCAGGCCGAGCGTCGCCGAGCAGGTTCCGGCGGGGGAGGACACCCTCGGCACCCGGCTCCGCGTGGAGCGCGAGCGGCGCGGCCTGAGCCTGCGCGAGCTCGCGCGGCGGCTCGAGGTCTCGCCCAGCCTCGTCTCCCAGATCGAGACCGGCAAGACCCAGCCGTCGGTGCGGACGCTCTACGCGATCGTCACCGAGCTGGGCGTCTCGCTCGACGAGCTGTTCGCTCCCGCCGGCGGGGACGGCGCGCCGCCTGTTGCCGTGCCGCGGCCGGCCGGCGAGGACGCCCGGCCGCCGGTCGGCTTCGGTCGCGTCCAGCGCGCCGACGAGCGCGACGTGATCGACCTCGGCTCAGGCGTCCGCTGGGAACGGCTGACCACCTGGAACGACCAGGAGGTGGAGTTCCTGTACGCGGTCTACGAGGCGGGCGGCTCCTCGAGCCCCGACGGCAGTCTGATGCGCCACAACGGCCGCGAGCTCGGCATCGTCCTCAGCGGTCAGCTGGGTGTGAAGGTCGGCTTCGAGGACACCGTGCTCGGGCCGGGCGACTCGATCGCGTTCGACTCCGCCATCCCGCACCGGCTGCACAACGACGGCGACGAGGTGGTCGCGGCGATCTGGATCGTCCTCGGCCGCCACCACGCTCCCGAGCGGTAGGGCGGTGCGGGGCGTGCGGGGGCCGGACGTTCAGTATTCCTCGACAGGGTCGGCCGCGTGACCGGGGCGACGCTGCTCGAGATCCCGATGCCACGCCTGTCCGACCAGGGCGAGGAGGCGACGGTGATCAAGTGGCTCAAGCAGCCGGGCGAGTCCGTCGTCCGCGGCGAGCCGCTGGTCGAGATCGAGACCGACAAGGCGACGATGGTCTACGAGGCCGAGTTCGAGGGCGTGCTCGAGGAGATCGTCGTCGACGAGGGCACGACCGCCGCGCTGGGGCAGACGATCGCGCGTGCGCACGGGACGGGACCGCCCGGTTCGCCGCAGCCGGCCGCGACGGTGCCCGAGGTTGCGAGCTCCGAAGGCAGTGACAGGCTCAAGCCTGTCGCTGCCGGAGAGAACGGCCCGAAGAGCGGTCGGAGCCGCGCGACACCCGTCGCCAGGCAGCTCGCCGCCCAGCTCGGCGTCGAGCTGGCGGGCGTCGAGGGAACCGGGCCCGGCGGGCGAATCGTGCGCGCCGACGTTCGCGATGCGGCGCCGCCCGCGTCGCCGGCCCCCGCCGAGGACGAGGTCGAGCTCACCCCGACGCAGCGGACGATCGCGCAGCGGATGACCGAGTCGCGGGCGCAGATCCCCGAGTTCACGCTCGAGGCGGAGATCGACATGGAGGCGGCCGCCGCGGCCCGTGAGGAGCTGCGCACCCTCGGCCGCGAGCCGCTTCCGTCGTTCAACGACTTCGTGGTCAAGGCGGTCGCACTCGCCCTCCGCCGGCACCCGGCCCTGAACAGCTCCTGGGCCGACGGGCGGATCAAGCGGCATCGGCAGGTGAACGTCGGCATCGCCATCGCCACCGACGACGCGCTGTACGTCCCGACGCTGCCGGACGCCGACACGCTGCCGATCTTCGAGCTCGCCGGTCTGGCGCGGAGTCTGATCAAGAAGGTGCTGGCCGGCACGATCGCGTCCGACGAGCTCCGCGACGGCACGTTCACCGTCTCCAACCTCGGGATGTTCGGCGTCCGCCGGTTCCACGCAGTGATCAACCCGCCGCAGGCGGCGATCCTCGCCGTCGGCGAGGTCTCGCAGCGTCCGGCCGTCGGCGACGACGGGCAGATCGTCGCCCGCAACCGGATGGACGTCGCGCTCTCGTGCGACCACCGCGTCGTCTACGGAGCCGAGGCCGCCCGCTTCCTGCAGACCCTGACGACCCTGCTCGAGCGCCCGGTGGCGCTCGTCGCCGCCTGACCGGAGGAGACCGTGCAGACCGAGATCCAGTTCAGAGACGCCATCCGCGACGCACTCGACGAGGAGCTCGCCCGCGACGAGAACGTCATCTTCTTCGGCGAGGACGTCGCCGTCGCCGGCGGGGTCTTCGCGGCAACGCCGGGCCTCCACGAGAAATACGGTCCCGAGCGTGTGTTCGACACCCCGATCTCGGAGCTGGCGATGACCGGCGCCGCCTTCGGCGCCGCGGTCACCGGCAAGCGCCCGGTGCTCGAGATCATGTTCGGCGACTTTCTCGCGCTGTCGATGGACAGCCTGATCAACCAGGCGACCAAGTACTGGTTCCTGACGGGCGAGCGGCAGAGCTGCCCGCTGGTGATCCGCTCGGTCGTCGGCGGCGGCGCGCGGTTCGGCGCGATCCACTCGCAGATGCCGGTCTCGTGGCTGACCGGCATCCCGGGCCTGAAGATCGTCGCGCCCTCGACGCCCGGCGACGCCAAGGGACTGCTCAAGGGCGCGATCCGCGACAACAACCCGGTCATGTTCTTCGAGCACAAGCGGCTCTACTCGACCAGCGGCCCGGTGAACGGCGATCAGCCCGAGCCGCTCGGGGTCGCGAAGGTCGTCCGCGAGGGCGCCGACGTCACGCTGGTCAGCGCGATGAAGGGCGTGCACGACTGCCTGGAGGCCGCCGACCGCCTGGCCGAGCAGGGCATGTCGGCCGAGGTGATCGACCTGCGGACGCTGCGGCCGATCGACCTCGAGACCGTGCTCGGCTCGGTCCGGAAGACGAACCGGATCGCCGTGGTCGAGGAGGGGCCGCTGACCGGCGGCTGGGCCGGCGAGGTGCTCGCCCTGGTGACGGAAGACGGCCTCGGCGACCTCGACGACGCCTGGCGGATCACCACCCCGAACTCGCCGATCCCCTACAGCCCGCCGTTGGAGGACGCGTTCCTCCCGGGGCCGGACCGGATCGTGGCCGAGATCCGCGGCCGGCTACGCTAGGTCGCTCGCCTGCGCCTCGTCTCTGCCGGCACCCCGTAGACGACCCACGCCTCCCCAGCTCGAGCGGAGTCGGGCGATCAGCTCCGGCCCCTGGTAGAGGATCAGCGCGACGAGGATCAGGATGCCGATCGCCATCTCGGCGTACTCCGTCGGAGCCTGGAACAGCGGCAGAATGTTGTCGATCAGGCTGAGGAAGAGGGCCGCGAGCAAGGCCCCGAAGAACGATCCCTTGCCGCCTGCGAGGCTGGCTCCGCCGAGCACGGCCGCGGCGATGCTCTCGAGGGCCTGGTTGCCGATGATCGGAGAGCCGATCTGAACCTGTGCCGCGAGGTAGAACCCTGCGATCGAGGCCATCACCGAGCAGACGACGAAGGCGAGGATCACCGTTCGGCTCGTTCCCATTCCGAGTCGGCGCGAGGCCGTCTCGTCGAGGCCGACTGCCCGGAACGCCAGGCCCGTGCGCGTGCGGTACAGCCAGACGTCGGCGAGCACGGCGAGCACGACGACCCCGATGAAGGCGAGCGGCACGAAGCTGACACTCGTCGTCAGGCTGTCGATGACATCGAGGTTGATCGTCCCCTCCGGATGGTCGCGCAGGAGCAGCGCCGCGCCCTCGAGGATGCTGAACGTGGCCAGCGTGGCGATGATCGAGGGGAGGCGGAGCACACGGATGAGCACCGCGTTGAAGACCCCGGTCGCGAGCCCGACACCCACGAGCGCGAGCGCCCCCGGGATCAAACCCAACTGCGACGTGGTCGGCGTCATCGTGTACGAGGCGACGACGACGCACAACGTCATCAGCGCACCGACGGAGACGTCGAAGCCGCCGACGAGCAGCGCGCTCGTCTGGCCCATCGAGACCAGTGCCAGCGGCATCGTCGCGAGCAGCAGGTTGTTGAGGTTGTAGCTGGTGAGGAAGGCGTCCTCCCGCAGCGCCGTGTACGCGCCGACTGCGAGGATCAGCGTGCCCATCAGGACGAGGGGGACGACGCCGCTGAACTTGATCCTCGAGACCGCAGCCGCCACCCGGGCACCGAACGTCATGACGGCGTCCCTTGGCCGGCGTCGGGTCCGGCTGCCCCTGCTCGCGAGCCGACGATCGCCTCGACGATCCGGCGCTCTCCGAGGTCGTCGCCGCGGATCTCGTCGACGATCTTCCCGCGCGACATGACGACCACCCGGTCGCAGAGCCCGGCCAGCTCGAGCGGGTCGCTCGACTTGACGACGATGGCCACGCCTTCGTCGGCCTTCGCGCGCAGGGCGTCGTAGATGTCGAATCGGGCGGCGACGTCCACTCCCTGGGTCGGCTCCTCGGCGAGGATCACTCTCACGTTTCCGCGCAGGAACGGCCGCGTCAGCGAGACCTTCTGCTGGTTGCCTCCCGACAGCGACTGGACGGGCTGCTCGATCGACGCCATGCGAATGCTCAAACGCCGAACGAGGCCGCCGACAGTGTCGCGCTCTCGCCGCCGGTTGAGGAAGCCCATGCGTCCGAGCCGCCGCAGCACCTGGATCGTGGTGTTCGCCCGCACGCTCAGCACCGGGAAGAGCGACTCTCCCGTCCGGTCGCCGCTCAGCAGCACGACGCCTGCCCGGAGCGGGCCGAGCGGCGATCCGTTGTCGAGCTCGCGGCCGTCGCAGGTCGCGATTCCGGTCGCCCGCTCGACGCCGGCGAGCGCTCGCAGAAGAGGCACCTGGCCGTTCCCCTCCGCACCGGCAATACCCAGGATCTCGCCCTTCGCGACTCCGAGGTCGATCGGTCCGAAGCGGTCGCCGTGGAAGCCCGACACTGCCAGCACTACTTCCTGGGCTGCATCGGGAGCAGGCCGGTCCGGGAACGCGAGCTGGAGGGGCCGGCCGATCATCAGCGCGACGAGGCTCTCTTCGGACATGCCCTTGGCCTCGAACGTGCCCTGAGAGACGCCGTCACGAAGGACGGTCACCCGGTCGGCGATGCCGAGTACCTCCGGTAGTCGATGGCTGACGTAGACGATTCCGACGCCGGCGCGGCTCTGCTCGGACACGAGCGCGTGCAGGCGCTCCACCTCCTCGGGGCCGAGCGCCGTCGTCGGCTCGTCCAGGAGCAGGACCTTCGGTCGGGCGAGCAGTGCCTTGATCACCTCGAGGAACTGCCGCTCCGCCAGTGACAGCGAGGCGATCGACGCCCTTGCCCGTACGTCGAGCCTGAACTCCCCGAGCCGTTCGGCCGCCCATTCCTCCATGCGGCCGTACGGCGGCTTCAGCTCGCCGGGAACGGCGAGGTAGAGGTTCTCGGAAACGGTGAGCTCGCGGACGTGCGAGTAGGTCTGGTACGCCATGCCGAGACCGAGCCTCCGGGCCTCGGCCGGAGATCCGCGCCGCCGCCCGGTGCCTCCGATCTCGACCGTCCCCGCGTCGGGAGGAACGAAACCGCTGGCGATCCCCAGCAAGGTCGATTTCCCGGATCCGTTCTCCCCGACGAGCGCGTGGATCTCGCCCGGCCGGCAGTCGACGCTGACGTCCCGCAGCGCCTGTACGGCTCCGAACGCCTTGGAGACGCCCTGCATCGAGAGAACCGCCGCCGTCACGTCCCGGGGTCCTCTTCGTCGCCGCGACCGACATGGCGGGCGCGGCAGACAACGGTGGCTGGGGTGCTCATCGGTTTGTGGGAGGGGGGCTCACGGGGGGAACCGGCTGTTCCCCCCGTGAGAGCGAGCCGTAGGCGAGCGGTCTAGGAGGGGTACATCTGGTGGAGCAGGCTGAGCGGGATCAGCGACGTCGCGGAGGCATCCTGCGGATAGCCCTTGACGCACGAATCACGCTTGTCCTGGTCCTGCAATGCGATCGGGAACACGATGGTGGGCGGGATCCGCGCACCCTTCAGCTTCATCATGGCCGCCGTCAGCGCGACCCGGATCTGCGTGTTGCCCGAGGTGTAGTAGTACATCTTCAGGCCGGGGTTGCTCTTCTTGAGGTCGTTGTACATGCACCCCATGCGGACGTCGTCCGTCCTGAGCGTCAGCACCGGATTGAACGGCTTGCCCGCGGCCTTGTACGCCGCCACGGCGCCGAGCGCCATGCCGCCGCCGTACTCGTAGCTCCAGCCCTTGATGTTGGGATGCGCGGCGAGGATGCCGGCGACGACCGACTGGACCTTCGACGGATCCCAGTTCGTCGGCTCGGTCGCCACGACGTCGATCTTCGAGTTCAGTGCCGGCTTCTCGCACTTCTGCCAGCCCTCGGACAGCGGGTTGCCCGGGAAGCCGCCCATGAAGGCGATGTCACCGGAGCCGACCTGCTTGTTCATCGCTGCTGCGAACGCCTTGCCGAGGTTGCACGTGTACTCGCCGACGACCGTCAGGTAGTTCTTGCCGGGTCCCGTGACATAGCCCCAGGCGTACGTGGCAACGGGGATTCCGGCGTCGGTCGCCTCCTTCATCACGGGCAGCATCGCGTCGCCGAAGTCGGGATACGTGACGATTGCGCTGACCTTCTGCGCGATCGCCGCCTTGAAGTCGGCGATGCCCTGATTCAGGTCCGAGTGGGCACTCTTGTAGATGATCTTGCCGATCTGCGGATAGCTCAGCGCCTGGAGGATGAACTCCATGTGCGACATCTGGCGATAGACGTTCTCGCCGAACTGCTCGATGTAGGCGACGGTGAGCTTGCCGCCCGTACCCGTATTGCACGTGTTGGCCTTCCAGCACTTGAGCGCCAGGGCGAGGTTGACCTTCTTGTCGGCCCGCCCGAGGCCGGCCAGTGCGATGTTGCGGGACGTCGGGTTCTTCGGAAGCAGGGTGGCGTTGAAGAGCGTCTTCTTGAGCGTCGCGGCCTTGGCCTTGTAGATCTCGCCGTAGCCGCCTCCCTTGCCGATCATGACCGGCGTCGCGGCCTTGGCATGGGTCTTGCCGGTACTGCCCAGACCGGTCGAGACGATCACGAGGGCCGCTGCGAGCAGCGCGAGCGCAAGGACCGCGGCGATTGGGCCCCTCCGTCTCCTGGTCGATTTCCGTAGGTGCATCTCCCTCCTCCTTTCGCGAGCCTCAGCTCGTCTTTACCTCTACACCAGGGTTGTTGTCCGACCTTCCCTCGGCCGGCCTCAGGACGCGGCCGAGGAGCGAGGCGATCCGGTCGCCGGAGATCAGCATCCCGACGATGATCGCAGCACCGAAGACGATGAACTGCATCCCCGGCCTCAGGCCCTTGATCACCAGCATCTGCGTCAGGAACGTGAGTGCGAGCGCCGCCACCCAGGTCGACGTCGCGCTCGCCAGCCCGCCCGAGAGCGAGGCGCCTGCGATCACGACGGCGGCGATCGGCGCGAGCAGGTAAGCGGCGCCGAGCTGCGGGTCGACGTTGATGCGGATGCCCGCGAGCAGCACCGCAGCGCATCCGTAGAGAATCCCCGCGGCCGTGTACGCGAAGATGACGTGCGTCCGGACGCGCAGGCCGGCCATCCACGCGGCTCGCGGGTTCGCCCCGACCGCCTGGAAGCGCCGGCCGGCGGCGGCGTAGCGGAGCAGGAGCGCGATGGCCACGGTCAATGCTGCGCCCGTCCAGAAGACGGAGCTGACGCCGAGCCACTTCTCGCCCGCCCACGACGAGAGCGCCTCGGGTACCGCGGTCGAGTTCGTCACCTCGCGTGCGTAGCGCAGGTTCCACGCGAACACGATCTGTCCCACCGCGAGCGTGACGATCAGCGGGTTCAGCCGCACGATCCCGACCAGGATTCCGTTGACCAGGCCGACTCCCGCTCCGAGGCCGATACAGGCGAGGATCCCGAGCGCCAGGCGGTCGTTGTGTCCGACGCTCACGCCGACCAGCAGGTTCCCGCCGAAGGAGATCACGGCAGGAGTCGAGAGGTCGATGCCCGCCTGCATGATCACGAGCATCTGCCCGAGCGACGCGATCGCGAGAATCGTCAGGTAGGGAAGAACGAAAGCCCAGTTCGTGTGCTGAAGTGCGGCGGGCGCGATGATCGCGGCGACTATCATCAGCACGCCCGTCGCGAGCCATACGGGCATGAACCGCGCCGCGACGGCCGTGTTCGCGACGAGTGAGGCGTACCGCCCCGGAGGCGAGGGCGCAGCGGCACCTCCTGTGCGACCGGGAGCGCTCACGGACAGCCGTAGCCAGGGGGGGACAACGAGTGTCCATTCTCAGCAGATGTCGTCCGGGGCGTCAAGCAGGACTTAACATGCCCTGCCGCCGGGAGTCACCGGCGGGCGAGCGCGCCGGTGACCGCGTCGGCGAGGGCGTCGCCCTCGCTCTCAGGCCCGCCCTGCGTGCGCCAGGCGACGAAGCCGTCCGGCCGCACGAGCGTCGCGCCTTCGCGGCCGATGCCGTACAGCTCCTCGAACCGTCGTGAGCCGTCGGAGAAGTCGGCGCCGGCGCGGTAGCTCGTCACGGGAACGGCGAGACGACCCGCCGCGTCCTGCCAGCCGCTCCCGTCCTCCCCTGCGAGCAGGACGAAGCCGTCGCCGAAGAGGTCGAGGAGCGACGACGGCGTTCCGTCCCGATCGATCGGCAGATGCGATGCACGCGTCCCCGGCCGCCCCGTCGGCTCGCGCGGGTCTTCCCACTGCGCGCCGTCGTCGCCGTCCTCCACCTGGACAGCGTTCGAGAGCTGGCGGTAGCCGAGCTCGACCGTGGCCTCGTCGACGATCGGCATCAGGTTCTCCTTGCCGAGGCTGGGATCGAGCCGGAGCACGTAGCGCGTGTACGCCTGCTCAACGGTGAACGAGCCGACCGGCCGCCGCTCGGTGTCGTAGGTGTCGAGCAGGCCGGGGGCGGCCGTCCCGTCGAGCACCGCGGCCAGCTTCCATGCGAGGTCGTACGCGTCCTGGACCCCCGTGTTGCCGCCGAACCCACCGGTCGGCGGCATCACGTGGACCGAGTCGCCGGCCAGGAAGATGCGGTCGTCGGCGAAGCGCTCGGCCCAGTCCGCGGTCGCCGACCAGCGCTGCACGTTCTCGATCTGGATCGGCAGATCGGGCGCGCCGAGCGCCGTGCGCACGTAGCCGACGCACGTGTCCTCGCTCATGTCCTCGCCGATCGCGGTCGAGCGGTTTCCCTCCTCGTCGACCGTGGCGTTGACCACGAGGAACCCGGCCTGCCCGTCGATCGAGAAGCGGAAGAAGCCCACGAGGCGCGGGTTGAAGACATAGATCACGCTCAGGTTGCGGTCGCCGAGCAGCGGTGTGACGTCGGCTCGGAAGTAGATCGTGATGCTGTCGGAGAAGCTGCCGTGGCCGAGCATCGGGATGCCGAGTCGCTCGCGTGACGGACTGTGGGCGCCGTCGGCGGCGATTGCGTATTGCGCGCGCACCGTCCAGTCGTCGCCGCCGTCGCGGGGCCTGATCGTCGCGACCACGCCGTCGTCGGAGCGGTCGAGCGAGACGGTCTCCGCCGCGTATTCGACCCGCGCGCCGACCTCGGATGCCTTCGCGAGCAGCACCGGTTCGAGCCCGATCTGGGTGATGAAGATCCGCGCGGACGGGCTGAGATCCTCGACGCCCTCGTTGATGGTGCGGAAGTACCAGTCGAGCTCCTTGCCGCCCAGGCTTTCCACCGAGACGATCGCGCCGTTCTGGACGAACTCGCGCGCAGCAGCCTCCTCGATCGCCGGCTCGATCCCGACCGCGCGGTAGGTCTCCATCGTCCGCTGGTTGACGAGCGCGGCGCGGGGGTGGATGGCGGTGCCCCGGTGGCGCTCGACGACGAGGCACGGCACGCCGCGCGCGCCGAGGAACACCGCCGCCGACAGCCCGACGAGGCTGCCGCCGACGATCAGGACCGGGGTCTCGACCTCGTTCATGCCGCTGCCGCCGTGGTCGCAGCGGCAGACCGGGACTGAACGAGCCGCGGCAGGGCGACGCCGCCGAGCAGCAGCATCCCGCCGGCCGCCTCGATCCACGCGCCCGCGCCCAGAGTGCCGAAATCATCGAACGCGCCCGCAACGACGGCGAAGACTGTGAACCCGAAGGTCGCCGAGGCAGCCAGCACCACGAGCTCGGCGACCCGTGCCGAGGAGTGCGCAGCAGCGGCCAGCACGCCGGCGTCTGCGAGGACGAGGACGATCAACAGCAGCCCGACGGCATGGCCCGAGGACGATGCGTTCCAGTACGTCGGCCCTTCTCGGCCGAGGTCGAGCCAGATGCCGACTGCGACGAGAACGAGGCCGGCCGTTGCGACCGGCAGGCCGGGCCCGCGGTCGACCGCCGGCGCCTTCACCGTCGTCCCGTCTGCGGCGAACACGACCAGGGCGCCGAGCGGGATCAGCGCGGTGCACACGCCGAGCCATGCGCCGGACTCGAGGCTGCCGAAGCTGTCGAACGCGTAGATCGACGGGATCACCAGGAAGAATCCGAACGCAGCCGATCCGGCGGCGGCCGCGACGAGGTCGCGACCGATCTCGGCCGGCAGCAGGCTCGTGAAGGACAGGAGCACGATCAGGAAGGCCGCCGTCGTGCCGTCGTCCACGTATCGGGTCTCGCCGGCGAACGGCAGGCTCACCGCCAGGATCCCGGCGACGATGCCGGCAAGCACGAGCCCTCGACCCAGAAACGCTGTGGACATGCCGCTCCTCTCGTCGCCGCCTGATGTCCGCCGTCAGATAACCACACCGCGCGCTTCTGTTCAATCACGCGCCACGCCGTTCAGCAGGGCTTGATCCCTCTCGCTCGATCGCCTATGAATCGCCCGTGGCCGACACAGCCGCCGAAGCCCCGAAGCCCGTTGCACCGATCGGCGTCGACGCGCTCGTCGCGGGAGCGCTGCTCCTCGCCGGAGCAATCGTCTTCCTCTGGTACGCGCCTGCCTCCTACCAGATCTACCTCACGCTGCACATCCTCGCGGTCGTGGTCTGGGTCGGCGGCGACATCACGCTGACCACATTGGGCATCGTCTTCGAGGGCAAGAAGGACGGGCCGACGCTGGCGGCACTGGGCCGGATGGGCGCTTGGATCGGAACCCGGGTTTACACGCCCGCGCTGTTCTTCGTGTTCGGCTTCGGGGTCGCGCTGGTCGAGAAGTCCGGCATCGGCTGGAACCATTTCTGGATCATCTTTGCCGTGGTCGGGTGGACGCTGGCGATGCTGATCGGCATCGGCTTCGTCGGCCCTGAGCTGGGACGGATCGACAAGGCGGCGCAGGAGTTCGGGCCCGAGTCGCCCGAGGTCGGACGGCGGGTGAAGCGGCTGTTCACGATCTTCCGCTTCGACACCGCCCTGCTGATCCTGGTCGTGATCGACATGGCGGCGAAGCCGTCGTTCTGAGCCGGTGACGGTCGAGACGGTCCGGGGACCGGTCCCGGCCGAGAGCCTCGGGCGGACGCTGGCGCACGAGCACGTCTTCATCCTCGGCCACGAGACGCTCGCCAACTTCAACCACCGCTGGGGCGAGCCCTGGTGGGACGAGGAGCGCGGCGTCGCCGAGGCGGTCGCGCAGCTCGAGCGGCTTCGCTCGGCCGGCTACCGGACGCTGGTCGATCCGACCGCCGTCGGTCTCGGGCGAGACATCCCTCGCATCCGGCGGATCAACGAGCAGGTCGACCTGAACATCGTCGTCTGCACGGGGGTCTACTCGTTCATGGAGCTGCCGCAGTTCCTGCGCTACCGGACGACGGAGGCGCTGGCGGCCATCTTCGTACGCGAGTTGACCGATGAGATCGCCGACACGGGCGTGAAGGCTGGGTTCATCAAGTTCGCGGTCGAGGAGCACGGCCTCGTCGGCGACGTGCCGCGGATCGTCGCCGCCGTCGGCGCCGCCCACGCCGAGACAGGCGCGCCGGTGATGGTGCACACGAACGCCGCCGCGAAGTCGGGGCTCGTCGCGCTGGAGGCGCTGACCGCCGCCGGAGTCGATCCCGCGAAGCTCGTGATCGCCCATGTCGGCGACTCGAACGACCTCGACTACATCCGCCGGCTGGCCGACTCCGGCGCGTACCTCGGCTGGGACCGCTTCAACATCGAGCACTTCAACCCGGACGCCGATCGAATCGAGACCGTCCTGCGCGTCCTGGCCGAGGGCCATCTCGACCAGCTCCACTTCTCGCACGACGGCGCCACCTTCCACGATTTCATGGTCGGCGACCCCGCGTTCGCCGGCGAGCACGCCGACTACCTCCACCTCGAGGACGTCATCCTCCCGCAGCTCCGGGAGCGCGGCGTCGCCGACGCCGACCTCGACCGGATCCTGGTCGACAACCCGCGCCGCTGGCTGACGGGGTAGCCCGACCGGCCGAGCCCCTTCGGGCCGATTTCCGGGGACAGTCCCCCGAACACGCCCCGAAGAGCCAAGGCGATCGTCCGGAACGGCCGGTCTGAGCCCGCGCGCACCCGGCTGTTCGGGACGACGCCGTAGGCTCGATCGGCCACGTCGGGAGGACTGTCCCCGGGACTCGACCGGTCGGGCCTCGTCCGGCGGCGACAACATCCGGTGGCTTGACGCGGCGCCGGCGAGCTGGTCCGATGCCCGGCATGGCCACCCAGCAGAGCGCTCCAGTCCGGCTCCCGCCCGGCGTCTCCGAGGACGAGTTCGCCGCCGCGGTCGAGCACTTCGAGTCGGCGATCGGCTCCGACAAGGTCCTGCGCGCCGAGGAAGACCTCCTCGGGTTCCGCGACCCGTTCCAGTACGAGGCGTGGACCGACTACTCCGCGTCGGCGATCGTGATGCCGACCACGGTCGAGGAGGTGCAGGCGGTCGTCCGGGTCGCCAACGAGCGGCGGGTCCCGCTCTGGACGCACAGCCGCGGAATGAACAACGGCTACGGCGGGCCGGCACCCCGCCTCGACGGCTCGGTGATCGTCTCGCTGCGGAACATGGACAGGGTGCTCGAGATCGACGAGGAGCTCGCCTACTGCGTGGTCGAGCCGGGCGTGCGCTGGTTCGACCTCTACGACGCGATCAAGGCGGGCGGCCACAAGCTGATGGTCTCGATCCCCGACCTGGGGTGGGGCGGGGTGATCAGCAACTTCCTCGAGAACGGAGCCACCTACCTCCCGCAGGCGCAGGACATGGCCGCCTACTGCGGGATGGAGGTCGTGCTCGCCAATGGCCAGGTGCTGCGCACCGGCATGGGCGCGATGCCGGACAACCGCTCCTGGCACGTCTACAAGCGCAGCCTCGGCCCGACGCTCGACCAGCTGTTCATGCAGTCGAACTTCGGGATCGTCACGAAGCTGGGCGTCTGGCTGATGCCCTGGCCGGAGTGCTACATGCCGCTCTGGCTCCGCGCCTGGCGCGACGACGACCTCGGCCCGATCGTCGACACGCTGCGCCGCCTGATGCTCGACAGGACGATCGAGAACGTTCCGCAGATCTGGAACTCGGTGGCGATGGCATCCGTGATCTCGAATCGCGCGCCCTGGTACCAGGGCGAGGACCCGATGCCCGATGACGCGATCGACCACATGGCCAAGGAGCTCGAAATCG
>Ga0070683_100002034_pt1 | contig 15918 bp, 7 predicted proteins | sample KBSC713LmetaG_FD_64662 | JGI IMG/M metagenome (GOLD analysis project Ga0070683, IMG submission 64662) | Corn rhizosphere microbial communities from Kellogg Biological Station, Michigan, USA - KBS C7.1-3L metaG | ecosystem: Host-associated > Plants > Roots > Rhizosphere ...
ACGAAGAGGAAATTGTATTCGAAGAAAAACATGTGGTCCGGACTGGGCGGGAGCGATTCGAGCGCGGCGCGGCAGGCGGCGGGCGAGGAGAAAGCGGAATCGTGGCCGGCTCCCGAAGCGACGGCCGCTTTGTTGCTCGCTGCCGGTTCCGGACGCGCCGGCGGCGTCGCGGCTCCATGGGTGAGCGCGGTCGTGATGAACGTGCGTGCCATTTTCTGCTCGGTGGCATCGCTGCTGAACGCGCCGGCGAGCGCCATCTCGAGTGTGAAACGGTACCAGTCTTTCCAGAGCACGCGATCGGCGGGATTGGTTGATGCGGCGAGCGCGACGCCCATCTCGTAGGTGTAGCGGCCGCTGGTTTTGATCTCGAGGCGGCCACCGGTGACTTCGCCCATCACGCGGTAATTCTCGGCGGATTTTCCGGAGCCGGAATGGAAGCCGATGCTGACGCCGAATTTTTCGCACACCTGCCATTGTTGAGTGATGATTTCACGCAACGCGGCGTTGTTTGGATACGGCGTGTTTTTTTGGAAACCGAAAGCGGGCGCGATGAAATTTACCGGCATTTCCAGCGTTTCGCAGAGGGCGAGCATCACGGCGGTCGTATCCGGAGGAGTTTGCCCCGGAAGTTCGTCGATCGAGAGCTCACGGAAATAACGCCGGCCGACTTCGGTGGTGAAAGCCTCGTTGCGCGCGGCGCGGTAGCGATCGTCGCGACGTTTCATTTTCTGCAGCGCGGGCCAGACCGAATCGAGAAGGATCGCGAAGGTGGTCTCGTTGAGCGCGAGTCCGGCGGCGGCGATGCGGTCGCGCACGCGGGCGACGACACTGGCCGGAATCGCGCCGGCTTGGGCCGGCTGATTGAGTGCCAGTTCGGGCGAAAGATCGAACGTGATATAGCTGGCGAGCACGCAACCGCGCACCAGCGCATCTTCGCGACGATCGAACTTGCCTCCGATCGGCTGATGGTCCGCGTTGAAACTCCACGGAATGCGACGGTGGTGAAATCCGGATTTCAGTTTTGAAATCACGGCGCCGTGGCTCATTCCCTCGACGCTCTGGCCCTGATGGCCTTCGGGGACTTGGGTGCCGATGAAAGGAAATGGCACCGTGTCGAGCTGGCCGGCGAGCATTTGATCGACATCGTAAACCAGCTCGCGCGGAATGGAATTTTGGTTGGCGGTAAGGCCGATTTCGAGCGCGCTCATCGCCCATTCGACCGCCGGCCAGTGCAGCGTTGTGAAACGCGCGCCGACGCCGATCGTGCTGCGGCCGAGGTTTGCGCCAGTGCTCGGAAAGATGGTCGAAGCGGCGTCGTGCTCCTGCACGAGATTTTTCAAACGCAGCAGATTCTCCCAGGAGGCGGGAAACGTCGCGAGGGAGCCGTCGAGGGCGAGGCCTTGATCAAGCACGTGAACGGCGGCTCCCGTGGTGCGGGTTTCCAGGCGCCACGCGCAGTCGCCGGTCGCTTCGTCCTCGAGCAGCGTCCATGCGCCGGACGCGGTTTCGAACCGGCTTTTCGGCCAGATCTTCAGCGGCGCGCCGGAAACAATTTTCGAGGCCAGCACCGGCCAATCGAGGCAAAAGTCGGGGCTGACGCAGGGATTCTGCGCGATCCGCAGATCATGGCGGAGGAGAAATTGATTAATGGGTTTCAATGGAAAAGAATTTCGCAGAGCGCGGATTTCACGGGCGGACGCGGATAAGTTCCCGGCGCGCGCCGCGTCGCGTGGATTGGTTCAATGCCGGTTGAATTGGTTTGGCCGTGCCCATCGGTGTAATTCGCGATTTTGCGGAGTTGGGTCAGATCGTCATGGCGTGGAAACCGCCGTCGATGACGACCTCGTCGCCGGTGATGAACGAACTCGCGGCGTCGCTTGCGAGCAGGAGCGTGGCGCCGATCAGCTCGCGGGCTTCGCCGAAACGTTTCGCGGGCGTGTGTCCCATGATGCTGGCCACGCGCTCGGGCGTGAGGACTTTGCGATTTTGCTCCGCGGGAAAAAATCCGGGAACGAGCGTATTGACGCGGATGCGATGCGGCGCCCATTCGCGCGCGAGATTTTTCGTGAGGTTGTGCACGGCGGCCTTGCTCGCGGAGTACGTGATGACGCGGGAAAGCGGCACGAGGCCGGACATGGAACCGAGATTGATGATCGAGCCGCCCTGGCCGCGCTCGATGAAATATTTCCCGAAAATCTGGCAGCTCAAAAAAATTCCTTTCACGTTTACGCGCAAAATCCGCTCGAACTCGTCTTCGCTGATGTCGAAAAACGGCGTGGCGGAATTGATGCCGGCGCCATTGACGACAACGTCGACGCGACCGGATTTCTGGAGCACGGCGGCGAGCAGATTTTGCAGGTCCGGTTTGCTCGTCGCCTCGGCGGAATGAAACCACGCCGTGCCGCCGGCTGCGGTGATTTTGTCGATTCGCGCCCGGGCTTTCTCAGCGTTTCGGCCGACGATCACGACTCCGGCGCCGGCGGAGGCGAGTCCCTCGGCCATCGCGCCGCAGAGTTCACCGGTGCCGCCGACGACAACGGCGATTTTTCCCGTGAGGCCGAACAATTGAGCAAGATAATCAGGAGGAGTCATGAAGTTGGAGATGGGTGCCGTGAGCGTTAAAAGAGAATCGGCTGCGCAGACAGGATCGATTCGTTCTCGTTCGATTAATCCTTCTCGTCGTCAGCCGAGTCGAGGCAACGAGGAACGGGAACGAGTCGCGGTTAAGACAAACATTTTGGTCTCCGCGGTCGAATCGGAGAGGCTGCTGAAGGCCGGAAGCGTGGGGAACGTTCATTCTCATGGCCCAGCGCTTCCCACGTGAAACCAGTCCCAATCGGCAAAACCGCCGGGTGCGCCCGCGGAGAAGATCCCGATTTTCGCGCCAACCCAGCGGCCCGGGGAAGCTTTGAAATCAGGCGCGGAGACGGGCGTGAAGGTCTTGCCAGTGGTGCTCCAGGCAAACCGACAGAGCGCGCCTTCGCGTACCGTGATCGCGAGAGTGATGGCGCCGCCGATCCCGCGCTCGAGGATGGTTTCGGTTTGCGGCCGTCCGTCCGGAGCGGAATGGCAGGTTGCGAGCACGAGCGAATTCGAACCATGGATACGCTCGAGTCCGAGCCACGCATAGTCGGTGCCGAAGACAATCACGCCGGCGCTGTCGCCATCCGTTTTTGGCGAGAATTCCAGCTTCGCGGTGACGGTGAATTCGGGCGCGGGAAATTTTTGCAGCAGCAGAAAAGGAGCATCGTACACGTTTCCAAGCTTCGGTGCCGGTTGGGCGAAGAGGCGGAGGTGGCCGGCGGAATCGGTGGTCGAAAACCAATGCGGACGTGGATTGGCCTGCCACTGCCATTGCCGCCCGAGTTCGGCCGAGTCGAATTCGTCGCTAGTCGCGGGTGCGGCGACCGGTGAGGATGGCAAATTTGGTTTTGCATGGACGAGCACGGGCTCGCCGGTGCCATCGCCGTCGGAATCGCGACCGATCACCGGCCAGTCGTTGGTCCACGTGACGGGTTCAAGGTGAACGACGCGCCCGTACGCGCCTTTATCCTGGAAGTGGAGGAACCACGATTCGCCGGATGGAGTATCGACCAGCGCGCCTTGATGGGGGCCGTTGACGGGCGTGTTGCCCTGGGCGAGCACGATGCGGTTTTCGTACGGGCCATGGATATTTTTCGCGCGAAAGACGGATTGCCAGCCGGTCGCGACGCCGCCGGCGGGAGCGAAGATATAGTACCAGCCGTGGCGTTTGTAGAGTTTCGGACCTTCGAGTGTGCGGTAGGCGGGCAGTTTCCCGCCGTCGATGAGAATGCCGTAGTCATTCTCCACCCGCGTGCCACTGGGATCGAGCCGCAGCAACGTGAGGACGTTGGAAATTCCCGAGCGGCTTTTCGCCCAAGCGTGAATCAAATAGAGAGTGCCGTCGTCGTCCCAAAGCGGACACGGATCGATGAGGCCGAGTCCGCGTTTGACGAGCACAGGCGAATTCCACGGACCGCGTGCAGCGTCCGCGGTGATGACATAGAGGCCGAAATCGGGATCAGGAAAGTAGATCCAGTATTTTCCGGCGTGGTAGCGCAGAGCCGGCGCCCAGACACCTTTGCCATGTTGTGGAATAGCGAATACGTCCGCCGGCGCGAGACGCGGCAGCGCGTGCGAGACCAGTTCCCAATTAACGAGGTCCTTGGAATGCAAAATCGGCAGTCCGGGAACGTGATTAAAACTGGATGACACCAGCCAATAGTCGTTGCCGACTCGAATGGCGTCCGGATCGGAATAGTCCGCATGGAGCACCGGATTTTTATAGCTGCCATTTCCGAGATCGGGCGTCCACGGCGAACCACTCGAGTCCGGAACAGTCGTCGTCGCGAACGCGGCCGGGCCGATGGTGGATAAGAGAAGGACCACGGCGGAAAAGGTGCGATGAAGCGCGATGGACGGCGAGAGCTGTCCCATGGCTAAAGTTTCGCCGCTGGCGAGCCGGAAGGTTTGGCGCCGGCGTTGGCGGTGGAGCGGGCACCGGAACCGTCGATGGCGGCCCGCAGCCAGGCGATCATCCGCTCCGGGTAGTCAGGTGCGAATTTTGACCACGACAATAACCCGTGAGGTCCGCCGGGAATGGTGATCAAGTCACACGTGACGCCTTGCGCGCGCAGGCGCGCTTGAAAATCGAGCGACTGCTGAAAGGGGACGCTTTTGTCGGCGCTGCCGTGCAGCAACAGGAATGGCGGCAGACCGGGCTTCACGTGATTGATGGGCGAAGCTTCGCGAAGAAGCGCGAGCGTTTCGGGCGTTGGTATTTTGGGGCGGCCGAAAAGATTTTGCAGAGAGGTGCTCAGTCCCCCGCGCGTGCGGGTGTCGGCTTCCAGATCGGTGACCGGTGCGAAACCGACAACCGCTTGAACGCGCGTGCTGTCGTCGGCGAGCACGCCGGCGAGGCAGACAAGATGGCCGCCGGAGGAATGGCCGAAGAGCGCGATGTGTGCCGGATCGCCGTGATAGTCCGCCGCGTGTGCTTTAACCCAGCGAATGGCGGTTTGCAGATCTTCAAAACCCGCGGGCCAGCGATATTTCGGAGCGAGCCGGTAATTGATGGAGAACCAGACAAAATTCGCGGCGGTGAGCGGAGCAAACCACGGAGTGATGTCGGCGCTGTTACCGGGATGATCGAGGCCGCTTTTGTCGCCACGACTCCAACCGCCGCCGTGCACCAGGATCGCGATGGGAAAAGGGCCAGCGCCATCGGGCACATGCGCATCGAGGAGAAGAGACTCGCCGCCGGCCCGGCCGTATTCGACATCGCGGATGACCCCGGACGCGCGCATGGAAACGCACGCGCACGAGGCGAAGATGGCGATGATCGTGAGCCAGAATCTCATCAGTGAAGTGGCGGCGGGCGGCGCACGGATTGACGTTTGGCCGCACGGGAGGTTTTGCCCAATCGCGCTACGCGCTCATTGTTGACGCCGGTGGCGTTCGGCTCGCGGTGGTGCGAGGATCTTGCCGTGATTTTACCTATGTCGGTGGTGCAGTGTGGAGGTTTGCGATTCAGCGCGGAATCGGTGCTCACGGTGAGCTGGCGCCGAGCGCTTTGGCGGCGAGGAAATGTTTTTGCGCTTCCTCGTTGCGCCCGAGTGAGCGCAGGGCGTACGCGAGGCCGAGTTGGGCGTCGGCGGAGCGGGGGTCGAGTTCGAGGGCCGCGCGAAATTGAGCGACGGCGTCGTCGAGTTGTTGGTGAGCGGCGAACGCGTGGCCGTAGGCGACGTGGGCGTCGATGTAATTTGGGGCGAGGGCGAGTGCGCGTTCGAAGTGCGGCGCCGCTGCGGGAAAGTGACTCGTTTGGGCGAGCGCGACGGCCCAGTCCAGTTCGGCCTCGGCGTCCGAAGGCTGAATCTCGGCGGCGCGCGCAAAATGCGCGACTGCCTCTTCGGCGCGATCCGTCATCGCCAGTGCCATGCCGAGGTTGCGCTGGGCCACCGCGTAATTGGGCTGAAGGTGTAGCGCGCGTTCGAAGTGAGGGATCGCCTCCGGCGCGCGGCCGAGCCGGACAAGATCGTCGCCGAGGTTGTTTTCCGCCTGAGCGAAATCGGGCTTGAGCGCGAGCGTCGTTTCGAGGTGTGGAATTGCCTCCGGAATACGACCGGTGTCGGCGAGGGCGATGGCGAGGTTGTTGTGGGCCATCCAGCAGGCCGGGTTGCGTGCGAGGGTGGTCTCGTAGAGCGTGAAAACATCGCGATAGATCGTACTTTGCTTCCAACTGAGGAAACCAAGGAGCAGGAACAACGGAGCGATCGCGGCGGTGCGAGCGGCGATCGACAAAGTGGTTGCGATCTGAGCAATGGCGGCTCCGACGAGCGCGAAGACCGCGAGGCTCGCAAGATACTGGAAATGGTCGGCGACAAAGGAGAATTGAAACGGGTAAATGTTAAAAAAGCCGAGGACGGGAAACAGTGCGCCGGCGAAAAGCAGAAGGGCGGTGAGGGCGCTGCGCCCGTATGTCCGGATATACGCCGCAAAAACTGCGACTCCCAACAAGGCTGCGCCAGCGATGGGGAAGGCCCATTGCCAGAGTTGCGCCGGATCGAGTGTCCAGCGGGGATAAATAAAAATCAGGTCCGCGGGCCAGACGAGTTTACCGAGGTAAAACCAGAATGCGCGTCCGGCAATCAACAGGCGGTCGGCCAGGCTGAAGTTGAAATCGGAACCGCTGGCGCCGATGAGGTCGCGTTCGAACTTTGCCGTGAACCAGCCGGCGGTCGCGCCGAGCGCGAGCCACGGCAGCAATGGAACGACGTCGCGTCTCCAATCGAGGCGGCGGCGTTGCCACCAAAAAATTACAAGGAGCGCAGCTGGTAGTGTGGCGGTGACGGTTTTCGTGAGCAGCGCGCAGATGAAGAGTGTTGTCGCGAGAGCGTAGAGGCGGACGGAAAACGTGTGCGGGCTTCTGGCGGGCCGACGAGAGAATGGCTGGGTGAAAGCCGACGCACTTGCCCGGGCCGTGTCGAAGCGAACATAGACGAGTGCGGCGGAAAAATAAAACAAGGTGGAGAGCGTGTTTTTTTGCTCGGAAATCCAAGCGACGGATTCGACGCAGACGGGATGCAGCGCGAAGAGGAAGGCGGCGAACCAGGCACCCGGTATGGCGAGGCGGCGGAGGAGCGTCGCGAACAAACAGGCGTTCGCCGCGTGCAGGAGAACGTTGAGCAGATGATAGCCGAGCGGCGCGTCACCCCAGAGATGGTGTTCGAACCAGAATGCGGAGTGGAGCAGCGGATAATATTGTTGCGTAGCGCCACGCTCGAACCAGATGCGTCCAAGACCGGCAAGGGAGCGAAGATCGGGACGTGTGATGTGACCGGCGTCGTCCCAGATCAATCCGGCCGAGAGCGCCGGCGCGTAGGCGAGCAGAACCGATGCAAAAACCAGCAGCCACATCCAGAACGGAGAGATGAACGAGCTCGTGCCCGAGGCGGTCGCGCCGGAACGGGCATTATTCTGAGAGGAAGGCGAGTGACGGGGCATCGCGGCCGCGATCAGAGCGGATGCGACTGGATGGGAAAACGAAAATCCAATCCACTCGCCCATTGTCGCGTGGTCACGAGGGCAGTTCGCGACCGGCTCGATTCATGAATATTGTGACGGACGTCGAACCTGCGATTTGCCCGCAGGTGCTCGCCGTTGAAAAAAAATCGGGCGGGTTAAAAACCCGCCCGATGCTGAGGCACACGAGGAGCGCGGTGCGCTCAAAATAATCGTCAGAGATCGAAGCTTGCGGTGAAGATGATTTGCTGCGGATCGACGATGCGATAGGTGCTGATCGTGCCATCGGGGAATGCGCCGACCGGCTGCAGATGGGCTCTTTGACCGACATTTCGGACGTTGAGTTGTAGGGTCATGCCCACTTTGTCGCTCCAGAGTTTCATCTTATAGGCAGCAAACAGGTCCACGTAGGTGTGGCTCTTGTCATAGATCGGCCGATTCGTATCGAGGTCGGTGATAATGGCCGGCAGTTGCTGCACGCCATAATAGCCGATGGCGCCCCTGTCTTCCCAACGCACTGCGCCACCGATGCTCGTTCGCTTGACGTATTTATTGTCGAAGAGGCCGCTCAGCTGCAGGCTGGTGCTCGCGATGAAGGTATAAGGCCGAACCTCTGGGTTGGACTTGCCCTCCAAGGCTTTCATAACCGCAAACGGCGCGTACACGAAAGCGTTGTAGTTCTGGGCCGGGGTTTGAGCGGTGGCACTATAGCTGGCTGGGAGACCGGGCGCGTTCGTGCCGGCGGTCGTGCTATAATGGTGATTCCACCAGAGCTTGTTCGGATTGCCTTCGGCGATCGCGTCAGCGGTTGCGATCGACGGATCGACGACTGTCGTCCAAATCGGCATCCGGTCGTCAATCCAGTTCACCAAGGCTTTTGATACATTGGTGTTGACCGCTGCCGTTTTGGTCACCGACCCCGCGACCGTCCAATAAGAAGTCGGGTTGTAGTTGATTTCGACCTCGGTTCCGTACGAACGGACGTCGGTGGTCGCGCCGATCGGAGGGTTCGGATTAATATAGAACGCGTTGTCGTCCGCGCTGAACCCGGTCTCCTTCTGCACTTCGGCATCGATTTGCGATTGCGACCAAGTCGGGTTTTCAAATTTCACCCAACGTTGGGCGTTGGTGTTGAGATTGACAAAAGGCGTGGGGTTGCCGGTGCCGGTGGGCGCGAAGTCGATGCGCAAAACACGCCCTGCCACCGTGCTGATGTCGCTGGTTTGAGCATCTCTTGACCAGTCATCGTAACGGGTGGCGCGAATCTGCAGGGTGTCGTGGAACAGGCTCAGACCGAGCCCGTAGCTCTTGTCACTGCCCGTGGTGTTCGGGAGCATGTGTCGGAAGAGGTCCTGCGCCGGATTGGTCGGCAGAAAACTATTGGAGCGATTTGCCATGAACGAGAGGCCGTTCAGCAACTCGGAGAGGAATTGTCCGCCGGCACCGTTTTGCGCCAGGTGTTCCACGAAGTGCAAGTTCATGAACGGCCGGAGCACAAACTGAACGTTGGTGGTGTGGCCACCGTTCTTGAAATACGTCCCCTGCCAGGCGTTGACGGCGTCGTAATTGAACGTGGTGCCGTCGGCGTTGAGATAGGCGTTAGTGGGCTGACCCAGGAAACCGTATTTGGTCCAGACGCCGTCGTTGCGCCAGCCGAGTGTCGTGACCAGGCGATCGTCGATCAGATGGCTTTGTCCTACGACGCCGACGGTTTTCAAGGTGGTCTTCGTATTCAAAGTTCCACCGGACTTGTCCGCCGCGACCCGGCTGAGCAGGACAGAGTCGGAATGGGTCGTGTAGGTGAAGGGAGACGCGACGGTACCGGCGCCTGCGCGGCTGACCCAAACGAACGGATAATTGCCAAGGCTGAAATCGCCGGGTGCGTAATCTACGTTGTTGCCGCTGTTGTCCCCGACATAGTAGCGGTACTCACCTGACGTCAGGTTGACAACGGCCGGGGTTCCGCTGGGCGCGCTCTGGGTGCCGCGATAGGTGCCAAACGGAACCCAAGGAAGGGTCGAGGATATCGCATCACGCCACGAGTATTGGCGATTCAGGCGGTATTTGTATTCGCCGTAGCCCGTGACTTGGAACATGCCGAGCCACTTGAGAAGATTGCTCTCCTTGGTGAGGTCGAGTCGGTAGGCGAGCTGACCGCGAGTGGCATCCCATTTCTGGGGGTTTTCCTGCGTGCGGGGTTTATCCGATACGATGTAGGGCCGGAGGAAAAACGGATTCGCCGTACCGTCGATCAAGCGCTCGTTGATGTCCACCGTGAGCTGGCCGGACTGGCCGTTGTCATTAGTCGTTCCGAGGAGAGCCCGCTGCCAGCGGTCGGAATCTTCGCGAAAAAATGCGGCCTGCGCAGCGAGAGTCTGGTTCGGCGTATCGATGATGAATTGATCGATTTGGAACAGGCTCGTCGTGGTGCGATCCCAGAACTTGTTCGGAGCCGATAGATTGATCGATTTCCAATCGTAGATGCTTCTATCACTGATGGTAGGCGTGGTATTGAACAGCGGCTGATCGAATGGCCGTGGCGCCGTGCCGGAGAAGACAGGGCCGGCGGCCGCGGACGTCTGGAGATAATGCTGACCGGTCAGACTGGCGCTCGGGTTGGTGGCACTCGTGGTTATTTGCGGCGCGCCCAAATAGACGAGGCCGCCCTGATCGATGAACATCTGGTTATGGTTGTTGCCCAGATAACCGGAATTGAAGTAATCCGGCCCATTGTAGCTGGCCGCCGTATACGGTCCGAGAGTGGTGCCGTTCACGTGAACGGTCATCGTCACCGGATCCCAAGTCGGCTTTCCGCTTGCGATCCAGTACGCGAGATTGTCGCGCGGCGGAATGGCGTTGGGCCGGTTGCCGTAGGCGTGATAGCCACTGATCGAAGCGGTGATCGTCGTGCTCTTGAACGGCCGGTACTTGACCATCGCCTTATACCGCTCGGTATCGACGCCCGAGGGCTTCAGCTTGAAACCGTCGTGTTGAAAAATTCCGGAGACGCGGACGGCCAGCTTGTCCTTCAAGAGCGTGCGGTTCACGTCGAGACTTGTGCGCCAGCCGCCGAAGCTGTCGACCCGACCCGTGACCGATGCGAAATTGCGAGTGAAGTTCGCGGAAGTCGGCACCAGGTTGACGGTGCCGGATGCATTGCCGAGGCCGAAGACGTTGGCGTTTGGCCCACGGCTGACCTCCACCGACTCGACTTCGATTGGGTCGATCGGAACCCGGCCCATGGTTTCAAAATTGCCCAGTGAGACGTTCGCCGGTGCCAGGCCACGAACGCGGTTTGCCTGCGTCGGGTCCATCGAGACGTTGTCCTGGATGCTACCGTTCCGGTCCAGGGAGTAGGACGTGAAAGTGCCAGTGCCCTCCGTCCCGGCCACGTACCGGAAAATATCATTGATATCCAACATCGCAAAATCGGTCATCTGACCTTTCGTCATCACCGTAATCGACGACGCGAGGTCGGCCAACTTGGTGTTAACGCGCGTGCCGGACATCGTGTTGGCTCCGTAATAACCTTTGTCGGCACCCGCGTTCACCTCGAACGGCGAGAGCACGACGACTTCTTCGTCCGACTTGGCGGGAGTGGTCGGTGCAGGCTGGGCGGTTTGGGCGTATGCGCCCGCGCCGGCGAGCGAAGCGAGGCATGCCGATGCGAACAGCAGGCGATGCGAAATTCTGAAGTAGTTCACGGAGTTCATTTGGGTTCAACGAACGCGGCGCACCGAGGCAGGTATGCAGCGTCCGAACGGGTTGCGATTTGGTGTGTTGGGGTCGGGTGACAGAATGGGACGATTCGGACCACCGTGGGTGGCGCGAGCAGGGCGCGGATAGTGGCGATCAAAAAACCGGCCGGAAATTTCGGGAACGAAACGGGGCGGCGAAATTTATCGCTAAACAACCAAACGGAGTCGGATGACACCTCAAGTGCCCCGTTGCTCGCATTGTTGACTAAAACGGGTCGATCGCGGCATCAGACAACCGCGAACCCGCCGAAAACGCCGTCGAAAATCTTTTTGAGCCATGCGTTGAAATCGTTCGGCCATCGCTCATCGAACCCGCGATTTGCCGTCGAGCGGACGCTGGAATTTCCCCCGGCCGAAATGGCCGTTTGCGCGGCGGCCAACTTCGGCGGAGCGGGAAGTCCCTCGTTATTTTCCAACTACACGGGCATCGCTGATCGGGCGAAGGGTGGGGACCGGTTCGCGCCATTCACCTGTAATCAGAATCTCGTGCTGCACGGCGGGCACGCCGGTCTCGTTGCGGTGCATCAGGCCGACGAGCATTTCGACTGCAAGCGCACCGACCTTGGCCGGCTCATAATAGACGCCGCTGCACGTGCGTTGCCGGTGATTCTCGAGATCGACGACCCCGATGTCGCGCGGCACTTGCCGGCCGAGTTTTTGGAGCCAGGTGATGACGGGCTGCGCGTGGCTGACGACGAGCGCGTCGGGTTTATGTTGACGAAACCAGGCGTGAAACGACGCCTCGTCCGCCGGACCTTTCGGGCAGGGCGGAAGCCGATCGCGTCGCGGGAGCAGCGATTGTTTGGATAAATACGCGCCGAGCCAGCGATCACTGACGCGCGGGCTGTCGATCGGCTCGGAGAAAACAAATCCGATGCGACGATAATTGCGCGCGAGACATTGCTCCATCGCCTGCCACGCAGTGTTGAAATGATTTTCCGTCACGTGGTGGAGCACCGGCGAGCGCAGCGTCATGCCGAGCGCGACGCAGGAAAAGCGATCCCACGCCAGCTCGAGCGCGTGCTGCCCCGGCGGCAGCCGGCCGACAATCAGCCCGTTGATGCTGCGTGCTGAAAGAATATCGCAGAAGCGCTGCGGCGTCATCCCCGGCTCCGCCAGCCAGAAATGCTCGAGCTTGTAGCCGAAATCGAGTGCGCGTTCAGCCGCTCCCGGGAAAAAATTCGGCCGGTCGTGGTGTTCCGGACGCCAGCCGTAGCGCGTCGGATAATTCGTAACGTAGGCGAGCGTCGCGTGCTTCACCGGTTTGCCGGAGCGGCGCGACTGCATGAGCGCGGAGACCAGCGGATTGATGCGATAACCGAGCTGGCTCGCGATGGCTTTCACGCGGTCGCGCGTCGCCGCGGGAATTCGCGGGTGGTTGCGCAGGGAAAGTGAAACGGTGGTGCGGTGGACACCAGCGTTCCGCGCCACGTCTTCGAGCGTCGCTTGGGGTTGCACACGAAAAGTCACCGCCGCCCGCCGCCGGCAGTCGAGAGAAAAAACGAATGCGATAAGCCTCGTCTAACTCGGTTCAGCTTTTCCCTTTCGCGCCCGCCGCAGTTACAAACCTTGCTGCGATGAGAGAGCGACGAGCGTGCGCGAGGGGATTGCGCTCGTCTACGGCGCGAGGGCTGGTTCGGCGCGGAAGAAAGGAGCGAGCTGCGGCGCGAGTTTTCGCAAATCTTCGATGACGAGCTGCGCAAAGAGAACGCTTCCGTGCGCGTCGAGATGCGTCGTGTCGGGTTTGCCGTTTTTATCTTTCGGGTTGAGCGCGGCGCATTTTTCAGGACCGAGGCGTTCGCACAGTTCAGTGCTGCTGGCGTGCAGGTCGATCACCGGAACGTGCTTTTCAGCCGCGACTCGCTTCACCGCCTCGGCATACGGGCCGAGCGTGTCGGCGAGTTTGCCGCTGCCATCTTTCGCGAAATTACGGCGGGTGAGCGAGGTGACGAGAATGGGTTGCGCGCCGATCGCACGAACATCGTCGACGTAGCGCGCCATGTTGGCCGGGAAGGTCGTGTTCGGATCGGTTTCGCGTTCCGGACCTTTGCCGGGCTGGTCGTTGTGACCGAACTGAATCAGGTAATAATCGCCATGGAGCGCCATCGCGCGATCCCAGCGGCCTTCGTCGCGAAAACTTTTCGAGCTGCGGCCGCCGGCCGAGGTGTTCGTGCATTCGATGGCATCGGTGAGAAATTGTTTGAAGCCGCGGCCCCAGCCGGAGCGGTCGGTGACGGTCGAATCGCCGACGAGCACGATGCGGAGCTTACCGGTTGGATTCCAGCCGTCGTTGCCGGCCAGGACTCCGGACGGCGTGAGCGGAGCGGCTGCATCCGCGTCGAGTTGGTGCGACCATGCGACGCGCGCCGCGGGACTTGCACCGGCGCCGGTGCTGGCGAACTCGGCATAGAACGTCGTGTGCTCAGCCGCGGGTTTTTTCCAGTTGTTCCAGCCTTCGGGCCGGACGACATCGGACATTTCCGTGTGGAGAAAAACGGTTTTCGCAAAGTCGCGCCAGGGTCGGCCGAGATACGTTTTTACGCCTGTCGCGCCCGTGATCTTGCAATGGTCGAACACGAATCCGTATGGCTGATCTTTTGGCGTCGAGGCGGCGGTGATGTAGCCATCGCGCAAACAATGGATGTGACAGCGATCGAAATAGGCCGTCGCCGCGCCGAAAATAAAATCGACGTGTCCCTCGATGTAACAATCGGAAAAGTAATGCCGACCGCGATTGACGAGAATCGTATCCTGCCAGCCCAGGAAACGGCAGTGGCGGAAGACGACGCGATCACCGTCGACCCGGAGTGCGAGCGCCTGACCGACCGGCCCGGCGGAATTGGCAACCGTGATGTTTTCCCAGACCATTCCGTCGCCGTCGATTTGCACGGTCGGGGTGCGAAAAGTGCCGATCGGTTTCCCGTCGGGACCGCGAAGATTCGCGTTCAGATCGTAGGTGACGAGGGTCGTCGCGGGATCTTCGCCGATAACGTGGATGTTTCCCCGTTCGCGTTGAACGTAAACGCGCTCGTGATACGTTCCAGGCTTGACGAGAATCGTCCAAGGTGGCGTGGCCGGATCGGTGCGCATCGGCGCGGCGCTGATGGCTTCCTGCACGGTGGTGAATTGACCGGTGCCGTCAGCGGCAACAATCGCATCTGGTTTTAGCTGGGCTGCAACGACACTGGCGGTGACCAGCCAGAACGCGATCAGCGGCGTTGCGATCCTCCAAAAAAGTACGCTCGTCGAATCCCGGGTGCGGCTGAAAAGCGGATTCAGATATCCGCGTTCCCGGTCAGAAAACCATTGGTCATGGGCGGAAGTTCTCACGTTTCGCTCAGTTGGATTGGTTTAAATGTCGGCGCGAGCGCATGCATGATCAGCCATGCTACCAAATAGGCCGAGCCGCAGATGATGAACAGAATGCCGTAACCGAGTTCCGTTTTGCCCAGTGCGGTGAAATGCTGCAGCAGCAATCCGGCGACGCGCGCGATGAAAATTCCGCCCACGGCGCCGGCCATTCCGCCGAGGCCCGTGACCGACGCGACCGCTTTTTTGGGAAACATATCGGAGACGGTCGTGAAGATATTGGCCGACCACGCTTGGTGCGACGAGCAGGCGATCGCGATCACGGCAACGGCCAGCCAGGTGTTGATCGCGCCCAATCTCGACGCGAGCAGGACGCTGAGCGGCAGGAGCGCAAAGATGAGCATTGCGAGCTTGCGCGCCTTGCTGGCGTTCATGCCGCTGTTGATGAATTTTTTCGGCAGCCAGCCGCCGAAAATGGAGCCGACGGTCGCGACCGTGTAGATGACCGCGACGGCGAAGGGCCAGCTGATCACGCCGGGAATGGCGGATTTGTCGCCGGCGTATTCGGGATGAGCGGCGAGATACGCGCCGATTTTTCGCGCGTTTTCACCTTCGAGAAACGCCGGCAGCCAAAACAGAAAAAACCACCAGATCGGGTCGGTCAGAAACTTTCCGATTACGAAAGCCCAAGTCTGGCGAAACGTGAGCAACCGCGCTCCCGAAATCCTCGCTCCGGCGACGTCCGCTTTTTCCGCGAGCTGTTCGTCACGATCGCTGTGGATATAATCGTATTCGCTTTGACGGAGATGGCCGCTCTGCAACTTGGCCGCGGGCGACGCATACATCGCATACCAAAATGCGATCCAGATCAGGCCGATGGCGCCGGTGAGAATGAAGGCCCATTCCCAACCCCACGCGGCCGCGATGTAAGGAACGCAGAGCGGCGCGACGATCGACCCGATGTTCGCGCCGGAGTTGTACAGGCCGGTCGCGAAGGCGCGTTCTTTTTTGGGAAACCACTCGGCGATGGTCTTGTTCGCTGCCGGGAAATTGCCCGCTTCCGTGAAACCGAGCGCGGCGCGCCAGAAACCGAAACTCCAGGTGTGATGGCCGAAAGCGTGGCCGATCGCCGCAATGCTCCAGCCGAGGAGCGAATACATGTAGCCCGCCTTGGTTCCGACCCAGTCGATAAACCGGCCGGCCGCGAGCATGCCCACCGCATAAGCCACTTGAAAACAAACGACGACCGTCGAGTAGTTCAGCTCCTGGTCGGCCTTGATTGCGCCAAAAACGCCGTCGGCGGAAAGCG
>Ga0070683_100002037_pt1 | contig 15914 bp, 7 predicted proteins | sample KBSC713LmetaG_FD_64662 | JGI IMG/M metagenome (GOLD analysis project Ga0070683, IMG submission 64662) | Corn rhizosphere microbial communities from Kellogg Biological Station, Michigan, USA - KBS C7.1-3L metaG | ecosystem: Host-associated > Plants > Roots > Rhizosphere ...
CTCGCGGCGTGGAAGCACGAAGGGGATTTCTTCGGCGGACAAGCGGCGCTCGCGTCGCCGATCCTCTTCATCATGATGGGGATGGTCGTTGCGAGATCGTTCCGTGCATCGGCGCCGAGTGTGTGTTTCGCGCTCGGTGTCGTGGCGCTGGTGACGTTTGGATTCTTCGTCTACAGCGGCGTTCGACAGCGCGTCGAGCCGAACTGGCCCGCGCCCGCGTACATCCCCGCGATCGTATTGTTGTCGACGGTGACGCTGACACCGCGCGCGGAGAAATGGCTCAGGGGTGGAATCGGGCTCGCCGGCGCGATGTCGTTTATCATCTATCTCCAAGCGCTCATTCCAATTTTGCCATTGAAGCCGGCGAAGGATCCGATCGCGCGAGCATTTGGCTGGACCGAGCTCGCGGCGGCGGTCGACAGCACGGCGAACGTCGTTCGCGCAGAGACGAATCGCCGTACGTGGCTCGCAGGCGATCGATATCAGGAAGCGTCGGAGCTCGCGCTTCACGTGCCCGGACATCCGACGACGTTTTCGACGAATCTCTCGGGGCGCGTCAACCAGTTCGACCTGTGGGCCGGTTTTCCACTGCGCGCGACCGGTGCCGACAATCTGATTCTCGTCGTCGACGACTCGGATCAGCCGCACGCGGCCGTCGCCGCGCTACAGCCGTACTTCGACGAGGCGCGCCGTGGCGCGCTCGTCACGCTCCGGCGCGGCCGCGGAGAAATCGGTACTCGTCGAATTTGGGAGCTGCGAGGATATCATGGCGGCTGGCCGAAGCGGCCGCCGACCTAGCTCTTTTTCCCGGGGTGTCGCGCTCGAACGTTTTCGAGAAGTCTCAAGAGCTGTTTCTGCTCGGCGTCGCTCAGGCTGCCGACCGCGACTTCGTCGGCCTCGCGCATCTCCTCATCGAGTCCCGTCAGGATCGAGAGTCCCTTGTCCGTGATGTAGCAGAAGACCTGGCGACGATCGGGAGACGTCCGCTCGCGACGTGCGAGGCCCGCTTTCTCGAGCTTGTCGAGCAGTCGCGTGATGCCCGGCGCCGCGTGAATCATGCGATCGCGAATCACGAGCGTCGGCATCCCCTCGGCGCCGGCGCCGCGAAGAATGCGAAGCACGTTGTACTGCTGAATCGTCAGTCCGGTTCGCGCGACGACCTGCGCAAAGTGCCGTTCGATCAGCGCGGCCGTTCTCAGAATGCTGACGGCGATCTCGGCCTTCACGGAGTGAAAAGGCCGATTCTGGGCGATCTCGATTTGGAGCGCGACGTTCTCTTCCGAAGACTGATCTGTCACCGAGTTTGCTCGATCCACGTTGCCGACAGCGGCACTCAATTCGTCTCCCATCTGCGACGTAGGAGAATATGCGTTTATCGCGAGGGACGCGAGCAGGTCGTCTCGGAATGTTGCTGTGTCCCGAGATGTGTGGCGGGGTGGGGATCCTGAATCGACAGTCATGGGTGGCCTATGCTCTTCTCATGAAGCCGCTCAGGGAGGCGAAAGTTCGGGTAGAGGTACCTGGTACCTGGTACCTGGCACCTGGCACCTGGTACCTTGGAGAATGCCTCTCGCCAACGATCTCGAGTCCTATCTCGCCGCGAACGAGTCGCGCGCCCGCGACGAATTGTTCGACCTACTCCGCATCCCGAGCGTCAGCGCGCGGTCGGAGCACAACCCGGACACCGCCCGAGCTGCCGAGTGGGTGGCGAGCTCGCTCCGCGACGTCGGCCTCGAGGCCACGGTCCATCAGACCGAGGGACACCCCATCGTCGTTGGCGAATGGCGTGGAGCCCCAGGTGCGCAGACGGTCCTCGTCTACGGCCACTACGACGTACAGCCGGCCGAGCCGCTCGATCTCTGGGATAGTCCGCCGTTCGAGCCGACGATTCGGGACGGGAACATCTACGCCCGCGGGTCGGTCGACGACAAAGGACAGCTCTTCCTGCACGTCAAAGCCCTCGAAGCCCACCTCAAGACGCGCGGCAAGCTTCCGATCAACATCATCGTGCTCGCCGAAGGTGAGGAGGAAGTCGGCAGCGATCATCTCGCCGATTTCATCGAAGACAACAAAAAGCTTCTCGCGTGCGACGCGGTCGTGATTTCCGACTCGTCGATGTTTGCGCCCGGGTTGCCGTCGATTCTATCGTCGCTGCGCGGGATGGCGTACTTCCAGATCGACGTCCAAGGGCCGGCGACGGACCTTCATTCGGGCAGTTATGGCGGTGCGGTGATGAATCCGGCGATGGCGCTCGCGCGCATCCTCGCGACGATGCACGACGCAGATGGCCATATCCTGATTCCCGGCTTTTACGACAACGTCGTCGATTGGGGCGAGAAGGCACGCCAAGAAATCCGAGCGCTGCCGTTCAAAGATTCTAATTTCCAGGCCGAGACCGGATCGCCGGAGCTTTTCGGTGAAAAAGGATACTCGACCCTCGAGCGGGTCTGGATGCGCCCGACGTGCGAAGTGAACGGCCTGTTGAGCGGCTACACCGGCGAAGGCGCGAAGACGGTGTTGCCTGCCAAGGCGATGGCAAAGGTGAGTTGTCGCCTCGTGCCTGATCAGTCGCCTGAGGAGATCGAGAAGCTGATGGACGCCCATGTCCAACGGGTCGCGCCCAACGGCGTCACGGTGAAGGTGCAGCATCTCCACGGTGGGCGTCCGTGGCGCGCGGATCTGAACGGCCCGCTGTTCGATGCGGCGCGTCGCGCCCTCGCGACGGCGTTTTCGCGCGAACCGGTGATCACCGGTGAGGGCGGATCAATTCCGGTCGTCGGAGATTTTCAAAGAATTCTAGGCGCGCCGGTCTTGCTCGTCGGCTTCGGTTTGCCGGGTGCGAACGCGCACGCACCGAACGAGTGGATGAGCGAGGAGAGCTTCAACAAAGGCATGCGGGCGATCGCGGCGCTCTGGGACGAACTCGCCTAGAATCGCCACTCTCGGATGATGAACCCACCGTACGACCGCGTGCTTCGCAGCGGTTGTCCGGTGAGGCTCAGCGTCGGCGGCAGGAGCAGGATGCGCGGCTCGACGCTCGCGTTGAACCGCCAGCCGTCGACGGTCCGATGCTCGATCGACGCGCCCGGCTGTCCGCCCTGTTCCTGGAGGCCGACGAACGTTCGTCCGTTGATGTACTTGCCGGCCTCGATGCGTGTCTGCGTGAAGAAGTTGCCGATGCTGCTCCCGCCCTTGAAGACCGGCACGTCGCCCGGAGTGATGTCGAGAACGTCGGTGCCGAACGCGCGCCCCGCCTGCATCTCCAACTGATCGACCGCCACTCCAACCGCGACGCCGGCGAGTCGCTGAACCGCGAACTGCGCCCCAGTGCCGAACAGATCGCCGGTCGCCGCTGACCCCGCGACGCTCGACGATCCAAACGACAGCAGAGTGCTCGTCGGCTGTCCGAAAGCGAGAAGACTCAAGAGCTCCGACTGTGTCTTCGGCGGCTGCGCGTCGCTCTCCAGCGCGAGCTTCGGATGCCGCAGCGTTCCGCCGATGAGCACACTGATGTTGAGCGTTCTCGCGGCTTGAACCTGATATTCGCCGGTGATCTGCAGCGTCGGATTGAGGTCGGGACTTCCGACGAACATGATCGAGCCGCGCTTCACCTGAAATCGTTTGCTCAGGAAGTTGTACTCGCCGCGATCCGTGTTCACAACGCCGGTCAGCGCGAACGCTTCCTGCTCGGCGCGCACGGAAACCGGATCGTCCGTGTACATCTCGACGTTCGCCTCGCGGTTGCGCACCCACGTGTTGCGTTTGACGCCGACTTCGACGTCGACGCGAAGATTCTTCAGCAATGGTGACACGGCAGGGAAGAGATCTCGCTCCGTCGTCAGGGCGGTGTCGAGAACGTTGAAGAGCTCGGGATCACCGGAGCCGACGAGGTGCCGGCCCGTCGGCTCCGGTGCGTAGATGACTCCCTGCACAATCGTCGCTCCGCCGCTCATGTAGGCGCCGGTAAAGGGTCCCGTCAGCGCGATGCCCGCGTCGACGCGAATCCTCCCATGATCGTTGTTCATCAACTCGGCGCCGCTCGACGTCAGATACAGATTGAACGCCGGCTCGCGCCAATCGCCGACCGCGAGCGATCCGCGCAGATGCACATCGCCAATCGCTTTCGCCGCGACGGAATCGACGTACACGGTGTCGTTTGCCATGCGAATCGCGGCATTCAGGTTGTCGAACGTCGCGCCGGTCGAATTGAGCATGACCGTGCCGTTTCTCAGCGCCATCTGCCCGACGAGTGAGGGACGCTTGAGCGTCCCGCGCATGGCGACGCGCCCATACGCGCGCCCGTGGAAGTTCGATATGACATCTGTAAACTGCGGGATGAGCTCGAGCGGCAAGCTGTCCGCGGCGAGATCGACCGACATCGGGTCCGGGAGAAGACGCGGTCCGGTCGCGCCGCTCAGCGCGAGGTTCAAGGGTACGTGCGCGTCGACCGTCATCAACGGCTGCGCGTTGTTCCGCGTCGCGTCGACGTGCGTTACGAGCTGGCGATCCGCGTAGCCGAAGCGACCGACGAGATCGGGTACCGCGGTTCCGTTGTACGTGCCCTTGGACAAGCCGAAATCACCTTTGAACGCCGGCGTTGTCGTCGTGCCGCCCATAGTGCCGTGTACGGAGATAATCCCCGTCATATCGATGTCGGATTCCGCGAGGTCGATGACGTCACCGACGGGAAAGTTGTCGACGTCGAGGCGGAAATCCGCGGCGCCTTCCGTTGGCAAGAGACCGTTCGCGTAGATGCGTCCGGCTCCGCGATCTCGCAGCTCGAGGCTGTCGATCTGAATGCCGGGGCCTCCCCAGCGTACGGCCGCCGGATGTGACGTCATCCACAACGACGTATCGAACTGCAACCGCAGCGATCCGAGTCGGAGCTCTTTCCGATCTGTGTTCAGCGCGTAGTCGCCCATCGCGCTGAGCTGTCGCGCCTTGCCTTGACCGACCGCGAGCTCGACGCGTCCGCCGGTGGTCGCATACGTCCCGCGCAGACTCACCGTATCGACGACGAAGCCCATCGCGCTCGTCGGACCGGCCTCGAGTCCGACCGCCAGCTTCGCAGCTGGAGTTCGAACATTGTCCCACTTGTAGTAGGAATTGAACTTCCGAATCGAGTTCCCCCGGGCGATGACGGAATCGCCTTGAGCCGTTCCACTGATGCTGAAGTCGTCGATGTTGCCGGTGATCGTCCCCGTCGCCCTCACCGCGCCCATCAGCGTGTCAGCCGGCACAGGACTCGGCGCATTCACGACGAGCTTCGGACCAGGCTTTCCAGTCGCCAGTCGTTCGATCTCGGTTCGCTGCGCAATCCGTGCGGAGTCGGCGCGCGCTTGTCGGACCGCGCGCGCAACGACGGCCGGCCGCGGGGGAATTGCGATCGTATCGCCGGGCGTATGACGGATGAACCGGTTCAATGCGCCGAGCGAGTCGACGCCGACCGCGTAGTTGATCGTGCCGTTCTTGCCCTTCACGACGCCGAGCGTGCCGTGGACGTTCGCCGCGACGTGCGAGCCGAGGACGTAGAGCCGCTCGATGTTCGCGAGCCCGTTCGCCACTGTTGCGCGGACCGACAGCGTGTCCACCGCGATCGTGTCCAGCCGCGATGCCGCGAAGTCGGCCGCGACCGCCGTGTTCATCGTCGCCAGTTGAAAGCCGCGGCCGCGCACCGTTGCATTCGCGGTCAGCGACGTCACCGGCGCTTTCGTGTTCACAGTTCTCAGATTGACCGTGTAGAGCGTCGATACGAGGTCGTAGCCCTTTTCTTTGCTCGCGAGGTCGAGTGTGCCGCGTGTCGTAAAGCGCCCGCCATCCGGCAGGCTGAGATCGGCGTCGACGCGAAGATTCTTCAGCGCGCCGGTGAGATGCATTGGTCCCGCCGCGCTTCCCTGAAGACCAGCCGCGGGCGCAAACCGTCCGACTTCGACGAGAGAAACCGGATGCGCGTTCACGTCGACGTCGAAGTACTTTCCGCCGCTCAACCGAACCGTTCCCTTGCCGTCGAACGCCGAATGCGTTCCGCGATCGTTATGGTCGAGCTTTCCGGTGAACGCGAGCTGCGTTGTCGTCGAGCCGTTCAGCGTCGCGGACCCCGTCACCGTTCCGTCGATCGGAAGCGTCGGCATCCAGGTTTTCGCCATCGCGACTTGGACTGGCAGCATTTGCAGGCGCAGATCACGCGCGCGCATACCGCCGGGGAACATTCCGACTTCTCCATTTGCGATCAGCCGGCTTCGTCCGGCGCGTTGGTCGTCGAACGTCGCGTCGACGTTCAGCGCGAGCGCATTTCTTCCCCCGCTCACGACAGCATGTCCGGCGAGCACACCGCGGCGCGGCGATGAGAAATGTGGAATGACTTGCTCGAGCAAGCGCGTGTCGACCCCTGTGAACCGCAGGTCGGTGTCGTGGATCGTCAGCGTGTCGCCGAGCGTCGCGCCGGCGGAGCCGGTGATGTGCGCGTTGCCGACGGTGAGATCGGCGTTGGTTGCGTAATAGTCCTGAACCGCGCCTTTCCAGTTCATCTTGAAGTCGATCGACCCGCGTCCATTTGCCGGAAGCTGCGGATAGATCCAGCGCATATCGGCGAAGCTCGCCGGGTCGCTGTGAATCGTCATGCGCAGATCGCCGCTACTCAGCTCATAGACGCCATCTCCGCTCGCCTTCGACTGTGGCAACGCGACGTATGCGCCCTTCCACCACGCCGAATCATTGTCGACCGCGAACGCGCCTTTGATGTCGCGAACCTCGGCGCCAGGTGGGCGGAACGGGTACGCATTCATCCGCATTGCCGACACTTCGATGAGCCGCGACTTCATTCCCGGCTCCGCGAGTCGGACGAGCGGGAAGGTTCCCGTGACCGAGTCGAGCTGGACGGTCTTCTGAAAGCCGCCCGGCACCTGCTGTACGACCAATCGGGACGTGCCGCCGAGCGTCGCTTTGATCGCGCTGTCGCGAGCGGCGGGACTCAACCCGTCGCTCGGTTTCCACGGTGTGCGAACGATCAGCCGCCCGTCGACGACCTTTGCGTTACTGAATCGAATCCAGTCGCCCCAGCTGGGAGCTTGGCTCGACGGTTTCGGCGTCGTGTCGCGGGGGAAGATCCTTTGGTAATTCCACGGTCCGTTCGGCGGCCGGTCGAGAACGATCAGCGGTCGCTCGAGAACGGCGTCTTGAATCCAAATGTGCTTCCGCAGCAGCGACATGATCGAGTAGTTGCCCTTGAACGACTCGAGCGCGACGAACGGGGCGCCGCTGCTGTCGGTGATCGCCACGTCGTGAACGGTGATGCCCGTCAACAGATTGCCGCTGATGCTGCCGATCTTCACGTTGCCGTGGGTGAAGCCGGCGATCGTTTTCTGCGCGATGCGTCGGACGCGCTCGTGTCCCCAGTCGGTGCCTGTAAGGACGAAGACGGCGATCGCCGCGACGAGCGCGAGCCCGAAAATGATCGAGACGAGGACCACGAGGCCGCGTCCCCAACGAAGGCGGTCGCTGTCGTCCGCCATCAGTAGGCCTCGCCGATAGAAAAGTGCAATACCAATCTGTGAAAGCCGCCGCCCTGCGCATACTTCCTCGCGGTCGGCAGCGCCACGATGCGTGCGTTGCCCGTCGCGTCGCGAACGGCGGTCACGACGCTGAGATCTTCCGCGCGATTCGGATTGATCCCGAAGTCGATGCGGATCGGTCCGACAGGCGACTGATAGCGAATGCCGAAGCCGGGCGTGATTGCGGTCGTTCCATGCGTGATCGCGCCGAGTGTCTGGACGCCGCTGATCGTACCGCGTCCGACGATGCCGCCGTCGATGAAGACCGCGCCGACGAAGTTCCGCAGCGTCTGGCCAAGGGGGAGCGGAACGCGATACTCGACGCTGCCCTCGAGCAACGATGTTCCGCCGAGTGGTTGCGGAGTGAAGTTCGTCGTCTTGAGGGACGCGGCGTTTGGATCGCAGTACTTCACAGCCTCGACGGTCAGTGCGCAGGTGCCGGCAGCGCCGGGAAGCGTCGTCGTCGCGTTGAGCAGCTTCGAATCGCCGTCGATCGTGAGGATTCGCGGTCCGAGCTGACTTTCGCCAAATCCGCGAACCGAGTTCGCACCGCCGGCATAGAACCGTTTCCGCGGATGAATCGCGCCGGCATCCGTTCCGCCGGCAAACGCTCGCACGAAGCCCGCCCGCAAATGCGCGGAGTAGACTTGCTTCGTTCGGCTCTTGTGACCGTAAATCGCGGCGTCGAGGAAGACTCGAGTATAGCGATAGTCGGATGCGGTGAACGACGAAGCGTTCTCGACGTCGAGGCGCGCGACGTAGCCTTTGGTCGGCGAGAAGGGCTGATCGGAGCGATCGACGAATCCCGTCAGCGTCAGTGGTGAGAGCGACTGCGTTCCTCGAAGCGTTCCGATCGTCAGCGTGTCACAAACGCCGTAGTTCACGCAAAAGTAGACGTCGCCGGCCTGAACGCGATTTCGTTCGTAGCGATAGTTGAGACTGACTGGCGCGCGGGTCTGGACCGTGTGAGTCAGCGTCACCTGTCCGCCGTATCCGTTGTCGATGAAGACGCCCGGATTGATCGCGCGATGCGCGAACGCGCCGATCCCGAATGCGTCTTTCGGACGTTGGAGAAACGAGGGCTGCCTGAAGTCGATGCTGGTTTGAAACGTCGGCCGCAGATACGGCTGAACCGGTTGATCGCCTGCGTCCGCGGTGACGTCGCGGAAGAATCCGCGGCCTTGCAGCGACGACGCAAAGAGATTTCCGATCGTTCCGTCGATGTCGAGCCGGCGCGCGCCGCCGAACATGTTGTAGCTCGTGTAATGCGCCTGGAATTGTGCGAAGTCGATGTTGTTGAGTCCGGGCCCGTAACGGATTTCGTGCAGAGGCGCTTCCGTGACGTCGACGGTGACGCTCTTCACGCTGTCCGGCACGGGCGGAACGAAGATCGTCGCGAGCCGAAACAGGTTCGACTCGTAGAGATTTCGCTGGCTCTCGAGCATGTCGGACTGCCGGTACAAGTCACCGGGCTTGAACGTCAGCGAATTCCGCACCGTCTGTTCGCTGACTTTGTCCGTGCCCGCGATCGCGACCGTCCCGACTGTCGTGCGACGATTTGGCGTCATCGTGAATCCGACATCGGCCAGTCGAGCGCTGTCGTTGACGACGAGCGACGTGTCGACGACCGCATCGCCGTAGCCCTGATCCCAGAGCTCGTTCTGAAAGAGCACGCGCATCGAGTCGAGCATCGTCAAGTCGACGGGATCGTTCACGCGGAGCAGCATGAGCCGATCGCGCGTGCGATCGCTGATGAGCGTCGAGTCGTACTTCAACGTCATCTTCCGGATGACCGTCGGCTCGTTTTCGTGGATATCGAACGTGACGCGAACCTGCTTTGGCCCGATGCGATCGACGGTTGTGTCGACCTGCGTTTCGCGATACCCGTGCTTCCAGTAGATCAGACGAATGCGCAGCACATCGCGCCGGAGCTCGGCGCGATTGAGGTAGTGCTTGTCCTCGAAGGTCGGCGAGTGGCTGACGAGGCAAAACGGTCGGATGAGCAGACTTCTGCACTTCGACGCTTGCGTGGAAATACTCTTGAGGAGGTCTTGCACATCGACGTGCTGGACACCCTTCATCGTCAGCCCGCGGACCTCGGGCTCTTCACGTTCTTGATCGCGCGTGCTCTGGGCGAATAGTCCTGAGGACACGGTCGCCAGCAGCAGCACGGCCCTGAGGTAGCTCGGCGCGCGCATGTCAAACGCAGACAGAGCAAGGGCTAGACCTCGGCGACGGAAGAGGGCGCCAGGTCAGGTCACAGGTCGCGGGTCACGGGTCATAGGTCGCGGGTCACAGGCGGATAAACGCCAGAGGGTGGCAAGCAAAACGCTGCCACCCCCGTCGTTTTACCTGCGACCTGCGACCTGCGACCTAGAGTCCAGCTAGCAGCGCATCGTTATTGGTCGTCGCGGCAATCCGTTTGATCAGCCACTCCATAGCCGACTGCGGCGGCATCTGACTCAAGCCACGACGCAGCGTGTACACGCTGTCGATCTGGTCCGGACGGAAAAGCTTTTCTTCCCGGCGCGTTCCGCTCGTCGCGATATCGATCGCCGGATAGATTCGCTTCTCGGCGAGTCCGCGATCGAGCTTGATCTCGCAGTTGCCGGTGCCCTTGAACTCCTCGAAGATGACGTCGTCCATGCGCGAGCCCGTCTCGACGAGCGCTGTCGCGATGATCGTCAGCGAACCGCCGCCCGACGTTTGAGGGATCGAGCGCGCGGATCCGAAGAACGCCTTGGGTTTCGCCATCGCCGTCGCATCGAGACCACCCGACAACGTTCGCCCCGTTCCGCGCTCGGCCGTGTTGTGTGCGCGCGCCATGCGAGTGAGCGAGTCGAGCACGATGACGACGTCGCGTCCAGTCTCCACGAGCCGGTGCGCGCGGTTGAGAACCATCTCCGTGACTTCGACGTGTCGTTGGGCCGGCTGGTCGAAGCTCGAGGACACCACTTCACCGACGCCCCACGAGATCGCCTCGCTCACTTCCTCAGGACGTTCATCGACGAGGAGAATGAGCAGCACGGCATTCGGGTGGTTCACCGCGACGCCTTCGGTGATCGCATGGAGGAGCGTCGTCTTACCGGCGCGTGCCGGAGCGACGATCAGGGCGCGTTGACCGTAGCCGATCGGCGCGATGAGATCGATGGCGCGACGCGTGAGCTCCGGTCCACCCTTGGCTGGACGTCCGGTCTCCATGAACAGCTTCCGCTCAGGATACGAGGCTGGAAGCGAATTGAAATCTGGGCGGCGCGTCGCCGTGCTCGGGTCGACGTCATTGACCGACTTGACCTCGACGACCGTCGCACGACCGCGCTGGTCAGTCCCGATGGTCGCGTCGATCAGATCTGCGCGGCGAAGTCCCAGCTGGCGGACGACGTGCGGCGGAACGTAGGCGTCGCCGGGTTCAGCGAGATAGCTGTTGGCGGGCCGCCGAATGAAGCCGGCGTCCCGCGCAGGGTCGAACCAACCGCGCGTTTCACCAGTTGCGGTGACTTGCATCGGTTGCTGCGGCTGCTGTTGCTGCTGGTTGTTGTTGTTATTCTCGCGACGAGGGCCGCGTCCACGCCCGCGACGGTGTCGACGGCCGTTCCGCCGGTCTTGGAACCCGCCATCCCGGTCGCCCCGATCTCCGCGATCAGCGCGATCAGCGCGATCGTTTCGGTCGCCGCGATCGCGGTACTGCTGCTGGCCACCTTGGTAGCCTTGGCCCTGCTGTTGTGCCTGCGCTCCGCCCGAGTAATTCGATGAATCCCCTCGCGCGTCGGTCCCATTCGCGGAGCCGTTCGATGAGGGAGGCGCACCATTCGAGCTTCGCGACGGGCTGCCGTCGCCCTGGTCCGTGCTCGGCGGCGGTGGGGGCGCTGGTCGCTCGGCCTCAGGGGCCGGCGTTCGCTCGGCGCGCGGAGGGCGCGGTGATTCTACTTCGACCGCTTGGTCTCCACCGCGTTCTGCCGGACTGCCCTCGGCGTCATCGAGATACGGGTTGTCCGCCGCCTCTGGACTGGCGGGATTGGTTGGACGTGTCCCGCGTTTGCGACGTGGGGGGCGTCGTCGTTCGTTCATGCCGTTGTTGAGTGAGAAGGTTGAATCTGTTCCAAATGCCCGCGTACACGCGGGGCGTGCTCGTATCGAGCGGTGTCCGGACTAGTCTTGGACGGTTCTATGCTCGTAGGGATCGCTCGCGGACAAAGCCGGCGTGCGATGAAAACCTGATGTGTGACGGGATAAAAAATCTCGACGCGACGCGTGCTCTGCTGTCGGTACCGTTAGGGCGCGGATGCCTCACGCGCTTCCAACGATGCTGGCGCTACGGCGCGGCTCGACGTCTGGACTTGGCCCCTCAGCAGCGAGAGACCCGGAACTCCCGACGTACTGGCCGGAGGGACGACGTCGCGGTCGTGCCGGCGGACGCCAAGAGTATCGCCACTTCTCCAATTTGGCGCAACCCTACAGTCTGTTTCAGTAGAGCCGCTCTCTGGGGGTCCGTCGTACCCTCGACACGAACGAACAGCGAACTTCGTGCCCGGTACCTTAACTTTCCCGCATGGGAACATCACCAGTACCCCCCTCGCCGTTCTACGATCCGTCGCGCGAGCTCGCGGCCGTGGTCGACGAGTACCAGCGTGCCGGGGACATCGGGCGGCTGCTCGACCAACTCAAAGCTCTCGCAAAACGCACGGCGCCGGACGTCCTCAAATCCGCTTCTGCGCCCTATCGTGACATCCCTGAAGTCGTCATTCCGATCTACGAGCGGATCGTCGCCGACGCGCCGGCCGATGCTCAGTCGATCGTCGTCCTGGCGAACGCCTATTGGCTCGCCGGCCGTGGACCCAGTCACGTCGAAATGCTCGCCAACCGCGCGAAAGCGATCGACCCGGCGAACCGTGGCGCCTGGCACCTCTGGGCGCTCGCCGAGGCCGATCTGAGGAAGCGCGTCGAACGATGGCTGACCGTTTCGCGGCAATTCCCGGCTGATCAACTCGCGCGCGCGGCGCTCGCCGACAACGCGACGAGCCTCTCCCACGAGCAGGACGACCCCGCCGCGCTGCAGCTTGCCATCGACACCTATGAGAGTTTACTCAAAGAGGCCACGCACACGCACCAGCGGATGGCCCTCGAGCAGTCGATTGCCACGCTGAGAAAAGCGCGATCGTAGGTGTCATCCCGAGGCGCGAAGCGACGAGGGATCGCCTTCCATGCGAGGCAGCTGAGCTGCCTTCGCGAAAGCGATCCCCCCGAGACGAAGGACTGCGAGACCGGCACTCGTCGAGCGCCAGGTTGCGTCAGTCTCTTTCGTCTTCGCCAGCTCGTCGAAGAACGCTCGGTGTCGCAGCATGCCGCATATACCGACTGTGTTACGAAGATCATCAAGTGCCATTCACGACATCTACACAACTGAATTGCCAAGCCACGCTCGAAGTCGAGGATTTCCCACTCGACGCCCAAAAAAGATGGCCGGCGAATCGATCGCCGGCCATTTGCGTTCAAATTCCCTAAACAGGCGTGCTACTTCACGAAGCGAGTCTTCGATTTATCTAATCGATCGAGCGTGTTGGCGATATCGTTGCCGATTGCCTCGACGCGTGAGATGCTGTGTGGATTGAACTGCGGGTCGTACGGGCTTCGCGCCGGACCGCCCGCGACCTCCAGCACCGCTTCGAACTTGTAGCTGTGCGTCTGCTTTGTCTTCGGATCGGTCCAGGTGCCCTCCCATGCGAGCTGGCGGTTCTTCGGCCAGATCCCATACGGCAACGCCATGGTTCGAACCTTGTAGTTCGGAACCGCGGAGTCGATCGCGAGAATGTTGGCGCCAATCTGCTGCTGCACGACCGCGTCGGAGAACTTGTTCAACATCGCGTGCCACACGGTATGGTCGCAGAGCTCGAAGCCGTTGTCGGCGAGCCATTTCACCTTCTGAAAACGCCACGCTTTCTTCTGTCCGTTATACTTCGGATTGTCTCCAAAGAAGTTGTGGCCGGCCGACGCGCCATTCAGCAGACAGAAGGTACCGCGATTCTTCCAGCCGGGATGCGTCTTCGCGAAGTCGAGCCAGATGCCGATCGCGCTCGACGGATCGATGGTCAGCTTACCGTCAGGCCCTTCTATATATGAGAACTGTTCGGGGGACGCGTCGTCGAACACGAACACGACCGGCGACATCCCCGACGGAACGTCCTCGAAGTTTTTGTCGAGCATCTGCGCGATCGTGATCGGCCGATATCCTCGCTTATACACATCTTCTAAATCGGCCTTGAAGCTCGCGACCGTGCGCGTGTACAGACCATTCTTCTCGCGGCCGATGACGTGATATTCGAGCACCGGAATTCGGCCCGTGTGATTTTGGGCAAGCTTTCCGGTGTCGCTCGCCGGCGCAATCGCGCCGGAGGCCGAGTCAGCCGTCTTTCGACCGGCGGTTGATGGAGAGTCTTTGGCGGAGCTCGAGCATGCCGTCGCGCTCAACACCGCCGCGCCAGCGAGGATTGCGATGCTCGTCACAGATTTCAGCGAACGGAACGTCATGGTTTCCATTGGAGTAGCATTGTCCAGCAGGACTGGTCTCCGGTAATTGCGCGCGCCCTGGCGCGTAGCTTCGGCCAGATTCCTGCGATTGCGAAGGCCGTACCATTCAACGACTTGCTGCTCGCTGCTTCACGACTAGCACCGCGTGATCGCAACTTTCTTCCGCACTAGAGCTTCGATCCTCCGGGAACGTCTCCGTCCAAATCCGGCGGACCCCGCGAAAAAATGGCTCCGCCGTCATTGGCCGTGGCTCAGCCTGCTCGTTGTCGCCTGCGCCGGCGTCATCACGTTCGACGCTTGGCTTGGCACCTGTGGGTTTTACGGCTGCCCAACTCCCGCAGAAATCCGCGCCTTCCATCCAACCGAAGGCGGCAATGTATATGACCGCAACACGAAGCTCCTCGGTCACCTCGAAAACATCCGCCGAGTGAACGTTCCGGTCGCGATGGTGCCGAAGTTCGTGAGAGACGCCTTCGTCGCCACCGAAGACCGACGCTTCTATGAGCACAATGGACTCGACTGGCACGGTGTTCTTCGAGCCTTCGCGCGAAATTTCAGCGCCGGTGGAATCCGCCAGGGATTCTCGACGATCACCATGCAGGTCGCGCACAACAGCTTTCTCGCCGACCGCTACCATGGGCGCTCGCTTCGCCGAAAGCTCGTTGAGCTTCGCATCTCGCGACTTCTCGAGCGCGAGTTGACGAAGGATCAGATCCTCGAGCACTACCTCAACGTCATCTATCTCGGAAACGGCGTGAACGGGATCGAGGCGGCCAGCCTCGATCTCTTCGGGAAGAACGTCAATCAGCTGACGATTCCCGAGGCCGCCGTTCTCGCCGCGCTTCCGAAAGCACCGTCGTCGTACACACCGCGTCGCAATCCGGCGCGCGCCACGCAACGGCGAAATCTCGTGCTCTCGCTGATGGCCGACCAAGGCTATATCACGGCGGCGCAAGCCAGCGCCGGTTCGCGAACGCCGCTCCGCATCGCGGAGAACGAATGGCGTCCATCGATCGCCAATGAGCCGAGTGCGCTCGATGCGGTTCGTGCGCTCGTCGATTCGGTGATGCCGGACATTCTCAAGGAAGGCGACGTCAACGTCTACACGACGATCGACTTCAACCTTCAACGCTCGGCGGACAAGGTCGTCGTGCGTCACATCGACGAGATCACGCGCGAGACGCAGCAGACTGAAGGTCGCGTTACGGAAGGAGCGCAGGGCGCACTCGTCGCGCTCGATCCGATGACGGGAGATCTCCGCGCGGTGGTTCCGGGGAAACGAACGCAGCGCGGCGGGTTCAATCGCGCGTTCTCGGCGCGACGTCAACCTGGTTCGGCGTTCAAGCCGTTCGTCTACGCCGCGGCGCTCGCCGCCGGGTACGGCCCGGGCACGGAGGTCGACGACGAGCCGCTCGAAGTCGCGATGGGGAAGCAGGTGTGGCGACCCGCAAACTACAACAACTCGTACGCCGGTCGCATCACGTTCGCGCGCGCGCTCATTCTGTCCGCGAACGCCGCGACGGTGAACGTGAGTCGCGCAGTCGGAGAACAGCAGGTCATCGCGGCTGCGCGTCGCAACGGCATCTCGAGCCCGCTCACTCCCGTTCCGTCGATCGCACTCGGTGCAGAAGGACTGACGCCGGTTGAATTGGTCGCAGCGTATGCGCCGTTTGCGAACGGCGGTACGCGCGTGGTTCCTCGTCTCGTGACGCGCATCGAGGCTCCGGACGGCACGTTGCTGTGGAGCTCGGAGACGCAGTCTGGCCCGGCGATGGATTCGCAGGACGCGTACGAGATTACCCAGATGCTGCAGGGCGTCGTGAATTACGGCACTGGTCG
>Ga0070683_100002038_pt1 | contig 15912 bp, 11 predicted proteins | sample KBSC713LmetaG_FD_64662 | JGI IMG/M metagenome (GOLD analysis project Ga0070683, IMG submission 64662) | Corn rhizosphere microbial communities from Kellogg Biological Station, Michigan, USA - KBS C7.1-3L metaG | ecosystem: Host-associated > Plants > Roots > Rhizosphere ...
GGCTGCAGCGGGTCGGACCGGCGGTGGATGACTGTTTCGTCCCAGATCTCGGCGCCGTCGAGGTAGTCGGTGAGCGGCTGCCCGGTGACCGTGATCGCGGCCGGGTCCAGCCGGTCCCGGACCTCCCGCAGGACGGCGAGCAGGCCGCCGGCCCGGAACAGGTCCTCCATGAGGTGCTTGCCGGCCGGCTGCAGGTCGACCAGCAGCGGCACGTCGGCCCCGACCCGGTCGAAGTCCTCGAGGCTGAGCTCGACGCCGAGCCGGCCGGCGATGGCCAGCAGGTGGACGACCGCATTCGTCGAGCCGCCGAGCGCGGCAACGGCGACGATCGCGTTCAGGAACGACGCTCGGGTCATGACGCGGCTCGGCCGCCGGTCGGCCTCGACCATCTCGACCACCAGCCGGCCGGTCGCCTGGGCCCGTTCGAGAAGGCGGCTGTCCGGGGCCGGGGTGCCGGCGGTACCGGGGATGGTCATGCCGAGCGCCTCGGTGACGCAGCCCATGGTGGACGCGGTCCCCATGGTGTTGCAGTGGCCCTTGCTGCGGATCATGGCGGACTCGGAGGTCAGGAACGCGTCCTGCGACAGGTTCCCGGCCCGGACCTCCTCGCTGAGCCGCCATACGTCGGTCCCGCAGCCCAGCGCGACCCCGCGGAACGTGCCCGAGAGCATCGGCCCGCCCGGTACGACGACCGCCGGCAGGTCGACCGAGGCGGCCGCCATCAGTAGCGACGGGATGGTCTTGTCGCAGCCGCCGAGCAGCACCACCCCGTCGATCGGGTTGGCCCGCAGCATCTCCTCGGTGGCCATCGCGGCAAGGTTGCGCCAGAGCATGGCGGTCGGCCGGACGAGCGTCTCGCCGATCGACATCGCCGGCAGGTTCAGGGGTACCCCGCCGGCTTCCCAAATGCCCTGTTTGACGCTCGCGGCGACCTCGTTGAGGTGCAGGTTGCACGGGGTGAGCTCGGAGGCGGTGTTGGCGATGGCGATGTGCGGGCGGCCGTCGAACGCATGGTCCGGCAGCCCCCGGCGCATCCAGGCTCGGTGGATGTAGGCGTTGCGGTCGGTCCCGCCGTACCACTGCTGACTGCGTCGCATGATTCGACCTTAAGCTTTCCGGGTGCGCGCGTTCGTGGTGACCGGCCCTGGTCGAGGGTCCGTCGAGGAGGTTGATCCACCGGTCGCCGGGCCCGGGCAGGTCGTGGTGGATGTCGAGCGGGCCGGTGTCTGCGGGACGGACGCGGAGTTTCTGAGCGGCGAGATGGTCTACCTGCACGAGCGCCCGGCCCGCGCCCAGTACCCGATCCGCATCGGTCACGAGTGGTGCGGGATGGTGGCCTCGCTTGGTGCCGGGGTCGACCCGGCGTGGCGGGGCCGGCGGGTCACCGGTGACACGATGCTCGGCTGCGGGCAGTGCGACCGGTGCCGCGACGGGCGCCAGCACCTGTGCGCCGACCGGCACGAGATCGGCGTCCGGGGCGGCTGGCCGGGCGCGCTGGCCGAGCAGGTGCTCGTGCCGGCCTCGGCCCTGTATGCGCTGCCCGACTCGGTCGACCAGGTCGCCGGGGCGCTGATCGAACCGTCCGCCAACGCGCTGCGGGCGGTCGACGCCGCCGGCCTGGTCGCCGGGCGGCGGCTTCTGATCTTCGGCTCGGGCACGATCGGGCTGCTCTGCGCGTTGATCGCCGGTGCCCGGGACGTCGAGGTCCATGTGGCCGGCCAGGATCCGGCCACGCTGGAGTTGGCGCGCTCGCTCGGCGTCCCGCACGTGTGGAAGTCCGACGACCTGCCGTCACTCCCGTTCGACGGGGTGATCGACGCGACGAACGCCGCCGGGGTACCGGCTCGAGCCGTCGACCTGGTCGAACCGGGTCGGCGAGTCGTGTTCATCGGCCTCTCGGGCGCGCCGAGCACGATCGACTCCCGGGCGCTGGTGCTCAAGGATGTCACCACGGTCGGCGTGCTGAGCGGCTCATCCGGGCTGGCGAGCGCGATCGAGCTGGTCGCCTCGGGCCGGGTCGACCCGCGCCCGCTCGTCGGCGCGACGATCGGGCTGGACGAGGTCGCGACGGCCCTGCTGAGCGGCTCCTACCCCGGCCCCAAGCTCCACATCGACCCGCTGGCGGCGGGTTAGTTGCGCAAGGCGAAGGCCAGCACGATCCCGGTGACGACGAGCACGGCGACCAGGATCGCCATGACGATCTTGGCGACGCTGTAGGGACGTTGACCGATGACCTCGCCCGTGTGCGCGTTGACCAGCACCTGGAACGTCTTCCCCGCGTACAAATAAGCCAAGATCCACACGGGCAAGAGCATCAGCTTGAAGGTGACCGCGTGGTACTTCGTGTCGACCCACTCCACCCGCTGCTCGTCGCCGCCGATGTCGTGCCGGCAGTCGTCGCGGATCACCGGATCCATCCGCGACTTGGCCTCGACCAGCCCGGCGTCGGGCTCGACGTCGTAGCGCAGCGTCTGGAAGCCGGCCAGGAAGTCGGCCTGGAACGGCTGGGCATGCTCGAGCGGCCACGGCGTCAGCTTGTCCAGCTGCTGCTCGGTGACGTGGCTGGTGGCCGGCACGAGCACGTTGTCGAAGTCCCGCTGGACCCGCCCGCTCGCCGGTGACCAGCGCGTGTGACGGACCTGCCGGGTGCGCGTCTCGGTCTGGCCGTTGTTGGTGACCGTGTAGGTCTCGGTCGTGTAGTAGTAGTCACCGCGCTGGCCGGTGTAGTCCGACATCGTCTGGGCGTCGAACGTCCAATGCGGCAGGTAGGTCCCCCGCAGCGACTCGGCCTCGGTGACCTTCTTCAGCGCCGAGGGGGCGAACCAGCGCGACGACGTCCACTTGCCGAGCACCGTGCGCACGCCGGTGTGGTCGAGCTGGAACGGCAGGACCGCCTCCGGCGCGATCTGGTCGACGGCGCTGGCGTCGGCCACCAGCGGCGCGCTGCAGAACTGGCAGCGCTGCGACAGCGCGTCGGTCTCGGTGCGAGCGCCGCACTTCTGGCACACCAGGACGTGCGCGGCCAGCGTGGCGACCGGCTTGGCCGGCAGCCCCGCGTAGTCCGCGTAGGCGTGCTCACGGATCTCCCGGCTCGGGCCGGCGACCTGCTGCTCGTGCCCGCAGTAGGGGCAGCGCAGGGCCATGGCGCCGGGTGCGTATTCGACGTTGGCACCGCACGACTCACACGGATAGTTCATGACTGCGGCGGGAGCGGCGGCGGAATGCTCGCGAAGAGGCTGGCCAGCTCGGGGACCTGCTCGGCCGGGGTCCACGCGGCCATGCCGTTTCTCCACACCAGCGAGCCTCGGGTCAGCGTGCCGCCGCGGGCCTGGGCGGCCAGCCCGGCCTGGTCGAACGGACCCAATTGCTGGCCGTTGGCCCCGACGTACCACTGCTCTTGCACGGGCAGCGGGGGCGGACCGGCCGCTGGCGGGGCGCTCGCGGGTGGGGCGCTGGCCTGGGGCGCCAGGTTTTGGGCCATCCGCTGGCCGGCGGCCATGCCGAGGCCGAGCCCAAGGCCCTCGCCCATGCCGCCACCGGGGTTGCGGGCGGCGTCCTCGATCGCGTTGGCCGTCTGGAACTTCGTGTATTTGTCGAGATCGCCCAGAACGCCCATCTGCGTGCGCTTGTCGAGGGCGGCCTCGACCTCGGGCGGCAGCGAGATGTTTTCGATAATGAACTTGACGATCTGCAGGCCCATCGGCAGCAGTTCCTCGCTGAGCACGCCGCCCAGGCGGTCACCGATCGCGTCCTGGTGAGCGGCCAGGTCGAGCATCGGCACCTGTGCCGTGGCCAGGGCGTTGCCGAGCCGGCCGACGATCAGCTGGCGGAGGTATTCACTCACCTCCTCGGTGCGGAACTGCGGATCGGTGCCGACGAGCTCGCGCAGCAGCTTGGCTGGGTCGACGATGCGCACCGAATAGGCGCCGAACGCTCGCAAACGCACCATGCCGAACTCGGCGTCGCGCAGGACGACCGGGTTCTGGGTGCCCCACTTCATGTCGGTGAACTGGCGGGTGTTGACGAAGTAGACCTCGGCCTTGAACGGCGAGTGGAACCCGTATTTCCAGCCCTTGAGCGTCGACAGGATGGGCATGTTCTGCGTCTCGAGGGTGTAGGTGCCCGGCGCGAAGACGTCGGCAACCGTTCCCTCGTTGACGAACACTGCGGCCTGAGACTCGCGAACGACGAGCTTGGCCCCCATCTTGATCTCGTTTTCGTAGCGCGGGAAGCGCCACACCATCGTGTCTCGGCTGCTGTCAAGCCACTCGATGATGTCGATCAGCTCGCCACGCAGCTTGTCCATCAGTCCCACCGCGGACACCCCCTTCACGTTCCGGGTGGCACGGTAGCAGCCGACGGCGACAGAAACCCCGCCCCGTTTGCGAAATTGTCAGTGGCGGGAGGCAGGATGTAGGCCGGAGGTGCCCGGTGACCGGCAAGATCAGAGTCGAGGACATTGCGCTGGTGCGCGAGCGCACTGCGATCGCGGATGTGATCTCGGAGCACGTCACCCTCAAGTCGGCCGGCGGAGGCAACCTCAAGGGGCTCTGTCCATTTCACGACGAGAAGACGGCGTCGTTCACCGTCTCGCCCGCCCGCAACGTCTATTTCTGTCACGGTTGTGGCGCCGGTGGAGACGCCATCAAGTTCCTGATGGACTTCGACCACATGACGTTCGTGGAGTCGGTGGAGCGGCTCGCCGCGCGGGCCGGCATTCAGTTGCAATACGTCGAGGCCGGGCCGGCGCCGGTGCGCCAGACCGGGCAGAAGCAGCGGCTTCTCGCCGCGCACCTGGATGCCGCGGGGTTCTACGCCGACCAGCTCGGCTCGCCGGGGGCCCGGGCGGCCCGCGAGTTCCTCGCCCAGCGCGGCTTCGACAAGGCCGCCGCCGAGCGCTATGGCTGCGGCTTCGCCCCGGACAGCTGGGATCAGCTCACCAAGCACTTGCGGCAGAAGGGCTACACCCCGCAGGAATTGGTGGCCGCCGGGCTGTCCAAGGAGGCCCGATCGGGCAGCCTGATCGACCGGTTCCGGCGCCGCCTGCTGTGGCCGATCAGGGAGATCTCCGGTGACGTCATCGGCTTCGGTGCCCGCAAGCTCTTCGACGATGACGACGGCCCCAAGTACCTCAACACCCCGGAGACCACGCTCTACAAGAAGTCTCACGTTCTCTACGGGATCGACCAGGCCAAACGTGAGATCGCCAAGCAGGGCCGGGTGGTGATCGTCGAGGGCTACACGGACGTGATGGCCTGCCACCTCTCCGAGGTGCCGGTCGCGGTGGCGACCTGCGGGACCGCGTTCGGGGCCGACCACATCGGGGTGCTGCGGCGGCTGCTCATGGACGCCGACGGCTATGGCGGCGAGATCATCTTCACGTTCGACGGCGACGCGGCCGGCCAGAAGGCGGCCCTGCGGGCCTTCGAGGACGACCAGCGGTTCGTCGCGCAGACGTTCATCGCGGTCAGCCCGGACAACATGGACCCGTGCGAGCTGCGCCTGGCCAAGGGGCCGACCGCGGTGCGCGACCTCGTGGCGCGGCGCGAGCTGCTGCTGGCCTTCGCGCTGCGCTCGACCCTGGCCAAGTTCGACCTCGACACGGCCGAGGGCCGGGTGGCCGGGCTGCGGGCGACCGCGCCGCTGGTTGCCAAGATCAAGGACCGGGCGTTGCGGCCGGAATACACCCGCAAGCTCGCCGGTGACCTCGGCATGGAGCTCGAGCCGGTCCAGCGGGCCGTCGCCGCCGCGGTCAAGCGCGGGGGCGGCATCCCCGAGGAGGCAGCCCCGAGGCCCCGGCCGGTGCCCACTTCGGACAGTCCACAAGGGATCGTCGAGCGGGAGGCGCTCAAGCTGGCGCTGCAGGAGCCGGTCCTGGCCGGTCCGATGTTCGACGCGGTCGAGGACGACGTCTACGCCTATCCGACCCACGTGGTGATCCGGCAGGCGATCGCCGAGGCCGGCGGCGCGGGCTCGGCCACCGGCGGGGCGGTCTGGATCGACAAGGTGCGGGAGTGCTGCGCCGACCTGGCCGCCGGGGCGCTGGTCAACGAGCTCGCGGTGGAGCCGCTGCGCCTCGACGGCGAGCCCGACCCGCGCTACGTCGAGGTCACACTGGCGCGGCTGCAACTGCCCGCAATTAACCGCCGCATCGCCGACCTCAAGTCCAAGCTGCAGCGGCTCAACCCGGTGACCAACGTCGACGAGCACCTGCGCTTGTTCAGCGAGCTGGTGTCGCTCGAGCAGCACGCCCGCGCCCTGCGCGAGCGGGCGGCCGGCGGCTGGTAGGCACGAGAGCAACGGGGAAAGGATCGTCTGGTGGGGCTGTTCTCTCGGCGGAAGCTTCCGGCTGGCCGCCGGCCCAAACTCGCCGCCGATGAGCGGATCGTGGCCTGGGCCGGGGCGACCGGCGATGACGTGGTGGTCGTGACCAACTTCGGGCTGTGGTTACCGGAGGCGACCGAGCGGCTGGGCTGGCACGAGATCCACAAGGCCACCTGGTCCGGCCGGCAGCTGGCCCTGGTCGCCGCGCGCGAGGTGGCGCACGACGACGGCTACGCGGTGATGGAGGACCTGCCGCCGCTGGTGGTCACGCTGCTCGACCCGGACAAGGTCCCGGAGCAGGTGCGGGCCCGGATCAACAGGTCGGTCGCTTACACATCGCACTATCCGCTGCCCGACGGCGGCGGAGTGCGGGTGGTCGCCCGCCGGGTGAGCGGGGTCAACGGGCTGCGCTGGACGGTTCGCTACGACCAGGGGGTCGACCACTCCCAGCCGGGGGTGGCCAAGGCGACCGAGGAGCTCGTTGCGCAGGCCAAGTCGGCCGCCGGCGTCTAGAAAAAGGCCGGCCAGCGCGCCGCCGCCGCGCCGGCCGCGGTCGAAGCTTGCGCGTGAGCTGCCCCGGCGCGATGCCAGTCGCGGCGTGAGCTGTTCCGGGGCGATGCCAGTCGCGCGAGCTGGCCCGATGAGGGCCAGTCGAGACGTAAGTTGCCCAGGGCCGCGTGGCTAACCGTCGGGTGGGCTGCTCTGGTATGGGGCCAGACGACGTGCGAGCCGCCCCGGGCGAGGTGCGAGCCGCCCCGGGCGAGGTGCGAGCCGCCCCGGGCGAGGTGCGAGCCGCCCCGGGCGAGGTGCGAGCCGCCCCGGGCGTGGTGCCAGGCGACGCCCGAGCCTTCTCCTATTCGGCTGTCGGCCCGAGCAAGCGAGCGCGCGCCCGGCGGCGGGCCCCGCGGACGGCCAGTGTCACCAGCAGCGCCACGTCGAAGAGCGCGCCCGGCACCTTGGTCTTGGTGGCCAGCCCGAGGCTGTCCGGCAGCGTGAGGAAGATCAGCCCGCCGGCCGCCGCCGTCACCGCGGTGCGCAGCCGGCCGGCGAGCGGCGTGGCGGCGAGGACCGCCAGACCCCCGATGGCGTACCAGGCGTAGAAGACCGGTCCGAGCACCGCGGTCGCCAGCAGCGCCAGCCCGGCGGCGGTCACCACGTCCGCGGTGGCCGACTCGCCCGACGACCGCACGCGGCGCAGCGCCCGCCACCACAACACCACCAGGAGGACGGCCAGAACGATGAACCCGATCGCCCGGGCGACGGCGACGGCGGCGCCGAATGAGCCGACGCCGGCGACCCGGAGGGCGTAGCCGACCGCCATGCCGACCCCGGTCGGCAGCGACAGCCACTGGACAAGGTCGCTCGTCGAGCTCAACGCATGCAGGAACCCGAGACCGTGACCGGTGAGCTCAGCTAGTACGAGATAAGTCAAAGCGATCACGGCGACGGTGGCGGCACCGGCCAGCGCGGTCATCCGGGCCCGGCCGCGGGCCAGCAGGAGCACGGCGAAGGGCGCCGCCACGAGCGCCGTCACCTTGACGCCGGCGGCCAGCCCGAAGCCGATTCCGGTCAGCGTCGTGCGCAGCCCGAGCCGGTCGGGGCCGGTCGCGGCGATGGCTAGGGAGCCCAGGACGAGGGCGGCGAGCAGCTCGTCGTTGTGGGCGCCGGACACGACGTGGACCATGATCAGTGGGCTGATCGCGGCGAGGTGGACAAACCGGCCCGGATCGCCGCCGCAGCGCTCGGCCAGGCGGACCCCGCCGGCCACGCCGAGGAGGGTGGCCGCGATCGCGAAGAGGCGCAGCGCGGTCACGACGAGGATCAGGCTGGTGCCGGCGAACTTCGCCGCGGCGCCTTCGATGGCGATCCACAGCGGGCCGTAGGGCGTCGGGGTGCTGTGCCACAACGGTGGCACGTGGTCGAGCCAGGTGCACGGCAACGTGTCCGGGCCGACCCGGTAGAGGTCGTAGCCGGCGTTGAAGAGTTGGCCCTGGCACGCGTACGCGTAAATGTCATGGCTGCCCAGCGGCGGCGCCAGCAGGAACGGCAGCGCCCACAGCGCGCCGGTGACGAGGAGCCAGCGCCAGCTCGGCTCGTGCGCGCGGAGGCCGAGCCAGAGCCAGACGAGCGCGCCCGCGGCGACCGCCCACAGTGCGACCCCGGCGATCCAGGCCGCGTCGTGCTTGTCCGGCGATCCGGCGAGATATCCGGTCAGCGCCACCAGGGTGCTGGCCACGACGCCCCACCAGCGCAGGGCCCGCAACGACCAGGGGCGACGCATCCGCCTATGGTACGGAGATAACTCGCTCGAAAATTGTCGGACCCGGCGGTTATGGTCGGCGCGTGGTGGCTGACGGTGTCCTGATCGAGGCGAGCGGGCTGGTGAAGCGGTTCGGCACGTTCACCGCGGTCGACGGCATCGACGTGCAGGTGCGCGCCGGGGAGGCGTTCGGCTTCCTGGGTCCCAACGGCGCCGGCAAGTCCTCGACGATGCGGATGATCGGCTGCGTGTCCGCGCCCAGCGGCGGCACACTGCGGATCCTCGGCCTCGACCCGCTGCGCGACGGCCCGCGGATCCGCGCCCGGCTCGGGGTGTGCCCGCAGCAGGACTCGCTTGACTTCGAGCTGACCTTGCTGGAAAACCTGACCGTTTACGCGCGCTACTTCGGCATGCCGCGCAAGGTGGCCCGGGAGCGCGCGCTCGAGCTGCTTGAGTTCATGCAGCTGGCCGACCGGGCGATGGAGAAGGTCGAGCCGCTCTCCGGCGGCATGAAGCGTCGGCTGACGATCGCCCGCGCGCTGGTCAACGAGCCCGACATCGTCCTGCTCGACGAGCCGACCACCGGGCTCGACCCGCAGGCCCGCCACCTGGTCTGGGAGCGGCTGTTCCGGCTCAAGCAGCGCGGGGTGACGCTCGTGCTCACCACGCACTACATGGACGAGGCCGAGCAGCTGTGCGACCGGCTCGTGGTGATGGACGGCGGCCGGATCGTGGCCGAGGGGTCGCCGCGGGAGCTCATCGAGCGCTACTCGACACGCGAGGTGCTCGAGGTGCGCTTCGCCGGCGAGCTGGAGCCGTTCGCTGGCAAGCTCGACGGCGTCGGCGAGCGGATCGAGGTGCTGCCCGACCGGCTGCTCGTCTACGTCAGTGACGGCGACGAGGCGGCTGCCGAGGTGCACCGGCGCCAGCTCGCCCCGAGCAGCACGCTCGTGCGCCGCAGCACCCTCGAGGACGTTTTCCTGCACCTGACCGGCCGGACCCTGGTCGAGTGATGAGCCATCCGACGTTCGCCGCCTTCGGCTACTACCTCGTCAACTACAAGCGGACGTGGCGGGGGAGCGTGCTGAGTGCGTTCCTGTTGCCGGCCCTGTTTCTGATGGCGATGGGGCTCACCGTCGGGCACTACGTGGACGCGCGGGCCAACGGGTTGGGAGTGTCCTATCTGGACTACATCGCGCCCGGCGTGCTGGCCTCGACGGCGTTGCAGGTCGCCGTCGGCGAGGCGACCTGGCCGGCCTATTCGGCGTTCCACTGGACGCGCACCTATCACGCGCAGCAGGCCACGCCGCTGGCGATCCCCGACCTGTTACGCGGCCACCTCACCTATGTGCTGCTGCGCGTCGCGGTCGCCGCGGGCGGGTTCCTCATCATCCTGTCGCTGTTCGGCGCGGCCCGATCCTGGTGGGTGTTCGCCGCGCTGCCGGCCGCGCTGCTGATCGGGGTGGCCTGTGCCGCGCCGGTGTTCGGCATCGCCGCGACGGCCACCAGCGACGGCATGTTCGCGGTGGTGTTCCGCTTCGCGGTCATCCCGATGACGCTGTTCGCCGGTGTGTTCTTCCCGGTGCAGAGCCTGCCGTGGGCGCCCCGCCTGCTGGCCTACGTCTCGCCGCTGTGGCACGGCGTCGAGCTGTGCCGGGCGGCGACGCTCGGCCGGCCGACCGCGTGGGGCGTGCCGGTGCACATCGGGGCGCTGGTCGCGTGGGCGACCGGCGGCTATCTCTTCGCGCGCTGGCGCTACGAAAAGAAGCTGGCCGACTGATGGCCACAGACGAGCAGCTGGGCCAGCTGATGGTCACAGACAAGAAGCTGGGCCGACTGATGGTCACAGACAAGATGTTGGGCCGGCTGATGGTCACAGACGAGAAGCGGCCGGCTGATGGTCACAGACGAGAAGCTGGCCGACTGATGGTCACAGACGAGAAGCTGGCCGACTGATGGTCACGACGTTTGCGTTGCCCCGGGTGGTGCTCGGCGCCGAGCGGTCGCTGGCCGGCGCGTTCGCGGTCACCTGGCGCAACATCGCCGCCATGCGGCACGCGTCCTACTGGTGGGTCGTGCTGTCCGGCTTCTTCGAGCCCCTGCTCTACCTGCTGTCGATAGGCATCGGTGTCGGGCAGCTGGTCGGCGACTTCCGGCTGGCCAACGGCACGGTGGTGAGCTACGCGCAGTTCGTGGCGCCGGCGATGATCGCCTCGTCGGCGATGAACGGCGCGATGGCCGAAACCACGATGAACTTCTTCGCCAAGATGAAATACATGAAGCTCTACGACGCGACGCTGGCCACCCCGGTCACGCCGATGCAGATCGCGCTCGGAGAGCTGCTGTGGGCGCTGATTCGGGGCGCGCTCTATTCGGCCGCGTTCCTCGTCGTCATGTGCGTGATGCGGCTGACCACCGTTGGGTGGGCGCTCGCCGCGTTCCCGATGACGCTGCTGGTCGGGTTCGGCTTCGGCGGGCTCGGCATGGCGTGCGCCACGTTCGTGCGCAGCTGGCTGGACTTCGACTACGTCAACGTGGCGCAGTTCGCCCTGTTCCTGTTCAGCGGGACGTTCGCGCCGGCCGCCGGCTTCCCGCCGGTGTTGCGGGTGCTGGTCGAGGTCACCCCGCTCTATCACGGGGTGGAGCTGGTGCGCGGCTTCACGATCGGGTCGCCGCACTGGAGCATGCTCGGCCACGCGGCCTATCTCGCGGCGCTGGCCGCGGCCGGCTTGTGGATAGCGAGTCGTCGCATGAGCAAGCTGCTGTTGAAATGAGGCGCATGATCAGGCTGCTAATGCATTGATGGGAGGGACACAGGAACGACGCACCACACCGACTTGCCGTTGACCGTGGGCCGCGTGCCCCAGCGGTGGGCCAGCAACGACACCAGTTGCAGGCCGCGCCCATGCTCGTCTTCCGGAGTCGCTCGCAGCCGGCGCGGCAAAAACGTGGCGCTGTCGTGGACCTCGACCACGATGTGCGCGGAGGTGCGCCGCAGCCGGAGCTGGATGGGCGGCTGACCGTGCAGGACGGCGTTGGTGACCAGCTCGGTCACCAGCAGCACGACGTCGTGCGCGGTTTGGCTGGGGATCGACCACTCCAGCAGCGTCACGCCGACCGCGGCGCGGAGCTGGGCCACCGCCCGCTCCTCGGATGCGATCTGCCACACGGCGGTCGTGGTGTGCCGCGCCTCGTTGGAGACACGGGCCAGCAGCACCGCGACGTCGTCCTCCGGCCCGTGGGGGAGCAGCGTTTTGACTAGCGCGGCCGGCACGTCGTCCAGTTTGGCGTCGGTTTGGTGGCGCAGCGCCTCGGTCAACGTGTCGATGCCGGTGTCGATGTCGATGTCGGCGTGCTCGACCAGCCCGTCGGTGTAGAGGACGAGGACGGCGCCGGCCGGCATCGGGATGCGCTCCTCGACGAGCGTGACCGGGCCGGTGCCGAGCGGCGGGCCGGCCGCCCCGGTCAGTCGCCGCGGCGCTTCCCCGGGGAGCCTCAGCAGTGGCGGTAGGTGACCCGCGTTCGCATAGGAGAGGCTGCGGTCGCCCGGGTCGTACACGGCGTAGACGCAGGTGACGATCTGGTCGTCGCCGAGGTCGCGCACGACGCCGTCGAGGAACTCGAGGATGTCGGCGGGCGGCAGGTCCAGGCGGGCGTAGGCGCGGACCGCGGCTCGCAACTGGCCCATGACGGCGGCGGCCTGGACGCCGCGGCCCATGACGTCGCCCATGACCAGCGCGGTGCGGTCGGCACCGAGCTCGATCAGGTCGTACCAGTCGCCGCCGACCTGGGTGCCCTGCACACCGGCGCGGTAGTACGCGGCCACGTCGAGATGCTCCGGGTCGAAACTCCGCTTCGGCAACAGGCTGAACTGGAGCTCGTCGGCGATGCGGTGCTCGAGGGCGGAGGCCTCCTGGGCGGCCGCCGCCTGGGCCAAGGCAACCTGGCCCCGGCGCTGCTCCGTGATGTCCTGGTTGCTTCCGCGGACGCGGGCCGGTCGGCCGTCGGCGTCGCGCTGCAACTCGCCGAGCGTCCGGAAGATGCGCATCGTCCCGTCCGGCATCGTCAGGCGCACCTCGTAGTCGAGCGGCTTGCCGTCGAGGGCGTCGGCGAAGCCCTGGCGGACCACCTCGACGTCGTCCGGATGGACCCGCTCGTTGAACACCTGCTCGAGGCTCTGGGCGTCGAGATCCGCCGCGGTCAGCTGGACCTGGCGCAGGAACTCCTCCGATGCGACGACGTTGCCGGTGCGCAGGTCCAGCTCCCAGCTGCCGACTTCGGCCAGCCGCTGGGCCTGGTCGAGCAGTTGCTGCTGGCGCTCCAACTCGTCCCGCGTCCGGCGCGCCCGGTCGAGTTCGAGATTCGCCCGTACGCGGGCCAGCAGCTCCCGGGCGGAGAACGGCTTGGCCAGATAGTCATCGGCGCCGGCCTCGAGCCCCTCGATTGTCGATTCCTGACCGGCCCGCGCGGACAGCATGACCACCGGGATGTCGGCCATCGCCGGATCGGTGCGCAGCGTCGAAAGCAGTTGCAGGCCGTCGACGTCGGGCATCATCACGTCGGTCAGTACGAGATCGGGCGGCTCGGCGCGGATCGCGGCCAACGCGATCGCGCCATCGGAGGCGGTCCGCACCTCGTAACGATCGGCGAGCAGCGACACCAGGTATTCGCGCATGTCGGGGTTGTCGTCGACGACGAGCACGCGGGGGCGGTCGTGAGCCGACCGGGCGTCCGACGCCGTTGGCGTCGAGGGTGCCCAGCGCAGCGCGTCGGCGAGGAAGCCGACCGCGTGCCGGGCGGCCACGAACTCCGCGGGCGCGGCAACGATCTGCTCGGCCGGCAGGTGCGCGGTGCCGAACGGCACCCGTACGCGAAACGTGCTGCCCTGCCCGGGGTCGCTCTCGACGGCGACGGTGCCACCGTGCACGCCGGCCAGGTCGGCGACGAGCGCGAGTCCGATACCCGAGCCTTCGTGGCTGCGGGACCGGGCACCGACGACGCGATGGAACCGCTCGAACAGGTGCGTCTGGTCGGCCGCGGCAATACCGATGCCGGTGTCGGCGACGCTCAGCTCGACGAGCTCGTCATGGGCGGCCAGCCGGACCGTGATGCCGCCGTCGAACGTGAAATTCAGCGCGTTGGACAGCAGGTTGAGCACGATCTTCGCCCACATTTCCTGGTCCACGTGGACCGGCTCGGGCAGCGACCGGCAGTCGACGGACAGCGTCAGCCCGGCGCGCTCGATGGCCGGCAGGAACATCGAGGTCAGCTCGACCGTGTAGCGCGCGAGGTCGACCGGCTCGAAGCGGGCCGTCACCCGGCCCGACTCCGGCCGGGAGAAGTCGAGCAGCGTGTTGACCAGCCGCAGGAGGCGCTCGGCGTTGCGGTGCAAAACCTCGACCCGCTTGCGCTGGGCCGGCGGCAGCGGCACGGCGGTGTCGGCCAGCGCGTCCTCGGCCGGGCCGAGCAGCAAGGTCAGCGGCGTGCGGAACTCGTGGCTGATGTTCGTGAAGAACGTCGTCTTGGCCCGGTCGAGCTCGGCGAGCGATTCGGCGCGCTGGCGCTCCGCCTCGTAGGCCCGCGCGTTGGAAATCGCCCCGGTGAGCTGCCCGGCGATGAGCCCGACGAAGCCTCGGTAGGACTCGTCGAGCGGCCGGTAGCGGTTGAGCCCGACGATGAGCGTCCCGTAGGAGCGCACCGTCCCCTGCTGCTGGAGAGGCACGACGAGCGCCTCCAGCGGCGGCTCGTCCCACGCCCCGGCCGGGGCGCCGGTCAGGTCGAGGACGTGCGGCGTATCGGTGGTCAGCACGCTGGCCGGCCATGGGTCGCTCTCGTCGTCGAGGCTCAGCGCGGCGGGCGCGATCGGGTGCCCGATCGGGCAGCCCGTGGCGCAGGCGAGATGTGCGGTCGCGCGCTCCTCGTCGAAGACGTATGTGAGCGTGAACGGCAGCGACCGCCGGTCGGCGCCGAGGTGCTGGGCGGCCGCGAGGAACACATCGGACTCGGACGCGGCCACGGTCAGCCCGGCGCCAAGATCACGCAGCGTAGCCATCCGCCGCTCGCCGATGACCCGCTCGGTCTCCTCGGTGACGACACAGAGCATGCCCGCCACAACACCGTCGTCGTCGGTCAGCGGGCTGTATGAGAACGTGTGGTAGGTCTCCTCGACATAGCCGCTGCGCTCGAGAAACAGCAGCAGGCTCGCATCCCAGGTGGCCTCACCGGTGGCCATCACCGAGCCGATGCGCGGGCCGATATCCGGCCAGATCTCCACCCAGACGTCGCGGGCCGGTCGGCCGAGCGCCCACGGGTACTTCTTACCGAGTGTGTCGCGTCGATAGCTGTCGTTGCACAGGAACGTCAGCTCCGGGCCCCACGCCATCCACATCGAGAAGCGAGACGTCACCAAGATCCGTACGGCCGTCTGCAGGCTCTGTGGCCAGGCATCCATCGGTCCGAGCGGGGTGGCCGCCCAATCGACACTCAGAAGATCGCGGCCGAGGTCGCCCAAACCCGAGAGCAGAGTGCGGAGAGTTCCCTGCTCATGGCGGGTTCGCTCCGGCTCCCTCACGTTGCGCCCCTCGCCTCAACCGATCGACCCCCACTTACCGATCGGCGGCGGCGGTCTCGTTTTCGATCATGGTTATCAATTCGAGATGCAACCCCGGTGCCTGCTGACCGGTCATTCCCAGCGGACGTCCGCACCAGTATCCGACCGAAAATCCCCGACCCGAATTGTACGAGGAGGGAACCTCGTGAGAACGAGAATCGGGGCGGTAGCGGCTGGTTCGGCCGCGCTTGCCCTTGTGCTGTCCGCCTGTGGAGGCGGCGGCTCGTCGAACAACGGCCCCAACGGTACCGCAAAGAACTCGTCCGGCTTCAATGCCGGGACGACGAGCATCGTCAACCCGTCCGACAAAAAGGGCGGGACCCTCAAGATGGCCAATACCTCGGACATCGACTCCTTCGATCCGCCCCGGTCGTACTACTCCTGGGCCTGGAACTTCGAGAAGTCGTACTACGCGCGCACGCTGGTGACCAACACGCCCAAGCCGGGGAAGGACGGGCTGATCCTCCAGCCGGACCTGGCCCAGGCACTGCCCGAGATCAGCGCCGACAGACTCTCGTACACCTTCAAACTGAAGCAGGGCCTGAAGTTCGAGGACGGCAGCCCGATCACATCGAAGGACGTCAAGTACGGGATCGAGCGCATATTCGCCCAGGACGTGCTGTCCGGCGGTCCGACCTACCTCATCGACTTCCTCGACGAGGGCCAGAACTACCCCGGCCCTTACAAGGACACCGACCCGAACAAGCTGGGCCTGAAG